>Ga0180223_1000036_pt1 | contig 336382 bp, 337 predicted proteins | sample eDN5th30CKraftOP_FD_151337 | JGI IMG/M metagenome (GOLD analysis project Ga0180223, IMG submission 151337) | Enriched Organic Plus compost microbial communities from Emeryville, California, USA - eDNA 5th pass 30_C Kraft OP (version 2) (version 2) ...
TATAGGCGTCCGTGTGGCAAATCCCCGTCGCCATGATCTCCACCAATACCTCGCCCGCCTTCGGACCCTCAAGGTCCACCTCCACAACCTCCAACGGTCGCTTCGCTTCAAACGCTACAGCAGCGCGTGTCTTCATGCCCAATTCCCCGTCATTCCCGTCCCCATCCGAGACGATCCGAACTGTCGCCGCCGCTAGCCTATTGCATATCGTTATACAATTGCTTTATACGATCAAGGATACAAGAAGACCTAGCAGACGGGGAGGTTGACCATGCGTTGCCGTGCAACGAACGATCGGATTCCGCTTAAATTCCTGATGGCCTGCGCGTCGTCCCTGGCACTGGCCATGGGCGTGGCGACGCCGACTCAGGCGCAGACCGCCGCGCCTGATGAGGCTTCCAATGCCGGCGACTCCACCGGCGACATCATCGTCACCGCCCAGTTCCGCTCGCAGACGTTGCAGGACACGCCGCTTGCGATCACCGCCATCTCCGGCGACACGCTCGCCGCGCGCGGCCAGACCCGCGTGTCGGACATCGCGGCCCAGGCGCCCAACGTCTCGCTGGAGAAGGGCCAGGGCCAGCGCGGCGGCGGCCTCATCGCCTATATCCGCGGCATCGGCCAGTATAACAGCGCGCCCTTCTACGAGCCCGGCGTCGGCACCTATGTGGACGACGTCTATATCGCCTCCATGCACAGCGGCCTGTTCCAGCTGCTCGACCTCGACCGCGTCGAGGTGCTGCGCGGCCCGCAGGGCACGCTGGCGGGCAAGAACTCGGTCGGCGGCGCCATCAAGCTGTTCAGCCGCAAGCCCACCGGCGATGGCTCGGGCTATGTCGAGGGCACCTATGGCAGCTACAACCGGATCGAGGGCCGGGCCGCGGCGGACTTCGCCCTCACCGACAATCTCTTCGCGCGGCTGAACGTCGCGGGCAAGAGCGAGCGCGGCTATATCAAGCGGCTCGACTATGGCTGCCTCAATCCCGGCTCCGGCTTCCCAGCGCAGGTGAGCGCATCCGAAGGCTGCGTGCTCGGCCATTCCGAAGGCGAGCGCTACATCGCCGGGCGGATCGCCCTGCGCTTCGTGCCCACCGACCGCATCGAGATCAACCTCTCCGCCGACTATACGGACGAGGATTCCGAGCCGGGCGCCGACATGCTCGCCGCCCTGCCCGATCCGGCCGCCGTGCCGGGCGAGAGCGTCGCCGGCGTCACCGTCGGCCCGCAGTTCGTGACGGGCGGGACCTACACATCCTATGCCGACTATTGCAATCGCAACGCCTTTGGCGGCACCGCCCCCAACTGTCTGGTGCCCAAGACGGAAACCGACGTGTGGGGCGTGCAGGGCACGATCGACATCGAGCTGAGCGATAGCCTGGCGCTCAAGTCGATCACCGCCTACCGCGCCTTCACCTCCTATCAGGCCAATGACAGCGACGGCACGCCAATCCCGCTCAGCAACCTGCAGATCGGCTATAATGGCCACCAGTTCAGCCAGGAGCTGCGCTTGAGCGGCGCGATCGGCGAGACACTGAATTATACGCTCGGCGGCTATCTGCTCGACGCCCATTTCAACGGCGATCAGCGGGTCGACATCCAGTATATCAACAATCTGTTCTTCAACGACGACGATACCGACACCTTGTCCAAGGCGGTCTACGGCCAGCTGCAATGGGACCCGGTCGAGCGGCTGCACCTGACCGGCGGCATCCGCTACACCAAGGAAAAGAAGGACTATGTCTTCTACCGCACCTCGCCGGCGGACGGGTCGCCCATCCCCGGCCTCTATGGGCTGGAAGGCAATTACAAGGGCAGCAACTGGGATTATCGGGCCAATATCAGCTTCGATGTGACCGACGACATCATGGCCTATGTGCAATATGCCACCGGCTTCAAGGGCGGCGGCACCAACGGCCAGCCCTTCTATCCGGACCAGGTCTATCCGTTCGGCCCGGAGAAGATCGCCACCTATGAGGGTGGCGTGAAAATGAGCCTGGCCGACCGCCGCGTGACCCTGAATGCCGCGGGCTTCTACAGCGACTATTCGGACATCCAGCTCCAGGCGCTCACCTGCCCGCCGCCCTCGACGCCCTTCCCCTGCGCGGGACCGCAGAATGTGGGCAGCGCGCATATCCAGGGCTTCGAGCTGGAGCTGTTCGCCGAGCCGGTCGACGGCCTCAAGATCGACGCCTCGCTCAGCCATGTCGACTTCGACTATTATGAGCTGCTCAACGTGCCGACGATCACCGACGACATGGTGGCGCCGTTCAGCCCCGACTGGAAGTGGAGCTTCGGCGCGCAATATGAGATCGACCTCGGCAATGCCGGCTCGGTGACGCCGCGCATCGACGTCGCACACCAGTCCGCCCTGTTCACCGATCCGGTCAATGCCGCGACCAACCGCATCGCCGCGCGGACGCTGGCCAATGCCCGGCTCGCCTGGCGCAATGCCGACCGCGATCTGGAGGTGGCGCTGGAGGTCACCAACCTGACCGACAAATATTATTATAATAATTATATCGATAATGTGCTCTTCACCGGCTCGACCTACGGCTATCCGGGCGCGCCGCGCCGCTGGGCCGTCACCGTCCGAAAGACCTTCTGAGGCCACGCATCACCGGCTCTCGCTTGCCGCCTCCCCCTTCATGGGAGGCGGCATTTTTTTGGCACGATCCTGCGGTCCCATCTCCTCTCCCCTTGCGGGAGAGGAAAGGAAGTCTGGCCGTTCGGAAAGCGGTCAAAGTCCGGCCTATTCAGGTAGAAGCAGTGCTCCTGCAAAGGCAGGAACCCTGGGCGATAGGGCACTGCTCATGCGCCCTGGGCTCCTGCCTTCGCAGGAGCACTGTTCTGCTCGGGCAGACTCTACCCCCTCTCCGAGCGGCAAGCCGCGCTACCCTCTCCCGCAAGGAGAGAGTAGCGCGCCCGCAAGCGACGCGCTGATTTCCCGACAGATTCCCGCTCAATCTAATTCTTGCTTATTGGTATACGATTTTTGTATACATAATCGTCTCAATAAAAACAAATTGGGAGAGGTGTCCATGAGAGGCTCAGTCCGCGCCCCGTCCGTCCGGGCGCTCGCACGACTTCATTGCGCGCTTTCGATTCTCGCCTTCGTCGCCATGCCCGCCGCCGCCCAGGAGGCGCCGGCGGACGAGCAGTCCGTCACGGACGCGGACATCATCGTGACGGCGCAGTTCCGGGCGCAGCGGCTGCAGGACACGCCGATCGCCATCACCGCGCTTTCGGGCGAATCGCTGGAGAGCAAGGGGCTCAACAGCGTCGCCGACATTGCCGGCTCGGCGCCCAATGTGAACATCGCCCAGGGCTCGGGCGCTTATGGCAGCGGCGTGGCGATCTACATCCGTGGCATCGGCCAATATGATACCAATTTCGCGCTGGAGCCGGGCGTCGGCATGTATGTGGACGATGCCTATCACGGGGTGATGGTCGGCTCGATCTTCGACCTGCTCGACCTCGACCGGGTGGAGATATTGCGCGGCCCGCAGGGCACGCTGGCCGGCAAGAACTCGATCGGTGGCGCGGTGAAGCTCTATTCGCGCAAGCCCACCGGCTCGGGCGAGGGTTATGTGCAGGCGACGCTCGGCTCCTATGACCGCATCGAGTTGCGCGCCGCCTATGACCTCGCGCTCGCCGACAATCTCTTCATGCGCTTCTCGGGCTTCTCCAAGCGGCGCGACGGCCATGTCGACCGGCTGGATTTCGCATGCGCGCATCCGGACCTGGCCGGCAGCTTCCCCAACAATGCCAATGATGCAAGCTGCAGGATCGGCACGATGGGCGGCATCAAGGCCTGGGGCACGCGCGTCGCGCTGCGCTGGTTGCCTTCGGACAATCTCGAGATCAACATCATCGGATCGCTCATCCGCGACGATTCCGAGGCGGCCGGCGCCGAGCTGACCTATGCCAGCGCTGATGTCAGCTACAATGGCGTGCCCTATGATTCCCGGTTCATCCCGGATCGGCCCTATGTGAACTACGCCACCTTCCTCGATCCGGCGACCGGCTGGCAGATCCAGCCGCTGGCGACCACCCATTCCCAGTCCATCTCCGGACAGGTCGACTGGCAGATCAGCGACACGCTGACGCTCACCTCGATCAGCTTCTACGAGGATCTGGTCTCCACCTGGTCGATCGACAATGATCTCAGCCCCATCCGCGTGGCGCTGACGCTCAACCGCTCGCCCTACCACCAGTTCAGCCAGGAGCTTCGCCTCAACGGCGAGGCGGGCGACGGGCTGCTCCAATATACGCTGGGCGGCTTCTACTTCGACAGCCTCGGACGGGTCGGCGCGCGCGTCCTCTCCGGCGAGGTGCTGAACTTCGTGCAGGACGATCCGGTCAGCAACAAGAGCAAGTCGGTCTTCGCCCATGCCGTGCTGCATCCGGTCGAGAATATGAGCATCACCGGCGGCATCCGCTACACGGACGACAAGAAGACTTACACCTTCTACCGCGCCGATCCCAATGGCGGGCCGGCCATCATCGTCGGCTCGCTGAGCGGCGTCAGTCGGGGGTTCAGCGGCGATTCCGTCGATTATCGCCTGGGTGCCGACTATCGCTTCAGCGACGCGCTGCTCGCCTATGTCAATTTCGCGACCGGCTACAAGGGCGGCGGCATCAATCCGCGCCCGTTCATCCCCTCGCAGGTGGTGCCGTTCGAGCCCGAGCGGGTGGACGCCTATGAGATCGGCTTCAAGAGCGATCTGCTCGACCGCAGGCTGCGGCTGAACGTCGCGGCCTTCCTCAACAAATACAAGGACATCATCCTGATCGACGCCAACGGCTTCCCCGGCGCGCCGGGTGATCCGGACTATTTCCCGCTCTCCGCCGCGCCGTTCAATGCCGGCAATGCGGATATCAAGGGCTTCGAAGTAGAGACGACGCTGCGGCCGACCGACGCTTTCACGCTCACCGGCTCGCTCAGCTATCTGGACTTCGAGTATACGAAGCTCGATCCCAACGCGACGGCATCCGGCATCGGCACGGACTTCGTGCCGCCCTTCACGCCTAAATGGAAATGGTCGGCCTCCGCCGCCTATGAGATCGCTATGGGCAATGGCGCGACGATCACGCCCTATGTCGATATCGACCATCAGAGCCCGGTGTTCACCGATCCGGTCAATGCGCAGACCAACTTCCTGGCCGGGCGGACGGTGATGAACGCCAATATCAGCTACACCTCGCCGGGCGGCACATGGCAGCTGACCGCCGGCGTCACCAACCTCACCGACAAGCATTATTACACCAACGCCTTCGACATTGCGACGATCACCGGCTCGGTCCAGAAGATCGTCGCGCGGCCGCGCGAATGGTATCTCACACTGCGGCGCAACTTCTGAACCCGGCTCCGGACGCCCGGTCGACCATCCTTCCTTGCCGGAAGGCGGCTCGACCGGGCATGACCGCGGGACGGAGGATGACCCGCGTCATATCGCCATTCGCCGATCCCACCCGATGAAGCCATCCATCGCGAACCACGGAAGATCCGATGCTCAACCGCCTGACTGCCTATGTCCGCATCCTGCTCGGCCTGGTCTATGTCATCAACGGGACCAACTGGTTCTTCAAGATCATCACGCCCTATCCGAGCATCAGCGACTTCGTGCATTATCTGCCGCCGCCGGACATCGTGGGCGCGATGATCGAGCATGGCACCCTCTTCCACCTCGCCAAGGCGACCGAGGTCGTCACCGGCCTCGCGCTGCTCGCCAACCGCTTCGTGCCGCTGTCGCTGGTCGTCTCCATGCCGGTCACGGTCACGGTGTTCATCGTGGACGTGTTCAAGCCCGAGTTCCGGCTGCGCGCCTTCCTGATGGGCAGCGGCTCCTTCGTCATGAACGTCGCGCTGCTGCTGGCCTATTACCGCCATTACCGCAGCATGCTGGCCTTCACCGCGCGGCCCGACGCCGATCCCACGCGCGCGGACCCGGCCGATGGCGGCTGCGCGGCGGATGTGGTGGGCACTATCGGCAAGCCGCTGCTGCCGGCGCTGCTCTGCGCTTCCGCCCTGCTCGGCACCGTCATGGTGGGCTGGCTCACCCTCATGATCGGCCAATATGCCGCCGACCCCAAGGCCATCCACGAGGTGCGCCCGCTCCAGCCGCGGCCATGAAGGGCTTGCAGAATCTCTCTAGATATTGTTAGTCAATTTAGTATCTTCATGACGCTGGACGACAGGAGCGGGTCGTGACCTATTTGCGCAACTGCTGGTATGCGGCGGCCTATGCCCGCGAGGTGGGCGACGCGCCCTTCGCGCGCCAGCTGCTGGGCGAGCATATCGTCTTCTTCCGCACCTCGGACGGCGCCGTCCATGCCTTGCAGGACCGCTGCCCGCACCGCTTCGCCCCGCTCTCCATGGGCAAGGTGATCGAGGACCAGATCCAGTGCCCCTATCATGGCCTGCGCTTCGGCACCGACGGCAAATGCGCCTATAACCCGCATTATGCCGCCCTTCCCGCCGCCGCGAAGGTGACGCGATATCCGCTCATCGAGCGGCACGGCCTCATCTGGATCTGGATGGGCGACGCGCCGGCCGACGAGGCCAGGCTGCCGGCCGACTTCGCCTTCCTCTCCGACCCGGCGTTCAAGGCCGTCTCGGGCTATCTGCATGTCGCGGGCAATTATCAGCTCATCGTCGACAATCTGCTCGACCTCACCCATGCACCCTATCTGCATCCGGCCTTCGCCATCCCCGGCATCTCGACCGAGGAGCGGCTGAAGCGCACGACCACGGAGCTGGTCCGCGAGCCCGAGCGCGTCATCGCCCGGCGCTGGCGCCTCAAATGCCCGCCCAACGGACCGACGCGCACCCTGTTCGGCTTCAACGACGAACTCATGGATTCGCGCGCCCACATGCACTGGCTGCCGCCTTCGCTCATCTATTTCGACGCGGGCGCCTCGCGGCTGGGCGAGCCGGAGGAGGCCGGCCTCTGCCTGCCCGCCATGCACGCGATCACGCCGGAGACGGAGCGCACCAGCCATTATTTCTTCGCGCAGGGCCGCAACATGCTGCTCGACGATCCGCAGGCCGACACCACCCTGCTCGGCATCCTCGAAAACGCCTTCCACAATGAGGACGAGCCGATGATCGAGGCGCAGCAGGCGCGCATGGGCGCGGAGACGGACGTGCTGGCGCTCGATCCCGTGCTACTCAAGTCGGACGGGGCGCCGGTCTCCGCGCGCCGGGCGCTGGCGGCGCTGATCGCCGCCGAGCAGGCCGGCTGAGCGGCGTGGCGGAGGACCGGTCGGCCGAGACGGCCCGCGCGATCGACCGCGCATCCGCCGCCACCCCGGAAGGGGAAGTGCCCGACGTCGGCGACAAGAGCCCGGCCGCCGTCTTCTCCGCCTCCCGCGCGGTGCCGCTCACGGTCGGCGCCTGCTTCTTCATGGAAGGGCTGGACAGCACGATCATCGCCACCTCGCTGCCGCAGATCGCCGATGCGCTGCAGGTGAGCGCCAGCGAGATCGGCATCTCGCTCACCGCCTATCTCATCAGCGTCTCCATGTGGATGGCGGCGAGCGGCTGGCTGGCGGATCGGTTCGAGGCGCGGCGCATCTTCATCGGCGCCATCGCCATCTTCGTGTTCGGCTCGCTGGTCTGCGGGCTGAGCCACAACCTCGCGCAGCTCGTGGCTGGGCGCTTCCTCCAGGGCATGGGCGGCGCGCTCATGACCCCGGTCGGCCGGCTGATCCTCGCGCGCAGCTTCCCGCGCGACGAGCTGGTCCGCGCGATGAGCTACATGATCATCCCCGGCCTGCTCGGCCCGACCTTCGGCCCGCTCGTCGGCGGCTGGATCACCACCTATGTCGACTGGCGGTGGATCTTCTTCATCAACATTCCGCTCGGCGCCATCGGCGTGCTGCTGGCGCTGCGCTATCTGGAGCCGCGCCCGGTCTCCGGCACGCAGCGCTTCGACGCCTCGGGCTTCCTGCTGGTCGGCTTCACGCTCGTGGCGCTGCAAGCCGGGCTGGAGATCCTCGCCGCGCGGGGGACATGGACGATCTCCGCCGTCGCGGCGCTGGCGATCGGCGCGGCGGGGCTGCTCGCCTATCGCCGCCACGCCCGCCGGCCGGACGCCATCCTGGACCTCGGCCTGTTCCGCTACCGCACCTTCTCGATCGCCGTCCTCGGCGGCTCCTTCTCGCGGCTGGTGCTGGGCGCAACGATGTTCCTCTTTCCGCTCTATTTCCAGTTCGGCCTGGGCGCGACGCCGATCATCGCCGGCTATCTCATGGCCGTGCTGGCGCTGGGCCAGATCGCGCTGCGGCTCGGGCTCGATCCGCTGCTCAAGCGGCTGGGCATCCGCAAGCTGCTGATCGTGAACAGCGCCGTCATGGGCACGCTGCTGGCCGGCCTGCTGATCTTCCAGCCGGGGGTCTCCTTCTGGCTGGTGGGCGCCTTCATCTTCCTGTTCGGCCTCATCCACTCGATCCAGCTCTCGACGCTGGCGGGGCTCAACTTCTCGGGCATCCCCAATGAGGCGCTGGGCAAGGCCACCTCGCTCGGCGCCGTGGTGCAGCGCCTCGCGACCGCCTTCGGCATCAGCCTCACCGCCATCCTGCTCGGCTTCGTGACCGAAGGCGCGCGCCCAGTCGCCGACGACTTCATCCTGCCGACGCTGGTGCTCTCGGCAATGATGGCGCTCTCGATCCTGAGCTTCCTCGGGCTGCGGCAGGGGGATGGGGACGATCTGCTGAAGAAGGCAGCTTAGAGCCGGGCCGGATAAGATGGAATCAGTGCTCCTGCCTTCGTAGGAGCACGTGGCGGCCTATTTCCCGGGCTGGTCCTGCGCGACGCGGAAGCCGAGGCTGGTCGAGCGGAAGCTGTCGCCGGCCGCTGCGCGGGCGGTGGGGCGCTGGCCCCGGCGGGAACTGCTATAGTCGCCGCCGCGCACGACATGCCGCTCGCAGCCGTCCTGCTCGCGCGCCGAGCCATCCGCAGGGGCGCCCGCATAGTCGGGGAACAGGCAGTCCGCCGTCATCTCCCAGACATTGCCGGCCATGTCGTAGAGCCCCCAGGGATTGGCGGGGAAGCTCCTGACCGGCGAGATATAGTCCCAGCGATCCGCGCCCTGCACGCCGCGCGTGTTGGCGAAGCGGGGGTCGGGATCGTTGCCCCAGTAGAAATCGGTCGTGGTGCCGGCGCGGGCGGCATATTCCCATTCCGCTTCACTCACCAGCCGGAAGCCGGTCTGGCCGCTCTCCCGATTAAGCCAGGCGATATAGGCAAGCATGTCCGTGCGATCCACATTGACCACCGGATTGGCGCCGCGCCCCAGCCCGTCGTCGAGCGGCAGCGACCGCCCGGTCGCCTTTGCGAACCGGTCATATTGCTCGAAGGTCACCAGCGTCTTCGCCAGCCGGAAGGCCGGCACGCGGACCTCATGCCGGGGCTTGCCCTGCTGGGCGTCCGCCTCCTCGCTGGCGCCCATGATGAAGCGGCCGGCGGGGATCTCGGCCATCTCCGGCGGCGCGGCATCCTCATTGGGCGCCCGCGAGCAGCCCGCGAGCAGCAGCAGCAGGATCGAAAGCGGGAATCCGCGCTTCATCGTGCCGCCTCCAGCCACGCATGCGCGGCATAATAATCGGCCAGCGCCTGTTCCTCGCCGGGCGCGAGGTCGCGCACGACGCTGCGCATGATCGGATTGGTCCGCGTACCCTCCCGATAGGCGCGCAGCGCGTGGGCGACATAGGCCGGGTCCTGTCCGGTCAGCACCGGCATGCCCTCGAACTCACCGATCCCGGTCTCGCCATGGCACCAGGTGCATTCCTGCGCCACGCGGCGATAGGCGGGCAGATCGGTGCGGGCGCGCGGCGGCCGATCGAACATGTCGCCGGAGAGATAGACGGCGAGGTCGCGCGCGTCCTGATCGCTGAGGCCCTGCGCCATCGGTTCCATGAGGTCGCTCTTGCGCGCGCCGCTGCGATATTCGAGCAGCGCCGCGAAGATATAGCTGGCGCGCTGGTGGCGCAGCTTGGGTGCCGGCGGATCGCTGCGGGGCGCGTCCTCGCCATGGCAGGTGAGGCAAGTCTGCGCCAGTTCGGCCCCGCGCTGCGCGTTGCCGAGCGGCACGCGCCACGAGCTGGCGGCGGCCGGCGGCGCGCCGGCATTGTTCTGCGCAGCGGCGAGCATCGCGGCAAAGCACAAGGCGCCGCTGGCCAGCAGGGCCGACAGGGCAAGGGGACGGCTCATGAGGTTGCGTGATCCATCTCGGTATCGGGACCGTTCATCGTCAGGGACAGGCAGAACAGCATCAGGGCGCCTAGCGCCATCACCGTCGGGGCGATCAGCAGCGAATAGCGCACCGCATTCCCGCCGAGATGGGCGAGCGGGCCATCATTGAGCAGGCCGACCAGCACCGGGCCGACGCTCTGGCCGATCAGGTTGAAGACGAGCAGGTAGAGCGCCGTGCCGGTGGCGCGCATCCGCGCATCCAGCAGCGTGATGAGCAGCGCGAACAGGCAGGGCGTGATGCCGCTCATCAGCAAGGTCTCCAGCGCGAGGCCCGCATGCCATAGCAGCGGGTCCTGCGCGAGCAGCAGCAGCATCTGCGCCGGCACCATGAGCAGGCAGAACAGCACCGGCGCCCAGGCGAGCCAGCGCGCATCGAAACGCATCACCCAGGTGACGAACAGGCCGCCGCCGATCGTGGCGGCCACGCCGATGAGGCCCTTATACATGCCGAGCAGCGCGCCCATCTGCTCGGCATCCAGCCCGTGCACGCGCTGCATGAAGGTGGGCAGCCAGGCGAGCAGCGCCGAATAGTTGATGCTGACCGCCGTGCCGCCGCAGCACAGGAGGATGAAGGCGCGGGACTTGAGCACCGTGCCCATCGCCGCGCGCAGCCGGAGGTCGCCTTCGCCTCCCACCCGCACCGGCGCGTCGCCGTCCGCCTCGCGCGCCGGCTCGCGGACAAGCAGCAGGATGACCAGCGTGAGCAGGAGGCCGATGCCGCCCATGATCGGATAGGCCGGCCGCCAGCCATGATGCTGCGCCACCCAGCCGATCAGCGGATAGAAGATCATGATGGCGACCGCGCCGCCCGCCGAGAAGACCGCCATGGCCATCACGCGATACGGGCCGCGGAACAGGTCGCCGATCAGCGCCGAGCTGGGCGCCATGTTGCTCGCCTCGCCCACGCCCAGCAGCATGCGCGCGGCGAGCAGGTGCCACAGCGATATGGCGAATCCGGTAAGGCCGGTGACGATGCTCCAGAAGGCGAGGCCGGCGGCGATGATGTTGCGCCGCCCCGCCCGGTCCGCCAGCCAGGCGATCGGCACGCCGGCGACGGAATAGACGATCACGAAGGCCGGCCCCATCAAGAGACCCAGGCCCACATCGGAGATATGGACGTCCTTCTGGATGAGGGGCATGAGCAGCCCCAGCATGTTGCGATCGACCGTGTTCAGCCCCACGGTGCCCGAGAGGATGCCGAGCACTACATAGTCCCGGCGGGAGGGGCGCAGGCCCGCTGCTCCTCCCGCATGCTGCGGCGTCATGGTTCGCGCTCTCCTTTGGCGGGATAATGTGGTAGCAAATTTTGTTAGTCAATCATGATATTTTTGCTACAGGTGCCATGAGAGAGACCGGGACCGCGAATCAAGCGCCGCCGGTCCGGGAGGATGTCGCGTGAGCCTGTTCCTGAAGAATTGCTGGTATGTCGCCGCCTTCTCGGACGAGGTCACGCGAACGCCGCTGGCGCGCACGCTGCTCGACATGCCGGTCGTGCTCTATCGCAAGGCGGACGGCAGCCCGGTCGCGCTGCTCGACCGCTGCCCGCACCGCTTCGCGCCGCTCTCGGTCGGCGCGGTGGTGGGCGACGAGATCCAGTGCGGCTATCATGGCCTGCGGTTCAATGCGCAGGGGCGCTGCGTCGCCAATCCGCACAATGACGGCAAGCCGCTCGTCGCCGCCGACATCGCCAGCTTCGTGCTGCACGAGCGCTACGGCTTCGTCTGGCTCTGGCCGGGCGATCCGGAGCGCGCCGATCCCGCCCTGCTGCCGCACTTCTTCTTCCTGGAGGACGATGCGACCTGGCGCACGCTCTCCGGCATGCTGCCGGTGAAGGGCAATTACCAGCTCGTCGTCGACAATCTGCTCGACCTCACCCATGCGCCCTATCTCCATCCCGGCTTCGCCATGCCGGGCGTGACCCCCGAGCAGCAGCTCGCCGCCACCACGACCAAGGTGGAGCGGCGCGGCAACGAAGTGATCTACCAGCGCCTGCGCAAGGGTCTGCCGCCCAACCAGGCGACCATCGACCTGTTCGACTTTCCCGCCGACCCCTGCGAGACGCGCACCCACATGCACTGGCATGCCCCCGCGCTCATCAATTTCGACAATGGCACGAAGTTCGAGGGGCAGGCGGATCTGGAGGGCTTCTGGTTCCCGCAAGCGCATTGCATCACGCCGGAGACGGAGACGAGCTGCCATTATTTCTTCGCGGCGGCGCGCAACCTCAAGAAGGACGATCCGGCGATCGACGAAGCGCTGCGAGGCGTGCTGGTGACCGCCTTCCGCGATCAGGACGAGCCGATGATCGAGGCGGTGCAGCGCCGCATGGGCGACACCGGCGACATCGACCGGCTCAATCCCGTGCTGCTCAAGACCGACACCGCGCCGGTGCTCGCCCGCCGCATCCTCAAGGAGCTGATCGCGGCGGAGCAGGCCGAGGATCGCCCTGCGGCCGCCGCCGTCTGCGCCGCCGAATAAGGCTTCGACCATCCATGCGACATGTCCTGACGACGCTGTGCGCGCTCCTGACGATCGGGCTGATGCCGGCCGCCTGCAACCGCCAGCCGGCCGCCGACGCCGCCCTGCTGGACACGCCCGCCGCCGGCGACTGGCCCCGGCCCGGCCGCGACATGGGCGACAGCTACTTCTCACCGCTCGACGGCATCAACGCACAGACGGTCGGCCGGCTGGGTCTGGCCTGGGAATTCACCGACTTCCAGATCCGCGGCCGGACCCATTACGGCATGCAGTCGACACCCGTGCTGGTCGACGGCGTGCTCTATTTCTCCGGCCCCTGGGGCGAGGCCTATGCGGTCGACGCGCGCACCGGCCGCAAGATCTGGGCCTATGACACCGCCGCCGACGGGCAAGTGGCGCGCAACACCTGCTGCGGCGTCGTCAACCGGGGCATCGCGGTGGCGGACGGCAAGGTCTTCGTCGGCGCGCTGGACGGCAAGCTCTTCGCGCTGGACATGAAGACCGGCGAGCCGGTCTGGCAGGCGGACACCATCGTCGACCGGCACTGGAATTATTCCTCGACCGGCGCGCCGCAGATCGCGGGCGGCGTGGTCGTCATCGGCAATGCGGGATCGGACATGGGCGCGCGCGGCTATGTCTCGGCCTATGACATCAGGACCGGCAAGCTCGCCTGGCGCTTCTGGGCCGTGCCCGGCGATCCGGCGCGCGGGCCGGACGAGACGCCCGAGGTGACGCTGGCCCGCAAGACATGGGCGGCGGACACGCGCTGGGACATGGGGCTGGGCGGCACGGTGTGGAACGGCATCGCCTATGATCCGGAGACCGACACCGCCTATCTCGGCATCGGCAACGGCTCGCCCCATCCCGCCTGGCTGCGCAGCGCCAGCGGCGAGGTGAAGGACAATCTGTTCCTCTCCTCGATCGTTGCGGTGGACGCGAAGACCGGCCGGATGAAATGGTATTATCAGGAGACCCCGCACGACAGCTGGGACTTCGCGGCCACGGCGCCGATGGTGCTGGCCAATCTCGAGATCGACGGAAAGCCGCGCAAGGTGCTGATGCAGGCGCCCAAGAACGGCGTCTTCTATGTGCTCGACCGCACCAACGGCCAGCTTCTGCGCGCCAATCCCTACACCCGCGTCAACTGGATGACGCATGTGGACATGCGCACCGGCCGGCCGGAATTCTCGCCGGATGCGGATTATCGCGACGGCGGCAAGCTGATCTGGCCGAGCGGCGCGGGCGGGCATGGCTGGCAGCCCATGGCGTTCAGCCCGCGCACCGGCCTCGTCTATGTGCCCGTCTACGAGACCGGGATGGAGCAGTCGGCGAGCGGCCCCGCCCGCTACGTCCCCGGTAACATCAACCAGGCGACGGTCGGCGCATTCCCGCCCTTCTCGCCCGAGCAGCTGGCCGGGCGGCTGCAATCGGCCTTCGAGGGCCGGCTCAAGGCATGGGACCCTGTGGCCGGCAAGGTGCGCTGGACCAGCGAGCCCCTGCCCTTCCTCAACGGTGGCACTATGGTCGCGGGCGATCTGGTGTTCCAGGGCACCGCCTCGGGCTATCTCGACGCCTATGATGCCGCGAGCGGGCGGCGCGTGGCGCATCTGTTCCTCGGCACCGTCATCACCGCCGCGCCGATGACCTACGCGCTGGACGGCGTGCAGTATCTGGCGGTGCTGGCCGGCGCCGGTGGGCCGCAGGGCGCTTTCTTCGGCCCCGGCGTGATCGCCGCAGAGCGCCAGAATTACCAGCGGCTGATCGTCCTCAAGCTCGACGGCGCGCCGGTCCCGCTGCCGCCCGGCCGGCCGGCGGACGAGCCGCCGCCCATGCCCGCGCCGATCCAGGCGAGCGCGGCGACCCTGCGCCACGGGCGCGCGCTGTTCCTCGACCGGTGCAGCCGCTGCCACGCCGTGGGCGGCGCGCGGGCGGTCTATCCCAATCTATGGGCGATGCAGCCCGGCACGATCGAGCAGTTCCACGCCATCGTCGGCGAAGGCGCGCTGGCCTATGGCGGCATGGCAGCCTTCCCGGAGCTGAGCGCGCAGGACATCGACGCGATCCGCGCCTATCTGGTCACCGACACGATCGCGCGGCGCACGGGCAAGGCCAGCGGCGAGGACAAGGCGCCGACGCGGCAGACGCATTGAGGGGGGATCGGCGTGGCGAGCGGAGATCATCTCTGTAGCAGTTAGTGCTCCTGCGAAGCTGTAACGCTCCTCAGCGTCGGCTTTGCAAAAGCACGTCATACTGAACTTGTTTCAGCATCCATCTGGCCATCAAGTTCCGGTCTGGACGGCACTATGGATGCTGAAGCAAGTTCAGCATGGCGAAGAACGGACGGCGGGCTCAATCCGCCGCCCGCACCGCCGCCCTCAGACCCGCGCCCAGCCGCCATCGCAGACGATGGTCTGGGTGGTGATGAAGCCGGCATCGTCGCTGGCCAGGAAGGACACCAGCCCCACCACGTCGCTCGGCAGGCCGGGGCGCCTGATCGACTGGTTGACCACCAGCGCGCCCATGAAATCGTCGAAGCCTTCCTCGCTGCCGCCATTGATGTCGGCCGCGTAGGAGGCGCGCACCTGCTCGGTGACGATCGGTCCCGGCGCGATGGCGTTGACCGTCACCCCGTCCGGCCCGAACTCCGCGCCGAGCGCACGGGCAAGGCCGATCGCACCGGACTTGGAGGCGATATATTGCGGCATGCCGCCCGGCGCGAGGAAGGTGGAGTTGGACGCCATGTGGATGATCCGCCCCCAGCCGCGCGCGCGCATGCCCGGCGCGAAGGCCTTGGCCATCAGGAACATGGCGTCGAGATTGAGCGCCATCACCTTGCGCCAATGCGCGAAGGTGAGATCGTCGAAGGCGCACATCTCGTAGCGGCCGGCATTGTTCATCAGCACGTCGCAGCGCCCGAAGCGCGCGGTCACCGCCTCGCCCAGCCGCGCCACCGCATCGGGATCGGTGATGTCGCAGGCGAAGCCCTCTGCCTCGCCGCCCGCCACGCGGATGCGCTCCACGACCGGCCCGGCATCCTTGATGTCGACCAGCGCCACGGCCAGCCCGTCGCGCGCCAGCCGCTCCGCGATCGCCGCGCCGATGCCGCCCGCCGCGCCCGTCACCACCGCGACGCGCTTTTCCCCCTCCGCTCTGTTGTCCGTCATGCCTCGCCTCTCCTCCTCGCTATGCGACGATCGCCTTGGTTTCGAGAAATTCCTCGAAGCCCCAGACGCCATATTGCTTGCCATTGCCCGAGCGCTTGTAGCCGCCAAAGGGCGCGGCCGCCGTCCATCCCGGGAAGTTGATCGTCACATAGCCGGCGCGCATCCGCCCCGCGACCGCGCGCGCCAGCGCCGGATCGGCGCCCTGCACATAGGCGGCGAGGCCGAAGTCGGTCGCATTGGCGATCCGCACCGCCTCGTCGATGTCACGATAGGTCTGGATGCATAGCACCGGGCCGAACACCTCCTGCCGGGCGATGGCGGCATCGGCATCGACGGGACCGAAGATGGTCGGGCGGACATAGAAGCCGGAGGAGAGAGAGCCCGGTCGCTCCAGTCCGCCCGTGAGCAGGGGCTGCCCTTCGGCAATCGCCTGCCCGATGAGGGCATGCACCCGCTCGAACTGCGCCTCGTTGGAGAGCGGGCCGAAGGTGGTGGCGGGGTCGTCCGGCGGGCCGACCACCATGGCCTCGGCCGCCTCGACCGCGAGCCGGGCGACCTCCTCGAAGCGGTCGGCGGGGACGATGAGGCGCGTGGGCGCGGCGCAGACCTGCCCGGCATTCATCATGCAGGCGACGACGCTCTTCGGCACGATCGCGCCCATGTCGACGTCCGGCAGCAGGATATTGGCCGACTTGCCGCCCAGCTCCTGATGCACGCGCTTGATCGTCGGCGCGGCGGCCGCCGCCACGGCGGCGCCGCCCGGCACGGAGCCGGTCATGGAGACCATGTCGACATCCTCATGCTCCACCAGCCGCCGGCCGCAATCGGCGCCGCGTCCGTTGACGAGGTTGAACACGCCCGGCGGAATGCCCGCCTTGTCCATCGCCTCGGCCAGCAGGATGCCGCAGAGCGGCGCCAGCTCGCTGGGCTTGACCACGACCGTGCAGCCCGCCGCGATGGCCGGCACCGCCTTGCACAGCATCTGGCTGACCGGCGCGTTCCAGCTCGTGATCGCAACGACGACGCCGATCGGCTCGCGCACCAGTTCACCGCCGCCGTCGATCGCCTCGGCGAAGGCATAGCGGGGCAGCAGATCGAGGATCGCATCGAAATGCGAGCGGCACATGGCGGACTGGCCGCGCGCCACCATGGTGGTGAGGCCGATCTCGCGGGTGAGATGCGCCTCGATGGCGGGCGCGGCGGCGTCGAACGCCGCGCGCATCCGCCCCAGCACGGCCATGCGCTCGTCGACGCTCGTCGCGGACCAGGCCGGGAAGGCCTGCCGCGCGGCGGCCACGGCGCGATCCGCATCCTCGGCCGATCCCAGCGCGGCGGTGCCGAGCAGGGACCCGTCCGCCGGGTTGCGGATCTCGACCCGCTCGGGGCCAAGCGGCGACACCCACCGCCCACCGACAAAGAATCGTTGCGCTGCCGACAATGGCTCTCTCCTATCCCCATCATCCATTGCCCGATTTGAAATAGTATGACAATCGAGTATTCTATTTTGAGAGGATGCGATGACCGAACAGGCGACTCCCGACTATATCATCGTGGGAGCGGGCTCAGCCGGCTGTGTGCTGGCCAACCGGCTGTCCGCCGATCCGGACCGGCGCGTGCTGCTGATCGAGGCGGGCGGGCGCGATCGCCATCCGCTCATGAAACTGCCCTTCGCCTTCATGAAGCTCCAGTTCGTGCCGCGCCTCTCCTGGGGCTATTGGAGCGAGCCGGAGCCGGAACTGGGCGGCCGCAAGCTCTGGCTGCCGCGCGGCAAATGCCTGGGCGGCACCTCCTCTATCAACGGCATGGTCTATTCGCGCGGTCATCCGCTCGACTATGACGAATGGGCGGCGCTCGGCGCGCATGGCTGGAGCTGGCAGGACGTCCTGCCCTATTTCCGTCGCTCGGAAGGCAGCTGGCGCGGCGCCAGCGCGCATCATGGCGCGGACGGGCCGCTCACCGTCTCGCCGGTGGACACGTCCGGCCCGATCTTCGACGCGACCATGGCGACGGCGCGGGCGCGCGGCTATGCGGTGGTTGACGACCAGCATGGCGCCGAGACCGGCGAGGGCTTCGCGCCGCCGGAAGTGACGGTCGAGAATGGCCGGCGCGCCAGCAGCGCCTCACAATATCTCCACCCGGTCGCCGCCCGCCCCAATCTCGACATCATGACCAATGCGCTGGTGACGCGCATCGTCATCGAACATGGCCGGGCGGTGGGCGTCGAGATCGCCGAGGGGACCGGCACGCGCGTCATCCGGGCGGCGCGCGAGGTGATCCTGTCGGCCGGCGCCTATAATTCGCCCAAGCTGCTGCTGCTCTCGGGCATCGGCCCGGCGGATGAGCTGAGAGCGCTCGGCATCGACGTGCGGCTCGACCTGCCAGGCGTGGGCCGCAACCTGCAGGAGCATCCGCTCACCGGCATCGGCTATGAGCTGAACCAGCCGATCGGCTTCGAGAACAATCTGCGCTTCGACCGGCTGGCCTGGAATGTCGCGCGCTTCGCCATGGGCATGAACGCGCGGGAGACGCAGCTGCCCGTCACCAGCTTCGCCTTCCTGCGCACGCGGGACGATCTGGCGCGGCCGGACATCAAGGCCAATATCTACCCCACGCGCCTCGACGGGCGGGTCTGGTTCCCCGGCGTCCGCAAGGGCGCGGGGCATGCGATGAGCGTCTTCGCCGTGCTCCTGCGCCCGGAAAGCCGCGGATCGGTGACACTGCGCTCCGCCGATCCCGCCGCGCCGCCCGCGATCCGCATCAACATGTTCCAGGACCCGCGCGACCTGGAGACGATGCGGCGCACGATCCGGCTGCTGCGCGACTTCTTCGCCACCCGCCCGCTGGCCGACCTGGTCGGCCGGGAGATCATGCCGACGCGCGATATCCAGAGCGACGCGGAGATCGACGCCTATCATCGCAAGAGCTGCGTCCTGGCGCATCATGCCTCCAGCAGCTGCGCCATGGGCGATGGGCCGGACGCGGTGGTGGACGCGCAGCTGCGCGTGCGCGGCGTGGACGGCCTACGCGTTGCCGACGCGTCCATCATGCCCCGCGTGGTGGGCGGCAACACCAATGCGCCAATCATCATGATCGGGGAGAAGGCGGCCGACCTCATCCTCGGCAACGCGCGCGCGGAGCCGGCCCGCGCCGCGCACGAGCCAGCCGCCGTGGGCGATTGACATAGTCAGTATATTTATACGAAACTGACTAACAGTTTTTAGGAGACTCTGACCATGAAGCGCAGCGACGATCGCATCCTCGTATCCCATGCCGGCCGATTGTCGCCGGAGAACCCGGAATTCCGCGCACTGGAGCAGCGCAAGTCGCGCGGCGAGGACATAGCGGACGACATCTATCTGCCGCAGCTCGAGGCCGCGATTCGCGAGATGATCCAGCGCCAGGTCGACATGGGCGTGGACGTGATCTCGGACGGTGAGGCCGGCCGCTTCAACACCTTCGCCAAATATGGCAAGCGCATCGACGGGCTCATCTACCGCGAATGCCAGCCCGGCGAGGTCGGCGCCGCCGTGTTCGACAGCCGCGAGCGCCGCACGTTCCCGGACTATTACAAGGCGGCCGACGCGGCGCGCTTCAAGGACGGCGCGCCCACCAACAACCAGATGCGCATGGTCGCCGTGGACGCGCTCAAGGTGAAGAACACCGAGATCATCGACGGCGAGCTGGCCCGCTTCCGCCGCATCCTGACGGACCTCGACCTCAACGACCGCGACGCCTTCTTCCCCATGATGTCGCCGGGCTGGCTGCATCATTTCATCTGGGACGAGCATTACAAGGACGAGGAGGACTTCCTCTACGCGCTCGCCGAGGTGCTGCGCCCGGAATATGAGGCGGTGGTCAAGGCCGGCTTCATCCTCCAGCTCGACGGACCCGACCTGCCCGACAAATGGGCGACGCTGGTGCCTGACATCACGCTGGAAGAGTATCGCAAGAAAGCAAAGCTGCGCGTCGACGTGACCAATCACGCCCTGCGCAACATTCCCGAGGAGATGGTGCGCTATCATCTCTGCTGGGGCAGCTGGAACGGCCCGCATATCGACGACATCCCCTTCCGCGACATCGTCGACCTCATGCTGGAGATCAGGGCGCAGGCCTACAGCTTCGAGGCGGGCAATGTGCGCCACGAGCATGAATGGAAAATCTGGAAGGACGTGAAGCTGCCCGAGGGCAAGATCCTCATTCCCGGCGTGGTCAGCCACCGCACCAACACGATCGAGCATCCCGAGGTGGTCGCCGACCGGCTGGAGCAGTTCGCCCGCTATGTGGGGCGCGAGAATGTCATCGCCGGCACCGACTGCGGCATGGGCGGCGGGCGCATGTCGCACGAGATCGGCTGGGCCAAGATCGAGTCCATGGTCGAGGGCAGCGCCATCGCGTCGCGCGCGCTGTGGGGCGAGACGGTGGCGGCCTAGGATGGGGGTGCGCCGGCCTTTGACCATGCGGTTGGGGAGCCTGGCGTGCAGGCGAGTTGGACTCGAGCGTCATCCCGGTGAAGGCCGGGATGATGTGGCGCTTGTCTGGACGAGATGGACTCCGTGCTCCTGCGAAAGCAGGAGCCCAGGGCGCGAGGGCAGTTCACTGACGCCCTGGGCTCCTGCTTTCGCAGGAGCACGATATGGCGCAATCTCATTCGGAGAGCTTCTGGCGCCCGCTCTCGAGAGTGATCCGGCCCCTCAGAGCCCGCGCGCTTCGAGCGTCTCCAGCAGCAGATGCTCGAACGCCTCCCGCCGGCTGCGGCGCGCGGCGATCAGCTGCTCGCGGTCGCGCTCCTTCAGCGCCTTCAGCAGCGAGTGCTTGTTGACCACGCTGCGCTCCTCGCTGGGCCGGCGCGGCAATGGCAGCAACGCGCGGAAGCGGTCGGTCAGCGCCCACAGCCGCATGGCCTCGCGCATGATCGTTTTCTTGGGCGAAAGATCGAAGATGGTGGTGTGGAACTTGCGATGCTCGACCCACCAGCTCGTGCGGTCGCCGGCATCGAGCAGTCCTTCCAGCCGCTCGGCCTGCTGCTCCAGATCGGCGAGCTGTTCCGCGTCCGGCCATTCGATGGTGCGCATCAGCTCGTCCTCGATGAGGTGGCGCAGGCGGAAGAGCTGCTCGGCCTCGTCCCTGGATAGGCGCGTGACGAAGAAGCCCCGGTTCGGATCATGCTCGATGATCCCTTCCGAGCTGAGCAGCTTGAGCGCCTCGCGCACGGGCACGCGGCTGGCGCTGAACTGCTCGGCAAGCTCGGTCTGGCCCAGCCGCGTGCCGGGCGCCAGGGTGCCGCGCGCGATGAGCGAGCGTAGTTCATCGGCAATCTTGGCTGGAACGCCGCGTGCCGCCACCTTCTGTAATTCCATGACTACTCCGCATTTCTGGCGGGATCGCGGTCATCATGCATCGACCCGTCCCACCGTGCAGCATTGGATAGCGGCGTGCTGCGCCGCGCATGAAACGATGCCTAACTATAATGTAGACAATTAGTAAAGACCGTTCGAACGGAAAGGATCATCATGGCTCTTGTTGGTTTCATCGGCCTCGGCATCATGGGCCATCCCATGGCCGGGCATCTGATCGCAGCCGGGCACGACCTGCATGTCTCGGCGAGCAGCGCCGCCGCCGCCGACTTCATCGCAAGGGGGGCGAGCGCGCATGCCAGCAGCGCCGAGATCGCGCGCGCGGCGGAGATCGTCATCCTCATGGTGCCGGATACGCCGCAGGTCGAGCAGGTGCTGTTCGGCGAGACCGGCGTGGCCGAGGGGCTGGGCGCGGGCAAGCTGGTGATCGACATGAGCTCCATCTCGCCGCTCGCCACGCGCGATTTCGCCGCGCGGATCGAGGCGCTGGGCTCGGCCTATGTCGATGCGCCCGTCTCCGGCGGCGAGGTCGGCGCCAGGGCGGCGACGCTGACCATCATGGCCGGCGGCAGCGCGGACGCCTTCGCGCGCGCCCGGCCGCTGTTCGAGGCGATGGGCCGGAACATCACCCATGTCGGCGCGGTGGGAGCGGGCCAGACCGCCAAGGTCGCCAACCAGATCATCGTGGCGCTCAACATCGCCGCGGTCGGCGAGGCCCTGCTCTTCGCCGCGAAGGCGGGCGCTGATCCGGCGCGCGTGCGGGAGGCGCTGCTCGGCGGCTTCGCCTCGTCGCGCGTGCTGGAGGTGCATGGCGAGCGCATGCTCAAGCGTACATTCGACCCCGGCTTCCGCATCGACCTGCATCACAAGGATCTTGCGCTGGCGCTGGGCAGCGCCGACCAGCTCGGCCTGCCGCTGCCGCAGACCGCCTTCTGCCAGCAATTGCTGAACAGCGCGCGCGGCAATGACGAAGGCCGCCTCGATCATTCGGCCATCGTGAAGCAGATCGAGCGGCTGGCCGGCCATTCGCTGGCGGAGGCGTGACGATGGGCCGGCGCCGGGAGCCCGCCCGATCGGGATTGCACGGCCTTGTGCTCCTGCGAAGGCAGGAACCCAAGGCGCAGGGGCAGTTCGCTGCCGCTCTGGGTTCCTGCCTGCGCAGGAGCACTGGGTTCATCTTGTCCGCACAGGCATCGCTGCTGGCCGCCGGCGCGCTGACGCTCGGCGGCTGCGCCGCGACCGGGCAGGCGCCGCCGCCCGCCGAGGCAGCCGCGCCCGACCCCGGGCATCAGGCGAGGACGGAGGCCACCCGCACCGTCGCCATGGCCTTCCTCGATCGCTATTTCATCCAGCATGATTTCGGCGCCTATGCCGCCTTCGCCCGGCCCGACTTCATCCAGCACAATCCCAATATCGCGAACGGCGTGGCCGGCCATCGCGCCTATTTCGACAGGCTCCGGGCCGCGCCCAAGCCGGACCCGGCGCCGCCGCCCCAGGCCCATGTGATCGACATGGTGCTGGTCGACGGCGATCTGTTCGCGGTGATGCATCACGGCGTCAATGCGGACGGCAAGGCGCGCCTCTTCGTCGATCTCTGGCGCGTCGAGGATAGCAAAATCGTCGAGCATTGGGACGTGATTCAGGACATTCCCGCCACCATGCCGCACGGCAACGGCATGGCCTGCGGCATCGAGACCTATGCGGCAGCGATCGCCCGCCCGGACTCTGTCGAGCAGCCCGCCTGCGGACGGCCGGACCCGCGCGTCACCCGCGAGGACTCGCTGCGCCAGTATCGCGACTATGTGGTCGAGGTGGGCCAGGGCGACGTGCTCGGCGCCATCGAGCGCTGGTTCCACCCCGCCTACCGCCAGCACAGCCCGATCATCGCCGACGGCAAGCAGGGCGCGATCGACTATCTCAAGGCCGAATGGGGCAGGCCCGACGCGCCCATGCCAGTGCTCGGCCCGCAGCGGATCGTCGCGGACGGCGACTATGTGCTGGTCCATTATCTCTACAGCGTGCCGGGCGTCGAAGGGCAGGAAGCCCATATCGACATCTTCCGCTTCACCGACGGCAAGATCAGCGAGCATTGGGACGTGAAGCAGCCCGTCCCGGCGACCAGCGCGAACGGCAATGGCATGTGGTGACGACAGAAAGCATGGGAGAGCGACGTGTTCGATCAAGACAAAAAGCAGGACGGCGCCGTCGTGCGGGCGATGTTCAACTATGTCGATCCGTTGCATGTGCCGCAGAGCGGTTTAGCGTTCACATTCGACCATGACTGGAGCGGCATTCCGTTCATCACGCGCGAGATGCGCATCGAAGATGCCAGTGCGCGCCGGACGCCCGCCAGCCTGACCGTGGAAGGATTTCAAAAGGTCAGCCTCGATGGCCTTGATCTGCGCGACCTCGATCCCGCCGATTTTGAGCCGCGATGGGGGGCGGCGGTCTGCGAAAGGATCCGCGAAGCGACTGGCGCCGACAGCGTCGTCCGCTGGGCCTTCAGCGCACGCTTTTCGGAGCGAAAGACCGATGCCAGACGTTCGGACGTTTCCAATCCGGCCCGGCGCGTCCATGGCGACTTCAGCCCCACCGAATTTGGCCCGGTCATCCGTCACCGGCTATGCGCCGCGGCGATCGAGGCGGTCGCCCGGGGGCGTTCGCTCAAGCGCTGGATCGGCATCAATGCCTGGCAGCCATTTTCACCGCCGCCTTATGATATTCCCCTCGCCGTCTGCGATGCCCGCAGCGTGGCGCCGGACGATCTGGTGATCGGCCGGGGATCGACGCCATCCAATCCCGATCTGGCCATCGACCTGCCGCTGTTCAGCTACAGCCCGACTCATCGATGGTTCTATTATTCCGCCTATGCGCCGGACGAAGTGCTGCTCTTCACGGGACTGGACAGCGCCCACCCGGACGACTGGCGCCTCGTGCCCCACAGCGCCTTCGACAATCCCGCTTGTCCCGACGACGCAGCGCCACGCTGCAGCGTGGAAATGCGCACGATGGCCCTGTTCTTCGAATGAAGCGACAAGTCGGGCTCAGGGTCGCTTGACCCCTTCCTCAGGATAGTTATACGAAATTGTATTCGCATCGGCCGCGCGTCCGGCCAGGGGAGGACATCACCAATGATCGTCGATTGCCACGGCCATGTCAGCGCGCCGGCCGAGCTCTGGGTCTACAAGTCGCTGCTGCTTTCCCATCGCGGCGAGCATGGCAAGCGCTTCCCGGACCTCACCGACGAGGAGATCCTTTCCTACACCAACCGCAAGGAAATGGCCCCCTGCGGCCATCTCGACATGCTGGACCGCGTCGGCACCGACTATCAGCTGCTCAGCCCCCGCCCCTTCCAGATGATGCACTCGGAGAAGCCGAGCTATCTGGTCGACTGGTTCACCGAGGCGACCAACGACATCATCGCGCGCCAGTGCCAGCTCATGCCGGATCGCTTTGCGCCGATCTGCGGCTTGCCGCAGGCCGCCGGCGAGCCGGTCGAGCGCGTGCTGGACGAGCTGGAGCGCTGCGTGACGCGGCTCGGCTTCAAGGGCTGCCTGCTCAATCCCGATCCCTATGAGAATAGCGGCACGGCGCCGCCGCCCATGGGCGACCGCTACTGGTATCCGCTCTACGAGAAGCTGTGCGAGCTGGACGTGCCGGCGCATATCCACTCGGCCGGATCGCGCTCGGCGCGCGCGCCCTACACGCTCAACTTCCTGCTGGAGGAGACGATGGCGGTCTATGGTCTCATCGAGAGCGACGTGTTCAGGGACTTCCCGCAGCTCAAGATCGTGTGCAGCCATGGCGGCGGCGCGATCCCCTATCATATCGGTCGCTTCCGCGCCTCGGCCATCCGCCGCGGCGAGGACTTCGTCGAGAAGATGCGCAACATCTACTACGACACCGTCCTCTATTCGGAGGAAGCGCTGCGGCTGCTCATCAAGACGGTGGGCGCGGACCGCTGCCTGTTCGGCGCGGAATGTCCCGGTGTCGGCTCGGCGGTCGATCCGCACACCGGCCGCACGCTGGACGACATCGCGCCCTTCATCAAGGGGTTCGACTGGCTGAGCCAGGCGGAGAAGGACGCGATCCTGTTCGGCAACGCCGTCTCGCTGTTCAAGCTGGACCCGCCGCGCCCATGAGCGACACCGCCGCCCTTCTCGACCGGCTCGCCGCCATCGACAGCTGCGCGCTCTCTGATGCGCTGGACAAGCTGGGTCTCGCCGGACAGGCGACCGGCCTGCCGCGCGAATCCGGCCATGACCGGGTGGCAGGCGTCGCCGTCACCGTGCGGCTCGGCACCGGCGATCCGCCGCCTGGCCCGCCCCGTCATCTCGGCACGACGGCCATCGAGGCGTCGGACGTGCACAGCATCATCGTCATCGAGCAGCGCACCGGCGTGGAGGCGGGCTGCTGGGGCGGGCTGCTGACCCGCGGCGCGATCCAGGCCGGCGTCCGCGCGGTCGTCGCGGACGGGCCGGTACGCGACATAGACGAGGCGCGCGACCTCGATTTCCCGATCTTCACCAACCGGCTGACCTGCCTCACCGCGCGCAACCGCGTGGTCGAGAAAGGCACCAACGAGCCGGTGCGGATCGGCAAGCTCACCGTCCATCCCGGCGATTATATCGTCGCGGACGGCAGCGCGGTGATCGTGATCCGGCCCGACATGGTGGCGCAGGTGCTGACCGCCGCCGAGGCCATCGTCGCGCGGGAAGCGGCCATGATCGCGCAGATCGGCAAGGGCACGCGGATGAGCGACGTGCTCGGCGGCAATTACGAACATATGCTGGAGAAGGACTGATGGCGCAGGACCGCAATGTCGAGCGGGCGTCGAAGCTCGACACCGCTACCCTCTCCGATGCGCTCGACCGGCTCGGCATCGTCGGCCAATGCTACCGGATCGCGGGGCGCGACCCGTCCTTCGCCATGGCCGGCCGCGCCTTCACCATGCTCTGCGGCCCTGCCGCCAATCCACCCGGCACGGTGGGCGACTATATCGACGACGTGCCCGAGGGGCATGTGGTGGTGATCGACAATGGCGGGCGCGAGGATGCCACCATCTGGGGCGACATCTTGACCGAGATCGCGCATCGGCGCGGGCTGGCGGGCACGGTGATCGACGGGATCAGCCGCGACGTCGCGCTCTGCCGGGCGCTCGGCTATCCGGTGTTCAGCCGCGGCCACTGGATGCGCACCGGCAAGGACCGGGTGCAGGTGGAGCGTATGGACTGCCCCGTCAACATCGGCGGCGCGCGCGTGGCGCCGGGCGACATCATGCGCGGCGACGCGGACGGCGTGGTGGTGCTGCCCCGCGCGCATGAGGATGCGGTGCTCGACGCGGCGGAGGAGATCGCGGCGGCGGAGGACCATATCCGCGCGGCTTGCCGGGGCGGGATGCGACTGGACGAGGCGCGGCGCCAGTTCAAATATCACAGCCTGCAGACGCGCAAGGAGTGACTTCATCTCCCCTCCCCTTCAGGGGAGGGGCTGGGGGTGGGGCTTTGCCCAGCAGCCTTGCCCCTGATCGCGAGCCCCCTCCCCAACCCTCCCCTGGAGGGGAGGGGCTCAAGTGGCTCTAAGCAGCGAAGCCGAACAGCGCCGCCACATTATCGTGCAGGACCGCTCGCCCCGCCGCTTCGTCGAGGCCGGCCGTCGTGTCGATGGCGCGCTCGACGGCCATGCCCAGGTCCACGCCGGCCGGCAGCACATCCGATCCCCAGGCCAGCCGCTCCGCCCCCACCAGCGCCGCGAAGCGGGCGACGATGTCGGTCGGCTCCAGCCCCGCCCGCCCGGCGCGCTGGACGGTCATGTCGCTGAACTTGAGCGTCAGGCGCGGATGGTCGATCACGCCGCGCAGCGCTGCGTCGATCCCGAAATCCGGAGCGCCGGCCTCGATGGCGGCATTGCCGAGATTGTCGAGCAGCACGGGCATGTCCGGGAAATCCCGCAGCAGCCCGGCCAGTGCCGCCAGCGCCTCGACCCGGTTCCACGGGAAGACATGGATGTCCATCACAGCGCCCCGCTCGGCCGCCGCGCGCCAGGCGTCTCGCGCGGCATCGCCGGCCAGCCACCCCAGGTCGCTTCCCTTCTCCGGCTCCATGAAGCGCAGCCCATGGGCGCCGCGCGCCTCCAGCCAGTGCCGCGCCATCGCGCCTGCATCGGCGCGCCGCGCATCGACGCTGCACAAGGCGCGCAAAACCGGCGAAGCGGCCGCCAGATCGCAGATCAGGCTGTTGTCATGGCCATGGAAGCGATTGCGCTGCACCAGCACCGCGCCCGCCGGCGCACGATCCGCGAGCGCCTGCCGCAAGCCGGCGACCTCGGTGCAGGCTTCCAGCTCGCCCGGCTGAGGCGGCGGCGCATCCCCGGCGAAGGGATAGCGCATCCGGTCCGCGGACAGGACGAGCGCATGCGCGTCCAGGACAATCATCGAGGCGGTCAGGCCGTGTGCTGCTTGTGCAGCGCCTGCTCCAGCGCCGCTTCCACGGTCGCGCGCGCGGCCAGATAATCGCTGATGAGCCGGCCCCGGTCGCGCGCCTGCAAGGCGTCGATCAGCTTGCGCTCGGGACTCTCGCCCACCTGACGCGGCATCAGCGCCCGGTAGCGGTCGGTGAGCGTCCAGAGCCGGATGGCCTCGCGGAGCAGCACCTTCTGGGGCGACAGGTCGAAAATGGCGTAGCGCAGCTGCTCGAGCGCCTGCGCCCATCTGTTGAAGTCGGCGCGCTGATCCATCGCGTCCAGCGCGTCGAACTGCGCGCGGAACGCCGCGATCTGCGCATCGTCCGGCCATTGCGCGGAGGAGAGCAGCTCCGCCTCCAGCCAGCGCCTCAGCTTGTAGAGCTGAAGCGCCTCCTCATAGTCGAGCGGGGACACGAAATAGCCGCGATTGCGATCGTGCCGGAGGAATCCCTCCGTCGCCAGCAGCTTGAGCGCCTCGCGGATCGGCACCTTGCTGCGCCCGAACCGCTCCGCCAACTGGGTCTGCCCCAGATGCTCGCCCGGCAATAATGTCCCCCGGACAATGAGCGAACGCAATTCGTCGGCAACGACATTGGGCAGCGAACCATTGGCGGCATTCTGCTCCGACACGTTCGACATTCCTTCTCCCATCATCTGCCCGGCCTGCGAATATAGCCTCCCACGCCGGCAAAGCGAGGCGGCACGTCGCCCATTCTATCGCGCAATCGCACTGCTGCCGCGAAAGAAAAGTTGCTATACATTATCGTTATACGATATCGGAAGGATTGCAAGGCCCCGCCAACAGAGACTTGACGCGCGTGACGACACATACTCCACTCAAGCGCATGACCGACGCGCAGATATTGCTGGAGCAGATCGAGGATGCGTGCCGTCGCCTGCGGATCGCGCAGACGACATTCGGCCGGCAGGCGGTGAATGACGGCAAGCTGGTGAGCCGGCTGCAATCGGGCGGGCGGGTGACGCTGGAGACGGTGAACCGGGTGCATCACTTCATCGAGGCGCATGGCGGCCCTTCGTCCGGACGGCTACGCTCCGCCATCACCGGCATGAGCCGGCCGCTCGATCCGGTGCACGGCTTCCGCTTCTACGACAACCGCCAGAAATATCTGATGTTCGTCAACACGACCTCGGAGAAGCAGCTGGTGGCGGACAAGGCGCTGGAGCAGCTCTCCCACGTCCAGCCCGCCCCACCGGCGATCCGCCTGCTGGACGGCGGATCGGGCGACGGCACGGCGTTCGCGCGGCTGCTGCGCGGGGCGCACCGGCGCTATCCCTGGCTGCCCTTCTATGTAGTCGCCAAGGAGATCAGCATCGAGAATGTGCGGCTGATGCTGGAGAAGATGCCGGACCGCTTCCAGGAGCATCCGGCCACGGTGCTGGTAGTGACCAATCTGCCCTATGCCGAGGCGCCCTGGCTCCAGCCGGCCTCGCCCGTCGCGGCGAGCGCCATGGCCTGGCACGAGGTGGCGCTGGACGGTGCCACCGCGGGCGACTTCGAGGAAGCGATCGCCGCGCTGCAGCCGATGATCGATCGCCACTGGCAGGTGGAGGTGAGCCAGGCGAGCGGCCATCCGGTCAACAAGACGCCGGCGGTGCTGGTAATCTACCGCAAGGACCAGCAGTTCGTGCTCGACCAGGTCATCCCCAGACGGGGGCTGGCGCGCGCGGACTTCGATTTCGTGCTGCTCTCGCATCCCTATCGCGCCCGCGCGCCGCTCTCGTTCAAGGCGAGCAAGGTGGTCGCGCCGCTGGTGCGGGCGCTGCGGCCCAACGGTCGACTGCTCGGCATCCATGCCCATGGCGACGATCCGGGGCTGGAGCTGGTGCGCGCGATCTGGCCGGGGGAGGACCCTTTCACCACCGGACGGCGCGACCTCATGGCGGCGGTGGAGGCGGAGCTGGGGCCACAGGCGCGGCATTTCCGCGTCCATGACCTCAGCGACGAGGAGGCCCTGTTCTCCTATGCCATCCGCACCCTGCCCACCGAAATCGCCGACGGGGAGATCGGCATGTCCACATTGCTCTCGACCTGGAACGCGGCCAGCTATGTGGCGCAGATCGAGGATGCGCGGCTCTCCGCCATCCTCAACCGCAACCGCTATGTCGAGGTTACTCGCGACATATTGCGCGCCCACAAGGGCCTGTGGTTCACCAACGAGACCTATCTGGTCTCCCGCCGCGCCGAACTGGGCTGAGAAGGACGATGCGATGAGCGATGCCAACACCGAGGCCAGCCCGCGCTGCCCCTTCTGCCGGGCGCCATGGACAGCGGCGATGCTCGACCTCTACGACGCCATGACCGATCCGCAGGGCTGCGCCTGCTGCCACGGGTCCGGGGCAGCGCATGAGCATGAGGCGCCGGCGCACAAGGCAGCCCCCGCCGACATCTGCTGCGCGAGTTGCGGCAAGGCGATCTACCGCGCGCTGGCGCTGCCGTAGAGCCTGTCCGATTGGGTTGGCGCATCTTGTGCTCCTGCGGGGCCGAAGGCGGGCGTAGCTTAACGCAGGCGCTGATCTTTCTCGTCCGGACCGGCACCGGAAACCACCTCCCTCGTCATTGATATTCTTCACCATGGTTTTGTAGATCCGGCGCCGACTGTCTCACCAGCGCATCGGAGCAAGCGTCTATATGCCGGGCGCCTTCCACGGGCTCACCGTCACGTGGATGGCGCCTTCGATGCCGCGCCCCGCCGTCGCGAGGATCGCGTCGTGCACCTGATCGAGGCCGAAATCATGGCTGCACAGCGTGTCGATCGGCCAGCGCCCGCTCGCCACGATGTCCAGCGCCGCCTGCACCGCGCGGTAGCTGTGGCCGCGCGGCGCGCGCACCGTCAGGTGGCGCTTCTTGATATCGTTGATCGCGACGGACGCGCCGAGCCCGTTGAGACTCAGCCATGCACCCTTGGCCGAAAGCGCGACCGCCTGAGCTGCGATGCTGCCGTCGGGATCGCCGGTCGTGTCGATGACCACGTCGACACCGCGCCCGCCGGTCGCCGCCATCACGATTTTGCCGAGATCCTCCTGCTGCACGTCCACCGCTATGTCCGCGCCAAGCGCCAGCGACAGGTCCAGCCGGGCGCGGTCGCGGGTCATGCCGGCAATGATGACCCGGGCCGCGCCCGCCGCCTTGGCCGCCAGCGCGCAGCCGAGGCCCTGCTGGCCCGGCCCGAACACCAGCACCGTCTTGCCCATGCCCGCGCCGCCATCCAGCACCGCCCATTGCACGCCGTTGCCGAGCGGCACCGCCAGCGTGGCGTGGCGCGCGTCCATGTCGGCCGGGATGCGATGGATCACCGCATTGGGCGCCAGATACATATATTGCGCATTGCCGCCCCACAGATGCGGCGCGATCCCGGCATTGCAGGTGCCGTAGCGCAGCAGGTTGAAGCGATCCTTCACATTGAAGAAATCCGCTTCCATGCAGAGCCGGAAGTCGCCCTGGCGGCACCATTCGCAGTGCCAGCAGGGCAGATATTCGTGCAGCGCGATCCGGTCGCCCGGCGTCACGCCCCAGCGCTTCGCGGCGGCCGCGCCCAGCGCCTCGACCGTACCGACCACCTCATGCCCCATGATGCAGGGCGCGGTGTTCTCGCGCCGATACATTTCCGGGTCGCTGCCGCCGACGCCGGAGCTTTCCACGCGGAGCAGCCCGTCATCCTCGCTGAGGCGCGGTCGCTCGAAGTCCCGCAGCTCGGTCCGTTCCACGCCGACCTTGACTGCCGCCCGCACCAGTTCCGCCATGATTCCACCTCCCTCGCCCGCCGGCTTGACCCTGTCCGGAGCCGGGTCTACCACCATCATAATTGTTAGGCAAAATAAGATACTCAGTGGAGGATGAGCGGGCAATGAACATGACGCGAAGCCAGATCGCCCTGCTCGCGGGCTTCTCCGCGCTGGCTCCGATGGCGATCGACATGTATCTCCCCGCGCTGGCGCCGCTGGCGGGCGATCTCTCCGTCTCGGTCGAGCGCGCCGGGCAGAGCATCTCCATCTTCCTGATCGGCCTTGCCGTCGGCCAGCTCGCCGCCGGGCCGCTCTCCGACCGGCTCGGGCGCCGGCCGGTCTTCCTCGCCGGCCTGCTGCTGTTCTGCGCGGGCGCCGTCGCCGCGGCGCTGACGCAGGATTTCACCGTGCTGCTCGCCGCCCGCCTGCTCCAGGCATTGGGCGCCTGCGCCGCCATGGTCACCGGCCGCGCCATCGTGCGCGACCGGATGGAGGCCAATGACGCGGCCCGCTTCTTCTCGCTGCTGGCGCTGATCGGCGGGCTGGCGCCCGTGCTGGCGCCGCTGCTGGGCGCGATCCTCATCCAGATCGGCGACTGGCGCCTCACCTTCTGGATGATGTCCGGCTTCGCTGCCCTGCTGCTGTTCGCCGGCCTGCTCGTCATGCCCGAATCGCGCTCGACGCAGACCGCGCTGAAGGCGCAGGCGGAGAATCCCTTTGCCGCCTATCGCGCGCTGCTCGGCAACCCGGCCCTGCTCGGCTACCTGCTCGCCGCCATGTGCAACAGCGCGGCCTTCTTCAGCTATGTCGCCAATTCCTCGGTCGTGTTCGTGGACGGCTATGGGCTGACGCCGACGCAGTTCAGCCTCGTCTTCGGCGTCAACTCGCTGGCGCTAGTGGGCACGGCGCAGATCAACCGGATCATGCTGGCACGGCGCGACGCGATCGCGCTGCTGCGCCTCTCGGCGCGCAACGCCGCGCTCCTCGCGCTGGCGCTGCTCGCCTTCGCGCTCGTCCATCCGCCGGGCGCGCTGGGCTTCTGGTTGTTCGCCGGCCTGCTGTTCCTGATGGTCGGCAGCATCACGCCGGTGCAGGCCAACAGCATGGCGTGCGGACTGGCGATCGACCCGCACCGGGCGGGATCGGCCGCCGCGCTGTTCGGCGGCTGCACCTTCGCCGGCGGCGCCGTGGCCTCCTGGCTGGCGAGCCTGCTCTATGACGGGACGGCGCGCGGCCTCAGCCTCGTCGTCGCGCTCTGCCTGATGGGCGTGAGCGCCGCCATCCACCTCATCGTGCTGCGTCGCGACGCTCAGGCGGTTTGAAAATTCGCGGAAGAGCGAATTTTGAAGCGGCACCAGACTCTCAGAGCGCCTGAAGCGCCGCGCGATTGGCGCGGTTGCTGAGGTCGCGCCAGGTTTCCATCTCGGCCTGCTGCCGCTCCAGCGCCTGCGCGATCATCGCATAGGCGTCCGCCCCGCCGACGAAGCGCAGCGGCGGCTCGGGCATGTCGACCAGCTCGAGGATCGCCGCCGCCAGATCGGCCGGGTCGCCCTGCGGCAGGTCGGCGAGCAGCGCGCGCATCGACTCGTGGATCGGCGCATAGGCCGCAACCGGATCGCGCGGCGGCACCGCCGTGGCGCCGAAGCGGGTGGCGAAGGCGCCGGGCTCCACCGCCGTCACCCTGATGCCGAAGGGCGCGACTTCCGCGGCCAGCCCCTCGCTCAAGCCCTCGACCGCGAACTTGCTGGCGCTGTAGAGCGCCACGAGCGGCCCGGAGACGCGCCCGCCCACCGAGGCGAAATTGACGACATGACCGCTCCCCTGCGCGCGCAGGCGCGGCAGCGCGGCGCGGATGATGTCGACCATGCCGAACAGATTGACCTCGAACATGGCGCGCATGGTGGCCTCGTCCGTCTCCTCGACGGCGGACTGCACGCCATAGCCGGCATTGTTGACCAGTATGTCCAGCCGCCCGAAGCGCGCGAAGGCGGCGTCCAGCGCCGCGCGCACCTGATCGGGCCGGGTGACGTCCAGCCCCAGCGCCAGCGACGTTTCAGGATAGCGCTGCGCCAGATCGGCGACGGCATCGGCGCTGCGGTCGGTGACCGCAACCCTGTCCCCGCGCGCCAGCGCCGCCTCGGCGAGCGCGCGGCCAAAGCCGGTCGCGCATCCGGTGATGAGCCAGGTCTTGTCGGTCATTCGGCCTTCTCCTTCATGCTGTCTGTTCAGTCCCGGTCGGCTGCCTCGCTCACCGCGCGCCAGGCCGCCATTTCGCGGGCCTGCTGCGCCATCACCGCCTCGACCGCCGCATAGGCCATGCCGCCGGCGATGAGCTGGCGCGGCGGATCGGGATCGTCCACCGCCCGCAGGATCGCCTCGACGCAGCCGGCGGCATCGGCAAAGTGAAGGTCCGCCAGCACCGCATCGAGCTGCTCGTGCAGCGCCCGATAGGCGGGCTCGCGCCTGTCCGGCCCCTGCACCGCGCCGGCGAAGCCCGTGGCGAAAGCGCCCGGCTCCACCGCCGTCACCTTGATGCCGAAGGGCGCCAGCTCCATGGCCAGCCCCATGGACAGGCCCTCGATCGCGAACTTGCTGGCGGAATAGAGGCCGATCAGCGGCGCGGAGGTGCGCCCGCCCACCGAGGAGATGTTGACGATGTGCCCCGCGCCCTGCGCGCGCAGCTGCGGCAAGGCGGCGCGGATGACGTCCAGCGCGCCGAACATATTGACCTCGAACATGGCGCGGACCTGCGCGTCGCTCGCTTCCTCCACCGCCGCCTGCATGCCGAAGCCGGCATTGTTGACGAGGACGTCGATTCGCCCGAACCGCTCGACCGCCGCCGCGAGCGCCGCGCGGACGCTGGCCGGGTCGGTCACGTCCATGGCGGCGCACAGGGCCGTGCCGGGATGGGCCTGCGCCAGCGGCGCGAGCGCCGCGACCCTTCGCGCGGTCGCCACCACCCGGTCGCCCCGCGCCAGCGCCCTTTCCGCGAGCAGCCGGCCGAAGCCACTGCCGCATCCGGTGATGAGCCATGTCCTAATTACCCCACCTGCATCGCCCTTCATGGCCCACCTCCGCGATTGACTGTATCGTTAGACTATATATTTATACGATATGAGCACAGGAGCAAGAAATGCCGACGACGCGGCACGCGTCAACATCAATCATCTGCTGGATTCCGGCGCCTGGAGCCCGTTCCAGAAGCTGGTCCTGGCGCTGATATCGCTGGCCTATCTGACCGACGGCATCGCCAACCAGTCGCTCGGCCTCGCCATCCCGGCGCTGATGCAGGACTGGGGCCTGCCGCGCGAGGCCTTCGCCACGGTCGCGGCGATCGGCCTGCTCGGCCTCACCATCGGCGCGGTGATCGGCGGCATGCTGGGCGACCGCTTCGGCCGGCGCACCATGATGATCGCGAGCACCGGCTTCTTCGGCGTCATGACCATGGCGCAGGCGCTGGTGACGGGCACGGGCGACCTGCTGGTGCTGCGCTTCCTCGACGGCATCGGCATCGGCGCCATGATCCCCAACGGCGCCGCGATGATCGCCGAGTTCACGCCCAAGCGCGAGCGCGCGCTGGCGCTCGCCATCGGCATGACCTTCATCGCCGTGGGCGCGATGATCTCCGGCATCATCGGCAACTGGCTGATCGAACCCTATGGCTGGCAGGGCCTGTTCGTGGTGCTGGGCGGCGTCGCGGTGGTGACCGCCGTGCTGCAACTCCTGTTCCTGCCCGAGTCGCCCATCTATCTCGCCAATCATGGTGGCCGGCAGGCGCAACTCAAGGCCATCGCCCGGCGCTGCGGCCTCGCGGTCGACGAGCGGCCGATCGTGGCCGAGGCGCCCGAGGCCGCCTCCAGCCATCGCACGCCGGTCTCGATGCTGTTCACGGCGGACGTCGCCTCCAGCACCATCTTCCTGTGGGTCGCCTTCTTCTTCTGCCTGCTCGCCAATTATGCGATGTTCAGCTGGGTGCCGGCCATGCTGGCGGGCCTGGGCTTCGCGCTCTCCTACACCAGCCTCGGCATGACCGCTCTCTCCTTCGGCGGACTGGTCGGCGGCATGGGCAGCGGGTGGATGATAAAAACGTTCGGCTCGCGCGGAACGGTGCTCGGCCTCGCCGCGGGCGGCGTGGCGATGGCGCTGACGCTCGGCCTGCTGATCCGCGCCGAGGTGAACAGCCTCCAGATCATCCTCGCGATGCTGGCCGTGATCGGCTTCTTCACCGCCGGGCTGCTCAACGGCCTCTACACCTTCTCCGCCTTCATCTACCCGGATCATGCGCGCGGCACCGGCGTCGGCTCGGCGGCGGCGGCGGGCCGCGTCGGCGCCATCGCCAGCGCCTATGCGGGCGTCGCCGCCCTCTCGATCGGCGGCGCATCGAGCTACTTCCTGCTGATCGCCGGCGCGCTGGCCCTCTCGCTGCTCTCCGTGGCGTTCATCAGGAAGCAGATCCCGGCGGCGGGGCGGGGCTGAGAGGCCGATCAGTTATTCATGAACAACGTCATGCTGAACTTGTTTCAGCATCCATCCGGCGTCAAAGGCGATAGCCCGAGACCGGGCGCAAGATCGACCCAACGCGGATTATCCGCCTCGATCAGGTTGATCTTCCATTGCCGATGCCAGCGCTTGAGTTGCTTCTCGTGCAGGATTGCCAGTTCCATATCGCCGAACAGTTCGTAGCGAACCAGACGATGGACGCCATAGCGGCTGGTGAAGCCGGGAATGAGGTCGCCGCGATGCTGATGAAGGCGTGCGATCAGGTTTGAGGTGACACCAATGTAGAGCGTTCCGTGGCGCGCGCTCGCGAGCATATAGACGCAGGGTTGCTTCTCCATCACAGCCGGGAGCTTGCCGATGGATGGATGCTGAAACAAGTTCAGCATGACAGTGGTGGAAATGGCGCGCTTTTTATGCGCCCGCTCAGGCCGGCGCGATCCTGAAGATGCGTTCGGCGTTGAGGTGGTAGATCGCCGCCTTGTCCGCTTCCGGCAGATCGATGGCGTCCATCTCGGCCACGGACCTGCCGCTGTCCATGAAAGGATAGTCGATCGCGAACATCAGCTTGTCCGCGCCGAGCGCGTCGATAGCGAAGCGCACCGCCGGCGCCCAGTTCATGCCGCTGGTGGTGATCGCAAAATTGCGGCGGATATAGTCGCTGGGCGCCATCTCCAGCGCCGGGCGGCGACCTTCTGGCGCCTTGAAATTGGCGTGCATGCCGTCGAGCCGCGGCAGCCAGTAATGCAGCCCCTCCCCGCCATGGCCGAGAATGACCTTGAGCCGGGGAAAGCGATCGAAGATGCCGCTCACGATCAGCCGCAGCGCGTGCAGCGAGGTCTCGGCCTGGAAGCCCCAGATGGCATGCTCCAGCGTGTAATCGAGGAACGGCGCGATCATCTGCGGCGAAGGCGCGCGCGGATGGATATAGAGCGGCGCGTCGCACGCCTCGCACGCCTCCAGGATCGGCCAGCAGGCCGGCTGGTCCAGATAATCGCCATTGGTGTGCGAATTGACGATCACGCCATTATAGCCGAGCCGCGTCATCGCCCGCTCGATCTCCTTCGCGGCGCGGGCGGGGTCCTGCGGCGCGAAGCTGGCGAGGCCGGCGAAGCGGGTGGGGTGGCGGCGCATCGCATCGGCCAGCACGTCATTGGCGAGGGTGGCGAGCGCGGTGCCGGTATCGGCATCGAACATCTGTACCCCGGTCGACGCCAGCCCGATGAGCTGCACGTCCACGCCGGTCTCGTCCATGATGGCGAGGCGCTCCTCGCCCAGATCGAGCAGGCGGCGCTGCAGCGGCGTGCCGTTGGCGGCCTTGCTCCAGAAGAACAGGTCCGCATCATAGGGCTCGCCGGCTGCGCGCTCCAGCATCGGCCCGATCACCTCGGGAATGACGAACGCCTCCTCGGTCGCGATCCGGCGCATCAGTTCCAGCCCTTACCGTAGACGCGGTGCGCGGTGTCGCGCAGGATCGCCTGCCGCGCGGTGGGCGGGAGGCCGGCGACGGCCTCGCGGCCGAGCGCGACCATCTCCGCATAGCTGCCCGGCGACTGGGTGACGTCCGATCCCCACATCATCCGCTCCGGCCCGAACAGCGCGGCGACCCGCTCCACCACCGGCCGCGCGTCGATGCCGGCGGCCTTGAGGCGGCCGAGCGGGATGGTGGTGAACTTGACCGTGACGCCCGCGAAATCCGCGACGCGCGCCAGAAGATCGTCGACGCCATGGTCCGGCGGCCCGGCATCGCTCCTGATCGCGGCGAAATGGTCGATCACGACTGTCAGGTCCGGCATGTCGGTGAGGATGCCGCGCAGCCGCGTCAGCCCCTCGGCGCGGTTCCAGGGGAAGAAATGGACGCAGACCGGCACGCCCTGTTCCAGCGCCGCCGCCCAGGCCCTCCGCGCCAGCGGCGAGTCCAGCCAGGAGATGTCCATGCCCTTGACCAGTTCCATGAGGCGGATGCCCACGGCGCCGCGCCCCTGCGTCCAGTAGCGCACGCGCTCGGCGCAGTCTTCCGCAGTCGCGTCGATGGAGCAGACCGCCGCCAGCCGCGCGGGATGGCGCCAGGCGCTGTCGCACACATAGCTGCTGTCGAAGCCGTAGATCGACCCGCGCTGCACCAGCACGGCCTTGTCCACGCCGGTCGCGTCCATCGCCTCCAGCAGCGCCTCGACGGTCATGGGACTGTCGAGATCGCCCGGATTGAGCGCGCCGCCGGGCGGGGATGGGGGATAATGTCTGACGTCGTCGGTGACGAGATGCGCGTGGGTGTCGATCATGGATGTTCGGAAATGCCCCTGTTGGTGCCCGGTTGGTGGCCGGTTGGTGGCCAATTGGTGAGGCGTCAGCCGTCAGGCCGGATCGCGCCGGCCAGCGCGGCCGCATGATCGGCGCGACTTGGTCCCTTGCCGGGCATCGGCCCCTCCTCTCGCTTGCCGCCGAGCGCGCCCGCGCGATCAGGCGAACGCGTTCATCGCGCGTAGCTTGTTCTCATAGGCTTCCCGCTCCTCCGCCGACAGGAAGTGACGGAAATGCGGGCCTTTCGACATGGGCGCCAGCGAGCGGGACACGGTCTGCCAGCTCTGCGCGCCGTCGCGGCTCATATAAAGCTCGCCGCAGGCCGAGCCGGCATAAAGCTCCAGCCCGCCCTCGCCGGAATCATGCATGGCGGCGACCTCGAGATTGCCCTTCACCGGCTCCGGCATGCCGTCCATGGCCTTCCGCCAGCTCTTGCCATGATCGGTGCTCACCATGAACTGCGGATAGGCCGTGCCTTCGGCGCCCCAGTTGGGATTGGGGTTCATGCCCGCGCCCTGCATGTAGAGGATGTCCTCGCGCGGATGGATGAAGAAGGGATCGGGATAGGCGCAGGGATGCGTGGTGTCGGTCAGCCGCTCCCAGTTCTCGCCGCCGTCGGCGGTGTGATAGAGGCCGATGCCGGTCGTGAAGAAGATCTCGTCCGGATTGTCGCGGTGGAAGACGATGCGGTGCTGGTCGCGGCGGAACTTGTCGTCCGCCCGCTCCATCGAATGGAGCGAACGCCAGCTCTTGCCGCCGTCGCGGGTGCGCAGCAGGTCGCCCTGCTCGACGCAGATATAGATCTCGTCCGGGCGCGCGGGATGCGAGGCGATATTCTTGATGTGCGGCTCCGAGCGGGGGAAGAACCAATGCTCGGTCCCCTCGACGTCCAGGCAGCTCGGATAGGCGGTCCAGCTCTTGCCGAGGTCGAAGCTGCGATAGAACATCACCGGCTCGGTGCCGAGATTGAGGATGGTCTGGTCGCCGACATGCTGGACGAGCAGCGTATAGGCATGGCCGGACTGGAGCCCCTCGTTGCGCGCCTCCCAGCTCTGCCCGCCGTCCGCGCTGACCAGCAGCCCGCCCTCGAAATGCAGCGCGGCGAACAGGAGCCCGGTCGGCTCGTCATGGACCAGCGCGCTGACATGCCGGCCGCCGAGCAGCATGTCGCCCTGCAGGCGCCAGTCGTCCTGCGCATCCTTGCGGCGCAGGTCCAGCACGCCCTCGGTGGTGGCGATCAGCATCCGGCGCGCCGCCGCCTCGCTGGACGAGGTCGTCTTCCCGTTGGCGGACAGGCAGATGATCGTCTCCGCGGCCTCATAGCTCATGGAATGCACTCCGTCAGATTCGTATAACTAGATTGTATAACGATTTTGATAGGCGTTCAAGCCGATGCGGCGAAGAAGATTCGCCGGGCATTGCCGCCGAAGATCGCCTCGACCTCGCCCGGCGCGCGCCCGTCGAACAGCGCGCGGGTCCAGTGGAGGGCATTGGCATAGCCTTCCCGCGAGGCGACCACGGGGAAATCGCTGCCCCACAGCAGCCGCTCCGCGCCGAAATGGCCGAGCGCCTCGATCAGGATCGCGCCCTTCGCCGCATCCAGCACCGGGCCGTCATTGGGCAGCGGCTCGCCGATCCGGCGCGGGGCGATCTGGCCCAGCGTGGGGATCTTGAGCGCGACGTTCGGGAAGCGCGAAAGGCGCATCAGCTCCTGCCAGGTCGCGGGCGCGCCGTCGCAATCGGGCCGGGTCCAGCCGCCGAGCTGCTCCAGCACGAAGGTCATGGCGGGGAAGGTCGTCACGAGCTGCGCGAAGCCGTCCGCCAGCATGTTGGCGGCGGCGCCCCCGCAGCTGATCGCCAGCCCGGCATCGGCCGCCGCGCGCCAGACCGCCAGCGGATCGTCGCCGGGGCTGCGCGCCTCGGGACGCAGGCGCAGGCCCGCCATGCCGCGCCGCGCCCACTCCCGCACCTGCCCCGGCGCATCCGGGTCCGCCACGTCCACCGCGCCGACACTGGCGAACCGGCCCGGGAAGCGCCGGACGCAATCCTCCTGATAGCTGTTGTCATACTGGCCCAGCACCTGCGTGAGCACGCCGGCGGCCACGCCATGGCCATCCATCTGGAACAGCAGCGGCTCGACCGGCTCGAACCAGAGCGGCGAGGCGTGGCAATGGGCATCGATCAGCGGCACGGGCGCGCGCTCCTTTCCGGCTTCGTGACAATCCTGCGCCATCGGCTTGCGTCGCGATCGGCAAAAGATTAGTCAAGATTGTTATACATTTTAGGGAAGGTGTCCAGTGGATCAGGTGAGGCAGAAGCTCATTCTCGTGCCGGGATCGCTCTGCGACGAGCGGGTCTGGCAGCATCAGGCGGACGCTCTCGCGGACATTGCGGACATCTCGATCCCCCATCTGCACGGGCATGCGTCCCTCGTGACCATGGCCGAGGCGATCCTGCGGGACGCGCCGGCGCGCTTCGCGCTGTGCGGCTTCTCCATGGGCGGGCGCGTCGCGCTGGAGGTGCTGCGCCGCGCGCCGGAGCGGATCACGCGCCTCGCGCTGCTGGACGCCAGCGTCCATCCGATCGCGCAGGGCGAGGCCGCGCGCCGCCAGCCGCAGATCGACATGGCGCGCGAGCAGGGCATGGCCGCCCTCGCCCGCTGGTGGAACCCGCGCATCACCCCGCCCGCGCGCCATGACGACGCGGCCTTCATGGGGCTGCTGGAGGCGATGGCCTGCACCTTCTCGGCGGAGGATTACCGCAAGGAAGTGGCCGCCTTGCTCGACCGCCCCGACCCGCGCGACCTGCTGCCCGGCATCGCCGTGCCGACCCTCATCCTCGCCGGCGCACAGGACCCGCTGAGCACGCCCGAGCGCAACCGCGCGATGGCGGAGACGATCCCCGGCGCGCGGCTCGTGCTGGTCGAGGACGCGTGGCATTTCCCGATGCTGGAACAGCCCGCGGCGGTGACGGCGGCGCTGCGGCAATGGCTTGAGGCGTGAGGGCTCTCACTCTCCCCGCATGAACCAGTGCTCCTGCGAAAGCAGGAGCACATGATCTCATCGCCACGGGTCCACCACGCAGTGGATGGCCCCCGCGACGTCCCGCCCGGCCGTGGCCTTGATCGCCAGGTCCACCTCGTCCAGCCCGAAGCTGTGCGTGCACATCTTCTCCAGCGGGAAGCGGCGCGAGGTGATGATGCGCAGGGCCGTGTCCACCGCCCACCAGCTCCGCCCGCGCCCGGAGCGGACGGTGAGATATTTCTGCTTGATCGCGCGCACCGGCACGCCCCGGTCCATGGCGTTGACCCAGAGCCACGCGCCATAATTCACGCATTGCAGATACTGGTCCATGTTCGCGCCGCCCGGATCGCCGCTGGTGTCGACCACCACGTCCAGCCCGCCGTCCGGCCCGAGGATGCGGCGCAGCGCATCGAGCAGGCCCTCCTCCTCGACATTCACCACATGGTCCGCGCCCAGTTCCGGCGCCAGCGCCAGCCGCGCGCCGTCGCGGCTCATGCCGGCGAGGATGATCCGCGCCGCGCCCGCATCCTTCGCGCCCAGCACGGCGCCCAGCCCCTGCTGGCCGGGACCGATGACGAGCACCGTCTTGCCCGGCCCCGCATTCACGTCGCGCGTCGCCCATTGCACGCCATTGCCGATCGGGATGGCCAGCGTGGCGAGCTGCGCCGGCAGGTCCTGCGGGATCTTGTGGATCACGATGTTCCACGGAAGATGGATATATTCGGCGAAACCGCCGACCAGATGCGGCGCGGCCGTGGGATCGATGAGGCCATAGCGGCGCGGGTTCGCACCGCCGAAGAAATCGGCATCCGGGCAGAAGCGATACTCGCCCTGCAGGCACCAGCGGCAGGTCCGGCAGGGCAGATATTCCTGGATGACGACGCGCTCGCCCGGCTCGACCTTCCACATGCGGCGCGCCTTCTCGCCCAGCGCCGCGATGGAGCCGACGATCTGATGCCCCATGGCGACCGGCACCCATTTGTCGCCCGCGCGATAGACTTCCGGCTCGGCGCCGCCCACGCCGCATGCCTCGATCCGCAGCATGCCCTCATCCTCGCCAAGCGCCGGCCAGGGATAGCTGCGCAATTCCGTCTGCTCCGCCCCGGTCTTGATGGCGATGCGGACATTGGCGGGATGATCGGACATGGTGCTTCCTCAGGAAATAATTTCAAGAATATATATTCGAACAGGGTTTTAATAAAATGATCGCATTATTTGGAAATGCTCAATAATATTCACATGAATATCAAAAAATTGATCGCAAATATCTTGAATATTGATGCGAATTTCATCTATATTTCTACAGCACATCGCGCACCCATGAAAGGCTCGGCAGGATGGACATGATGAAAGCTGTGGTGATGCACAGTTTCGGCGGCCCCGAGGTGCTGCGCTACGAGGATTTCCCCCGGCCTATCCCCGGCCCCGGCGAGGTTCTGGTGGCGGTGCATGCCGTCTCGGTGAATCGCACGCTTGATCTGGTGGTGCGCGCCGGCGACTATGGCGCGCCGGTCGCGCTGCCGCATATCCTGGGCGTGGACCCTTCGGGCATCATCGCGCAGGTGGGTCCGGGCGTGACGGACCGGGCGGTCGGCCAGCGCGTCGCGACGCTGCCGTGGCGCAGCAAGCCGATCGGCCCGCTCGACGCCGTGGGCATGCAGCATCTGGGCGGCTATGCCGATTATGTGAAGCTGCCGGCCAGCGCGACCGTGCCGATCCCCGAAGGGCTGGGCTTCGCGGAAGCCACCATCGTCACGCGCCACGCCCCGCAGGCGTTCAACCTGCTGCGCGACCGCGCCGGGCTGAAGGCCGGCGAGACGGTGCTGGTGATGGGCGCCTCGGGCGGGCTCGGCAGCGCGGGCGTGCAGGTGGCGAAGCTGCTGGGCGCCACCGTGATCGCGGCGGCCGGCGCGCCGGAGCGGGTGCGGGCCGCGCTGGACCTCGGCGCCGATCATGGCGTCGACTATCGCGCCGAGGACCTCACCGCCCGCGTGCTGGAGCTGACCGGCGGGCGCGGCGTGGACGTGGTGTTCGAGAATATCGCCGATCCGCTGCTGTTCCCCCGGGCCTTCCACGCCATCGCGCGGCATGGCCGGCTGGTGACGGCGGGGAGCCATGGCGGCGGCGAGGTGATGCTCGATGTGAAGCGGCTCTATCTCTACCAGATCGCCGTGATGGGCAGCATCGGCTTCACCCGCGCCGATGTCGAGGCCAGCCTGGACGCCGCGGCGCAGGGCCGCTTCTCCGTGCTGATCGACGCCATCCTGCCGCTGCGGGACGCGCGCATCGCGCATGAGCGGGTGGCCGCGCGCGACGGCGTCGGCAAGCTGATCCTCTCGCCGCGGATTTGAGAAAATGTTTGAAAATTCGCGGAAGAGCGAATTTTGAGGCGGCACCGGCCCGCTCCCCCACCCGGCCTCCCATATGATACTGCCGTTGGGTGGCCGGGTGGGGGAGCGGGCCGGTGCCGCCATGCGCCGATAGGCGCATCTCCAAACAGACTCCAGGCGCCGCATCAGCCCCGCTCCGCGATCTCGACGTCCGCGCACCATGTCCGGCCGGCGAGCAGCAGGAGCAGGGCGGACACCAGCGCCGTGCTGGAGACGATCACCATCGCCACCGCGATCGCGCGCGCGCCCAGCGTGGGCGCCAGCATGTCGCTGAACGCGCCGACGCAGAAGGGGCCGAGGATGAAGCCCATCAGGCTCGCCACCAGGAAATAGAAGGCCGACGCCGTGGCGCGCAGCCGGGGCGGCGCGACATTCACATAGAGCGCATAGCTCATGGCGACGGCGATGGCGGTGAAGAAGGCGGAGAGCGCGAGGCCGGTGCGCCACAGCAGCGGATCGCCCGAGAGCAGGAACAGCGCATCGGACAGGAACGGCAGCGCCGCGATGAGGATCGCCGAGCGGATCTGCCAGCGCAGGTCGCGCCGCACCAGCGCGCCGATGACGACCGCCGCGAACAGCGCGCCGGCCAGTCCCGCCACGCCGCGCAGCGAGCCGAAATAGACGCCGACCGCCTGCGGGCCGAGGCCATGGACGCGATCGAGGAAGGTCGGCCCCCAGGTCAGGTGCGCGCCCTGATTGACCGCGTTGAACCCGCCGGCGAAGACCACATAGCGATAGGAGGGCGTGCCGAGCAGCCGCCGGATGCCGGAGAGGAAGCCCATCCTCTCCGCCCGCGGGGCGGCCGCGCGGCCGCGCGGCGGCTCGCGCACGAAGAGGAGCAGGACGATCGCCAGCGCAAGGCCAGCGCCGCCCGCGACATGATAGGTGGTGCGCCAGCCATGGTGATCGAGCAGCCAGCCGATGACCGGGAAGCCGAGCAGCGGCCCGAGATAGGCCGAGGCGGACAGGGCCGAGAAGGCGGCGGTGCGCGCCTTGAGATCGAAGCTGTCGGCGATCAGCGAGGCGGTGGTCGGATGCCCCGCCGCCTCGCCCGCCCCAAGCCCGAACCGCGCCGCCGCGAGCTGCCAGCCATTATGCACCGCGCCGGTCAGCACAGTGACGGCGCTCCAGAAGACCAGCGCGCCGGCCAGCAGGTTGCGGCGATTATGATTGTCCGCGATCCACGCGATGGGAATGGCGCAGATCGCATAGCAGAGCGCGAAGGGCAGGCCCGCCACCAGCCCCATCACCGTGTCGGACAGCGCCAGCTCCCGGCTCAGCACCGGCATCACCAGCGCCAGCATGCTCCGGTCGACATTGGAGAGGGTGTTCACCAGGCACAGCAAGGCGAGCATCATGATCGCCCGCGCAAGGCCGGGGCGACCGCGCCGCGCGCTCAGGCCGCCGACGGGCTGCCCCCGCGCATTCACCAGAGCCGCTCGGACGCGATGCGCGCGCCCTCGACCATGCTGGCGATCTTCGCCCAGCCGATCTCGTAATGCACGCGGCCCAGCCCCATGCCGCAATCGGTGCCGGCCTGTACATTCTCGCGGCCCACGCAATTGGCATAGCGGATGAGGCGCTCGGCCACGAGTTCCGGATGCTCGACCACCTCGGTCTTGTGGCTGACCACGCCGGGGATGAGGATCTTGCCCTCGGGCAGCTTCACATCCTCCCACACGCGCCATTCATGCTCATGCTGCACATTGCCGGCCTCGACGCTGTAGGCCTGGATGTTGAGGCTCAGCATCAGGTCGACGATATGCTTGAGCGGCAAGTCCTCCGAATGCGGCCCCACCCAGCTGCCCCAGCAGCAATGATAGCGGATGCGGTCGGCCGGGATGTTGCGCAGCGCATGGTTGAGCGCATCCACGCGCACCCTAGCGTAGCGGCGATACTCTTCGATGCTCGGCTTGGGATAGAGGGTCGGCCAGCTGTCCGCGATGCCCGGATCGTCGATCTGGACGATGAGGCCGGCATCCACCACCGCCTCATATTCCGGCCGCATCACCTCGGCCAGCGCCTCGATGAAGTCGTCTTCCCTGTCATAATATTCGTTGAAGATGAAATGGTCGAGCCAGCCGGGCGCGATGACCGGGAAGAAGGCCTCGACGCCGTCCTTGCCCTCCAGCGCCTGCCTGAAGGTCGCGATCTCGGCATGGAGCGTGTCCAGGCTGGCGGATTCGAGCGGGCCGGTGCAGACGATCTTCTTCGGCCGGGCGACCGCCGCGCGGCGACTGTCCACCTCGGCATAATAGCCGGCGAAGGCATCGCGCTCGCGCGACTTGAACACGGTCGCGCCGACCTCGCCCTCGCGCACGTCGCGCTGCTCGATGCCGCGCATGCGCTTGGAATAATAAGCGAAGTCGCGGCGGCGGCCCAGCTCGCCGTCGCTGATGACGTCCAGCCCCAGGTCGATCTGGTGCTGGACCACATCCTCGATCGCCCGCGCGCGCATCTCGATATAACGGTCGTCCTCGGGCGCCTCGCCCCGGCCGACCCGGAGGTCGAGCGGCTCGAACTCGCGCAGCGAGGCCGAGAGCCGGCCGGCATGGGTGCACAGGATATGGTCGGTGCTGTGGCGCATCGTTTCAATGACCTTTTCGTATCTGGAAAAATCGGGAGATCGGCTCACTGGCCAACATTGGCGACGCGCTCGACGCGGCGGGACTTGAGCTTCCAGCCCTCCTGCGTGCGCACGAATTCGTCATGATTGAGGGCGATCAGCGAGGGGGCGAGCGCGCTGTTGGCATTCTCGGCCGTGTCGAAGAAATAGACGATGGCGTAGGAGCTGCCGCGCGCATGATCGCGGTCGATCACCTCGATCACCTGATTGACGATCTGGTGGACCCGCCCGTGCGTCGGCGCCCAGTCGGCCGTGCGCGCCTTCCAATAGTCGCGGATCGCGTCGCGGCCCTCCATCCGGTTGGAGAGCACTTCCCACACGCCGTCCGGCGCGAACACGCCGGGCAGATTCTGCCAGTCCTTGGCGTCGAGATAGCGGGCATATTGGATGGAGACCGTCTCGCAGGCCTGCTGGATGGCGGCCACCTCCTGCGCCGTGAGCGGCGCCTGCGCGGTCGGCGGGCCGCTGTCCTGCGCGCGGACCGCGCCGGGCATGGCAGCCGCGAGGGCAAGGGTGGCGACAAGGATGGCGGGCAGCCTGCGCATGATGGTCTCTCCCGTGACGCGCGACCGGCGCCTCTAGATTGCTATGACAAAGTGTATAACAATCTTCATCCGGCTCCGCAACGCCTCATGCGGGGATGGGGCGCTCCAGATCGTGCAGGTGACGGGGAATCTCCCGCCGCAGCGCCAGCGTGGAGACGAGCCCGATGGCGATGATCGCCCAGAAGGCGACGCGATAATCCGCCATCACCGGCTCGCTCCGCCCGCCCGACAAGGCCGACAGGCCGAGGATGAGCGCGGTGGCGGAGACGGACAGCGCATTGAAGAGCTGCATGGAGATGTTGGCCACCACATTGCCCGAGGACATGTGCGCCGAATCGAGCGTGATGAAGGTGAGCGAGGCCATGCCGGTGAACAGGATCGAGCGCGCCACGCCGCAGACGAACAACGCGCACAGGATGAGCGCGAGCGAGCGCGCGCCGGGCGGGGCCAGCGCGATCACCGCGAGCGAGGCGAGACAGGCGACGCTGCCCGCCATGATGGTGCGCCGGAAGCCCAGCCGGTCATAGCTGCGCACGACCAGCGGCTTGGTGACGAGATCCCCGCCGTTAAGCGCCATCAGCAGCAGCCCCGCCACGAACGGGCTGAAGCCGAAACCCGCCTGCAGCATGAGCGGCAGGAGGAAGAGCATGGCCCGCAGCGGCATGCGCACCACCGCGCCGGCGCCGACCACCGTGGTGCGGAACCCCGGGATATGCAGCGCCCCGAGCGAGACGACCGGATCGGCATGGCGGCGCAGATGGCGCCGCGTCAGCCAGCCCAGCACGGCGCCGCCCGCCAGCAGCGCCCAGGGCCACGGATCGGCCGGATGGGCCGCGAGCCGGTCGATCCCCCCCAGCAGCGCGATGAGCGCGCCCGCCAGCAGCGCGGCGCCGATCCAGTCCAGCCGGCGATCCGGCTCGGGCGGCACTTCCGCGAGTCGCCAGCGGCAGAAGAGGAACAGCAGCAGGGCGACCGGCACGTTCAGGAGGAAGATATATTCCCACCGCCCATGCTCGACGATGAAGCCGCCCAGCGACGGCCCCACCGTGGGCGCGACCAGCATCGGCATGGCGGTGATGGCGAGCGCATCGACCAATTCGTCCCGGTTCGCCTGCTTGAGCATGATGAGCCGCCCGACCGGCGTGAGCAGCGAGGCGGAGATGCCCATCAGCGCACGGAACGCCACGAACTGCGCATAGGTCTGGGCCAGCGCGCAAAGCAGCGAGAACAGGCCGAAGCCGAGCATGGCCCACAGCATCACCCGGCGCGGCCCGAAGCGATCGGCCGCCCAGCCGCTCAGCGGCAGGAACGCGACCAGCATGGTGAGATAGATCGTCACCGCGAGGCTGAGCGAGACCAAAGGCACCCCGAAATCGCGCGCCATGGCCGGCAGGGCGATGACCAGCACCGAGGCATCGAGCTGCACCATGAACATGCCGAGCGCGACGGCGACCACCACATCGCGGCACTGGAGCGCGAGGAAGCGCTTCAAGAGGTGGAACTTTCCGAGGAGGTGGCGGAGGCGTGGCGCATCCCCGGGGCAAAGCAGGCTCCGGCTTCAAGCGCAATTCCCGATTGCACCGTTGCCCCCCTCACCCTTCCCACCCGGCTACACCGGGCAGGCCCCTTCCCTCTCCCCCCGGGGAGAGGGAGGGAGCGCCTCCGCGTCAGCGGAGGTGCGGAAAGGTGAGGGCAGCAACGGTGCGATGACGAACGACCTGTATATTGAAGCCCCGCGCATGTCGAAGGGTCGACGGCGGCCGGTTCAGCGCATTCACGCCGACGCAGCCTCAAGCAAGCCCGCGCCCCTAGCCCGCCACGTCCTCCTCCACCTCATGCGCGACGAATTCATGCGGCCGCTGGCGGTTCTTCGCGATGCGCGAGAGAAGGATGGTGAGCAGCACGCCGGCCACCGCGAAGATCGTCCCCATCATCTCGAAATTCGTCATTTCGAGCGGATTGAGGCTCATCATGTCGGTCTTGCCGTCCAGGGCGAAGCTGAAATTCCACATGGGGATCGGCCCTTTCTATCAGAATGATTTCCAGATGCGGGACGGGTCGCGCCACACCGGCCGCGGCGCGCTGCGGAACTTCAGCAGCGGGTAGAAATAATTCGCATAGGCCGCGAGCAGGATGCAGTGCATCACCATGTTGCGCGTGACCGACACCACCACATGCGGCAGCGGCGACCAGAAGGCGTTGATGAGGAAGATGTTCACCGTCACCGGCATCAGCACCACCAGGCCCAGCGGCACGAAGCGATTGGTCACCAGCGACAGGCCGCCGATGATCTCCAGCACCTTGGCGAAGGTGAAGAGGCCGAGGTCCATGGAGGCGATCACATATTCATTGCCGACCGAATCGCGGACCGTGGGCTGCGGCCAGAACAGCAGGAAATAGTTGAGCCCCGAAACGAGGTTGAAGCCGCCCAGATAGAAGCGGCAGAAGATGATGAAATATTTTTCGATCGCGCGCGCCATCGACCCGGTCCTCCTCTCCGCCGCCCATTTGGTGGGCGGCCTTTGTCTCTTTGCAGGATGACACTAGCCTGTCGCCGGATAATCGTCTACCAATAATATATTACATCGCGAAACCGGCCCCGTGAAGGCCGGCGCGGACAGAAGGAGGGGCCAGTGAATATCGGGGATTTGAACGGCAGCAGGATCGCGATTCCCGCCATGCGCTGGCTGCTCGGCATCCAGTCGCTTGCCTCGGGCATCAACTGGTGGGTGAAGATCCTGCCCTTCCCCAACATGCACGAGCCGATCACCGGGCCGGTCAAGCATGAGATATTGCGCGTGCTCATCGAGTCGGGCTGGATGTTCTCCACCGCCAAGGCGATCGAAATCCTGCTCGGGCTGGCGCTGATCCTCAATCGCCACGCGGTGCTGGCGCTGGTCCTCTCCTTCCCGGTCATGCTCATGACCTTCCTGCTCGATCTCTTCCCCTTCCTCGGCCATGTCCGCCCGTTCCTCGGCGGCGAGCTGACCGGCGCGGCCTTCTTCGCGAGCTTCCTCGACATGCTCTATTTCGGCGCCGGCGTGTTCGTGATGCAGGCCTATCTGATGACCGAATATTTCGGGGACTATCGCACCCTGTTCACGGTGAGGCCGGGCGGCGCGCCCGCCCGCTGGGCCGGGCTGTTCGAGGCGGACGCGCTCAAGACCGCGCTGCGCTGGCTGAGCTGGACGGTGGGCGCCAGCTCGACCCTGTGGGTGATCGCGATGGCCACCGGCCTGCTGCCCTGGAGCAGCCTGGCGGTGCTGGCCCCGCCGCGCTGAGCGGGGCTGGAGCCGCCCGGCTTCAAATTGAAGCGGAACGGCTCCAGTTTTCCGCTTGTTTTCCGCGATTTCCGAAGTCGGCAGATGTTCCATCTGCCTCGAAATCGCTCTAGCCGGCGCGGAGGGACAGGCGCGCGATGAGATTGTCGCGCCGGACCCACTGGTGCCACACCGCCGCGCCGACATGCGCCAGCAGCAGCGCGATCATCCCGTATCCGGCGACCTCGTGGAACTCATGGAGGATGTCGGCGGCGGGCTTCGAGACGGGGGCCTTGGGAATATCCACGCCGAACCATTTCATCGGACGCGGCCCGCCCGAGCCGAACAGATAGCCCGAGAGCGGCATGGCGAGCAGCAGCAGATAGAGCAGCATGTGCACGCCATGCGCCGCGCCGCGCTGCCAGGCGGGCGTCGAAGCGGGCAGCGGCGGCGCGCGATGGCGCAGGCGCCAGCCGATCCGCACCAGCGTCAGCCCGAACACGCTCATGCCGAGCGACTTGTGCAGGGCGATGGCGGAGAAGCCGAGCGCATCGCCCACCGGCTCGCCGAACAGCGCAAGCAGGATCAGCAGGATGACGGCGATCGCGGTCAGCCAGTGGATGGCCGCCGCGACCCGATCATAGCGCGCCACACCTTCCGCCACTACGATGCCTCCTCATTTCTGCCTGGGCATGCCGAAGCCGATCGGCGCGAGGCCCGCGAGCGCGCGGCCATAGCCGACCATCGAGCGGTCCCAGTTGAAGGCGACATGCTGCGCGGCGCCGTGGATGTCGCGGAAGGTGCGCTGCAACGCATTGCCGTCATAGATGCCGCTGCCGCCCGCCACCTCGAACAGGTTCGTCGCCGCATAGCGCGCCTTCTGCACGGCCCAGGCCCAGTTGCGCGGGATCTGCGCGCGCTCCAGCGGCGAGACATCGGCGGGATCGCCCGCCCGGTCGATCATGGCCGCGTCCGCCAGCACCAGGGCCAGCGCCGCGTCGGCATCGGCGCCCGCTTCGGCGATCCGCGCCAGCGTCGTCGATTGCTCGGCCACCTGCAGCGGATCGGCATCGCGCAGCTTGCCGCCGAACTCCTCGGCGAAGCTGCGCACCAGCCCGCGCGCCATGCCGATGGGCGCGCCCACGATGGAGAAGGGCGCGATGTCCGCGAAGGGCATGCGATAGATGGCGCCCTCATGGGCCTGCGCCCCCGGCGTCGTGCCCGCGAGCATGTCCGCGAGGCTGCAACTGCGGTGCGCAGGGATGAAGGCGCTGTCGATGCGGATGGAACGGCTGCCGGTGGCGCGCATGCCCATGGTGAACCAGTCGTCGACCACCTCGATCTCCGACTTGGGGATGACGAAGAAGCGCGGCTCCACCGAGCCGTCCGGCCGCTTCACGCCATTGCCGATGATGACCCAGTTGGCATAGTCGATGCCCGAGCAGAAGCGCCCCGTCGCGCCGGTGAGGCGATAGCCCTCCCCTTCCGGCACCACCGACCCGCCAAGGCGGAACACGGTGGCGATCAGCGTGGTCGGATCGCCCATGATCTCCGTCTGGGCCTCCGCCGGGAAGAGGTTGATGAGCCAGCTATGGCCGGCCAGCACGCCGTAGATCCACGCGGCCGATCCGCTGACCGTGCCGATCTCCGCCGTCACGCGCACCAGATCGGCGAAGCCGAGGCCCGATCCGCCGAGCGCGCGCGGCATGACCAGCCCGAACAGGCCGCTGCGGCGCATCCGGTCGACCACCGCGTCCGACAGGTGCCGGTCCGCCTCGGACTGCGCGCTGGTGGCGGCCACGTCCGGCAGGATCGACTGCGCCGCGCGCAGCGCCGCCTCGCCCGAGGCGAGCACGGGCCACTTGCCGTCCACCGTCGCGTTCCCCGCCCCTGCCTGCCCGGTCGCCCCTGCCTGCCCGGTCGCCCCTGCCTGCCCGGTCGCCCCTGCCTGCCCGCTCGTCTGTGTGGCCACGGCCAAATTCCTTTCCTTCCCGTCGACTCGATGGCTGCGACGCGTGCCGGCGGGTCCCCATCCGCCGATTGACGCTATCAGCCATATTGTTATACTATCGAGTATCCTATGTTGCCGATCGCCGCAAGCGAGATGAGCGACGAAAGCGACCATCATGGCGATTGGAGAGAAGGAATATGGCGGAAATCGTCCTCGGGATCGGCACCAGCCACGGCCCCATGCTCGTCACGGAGACCGAGACCTGGGGCGCGCGCGTGCCGGCGGACAAGGTCAATCGCCATGCCTGGAAAGGGCAGAGCTGGAGCTATGACGACCTGCTGGAGGCCCGCGCGGACGAACGGCTGGCCGACCAGGTGACGCGGCAGGTCTGGGACGAGCGCCAGGCCATGTGCCAGCGCAACATCGAGCGGCTGGCGGACATTTTCGAGGAAGCGCGGATCGACGTGGCCGTCATCGTCGGCAACGACCAGATGGAGCTGTTCGACAACAGCCTCAATCCGGCCTTCGGCGTGCATTATGGCGACACGATCACCAATTACGAGTTCACGCCCGAGCGGCTGAAGCGCCTGCCGCCGGGCATCGAGATCTCGCTGCCGGGCTATATCCCGAGCGGCGGCGCCGAATATCGCGGCTGCCCCGACCTCGCCCGCACGATCATCGCCCAGTCCATCGCCGACGAATTCGACATCGCGGCCATGGACCGGCTGCCCAAGCCGGAAACGCCCCATGCCTTCGGCTTCGTCTTCCGCCGGATCATGCGCGACCGGCCGGTGCCGAGCGTGATGGTGACGGTGAACGCCTTCTTCCCGCCCAACCAGCCGACCGTGCGGCGCTGCCATGGCTTCGGCCAGTCGATCCTGCGTGCCATCCAGTCCTGGGAGAGCGATGCGCGCGTGGCGCTGATCGCCAGCGGCGGCCTCACCCATTTCGTGATCGACGAGACGGTCGACCAGACCTTCCTCGACGCACTGCGCAACCGGGATTTCGAGCCCGTCTATGCGCTGGGCGAGGCGGTCTTCCAGGACGGCACCTCCGAGATGAAGAACTGGGTGCCGGTGGCGGGCGCCATGGCCCGGCTCGGGCTGACCGCGCATGTGCTGGACTATGTGCCCTGCTATCGCAGCGCCGCGGGCACGGGCAATGCGATGGGGTTCGTCTACTGGCAGTGAGGGCGGGGATGGCGCGGCCATGCGCTGGTGCGCCTGCCGGAACCGCGTCGCGCTCCTGCTTTCGCAGGCGCACTTGCCGCCCTACCGCACCGCCTGCAGCAGCACGTCCGCCGCCGCCTTCGGCTTGCCCTCCATGCCCACAAGGTCATGCGCGCGGTGCACCGCGTCGCGCATCGCGCCCAGCCAGCGCGCATCGCGCAGCCCGTCGGGATCGCCGGCGCGCAGGGCGATGTCGAGCAGGCGCCACAGCTCGTCCAGCTCGCTTTCCCGATAGATATGCTGCTCGGCGGTGGTCGATCGCTGGAGCCGGTCCGCCAGCGTCCGGAGCGTCAGGTCCGAGAAGTTTTCGACCGGAAGCACATCGTCGAGATCCAAGATTTTTCTCCGAATGGGTAGTGACTCCCGCGCTGCCGCGGGATATGTATATCTTATTGTCTAACAATATGGATGCGTCAAATGCTCTCTCACGAGGACAACGAGCTTCTCTGCCGGATCGGCCCCGGCACGCCGATGGGCGACTTCATGCGGCGCTTCTGGATGCCGGCGCTGCTGACCCATGAGCTGGAAGCGGACGGCAAGCCGGTGCGCGTCCGGCTGATGGGCGAGGATCTCGTCGCCTTCATGGACAGCGAGGGCCGCATCGGCCTGCTCGACGAGCATTGCCCGCATCGCGGCACCTCGCTGGCGCTCGGCGTCAATGGCGAGTGCGGCCTGCGCTGCCTGTTCCACGGCTGGAAGTTCGACGTGACCGGCCAGTGCGTGGACACGCCCGCCGAGCCGGAAAATTCCAAGCTGGCCAACGCCATGCGGACCAAGGCCTATCCCACCCGCGTCGCCGGCGGCATGGTATGGACCTATATGGGACCGAAGGAGAAGGAGCCGCCCTTCCCGCATTTCCCGTGGTTCGACATGCCGCCGGGCAGCTGCGAGGCCTTCAAGGTCATCTACGAATGCAATTATTCGCAGGCGCTGGAAGGCGCGGTCGATTCCTCCCATGCCGGCATCCTGCACAAGGACAGCGCCTGGCATCAGCCCGCCAAATGGCCGCACGAGAAGGACCTGCGCCCCAAGCTGGAGGTGGAGTTCACCCGCTACGGCATGCGCTACTGCGCGGTGCGCAACGATGGCGAGGAGAAGCATGCGCGCATGACGCAGGTGCCGCTGCCCTTCTGGACCTTCATCCCGCCCGACGGGCAGAAGGCGCCGGAATTCCGCCGCAACCGCCGCCTCATCAACGCCTTCGTGCCCCGCGACGACTATACGACCTGGCACGTCCAGTTCTTCTACGATCCGGGCCAGATCATCGACCGCGACCATCGCATGGCCGAGGCGAACACGCCGCATGACGAGAATTTCTTCAAGACCAACGGCATCGGCGTCTGGTACAATCAGGACCGCGAGATGATGCGCACCCGCAACATGTCCGGCATCGAGGGCGTGGCGCTGCAGGACCATGCGGTGAGCGAGACGATGGGCCGCATCGCCGACCGCACCAAGGAGCATCTGGGCCGTTCGGACATGGCCGTGGTCGCCTTCCGCCGGATGATGCTGCGCGCGCTGCGCCACATGCAGAAGACCGGCGAGGTGCCCGAGGCCAATCAGGGCGGGTTCGACTGGAGCCGGATCACCGCCGAGACCTTCCTCTTCCCGCCGGAGAAGAAGTGGCAGGACATCCAGCCGCTGACCGAGGATCTCCAGCCCGTCGGCGCGGCCGCCTGAGCCATGGCGCATTTCCTCGTGGAATATCGCGAGCTGGGCAATGCGGACGGGCGCGCGGCGAAGCGGCCCGAGCATATCGCCTATCGCAAGGGGCTGGGCAGCGCGATGCCGCTGGCCGGCCCCCTGCTGGACGATGCGGGCGAGGCGGTGGGCAGCGTGGTGATCCTGGAGGCGGACGACCAGCCGGCGGCCGAGGCGCTGGCCGCCGCCGACCCCTATGTCGCCGCCGGCGTGATCGAGCTGCTGTCCGTCCGCCGCTACCGCATCGCCGCGATGAAGCCGCCGGCCTGACATGACCGGGTTCGACCATCGCACCTTCCGCGACGCGCTGGGCCGCTTCCCGACCGGCGTGACTGTCGTCACCGCGATCGACGGCCAGGGCTGGCCGGTGGGCGTCACCGCCAACAGCTATAACAGCGTCTCGCTCGATCCGCCGCTGGTGCTCTGGTCGCTGGCGCGCAGCTCGGGCTCGATGCCGGCCTTCATGGCGGCGGAGACCTTCGCCATCCATGTGCTGAGCGATGCGCAGGAAGCGCTGGCGCTGCGCTTCGCCACGCGCGGCAACGACAAGTTCCTGGGCCTGGACTATGCGATGCACGAGGATGGCGCCCCGCTGCTCGACGGCTGCGCCGCCCGCTTCCTGTGCGAGACGGCGCATCGCTACGAAGGCGGCGACCATGTGATCTTCGTGGGGCGTGTGCGCGCCTTCGAACATGGCGACCGGCCGCCCCTGCTCTTCCACGGCGGCCGCTTCGCGCGGATGCATCAGCCCGCCTGAGAAAAGAGGTCGCGTTCCACACACTCTATAGTGCTCCTGCGAAAGCAGGAGCCCAGGGCGGCAATGGACTGCTCATACGCCCTGGGCTCCTGCTTTCGCAGGAGCACGGCTATGGCCTCATGGGAAGCCGACGCGCCTTAAATCCAGCAAGGCAGTCCTCTACCCCGCCACGAAATCGAAGCTGTAAGCATCCTCGTCCCGCCGCACACGGCCCGCCGAGGTGCCGCGGAAATGCGCCGGGAAGCACATCGTCTCGCTGTCCGCCACGCGCTCCAGCACGCCGCGCCGCACGCGCTGCGCCGCGGCGGGATCGTAATCCAGCAGGCCCAGCTCCGGCCGGATGAGCTGGAGCGGATGGTGGATCACGTCGCCCCAGAACAGCGCCGGCGCCCCGCCCGCCTGCGCATTGACGATGCAGCAGCCGGGCGAGTGGCCGAACGCCGGCTCCAGCCACACGCCGTCGCCGATCTCGTGATGCACCGGCACGTCGCCGCTGATGTCGATCATGTCCGCCTTGCCCGCCTCGACCACCGGCAGCACCGAATCGTTAAACGCCTCGCGATGGACGAGTTCCTCCTCCTGCTCGCTCCAGTGCGCATAATCCTGCGCCGAGAAGATGTAGCGCGCATTCGGGAAGGTCGGCACCCAGCGGCCATTCTCCAGCCGCGTGTTCCAGCCGACATGGTCGAAATGGAGATGGGTGCACATCACCGCATGAATGTCCTCGGGCCGCAGCCCCAGCGCGGCAAGGTTCGCCAGATAGGGCGTGTCCATCTCGTGGACGCTGGGCACGCTGCGCTGCTTGTGGTTGCCGTTGCAGGCATCGACCAGGATATTGTGCCCGTCGATCTGGATGACATAGCTGTGCATGCTCAGCATGAGCCGCGAGGTCTGCGGATCGGGCGTCAGGTCCGGGTCGGCATACCAGCGCAGCACCCGCTCCAGCTCGGCCCCGCCGACATCGGGCATCACCATGGGAAGCGGCAGGCCGTCCTCCATCTCCAGCACCTTGCTGATGCGCATCCGGCCGAGCTGCTGCGATTGCATAAAATTTCCTCTCCAATGATTGCCTAACAATTCTCTGTCGCTACACTCGCTGTCAACAGCATAAGCGACTCAGCGGCAAGCGAAGGAGAAGGAATTGGCGGGAAAGCGCGAGCCTGGCCGCGAGGCTATCGCCACGCAAGGAGAGGTCTGCGCCCGCACGGCGGCGGGCTTTCAGCGAGGGCGTTGCGGAAAAGCGTCATGCTGAACTTGTTTCAGCATCCATCCTGCCATCAAGCTCAGGTCCAGACGGCGCACTGGATGCTGAAACAAGTTCAGCATGACGAAGACCATGGATGGCAGGGAAGCTGGCCATTCCGGACATCTGAATGTCGGTACGGGCCGGCGTGCTGATGGCATCCGCCGCCGCCTGGCGTCCCGACTGGGGCCGCTATGCCCTGCTCTGGGCGCGCATGGCGTTCGGCAGCCACAGCCTCATCTCCGGCCTCAATCATTTCGTGCCGCTCTTCTCGATCGGCGGCGGCGGCGATCCCTCGCTCTCGCCGATCGGCCCGTTCATGGACGAGATGATCCGCATCGGCCTCTACGATGTGGTGAAGATCGTCGAGACGGGCGTGGGCGTCTGCCTGCTCGCCAATCGCTTCGTGCTGCTCGCCGCGCTGGCCGAGCTGCCGATCAGCATCGTGATCGCCTATCTCTGCCTCTTCGTGGACCGCACGCCCAACATCGTCTTCTCGGGCCTCCGCGAGATCGGCCTCAACCTGTTCATCCTCGCCTGCTACGCCGGCCATCTGCTGCCGCTCGCCGCATGGAAGCCGCGCTACCGGCCGCTCTGGGCGCTCCCGCACGGGCAGGAGGCGCCCCCGCCATGATGCCGCATCAATATGGACCGCTGCTGTTCGCCACCGCCGTGCTGCTGGCGGCGCTGCTGCGCGACTGGATGAAGAGCCGGAGAAACCGATCATGACGAGACATGCCCTGCCCGCCGCCGCGCTGCTGCTGCTCCTCGCCGCCCCCGGCGCGCAGGCGCAGGAGGCCCCGAGCGCGCTCGACCGGCTGCTCATCAAGGATGCCTGCACCGAGCAGTTGCAGACTTATCGGGAGGGCCTCGACCGGACCGATCCCGCGAAGATCTGGCCGGTCTTCACGCCGGACGGCGTCTGGTCGGCGGACGACAATCTGGTGGTGCGGGGGCAGGCCGATATCCGCAAGATGTGGGAAGGCATCGCCGCCAACCCCCGGCCGAGCGTGGGCGTCCATGCGCTCAGCAACATCCGCTTCGAGGTGACCGATGCCGCCAGCGCGACCGGCACGGCGCTGGTCACCATGTATCGCTACGACCCCGCCGCCCGCGACCGGATCGAGTCGCTGGCGCCGACCATGCTCATCCGGATCGAGATGCGCTGCGTGAGCACGCCGCAGGGCTGGCGGTTCGACCGCATGTCGCTGCATTCCGTCTCCGTCGCGGGCTACCGCCATGGGGAGGGCTGACATGGTCGCGCCGTTCCGCACCGCCGCCGCCATCGGCCTGCTCGCCCTACTGGCCCCGCACGCCGCCGCCGAACCGGCGCCCTCGCCGACCGAAACCGCCCGCGCCATCATCACCGACTATGCCCGCCTGCTGATGGAGCAGCACCGCCCGTTCGACGCCTTCCATGCCTATTATGCGCCGGACCAGATCCAGCACGACCCCTGGATCGGCGACGGCAATGGCGGCGACGAGGCCTTCCTCGAAGCGCGCCGCAAGGCCGACCCGGAGAAATATGCCGCAACCGAGTCCTATGTCTCGGTCATCCACAACATCCTCGCCGATGGCGACCTGGTGGCGCTCAAGTCGCATGTCTTCACCAACCCGAACGATCCGGGCCGGGTGTTCGTGGACATATGGCGCATCGAGAATGGCAGGTTCGCCGAGCATTGGGACGTCATCCAGCCGATCGCGGCAGAGCGCGCCAATGACGGGAGCGTCGGCTGCGGCCGGGGCGTGACCTACGAACAGGCGAAGGCCGTGGGCGCGCTGGTCGACGATCCCGCCTGCGGCCGGCCGGACCCGGCGGCGGACAGCGCGGCCTCGCGCCGGCTGGTGCTGGCCTATCTCGCCATGGGGCAGGAGCCCGGCCGGCTGGAGGACGCGATCCGCACCTTCGTCGCCGAGGATTTCGTCCAGCACAGCGCGCATATCCCGCCTGGCCGGCAGGGGCTGCTCGACTATATGCTGCCGCGCGCGGCGGCGCGGCAGGCGGACAATCGCCGCTCCCACATCGCCCGCGTGCTCGCCGACGGCGACCTCGTCCTCGTCCACCGGCGCGTGACGCGGGACAGCGACCCGCGCGGCACCGCCTATGCGGACCTGTTCCGCGTGCGCGGCGGCAAGGTCGCCGAACATTGGGACGTCATCCAGCCCATTCCTGCCTTCAGCGTCTCGGGCCGCTCGATGGTCGACGGGCCGCTGGAGCCGGGCCGCGCCAAGGGGCCGCCGCCCGAGAGCCATCAGCCAGAAGAGGATACCGGATCATGAGCGACATCATCCGCGCCGATCAGGTCGGCAGCCTGCTGCGGCCGCCCGCGCTGCTCGCCGCGCGCCGGGCGTTCGAGGCCGGCGCCCTCCCCGCCGAGGCGCTGCGCGCGGCCGAGGACGCCGCCATCGGCGAGGCGATCGCCCTCCAGGCCGAGACGGGCATCCAGGTGCAGAGCGACGGCGAGTTCCGCCGCTCCGCCTGGGGCAATGGCGTGGTGGACTCGCTCTCCGGCCTCGCGCCCGCGCCGGTGGACGAGCGCGGGGCGAGCATCCCCGCCCGCCGCTGGCATGGCGAGCATGGCGACCTCGCGCAGGAGACGGTGCCGCAGCATTATGTCGCCACAGGGAAGATCGGCCTCAAGCACCGCTTCGCGCTGGACGAGGCGCGGTTCCTCAAGGCCCATGCCACCGCGCCCTTCAAGATCACCATCCCGAGCCCCAGCATGTTCCTGCGGCTCTACAACAGCACCCTGAGCGCCGCCGCCTATGCCGGCCCGGACGAACTGCTCTCCGATCTGGTCGACCTCTATCTGGAGGAGATCGACGCGCTCCACGCGCTCGGCGTGCCCTATCTCCAGCTCGACTCGCTGCGCTATATCGACACGATCGACGCGGTGGAAAAGGGCCGCATCCGGGCCGCGGACGCGCGCGGCACGCTGGAACGGCTGGTCGAGACCGACAATCGCGTGCTGGCCCGCATGAAGCAGCCGGGTGTCACGCGCGGCGTGCATATCTGCCGAGGCAATCACCGCAGCAGCTGGGGCGTGGCGGGCAGCTATGAGAGCGTGGCCGAGATGCTGCTGGGCCAGGTGGACACCGACCGCTTCCTCATGGAATTCGACACCGAGCGCGCCGGCGGCTTCGAGCCGCTGCGCTTCGTGCCGCCCGGCAAGACCGTAGTGCTGGGCCTCGTCACCACCAAGTCCGGCGTGCCGGAGGACCCCGACCATCTGCGCCGCCGGATCGACGAGGCGGCGAAATATGTGCCGCTCGACCATCTCGCCATCAGCCCGCAATGCGGCTTCGCCTCGACGGAGCTGGGCAATCTGCTGACGGTCGAGGAGGAGAAGCGCAAGCTGGCGCTGGTGGTGGAGGTGGCGCGGAAGGTCTGGGGCTGAGAGTTCGTCTGGACATGCGCCTTGCGATGCTTGGCGGCACCGGCCCGTTCATATTGAACCGACATGTACCCCTGCGGGCGTAGCCCAACGCAGGAGCCCAGGGCGCATGAGCAGTGCATAGCCGCCCTGGGCTCCCGCTTTCGCAGGAGCACTGCTCCATTTAAACAGGACAGATTCCAAATTCGCTCTTCCGCGAATTTCCAAACAGACTCTGACGGCCCCGCCTATTCCGCCTCCTCCTCCCGCTTGCGGGCCGGGAAGAAGGGCTCCGGCTCGGGCGTCACCATATTGCCGCGCATCATCGAGCGGCCGGCGCCGATCCCGCCGACAAGCTCCAGCTCGACCCGCTGCTGGTCCCGCTCGCGCACATCCTCGACCGCCTCGCGCGCCTGCTCTTCGTCGAAGCCGAGGCCCGTCAGAACCTCGCGGCCGAACAGCAGCGCGGATTCGAACGTCTCGCGGATCTGGAAATCGACGCCGGCATGGATCAGCCGCAGCGCATGGCCCCGGTCGAACGCGCGCACATAGAGCTTGGTCAGCGGGAATTCCGAGCGGCACAGCTCGACGATGCGGTCCGCCACGTCGGGCTTGTCGACGCAGACCAGGATCGCCTCCGCCTCGGCCGCGCCCGATGTGCGCAGCACGTCCAGCCGCGTGCCGTCGCCATAATAGACCTTGAAGCCGAAATTCGCCGCCGCCCGGATCATGTCCACATCGGTCTCGATCAGCGACATCTCAACGCGGCGGGCGAGCAGGGCCTGGCTCGCCACCTGCGCGAAACGGCCGAAGCCGACGAACAGGACACGCGCCCTCAGATTCTCGGCGCGCTCGATCCCGTCCATCGACTGGGCCTGCCGGCCACGCATGCGCGACTGGACGATCAGCACCAGCGGCGTCAGCGCCATGGAGAGGATGACGATCGCGGTCATGATCGCCGAGATGCGCGCGTCGAACAGGCCCACGCCGAGCGCGGCGGCATAGAGCACGAAGGCGAACTCGCCGCCCTGCGCGAACAGCGCGCCGCGATGGACGGCGGCCGCATGGTCGGAGCCGCTGAGGCGTGCGACGATGTAGATGCCGAGCGCCTTGACGACCATGAAGGCAAGCACCCCGGCCAGCACCATCCGCCACTCGCCGGTGACGATGGAGAGATCGAGCGACATGCCGACGCTCAGGAAGAACAGGCCGAGCAATATGCCACGGAACGGCTCGATATCGGCTTCGAGCTGGTGGCGATAGCTGGACTCGGAGAGCAGCACGCCGGCGAGGAAGGCGCCCATCGCCATGGACAGCCCCGCGCTCTGCATGAACAGCGCCGATCCCAGCACCACGAGCAGCGCCGTCGCGGTGAGCACTTCCGGCGCGCCGGCGCGCGCGATGAGGCCGAACAGCGGATTGAGCAGCCACCGGCCGGCCCCGATCAGCACGGCCAGCGCGGCGAGCGCGATGGACACGCTCTGCCAGACCGGCATGGGGTCGGCCTCGCCGCGCCCATTGAACGCCGCCCACAGCGCCACGAGCGCCAGCAGCGGCACGATGGCGAGATCTTCAAGCAGCAGGATGGCGATCGCCTTCTGCCCCTCGGGCGATCCGGTCTCGCCCTCCTCGCCCAGCATCTGCATGATGACGGCGGTGGAGGAGAGCACGAAGCCCATCGCGCCGACGCCCGCCACGGCGGGATCGAGCCCGGCGAGGATGCCCACCAGCGTCAGCAGGCCGCCGCAGGTCAGCACCTGCGCGGCGCCCAGGCCGAAAATCTGGCGCCGAAGATTCCACAGCTTCGAGGGCCGCATCTCCAGCCCGATCACGAAGAGGAACATGACCACGCCCAGTTCGGCGATGTGGAGCAGAAGCGCGGCATCGGTGACGAAGCGCAGCCCGAACGGCCCGATCACCAGCCCGGCGGCGAGATAGCCCAGCACCGATCCCAGCCCGAGCCGCCTGAAGATGGGCACCGCGATCACCGCCGCGGACAGCAGCACGATCGCCTGCCCCAGTCCGAAATCCGCTTCCGTCGCCATGAACCGCCATGCCCCTGCTGCTATGCTGAACCGGATAATATGGAGGCCGGAGCCTAGGAAGCGCGAAATATCCGCCGGCCGCCACATGCTTGATTTGGCCGTGCCGGGAGCATAGCGCGGGACCATGCGGTTCGACGATCAGCTTCTGCGCTATTTCGGCACCACGCAGGTCGAGACCATCTCACCCGCCGCGCTGGCCAGCGGACTGGAGCGGATGCGGGTCGATCTGGGTCTCGAGACCGATCGCAGCCGCCGCTTCGCGCTCTGGGCGCTGATGGCGATGCTGGGCGGTGCGCCCGATCTGGACGTCGCCTTCCCCGATCCGGCCGACCGCGATGCGGCGCGCGACTTTCTGGACCTGATCGCCGGTCAGGACTGATCGCTGTCAGTCCGCCGACGGCCATGCGCCCGTCGTCAGATAATCCTCGATCGTGGTCGCCGCGACCGTCCCGTCGCCCATGACGCCGGCGGCGCGGAACGATCCGCCCGCGCGGACATTGCCGGCGGCGCAGATGCCCCGGGCCGCCGTGCGCAGCCCCGCATCCACCATCACATGCCCCTTGAGATCGAGCGGCACCAGATCGCCGAGGAAGCCGCTGTTGGGCACGAGGCCGACGAATATGAAGAGCGCGTCCGTCGCCACCTCTTCCGCCGCGCCGCTGGCGATGTTCTGGATCGTCACCGCCGTGACGCCATTCGCATCGCCGGCGATGCCGCTCACGGTCGCGCCGAACCGCAGCGCGATCCGCTCATGCGCCGCGATCCGCTCGCGATAGCCGGCCTGGCCGCGCAGCGCCTCGCCGTCCGTCACCAGCAGCACCTGTCCGGCATGGTCGGCGACCACCAGCGCTTCCTGCATGGCCGAATCGCCGCCGCCCACGACCACGGCCGCCTTGCCGCGCAGCAGGGGCGCGTCGCAATCCGCGCATGCGCTGATGCCGCGCCCCTCGAAATCCGCCTCGCCCGGCACGCCCAGCTTCGCGAGCGCCGCGCCGCTGGCCACGATCACCGCCCGCGCCCTGAAGGCGCCGCCCGGCCCGGAGACGATCCAGTCCGCGCCGGCCGCCGCGATGCGCTCCACCGCCTCGGTGACCAGCTCGACGCCGGCCGCCTCGCACTGCTCCTGCGCGGCCGGGCAGAGTTCATAGCCCGCGACGCCGCCGTCCCGTCCCGGCAGGCCATCGATATGCTCGATGCCGAGCAACTGCCCGCCCGGCACGCCGCTCGAAAGCAGCGCCACCTTACGCCCCAGCCGGCCGGCCGTCAGCGCGGCGCTCAGCCCCGCCATGCCCGCGCCGACGACCACGACATCATAGTCCGCACTCATGATCTTCATTCCCTTCTCGGAGGAGCCTCTCCATGATCGACGATCTAGATAGCATACCTAACTATTCGACATACAATGATCTGTCGATCCCGAATCCGGGATCAGTGCTCCTGCGCAGGCAGGAGCACATGTCTGTTGACTGGCAGGCATGTGAGGCCACGCCGATCCGGGGCGATCAGGAAGCCCTCTCGCCTTCCCGCCGCATCAGCAGCTGCGCCGTGAGGAAGCGGCCATGGGCCTCGGGCTGGACGAGGTTCGCGCCGAAGCCCAGCGCCTGGGCCTGCGCGAGGATGGCGGGCAGCGGGTAGGCGTTCATCTGCATCAGCGGCTCGTCCACGGGCCGGCCGGCGCGGCGATTGAGATAGCGGTGCACGCCGGGCACATGGCGCTGGGCGAAGTAGCGCAGCGCCTGCGCCGGGCTGTCGCCCCGATCGATGCAGACATGCAGCGCGGCGACGCCGCCCGGCGCCACCCGCTCCAGCAGCCGGCGCACCAGCCCCATGCCCCGGCGCACCGGTATGTGCTGGAGGACGATGCAGCTCAGGACGAGATCGAACCGGCCCTCGACCGCGCCCAGCGCATCGTCGGAGGGCAGCCAGCGCGCATTGGCGAGGCCGGCCGCATCCGCATTGCGCGCCGCCTCCGCGAGCATGGCGGGCGCGATGTCCAGTCCCACCACCGCCTCGAACCGCCGGGCCAAGGGCAGGGTGAGCCGGCCCACGCCGCAGCCGAAATCGAGCGCGCGCCGCCGCGCGAACGCGCCGAAATGCCGCTCCGCCGTCGCCAGCCGCTCGGCCACCTGCGCCTCGCCGCTCCGCCAGAATTCGTCCCGATGATCCGCAAGGGCGGACAGGCGGAAGCGATCGGCCGCGAACACGCCATAATAGGGCTCGGTCTCGGCCCAGCGGCGCCAGGCCTCGTCGCTGCCTCCGGCCATTCTTCGCGGGTCCGGCCCTAAGCGGCTCAGTAGACCCGCTTCTTGGGCTCGATATAGGCGATGTCGTCGGTCAGCGTGTAATCATGCACCGGCCGGTCGGCGAGCGTCACCGTGCCGCTCTTGCCGCCCCAGCCCTCGAACCAGCTGATGGTGTGCTTCATCCAGTTCTTGTCATCGCGCTCGGGATAATCTTCGTGCATGTGCGCGCCGCGGCTTTCCTTGCGATTGCGTGCGCCCTTGATGGTGCACAGCGCCTGGCCGATCAGATTGTCCAGCTCCAGCGTCTCGACGAGATCGGTGTTCCAGATCATCGAACGGTCGGTGATGCCGATGTCGTCCATGCCGGCATAGACCTTCTCGAGATGCCCGATGCCCTCCGCCATCAGCTCGTCGGTGCGGAACACGGCGGCGTGGCGTTGCATCGTGTGCTGCATGTCGAGGCGGACATGCGCGGTCGGCGTGCCGCCCTTGGCATTGCGGAAATGATCGACGCGGCTGAGCGGCAGCTCTTCCGATCCGGCCGGCAGCGGCTTGTGCGGGCTGTTCGGCTTCACGATCTCGGCGATGCGCTTGCCGGTCGCGCGGCCGAACACCACGAGGTCGATGAGGCTGTTCGAGCCCAGCCGATTGGCGCCATGGACCGAGACGCAAGCCGCCTCGCCCACCGCGAACAGGCCGGGCACCACCGCATCGGGATTGCCGTCCCGCAGCGTGACCACCTCGCCATGATAGTTGGTGGGGATGCCGCCCATATTATAATGGACGGTCGGCACCACGGGGAGCGGCTGGCGCGTCAGGTCCACGCCCGCGAAAATCTTGCCCGTCTCGGTGATGCCGGGCAGCCGCTCGTGCAGCACCTTGGGATCGATATGATCGAGGTGCAGGTAGATATGATCCTTGTTCTTGCCGACGCCGCGCCCTTCGCGAATCTCCATCGCCATGGAGCGCGAGACGACGTCGCGGCTGGCGAGATCCTTGGCGGAGGGGGCGTAGCGTTCCATGAAGCGCTCGCCTTCCGAGTTGGTGAGATAGCCGCCCTCGCCGCGCGCGCCCTCGGTGATGAGCACGCCGGCGCCGTAGATGCCGGTCGGGTGGAACTGCACGAACTCCATGTCCTGCAGCGGCAGGCCGGCGCGCAGCACCATGCCGCCGCCGTCGCCGGTGCAGCTATGCGCGGAGGTCGCGGAGAAATAGCAGCGGCCATAGCCGCCCGTCGCCAGCACCACGGCATGGGCGCGGAAGCGGTGGATGGCGCCCGTCTCCATCTCCAGCGCGATCACGCCCCGGCATTCGGGTCCATTGGCGCCATCCTCCATGATGAGGTCGAGCGCGAAATATTCGATGTAGAAGTCCGCGTCGTAGCGCAGGCTCTGCTGGTAGAGCGCATGCAGCATGGCGTGGCCGGTGCGGTCGGCGGCGGCGCAGGTGCGCTGCGCCGGCGGGCCGGCGCCCATATTCTGCATCATGCCGCCGAACGGGCGCTGGTAGATCTTGCCTTCCTCGGTGCGGCTGAACGGCACGCCGGCATGCTCCAGCTCGTAGACCGCCGCCGGCGCCTCGCGCACCATATATTCGATGGCGTCCTGGTCGCCGAGCCAGTCGGAGCCCTTGACGGTGTCGTACATGTGCCAGGTCCAGTGATCCGGACCCATATTGCCCAGGCTCGCCGCGATGCCGCCCTGCGCGGCGACCGTGTGGCTGCGCGTCGGGAACAGCTTGGTGATGCAGGCGGTCTTGAGGCCGCTTTCGGCGATGCCCATGGTGGCGCGCAGGCCAGAGCCGCCGGCGCCGACGACGACAGCGTCATAGGTGTGGTCGATGATCTTGTAGGCGTCGCTCATCAGAGGGCGCTCCCCGTGAATGCGATTCTGGCGACCGAGAAGATGCCGAAGGCGGCGGCGCCGATCGCATAGAAGTTGACGAGCAGGAGAGTGGCGAACTTCAGCCCCTCGTCATGGACATAATCCTCGACCGCCACCTGCAGGCCGAGCCGGATATGCTGGAACAGATTGGCCAGCATCAGCATCATCGGCACCGCGACGATCGGCTGCGCGAGCCAGCCGGTCACGGTGGGATGGTCATAGCTCGGCAGCGCGACCACGCTGATGAGCAGCCAGGTGACCAGCAGCGCGTTGCCCACCGCCGTGAAGCGCTGCAGCGTCCAGTGATGCGTGCCGCCATGCGCGGAGCCCAGGCCGCGAACCTGGCCGAGCTTGGTGCCGTTCCCCATCAGAGTCCCTTTCCGATCAGCAGCCACGTCCACAGCGCGATGGTGGCGGCGATGGACGCGACCACGATGACGACCGACCAGCGGCGGTTGGTGCCCAGCTCATAGCCGGCGCCGATATCCAGCACGAAGTGGCGCAGGCCCGAGAAGAGATGCTGGAAAAAGGCCCAGCTGAGGCCGATCATCACGATGCGACAGAGGATGTTGGCGATGGAGCCCCACAGGTCGCCCGCGGCCGCTTCCCACGCATAATAACGGAACGTCTCGTAGCCGGCCGGCCCGCTCGCGATCGCATAGAGCCACCAGACGAGGCCCAGCCCGCCGAAGATCGCCATGCCGTCCCCGGTCACGCGATGCAGGATGGAGACCAGCATGTGCGGCCCCCATCGCCAGATGGAGAGATGCGGTGAGAGTGGCCTTTGGCCGGTTTTCGCCATGGCGAGCCATCCTGTCGGTGAAATTGATTGCGGCCCCTTTAGCGCAAAGCGGGAGCACTGCAAACGCTCGCTGGCGGCAGCGCCGGATCGACAGGAGATTCAGAAATAACCGTGGATTAACGAACGGCGGCTATCTCCCTCGGGCCGGCAGGCATGGGGCACGAACGCCGGGCGGAGGATCTTTGCGAGTCATGACCGAGACGATCACCATGGCCGAGCGGCTGCGCGACTTCGACCCGCAGGGCAGGCTCCCCCCCATCGCCAGGCGAATCAGGGACCGGATGGGCGACCGGGTCGACGAGCTGGGCGACGCCGCCCTGGAGGCCCATCTCGCCCATACGCGCCTCAAGGCCCGCAGCGTCGAGGAACTGGAGGCGATGCGCGCCAATGCCCGCGCCTTCCAGCGCACCCTGCTCGACGACCTCGCCGGCGAGGCGTGGGGCGAGATGGCGCGCCGCTTCCTGCTCGGCGCGATCGACCACAATGTCTCCATCCGCGCCCATGTCTTCACGATCAACGCGGTGATCGACAAGGCCAACCATATCCTCATCACGGCCGTGCCCGATCCCGCCGAATGCACCGAGCTGATGAGCGCGATGCGCTCGATCGGGCTGATCCAGGCCGAGCTGAGCTGCTCGGTCTATGCCGATGCCATCCGCGAGCAGGACCGCATCGAGCGCGACCGCCAGCGCGCCGAGTTCGCCGAGCTGGTCGACACCCGCATCGACGGCGCCGCCAATCTCGGCGAGCATCTGCGCGACCAGGCCCGCGAAGCCTCCAGCGCCACGCGCGGCATGCTGGACAAGGCCTCCGAGGTCGCCGCCGCCGCCGAGCAGTCCGCCATCGCCATGCGCGAGGCGGCGCACACCAGCTCCGGCCTGATCCGCGCCATCGAGGAAGCCCGCAGCGAGGTCGACCAGGCGGCCGACGTCGCCGCGCGCGCCTCCCGGCAGGCGGGCGAGGCGGTCGCCATGTCCGCGACGCTTTCCGACCATGCCCAGTCGATCGAGTCGATCCTCGGCCTCATCCGCGACATTGCCGGCCAGACCAACCTGCTGGCGCTCAACGCCACCATCGAGGCCGCGCGGGCCGGCGACGCGGGCCGGGGCTTCGCGGTGGTCGCGCAGGAAGTGAAGTCGCTCGCGAGCCAGACCGCGCGCGCGACGGACGACATCGCGCAGAAGATCGCCGCCATCCAGAACGCCACGCGCCAGTCGGTCGAGACCAACGAGCGCATCCGCGAGACGGTGCAGGAGGTGCAGGACATGAGCGGCCGCATCCGCACCGCCATGGACGCCCAGTCGCAGACCGTGACGATGATCACCGCCGCCGTCGACGAGACCGCGCTGGCGGCGGACTCCATGTCGTCCAACATCTCGGCGATCCGGCAGGATACCGAGATCATCGCCTCGGAGATCGATGCGCTGGAAGGCGGCTTCAGCGAGGTGCGCAACCAGCTCGGCACGCTGCGCGCGCGCTCGCTGGAGATGGTGCAGTCCCTCCCCGCCGAGCGCAAGCGTTCGGTGGGCTGAGGCTTGGCCAGCCCTTTTCAGTGCTCCTGCTTTCGCAGGAGCACGTGCCGGTTCAGTATGAACAGGAGGGCCTCCGAAGCGGCATCCCTACGGACAACTCTCCATTTCCGGCCTGCCATTCCGCCGCCGATGGGCTAGAGGACAGGGATGGCAAAGCGCTCCCCACCTCCATCGCCGCCCGCCTCCACCGCCTGGCAGATGACGCTGCCCTGCTCCCGCGCGGACGGGGCGCGGATGCAGGACGAAGCGGACAGGCTGTTCGCGGATTGGCCCACCCCGCCCGCCGTCATCGCCAGCGAGCCCGACGAAGCGCGCCCCGACGACTGGCAGCTCGACATCATCTTCGAGGCGGAACCGGACACCGCGGCGATCGAGGCGATCCTCACCCTGCTGCCGGACGATGCGCGTGCGGGCATGCGCCTTGCGCCCGTGCCGGAGGAGGACTGGGTGACGCGCAGCCAGGAAGGCATGGCGCCGATCAGCGCCGGCCCCTTCCATGTGCGCCACGACCCCGCCGAGCCGCCACGCGATGGGTCCATCAATTTCATCATGCCGGCGAGCCGCGCCTTCGGCACCGGCCAGCACGAGACCACGCGCGGCTGCCTGGAGACGCTGGACCGGCTGCACGCAACCGGCCACCGCTTCGGCAATATCGCGGACATCGGCACCGGCACCGGCCTGCTCGCCTTCGCCGCCCGGGCGCTGTGGCCACGCGCGCACATCCTCGCCTCGGACATCGATCCGGTCTCGATCGAGGTCTCGGCGGAGAATGCCGCGCTCAACGGCGTGCCCTTGGGCGGCGGCGCGGGCGAGGTGCAGCTGGTCGCCGCGCCGGGCGTGGCGCACGACCTGATCCTCGGGCTGGCGCCCTATGACCTCCTCATCGCCAATATCCTCGCCGGACCGCTGATCGAGCTGGCCCCCGGCCTCGCCGCGCAGCTGGAGGAGGGCGGATCACTCATCCTCGCCGGCCTGCTCACCGGCCAGGCCGACCGGGTGATCGCCGCCTTCGGCGCCCAGGGCATGCGGCTCGCCGGCCGGATCGACAATGGCGAATGGCCCGCCCTCCACCTGCGCAAGCGGCACCGCTTCGGCTGGCGACGCCCCGCGCGCTGGAAGGCCGGCGACGTCGGCGCGGCGCCGGGCTTCGGGAGCTGGTAGGACGCGGCGCGGGCGCCGGACGCTGCGAAAGGTCCTGAGGGGGCCGGTAGAAAGCACATCCCGCCCTGCCGTATGGACGCGCATCAGGCGGCCGACAGAGCGCCGCCCACACCACCACCGTAACCGCCAACCCCAATATTGGTTAGGCCATCACCCCTTCGCTCATCCAGGCAGATGGTGAAGCAAACCAATACCCGTCAGACCAATATTTTTTCGAGACACCTCACCTTATCCAGCACCACCCGGACGGGACAACAAAAACGTCGCCGCCCTTGTGGTAAGATCATCATCACTTTTACTTGAAAAGCGATCAACCATCTCGCCACGTCTGATTTTATCGGCGTCAATATTTTCTTTCACCGCAACACGGCATGACAAACCAGCTTTAGATATGACTTCCACTATTTCGCTGAACCTCAATCCATTGCAATCCAGCATCTTACCATCGTAATAAAATTTAAACATTTCATATTCTGGGTGAGCATGACGATGATCCGTAAAATCAACAGCATGAATAGCTATACCATCTTCTGCCAAGATTTCTTCTTGTCTACCAATTTCAACCGAAAGATGGGAGACATGTTCAAGAACTGATGTAGATATAATTAAATCAATCTTTTTAATGTTTTCTTCATTTATCGATTTACAAAGTGTAATTTGACCAAAATCTGTCGATTTTTCAGTTTCATTATACATGGAACTAAAATCTATTCTCGAAATATTAGCGCGCATTTCTTCGTCGGATAAGCCAGACAGCCGAAAATCGGCAGGTCGTGCAAAAATAGCTTTTACCGTCTCCATCGCGGCATGCCTGGCCATTTTCCAGCGAATGGCCCCCGGCTCGACTGCGTAGACATGCCTTGCGCCATTTGCGCACAATATGATCGCCTGATTGAAGCTGCTTAGAGTCCCGCAACCATAATCGACAATGTTCCCATCACGGATTTTCCCAGATGCCTCGGGATAAGCCATAAGTCGTCGCTTTAAGTGACTCATGGTTCTTGCCGGATTAAGAAAGCAATATTCGTGATATTCAATCGCTTCATCGAGGAATAATTTTACCTCAGATAGTCTAACTCCTGTGTTTCTATAATTATATTTATTATCAGATAATGCTTTTCCAATTGAATTTGCTGAAAAATCATCTATAAGATTCCGATCTATTAATTGATCTATAGCCCATTTTCGTCGGCCTGGCACGAGAATATGTGCAATTATAGTCAGAATATTATCTGATTTTTTGTCCATTCGACGCTCTTTTCCAGATATTTATTTAGTTTAGTAACGACTTGATGCCGATGGATGTTGGCACTTCGTTACGATCCAATTTGCCTGCCAAAGCAGAGGCATAACATATCGGGCAACGCGCCCTCGGCCATCCGCAACGCCATTGACCTTTCACCCTCTCTCCCGCTTTTCAGGATGCGGTAGCGCAGATAATGAAGGCGGCGACTCTGCCTGTTGGCTATGACAGAGGCATGACACTCACGGGTCCACCCTCTTTCAGCGGCTGGCGAACCGGGGGGAGGGAGCCGGGGCGGACGGGGCTACGCTTCAGGCAAGTCCTGCGATGCAGCGGAATGACGGCGGCGATCCACTCATTGCAGAAAATCGATCCCGCTACCCCGCCACGCCCATCTTTGCCCGCGCATAGGCCTGCGTGCCGCGCGTGAACAGGCGATCCTGCGGCAGCGCCGCGTCCGGCGCCACATCGTCGAGCGTTTCGAGGGCGGCATAGACCGGCGCGAAGTCCGTCTCCACCGTCGCCTTGAGCAGCGCCTCGAAGCTGGGGATGACGAAATAGCTCTGCTGATAGTCGTCGATCCGATACTCCGTGCGCATCACGCGCAGCAGATCGAAGGCAATGCGGTTCGGGCTGGCGTCGTCGAGCGCGAAGATGCTCTCGCCATGGCTGGAGACGATGCCCGCGCCGAACAGCTTGAGACGCCCCTCCTCCTCGACCAGCCCGAACTCCACGGTATACCAGTAGAGCCGCGCCAGCTTGTGCAGCGCGCCGAATTGCAGGCTGCGCAGGCCGCCCAGCCCATAGGCCTGCATATAGTCGGCATAGACCGGATCGGCGAGCAGCGGCACATGGCCGAACACGTCATGGAAGACGTCCGGCTCCTGCAGATAGTCGAGCTGGTCCGGCCGACGGATGAAGGTGCCGGAGACGAAGCGGCGGTTGGCGAGATGATCGAAGAACACATCGTCCGGCACCAGTCCCGGCACCGCGACGACCCGCCAGCCGGTGAGCGCCGCCAGCCGTTCATTGAGCTCCTCGAAGTCCGGGATACCGGGCCTGGAGAGGCGCAGCGTGTCGACGCCCTTCAGATAGGCCGCGCAGGCGCGCCCCTGGAGCTGCCGCGTCTGTCGCGCGAACAGCGTGTCCCAGGTGGCGTGGTCCTGCGGGCTGTAGTCGGACCAGTTCTGTGCGATGGTCCAGTCGCTCGCCGCCCCTTCCGGCGGCGTCTCGTGGATGTGAAGGTCTTTCATGGCGCGAGTGTATCACGCGCGCAAAGCGAAGGGAAAGGGCGGCCGCCGGCGCGTCCGGGGTGGTCAGAACGCCCCGTCCGGCACGATGCGGCGACGATGATCGCTGAACCGCTCGCCATCCCGGCGCTCGGTGCGCAAGCCGTTGACTTTCCAGGGCTTGCACAGCTTGCAGCCCGCCCGGCGATTGCGCGCCCGTCCGCGTTTGTGATGCATGGCCGGCTCCCTTCCCGCGATCGAGCGCCGCTTCTGCGGCAAGGCGGCTGAGCGGCGGCTGAACGATCAGTCGAGCGGCATGGCGTCGGCCGGCGATACGGTGACGACCACGCGCCGGTTCTGCGCGCGCCCCTCGGCATCGCCATTGGATTCGACCGGCGCGCGGGCGCCCTCGCCCCAGGCGCGGACCGCCGCCGCCTCCATCCCGGCCGCGACCATGGCCGCCCGCACGGCGTCGGCCCGCTGCTGCGAGAGCCGGTCGTTATGCTGCACGCTGCCGGTCGAGTCGGTATGGCCCGCCACACGGGCGCCGTGGATCCCGACGGCGGACAATGCCCGGGTCATCTGCGCAATCATCGCCGCCTGGGCGGGTTGCAGACGGCTCTCGTCGGTGGCGAAGAGGACGCGATTGTCGAGGCCCAGCGCCCAATCCTCGCCCGCCGGCACGAAGCCATTCTCCCGTAGCACCTCGGCCTGCGCCTCCGAGAAGCCACCCGGCGGCACGCGTGTGACCTGGCACGCGCCCAGCAGAAGGAGGCCCATCAGGAGAATCAGTCTAGGCATCGATGCTGCGCCTCCGGCGCTTGTCATGATACATGGCCGCGTCGGCGCGGCGGAGCAGGTCGCCCGCCGCCATGCCGTCATCCGGGAAGACCGCGAAGCCGATGCTGAGCGAGGCGGCGATCGCGCTGCCATCCGGCAGGACCACCGGCTCCTCCATGGCCTGGGCGATGCGCGCGACGATGCCCTGCACATCGTCCCGCCCCATGGGCGGCGCGAGGATGATGGCGAACTCGTCCCCGCCCAGGCGGAAGGCGCGGTCGATCTGGCGGATGCAGGCCCGCAGCCGATCGGCGATGGCGCGCAATATGGCGTCGCCCGCCGCATGGCCGTGGCGGTCGTTGACGTCCTTGAAGCGATCGGCATCGAGATAGAGCACGGCGCAGGCCGTGTCCGTGCGCACCGCCTCGCCGATCGCCGCCTCCAGCGTGCGCTCGAACAGGGCGCGATTGCCGAGGCCCGTCAGGTCGTCATGGCTCGCCTTCGCCGCCAGCACTGCATTCTCGCGCGTGAGGCTGACATGTTAGCCCTCCAACTCGGCGAGCAGCGCGTTGAAATCCTGCGAGAAGCGATCGATCTCCGCGATGCCGGCCGGCGGCAGCCGTCGATCGAAGGCGCGCTGCGTGCGCACGACATGGGCGACCTCGGCGACCTCGGCAAGCGGCGCGATCACGCCATGTTGCAGGCGGCGGGAGAGGAGATGCGTGGCCAGCATGGCGAGCGCGAGGCACCAGATGGCGACCGCGACGCCGGAGAGGAGATAGACGCCGACGCCGCTCATGCCGCCATGGACGCGCACCTGCCCGATCACGCGCTGGCCGCGCTTCACATCCTCGACGACCGGCGCGCGCCAGATCATCCGGCCGGCGGTCTTCTCCATGCGCGCCAGCAGGCCCGTGGCGGGCCGCTCCCAGCGCACCAGCGGCCGCCCGTCCGGCGCGACGACCTCGATCGCGTCGACATCGTTGATGCCGGCGACCGACATCATGCCCTCGCGCACGGCCTCCGCGTCCCCGAACAGCACGGCCGGCTCGACCGTGTAGGAGACGGTGCGCGCGACGAGGAACAGGTTGCGCTCGGCATAGCCATGGATCACCGCCACGCCGCTGGCGAGCAGCAGGATGGCGACCAGCGCCACGGCAAAGCTCATGAGGCGCAGATGCACGCTGGAGAGCACCTTGCGCAGGGTGGGCAGGCGCGTGGCGGACGCGGGATCGGCCATGGCTCAGTCCTCCCCGTTCGCCAGGCGCAGCACGCGCGGATCGATGCGGACGCCCGAGCGCGAGACGGCGTCGATGTTCAGATCGAACGACAGGGCCGCCGGGGTGAAGCGCAGGCAGAACATCGTCTCGCCGCGGCAGCCCGGATCATCCTCGGCAATGGTCACGATCGCCGCGCCGCGCGCCGCGCGTGTCCAGCGCCGGAGCCGGTCCGGATCGAGGCGCGCGAAATACATGGCATCGCAGCCGGAGGCCGCCGGCGGCGCATCCGCCGGCACGCTGCGCCGCACGATCACCCGGCCATCGCTCAGTCCGAAGCGATCCATCCGGCCGGCATGCAGCGCGGGGCCGACCACGCACAGCACCAGCGGCGTGCGCCTTGACGGCCAGCGCGTATATTCGAGGATCGCGCCCACCATGCGCGCCGCGCCGGCCGCGAAGCGATCCGGTCCGGCCGTCAGCGGGATGCTCGCGGGCTGCGGACGCAACTCCGCGGCGCCGGCCGCGCTTGCCGCAACCGCGATCCACAGACTGCAAGCCCCGAACCCCGCGCCACGGCTGATGATCGTGAAAACCCCGGTCGCCATCCGGCAGAAGCCATAGACTTATTTTTGCGTTTTGAAATATGTCGCGTGCCCCCGCCGGCAGACGGTCCATCCGCCTCGACATCACGCTCCAGGCGGTATCGACATTCAGCCTCGGGTTTACAAAACCACGTTGAATGAAGAGGTAATCCGCTCTTCAAGAAACGCGAATGTCGATCCGGTCTAGCGCGCCGCCTTCACGATCTCCGCCCAGGTCGCCTCGTCGATCACCTCGATGCCGAGATCCGCCGCCTTCTTGAGCTTGGAGCCGGCGCCCGGCCCGGCCACGACCAGATCGGTCGCCGCGCTCACCGATCCCGCCGCGCGCGCGCCCAGCGCCTCGGCCTGCGCCTTGGCCTCGTCGCGGCTCATCGTCTCCAGCTTGCCGGTGAAGACGATGGTCTTGCCGGAGACGGCGCTGGCCTTCACCGCCACCACATAGGGCGGCGGCGCGACCTGCGAGAGCAGATCCCGCCAGATCGCCCTGTTATGCGCCTCGTGGAAGAAGTCCGCCAGCGCATGGGCCACGGCGCTGCCGATATTCTCCACCGCGATATGGGCGGCCAGCGCCGCGTCGATCCGCCGGCGGAAACGGTCTTCGGCCTCCTCCGGCAGGCGTTCCAGGCCGGCGCGCAAGGCGATCAGTTCCCCGGCCAATGCCTCCAGCCCCTCAATTTCGACCAGCTTCTTCATGAGATCGCGCGCCGTCACCGCGCCGACATGGCGGATGCCGAGGCCGAAGAGCAGCCGCGCGGCATCGGGCGCGCGCCGATCCTCGATGGCCTTGAGCAGATTGTCGACCGACTTGTCCTTCCAGCCTTCGCGGCCGAGCATCTCCTCGCGATGCGCCTTGAGGCGGAAGATGTCGGCCGGTCCCTTGTCCAGCCAGCCGAGCGCGAAGAATTCCCGGATCGTCTTGTCGCCGAGCCCGTCGATATCCATCGCCGCGCGGCTGACGAAATGGTTGAGCCGCTCGATCCGCTGCGCCCGGCAGATGAGACCCGCCGTGCAGCGCACGTCCACCTCGCCTTCCTCCGCGACCGCCTCGCTGCCGCATTCGGGGCAATGATCGGGGAAGATATAGGGCGCGCGCTCTGTCTCGCGGGTCAGATTGTCGACCACTTGCGGAATGACGTCCCCGGCGCGCTGGATGACGACGCGGTCACCCGGCCGCACGCCCAGCCGGGCGATCTCGTCACGATTGTGCAGGGTCACGTTGGAGACGACCACCCCGCCCACCGTCACCGGCTTGAGGCGCCCCACCGGCGTCAGCTTGCCGGTGCGGCCGACCTGGATGTCGATCGCCTCCAGCACCGTCTCGGCCTGCTGCGCGGGGAATTTGTGCGCGATCGCCCAGCGCGGCGCCTTGGCGACGAAGCCCAGCCGCTCCTGCCAGTCCAGCCGGTCGACCTTGTAGACGACGCCGTCGATATCATAGGGCAGATCGGCGCGCTGATGCTCGATGGCGCGATAATGGGCGAGCAGCGCCTCGCTGCCCGCGCACGGCACGAGGCGCGGCGAGACCGGGATGCCCCAGCGCTCGATCGCCTTCATCACGCCATATTGGGTGTCGGCCGGCAGCCCGCCCTCGCTCACCACGCCCCAGCCATGGGCGAGGAAGCGCAGCGGGCGGCTGGCGGTGACGCTCGCATCCTTCTGGCGCAGCGAGCCGGCGGCGGCGTTGCGCGGATTGGCGAACTGGCGGACGCTGTCGGGATCGAACGTCTCGCCCCGCGCCTCCGCCGCCGCCTCGCCCTGCGCCATCAGCCGGGCATTGAGCGCGAGGAAGGCGGCTTTCTCCATATAGACCTCGCCGCGCACCTCCATGATGTCCGGCGCGTCCGGCGGCAGGGTCTGGGGAATGTCGGCTATATGTTCGACATTGGCGGTGACGTCCTCGCCGATGGCGCCGTCGCCGCGCGTCGCCGCGCGGACCAGTTGCCGCGCCTCATAGCGCAGCGAGAGGGACAGGCCGTCGATCTTGTCCTCGGCCGTCATCATGACGGCCTCATCCTCCGGCAGCGCCAGATAGCGCCGCACCCGCGCCACAAACTCGGCCACATCCTCGTCCGCGAACGCATTGTCGAGGCTCATCATGCGCTTCTCATGGCGCACCTTGGCCAGCGCCGACGCCGCGACGGACGCGCCGACCTGTCGGTTCGGACTGTCCGCGCGGACCAGATGCGGGAAGGCTTCCTCCAGCGCATTATTCTCGCGGATCAGCGCGTCATAGTCCGCATCGCTGATCTCGGGCGAATCCTCGGCATGATAGAGCCGGTTGTGCCGCGCGATCTCCTTCGCGAGGCGCATCAGGCGATTGGCGGCATCGGCTTCGGTGAGGGTGGCGGGATCGGTCATGAGATAAGCCTAACTCCCCTCCTCTTCGGAGGAGGGGTCGGGGGTGGTGTGTCCCGGCCAGCGGTCGGGCAAGCGGGCGAGGCTTGTCAATATGGTCTCCAGCACGCCGTCGATATTGGTCATGATGTCGGCACTACTGAAGCGCAGGCATTTGAAGCCCCGTTCCGCAAGAGCCGTACAATCTTCTTTGCAAGGCCGTCGGACGATAGGCAGCATCGGCTTCGGATACGGCGACGGAAATCTGACGACGGATCGACCGCCTAATCAGGTTCATTGATCGCGGTGCAACAATGAGCACAATAGTTTTGGAAGGGCCAGACCGGATAAGTGATCGACAGGAAGCGCTCATTGCAATGCCAGCAGCGGAGGCTGAAGGTTCCATGAGCAGCGACAACGAAGCCAATCAGAAAGAATACAATTGCTGCAATCAAAAACAAAAATCCAAGATAGGAATGCGCGAAGAAGGCTATGACTGCTACAACGAACATAAGCGTTGTCAGATAGACAAGAAAAATTTTTGAGCGCCGCGCGCATTTCTGGAGTCCAACTTTCATTCCTGCTGCACCCAACATGATTTTCATGCGCCTGCCCGGTAAATCCGTTGAGATCCTATATAACGAGCAAATGCCTTTTGCAGCAATATCTGCTCCGAAGCGATTGCGGGGAAGCATTGATGGCAAATGAAGGGTCGGCGGCTGGCACTACACCCCGCGCCATCACACCCGCTCCAGCAGCCGCTCGGCCTGCGCGCGCGCCTCGTCGGTGATCTCGGCGCCGGAGAGCATGCGGGCGATCTCCTCGCGGCGCTCGGCCTCGTCCAGCGCGTGGACGCCGGTGCGGGTGATGGTGCCCTGCGAGGATTTGGCGATGAGCAGATGGCCCGCCCCGCGCGCGGCGACCTGCGGGCTGTGCGTCACCACGATCACCTGCGCGTCGGCCTCGGCTAGCCGCGCCAGCCGCTCGCCGATGGCGCCGGCGACCGCGCCGCCCACGCCGCGGTCGATTTCGTCGAAGATCATCGTGGCCGCGCTGCCCTGCGCCGCCAGCGCGACCTTCAACGCCAGGATGAAGCGCGACAGCTCGCCCCCCGAGGCGATCCTGGTGAGGGGCGCAAAAGGCGCACCTGGATTGGTCGAGATCATGAACTCGACGCGGTCCAGCCCGCTCGCCCGCTCCTGCCCCGGCGGCAGCGGCGCGACATCGGTGCGGAAGCGCGCGGCGTCGAGCTTGAGCGGCGCCAGCTCGGCGGCCATCGCCTTGTCGAGCCGGGCGGCGGCCTTCGCGCGCGCCGCGCTCAGCGCCTGCGCCGCCGCCTCATAGGCTGCGCGCGTGCGGGCGACCGCGGCCTCCAGATCGGCCAGGCCCGCCTCGCCTGCGCCGATGCGCGCCAGTTGCGCCTGCATCTGCGCGGCCAGCGCCGCCAGATCGTCCGCCGCGACCTGATGCTTGCGGGCCAGCGCGCGCAGGTCGAACAGGCGCGTCTCGATCGCGTCCAGCCGGCCGGGATCGACCGCCAGCGCCTCGCCCGCCTGCGCCAGCAGGTCCTCCGCCTCGCCGGCCTCGATCACCGCGCGGTCGAACGCCGCCAGTGCCTGCGCCAGCAGCTCATGCTCCGGCGCGATCCGGTCCAGCCGGCGCGCGGCCTGGCGCAGCCTGGCGAGCGCGCCCTCCGATCCGCCGAGCAGCTCGTCCAGCAGGGCCATGTCCTCGGTGAGGCGGGCGCCCTTCTGCATGGCGGCGCGCTCGGCGGCGAGCGCCTCCTCCTCGCCCGGCTCCGGCGCGAAGCCTGTCAGTTCGGCCACGGCATGGGCGAGATAGTCGCGCTCCTTCGCCGCCGCCTCGACGCCCCGGCGCGTCTCCTCCAGCAGCGTCTGCGCGGCCTGCCAGGCGGCATGGGCCTGCGCGACCGCCGCGCGGTCCAGCCCGCCAAAGGCGTCGAGCAGGTCCATATGGCCGCGCGGGTTGAGCAGGCCGCGCTCGTCATGCTGGCCGTGGATCTCGACCAGCAGCGCGCCCACGTCGCGCAGCAGGGCGGCCGAGCAGGGCTGGTCGTTGAGGAAGGCGCGGCTGCCGCCATCGGCCTTGAGCGTACGGCGCACCAGCAGCGGCTCGCCCGGCTCCTGCGCGATGCCGTTGTCGGCAAGCAGCGCGGCGAGCGGCGTGCCCGGCGCGGGCGCATCGAAAGTCGCGGCGACGCTCGCCTGATCCGCCCCGGCGCGCACCAGGGCGCTGTCCGCCCGCATGCCGAGCGCAAGGCCCAGCGCATCGAGCAGGATGGACTTGCCCGCGCCCGTCTCGCCGGTGAGCACGGTCAGCTCGCGCGCGAAGGCGAGATCGAGCGCCTCGATCAGCACGACATTGCGGATGGAGAGTCCGGTGAGCATGGTCCGGTCCAGACCTAGAGTGATTTCGAGGCGGATGGAACATCTGCCGGCGCGGAAATCATGGCGGCAGGAGGAAAGCGGGACATATCATTCGCCCGCATGTAGCCGATCTCGGCAGTCTGCCGCTCGTCGCCAAACGGCCAATCATATGCTGAAGCGCGGCGATTTCCCATCCACAAGAAGATCTCACCGCGCTCCAGGCGAAGATCAAAAGCGGTAGGCGGCGCCGACAAGAATCTGATGGCGGTCGAATTTGTTCGAGCCTTCACCAAGGTCGGCATATCGGTATTCGATGCGCGCGGAAACATGATCGGTGATCATCCTTTCCGCGCCGCCGCCGACCATCCAGCCGTCCCGATTGTCGGACGATGATATCCGTGTCGAGTTCGTCGAGATCGTCGTGCGAACGCGGGTATTGCTATAGCCGCCCCGAACATAGATCAGAGTCTTCGGGGTCGCGAGATAGCCGGCGCGCGCGGTCAGATCGAACGCATATCGGGGATCGGCCCGGAGCGCGCCTGCACTGCCCGCCACTCCAAAACCATCGGACGCAGCGAGGTTGAATTCGGCCTGGGCACCCAGAACAACGTGCGGCGCCACTTCATAATCATAGCCCAGGAATGCCCCGGCAACGAACGCATCCTTGGACTGGTCGACGCCGGGGATCTCCTTGCCGCCTGCCGGAAGGCGCACATCGGTCCTGTTCCACCCTGCCTGAACACCGACAGAAGGTCCGTTGAAATCCTGCGCGGATGCATGGACCGACCAGCCAGCTAGGGCAGCGGCAATGATAAGACGGGTTTTCATCACAATCTCCAAAGTCATCGGATCACGGCAACAGCTGCGCGTGCCGGGTGGAGTGTCGGGCCTGCAGCCGCTTGCCGGGATTGTGCGATCGACAGGGCCGCACCAGCGTTTCGCCATGCCGGACATGATCTTCGGCATAGCGACCGGCTGACGAAGCGCCTGCCCGGCGCCCCGACATGCGCTTCAGTCGTGGAAGGTTCCTCGCAAAGCCCCATGGTCAGGCAACCCTGAGGCCCGCCGACTGCATATGTTCGCACAGGTGATCCGGAACCTTGGCAGGATGGCCGGACCGGAACTCACACGCCACTTTGCCCCCAGCTCACTGAGGGACATCCGATGAAACCCAAGCGTCAGTTCACGGCCTGGAGCCAGGCATCCGCTCTCCTGTACCCGACGGCGGCCGCCATCGCCGCGGGCTGGGGCATCTTTATCTCGTTCGGCGATTTGCTGCTGTCCCTGGTGCTGGGTTGCGTCGTCTTCATCGTCCTGACGCCGCTGACGGCCACCATGAACGATAGGGACGCCGCGCGAAGGCGCCGCGACAAATGAACGCCCGGCGCATCACGCTGGACAGCGTGATCATGATCGCGACGATCGCCATGCGGCTTTCACCCCTCGAACGCGATCTTCTGGCCGCCAGCCTGATGGCGCTGCATCAGCGATTCTGGCCCCACGACATGCTGGACAATGACGACCGGCCGGACTCCTGACCATTATCCTGAACCGCCGACGGAGCGCGGCTCTGCCGGGCGGCCCTTCCTCGCCTCAACCTGTGCATCGCTATTCCAAGGCATAGCGAGCCATAGCGATTGGCATATCGCGGCTAGCCTCCCGCACGGTAGCGGCGACGCTCGCCGTTCGCGATCCTCGATCCCGCCTCCAGGCCCGGCAGAAGCGGCCACGCGGGGCACGGCACTCACAAAGCGCCGCCCACCGAGGAGATAATCGCATGGCACAGCATATCGTTATCATAGGAGCCGGATTTGCCGGCCTCATGGCCGCGCTTTCGGCAGCGCGCCTGCGCGATGAAAAGGGTGTGTCACCCGGGGACTTGAAGATCACCGTCATTGCGCCCGAACCGGCCCTGATCGTCCGGCCACGCCTCTACGAACCGGAGCCCGGGACGATGGTGGCGCCGCTGGACGAACTGTTCGCGGCGACGGACATCGGCTTCCATGAAGGCTGGGTCGATACGCTCGACGTGGAACGCGGCATGGTGACGGTGACCGGGGCGGACGGGATGCCCGCCAGGCTGTTCTACGATCGGCTGATCGTCGCTGCGGGAAGCCACGGCTTCCAGCCGCCCATTCCGGGACTTTCGGACTTCGGGCACAGCGTCACGGATCGCCCCGGCGCGGTAAGGCTCGACGAGCATCTGCACGGGCTTGCGGGCAAGCCCCCTTCGGCGGCGCGCAACACGGTCGTGGTCGGCGGCGGCGGCTTCACCGGCATAGAGGTGGCGACCGAAATGCCGGCCCGATTGCGGGAAATCCTCGGCCCGGGCGAGGCGGTCCGCGTCGTCATCGTCGAGAGGGGGCCGCTCGTCGCCCCGGATATGGGGGCCGAACCGCGCCCCTATATCGAGGCGCGGCTGCGCGACCTGGGCATCGAGACGATGCTCGGCTCGGGGATCGCCCGGCTCGATGACGGCAGCGTCACGCTCGAAAGCGGCGAACGGATCGAAACCGGGACCGTGATCTGGTCGGCAGGCATGCGCGCCTCGCCGCTCACCGCCCAATTGCCGGCCGATCGCGATACTCTCGGGCGAATTCTCGTCGAACCCGACCTGCGCGTGCCCGGCTGTCCGCGCATTTTCGCCACGGGCGATACCGCGAAGGCAGCGACCGACGACAAAGGCAATTTCTCGCTCATGTCGTGCCAGCACGCGCGCCGCCTCGGCTCGTTCGCCGGCCATAATGCCGCGGCCGACCTGCTCGGCGAACCCACGCTGCCCTATGATCAGCCCGCCTATGTCGTGTGTCTCGATCTCGGCCCCGACACGGCCATCTTCACGCGCGGCTGGTCTCCCCGCACCGTCGAGTTGACCGGCGCCGACGCGAAGAAGGTCAAGATGGATGTCAACGCGGTGTGGATCTACCCGCCGGCGGCGGATCGGCAAGCCGCATTCCAGAATGCCCTCGATGCGCGGACGGTCGACTTCTGAGAACGCGTGGCCGGTCGGATGGAAGCGTCCGACCGGTGCCCTGCCATGCGTCCAAGCTCGAGCCCTCTCATGCGAGTTTGCGTCTTTTCCGGATCGAACCAGAGTTGTTCTGCGGATCATGGGGTCGCAGCCAGTGGTCTTGGGCGAGTTACTATTGGACAGGAGATTGCACATACCCTTCTTTCAGCAGCCGCTCGGGACCGGCTTTGGACCTTTCACCACCGCCGAAGAGATCGCCAATGGCCTGGACCCTTCGGGAAAGACCGCCGTCGTGACCGGCGGCGCCTCCAATCTCGGCCGGGAAGCGGTCAGGCTCCTCTCCTCCAGAGGCGCGCGCGTGGTCGTGCCGGCACGCGAACCGCGTGCGGCGCGCGAGGCTCTTTCCGGCCTCGACAATGTCGAGCTGTTGCCGATGGATCTGCTCGATCCCGCGTCGATCGCCGGCTTTGCCGCGCATGTCATGGACAGCGCGCCATCGCTCGACCTGCTGATTCTCAGTGCCGGCGTGATGGCAAGCCCGCTGTTTCGCGATGCGGACGGCCATGAGGGTCAGTTCGCCACGAACCATCTCGGCCATTTCCGGCTGACGGCGGCCCTGTGGCCGGCACTGCTGCGGGCCGCCGGCGCGCGGGTCGTCATTCTCTCGTCGCGCGCGCATCAGCTCGGCGGGCTCGACCTGTCCGACCTCGATTTCAGGCGCCGCGCCTATGACAAATGGCTCGCATATGGTCAGGCGAAAACGGCCAATGCCCTCTTCGCCGTCGCACTCGACGCGCGGGGTGCCGCTCATGACGTTCGGGCTTTCTCGGTCCATCCCGGCTCCATCCTCGGCCCGCTCGCGCGGCACCTCACGGGTGAGGAGATCGCGCAGTTCGGAGCCGTGGATGCGGACGGCTGCGCCATCGTCGATCCCGGCCGCGATCTCAAAAGTCCGCAGCAAGGCGCTGCGACGACGATATGGTGCGCCACATCGCCCGCCCTGGACGGCATCGGCGGGGTCTATTGCGAGGATTGCGACATTGCGGCTGTCGTTCCGGACGGTCATCTCGGTGGAGCTGGCGTGCGTCCGTTCGCCATCGACCCTGCGATGGCGGAAGCGCTCTGGACCGAGAGCGCCCGGCCGACCGGCTGCGATGTCCCATGAGCCACCCGGTCGCCCGGCGCCCGCGCCTTCTCGGGATCACCCAGCCATCCGGTCGGCATCGACGATCGCGCGGGCAAAGGCCTCCGGCGCTTCCTGCGGGAGGTTATGGCCTATGCCGCCTTCGACAAGCCGGTGTTCATAGGCCGAGGTGAAGCGCGCCCGATAGTCACGGGCATGCGGATGGGGCGCGCCATTCGCATCCCCCTCCAGCGTCACGGCGGGGATCGTCACGGGAGGAAAGGATGCGAGCCGCTCTTCCATCGTGGCGTAGCGCGCCTCGCCCTCCACCAGACCCAGCCGCCAGCGATAATTGTGGATCGCGACCGGGACATGATCGGGATTGTCGAGCGCGGCGGCCGAACGCAGGAACGTCGGCTCGTCGAACATCCAGCGTGGCGAGGCGGTTTTCCATATTAGCCGCGCGAAATCGTGCGTGTGCAACGCATAGCCCTGACGCCCGCGCTCCGTCGCGAAATAATATTGATACCACCAGCTCCGCTCCGCTTCGGGCGCGAGCGGTGTTGCGCCCGCCGCCTGGCTGCCGATGAGATAGCCGCTCACCGAGACGAGCGCGCGGACCCGCGCGGGATAGAGAACGGCGAGAATGCACGCCGTTCGCGCGCCCCAGTCGCAGCCGCCGACGATGGGGTGTTCCAGCCCCAGCGCTTCGATGAGTTCGATCGCATCGCTCGCCAGCGCGGCCTGCTGGCCGTTGCGAGGAGAAGCCTCGGAGAGGAAGCGGGTCGCGCCGAAACCGCGCAGATAGGGAATGATCACCCGGAAACCCGCAGCCGCGAGCAGGGGCGCGGCATCGGCATAGCTGTGAATGTCATAGGGCCAGCCATGAAGCAGCAGGACGGGTCGGCCGTCCGCCGGCCCTGCTTCGGCATAGGCAATGTCGAGCACGCTCGTGCGCACCCGCTTGAGCAGACCGAAACTGGAGGATGGCGTCGGCATCAGCCCACCCGCCGGCGCTGCGCGCGCCGGGGCTGCGGACCTCGCGAGAACGGCCGCCCCGCCGAGTGCGGACAGGAGGAAGCCACGCCGTTCCAGCCGTGCCCCAGATCCATGTGCGGGCGCGCGCACCGGGTTCGGCGAGGTCGAAGGGAAGATGTCGTGCCACGGGTCCTGCCGGTGGCCGTCGCCAGCCATGCCCATATCGCTTTCCTTCCGTTTCTGTCGCGGCGATTGCACCGTGCCGGGACGAACGGGCCTGTCCGTCCCGGCGGCGGGCGTCAGCCGCGAATGAAGGCCAGCATATCCGCGTTGATCACGTTGGCGTGGGTTGCCGCCATGCCATGCGGATAACCGTCATAGGCCTTGAGCACGCCGTTCGTGAGCAGCTTGACCGACAACGGCGCGGAATCGGCGAAAGGCACGACCTGATCGTCGGTCCCGTGCATGACGAGCGTCGGTACCTTTATCTTCTTGAGGTCCTCGGTGAAATCCGTCTCCGAGAACGCCTTGATGCAGTCGTAATGGGCCTTGGCGCTTCCCACCATGCCCTGTCGCCACCAGTTCTGGACAAGCCCCTGGCTGATCTGCGCGCCCTCGCGGTTGAAGCCGTAGAATGGCCCGGCGGCGATATCGAGATAGAATTGGGAGCGATCCTCGGCGAGCGCCTTGCGGAAGCCATCGAACACATCGATCGGAAGACCGCCCGGATTGCTCGCCTTCTTGACCATCACCGGCGGCACCGCGCCGACCAGAATGAGCTTTGCGAGCGCACCGGGTGTGGCGCGCGCAGCGTAATGCGCCGCCTCGCCGCCGCCAGTTGAATGCCCGATATGCACGGCACCCTTGAGGTCGAGTGTTGCAACCAGCGCCGCGACATCCGCGGCATATGTATCCATGTCGTTCCCGCCATCGGTCTGGGTCGAGCGGCCATGGCCACGGCGATCATGGGCAATGACGCGGTAGCCCTGCGCGACGAAGAACAGCAGTTGGTTATCCCACTCGTCAGCCGTGAGCGGCCAGCCATGATGGAAGACGAGCGGTTGCGCGTCGCGCGGACCCCAGTCTTTGTAGAAGATTTGGACGCCGTCATTTGTGGAAATAAAGTTCATCGGATGAGCTCCTTGATTTGCGCTAGGATGAGATGCGCCGAGGCTTGCGACCGACCAGGACAGGCCGCTCGCGAACACAGCAGCGCCGCCGGCGACGCAGAATTCCCGGCGATCGATCATGAAATCCTTGAGTGGCGGCATTTTGTGCTCCTCTGCACGACGCCAACTCCGCCAGACACGAAACTCGACGGAGCGGCACGTTTGGAGATACCGAAAACCCGTGATTTCACGACCGTACGGGGGGCTCGGCGGCGCTATACAAAGGTCGAGCATATCCTCACAAACAGGTCAGGAGGTGTTGGCGCCCCGCTCGAAAATGTGGCATCACGGCGCGTTCCCAGTCCCTCCCTGGCGGAACGGAGCAGCTCTCCAAAACCCAGGCACAGTCGCGGACCAATGCCTCGGGAGCCAGATCGGCGGCGCTTCGCGAGCGGTACAGGAGCGCCACGTCGCCAATTGCCATTGCGCGGACCCCGCTTACGGCGCTGGTGTGGCGAAAGCGCCCGGTCCCGGTTGAGCGCGTGCACACCACGCAACGGAAAGGAAAATCCGACATGTCGCGGCCATCCCATGGCTTCTACGATCGGGAATTCATCGCCTCATCCGCGGCCGCCTGTGCCTGGGTCGCCAGGGGCTTTCCGATCGGCAGCGAAAAGGTGAAAGTCGCCCCATTCGGTTCGTCGCTCTCGGCCCATAATTGCCCGCCATGCGCTTCGACGATGGAGCGGCAAATGGCGAGACCTATCCCCATGCCGTGCTGCTTGGTCGTGTAAAACGGTTCGAACATCCTGTCGGGCAGTTCGATGCCGGGGCCGCTGTCGCTGATCGCCGTCCTGACGACGTCGTCACCGCGATGTACGCGCAGCCGGAGCACTTTATGGGTCGCCACAGCATCCATCGCCTCCATGCCGTTGCGCATGAGGTTGATGAGGACCTGTTGGACCTGGACGCGATCGAACGGGAGAGGCGGGATGTCGCTCGCAATGTCGATGTCCACGCGGACATCCCGTCGCGCCGCTTCGTCGGCCAAGAGTTCGTGCGTCTCGGCGATAACGCAATCCAGGGACTGGATTGTGCGCGTCTGCGTCGACTGGCTGAACAGGGCGCGGATGCGGCTCACGATGTCGGCCGCCGCGTTCGCATTGCGGATGATGCGCTCGGCGGTGACTTTCGCGCGCTCGATATTCGCCGGCTCCGCCGAAAGCCAGCGATGGCAGGCATGGGAATTCGCCACAATCGCCGCCAGCGGCTGGTTCACCTCATGCGCAATGGAGGCGGAGAGCTCCGCGAGGCTGGCTGCCTGACTGGCGCGCGCAAGGCGCTCCTGTGCGAGCTGCAATTCCCGCTGCGCCCTGACCTCGGGGTCGATATCGAGGCAGATGACATTCCACTGGACGATTGCGCCGCTCGCATCGCGCATAGGCGCGGCGCGTGTTTCCACCCAACGATATTCGCCATTGGACCGTTTCAGGCGGTGCCTTCGCGCATAAGGCTCGCCGGTCGCCAGCGAATGCCCGTAATTGGCCTTGACGCCCGCCAGGTCGTCGGGGTGAACGCTGGTCTCGAGCGTGCCCGTCAGACGGGACTTTGCCGATGAGTCCAGATACTCGAAGTCATAACCGAGATACTCGCTCATCTGCTGGCTGCGATAGACGGGTTCCCCGTCTGGCGTCGCACAGTCAATCATCGCCGGTAGCGTTTCGACCAGATGATGGAGCATGCGCTCTCGTTCGCGCAGGGCCTCCTGCGCGCGCATTTCGTCTTCAATGTCGATGGACGCGACATACCATTGCACGATCGCGCCATCGGGCGCGCGCAACGGTTGCGCACGCGCTTCTATCCGGCGGTAGACCCCATCCTTCACGCGCCGACGAAACCGGTTCACGAAAGGGCTGCCGGTCGCAAATCCCTCCGACGCTCTGCGCAGCATGGCCAGAGAGTCGTCCGGGTGCGCGACGCCGACGGCGAGGGCGTCGAAATCCTCAATATGCAATGGCGGCGGACCGACCTCATCCACATATCGCTTGCTGGCGTAGGTCATGACGCCGGAAGGCGAGAAGCTCAGGATGTTGACGGGCACGGCGTCTATCATCTGCTCGAGCTGCTGCTTGCTCGATCGCAGCGCCTCTTCGGCCTGCAACTGGTCTTCTATGTCATGACACAGGCCGTACCAGTTGACGATCCGGCCATCGGCGTCCCGCATCGGCTCGGCGCTCGCCGCCATCCAGCGATACACGCCATCGGCGCGGCGCATGCGCCATTTCATGGAGAGGATATCGCCGCTGGCCAGCAATCGCTCGAAGGCGTCGGTCACGGCGGCAGCATCGTCCGGGTGAATGATCGCCTCGATGAAGGCGGTGAGCCGGCGCCTGCCCGGCCGATTCACATCCGCCACGTCCAGTCCCAGAAAGTCGACCAGCCGCTTGTTGAAGAACTCCGGCCCGCCGTCCGGCGTGACCCGCCACAAATAGCTGGGGATCATATCGACGAGCTGGGACAGCTCGCGCTTCTGGTCATGCAGGGCTTCTTCGGCCCGCTTGCGTTCGGTCAGGTCGAGAATATAGGCGACACCCTGCCTGGATTGCCCATCGAAGCAGGCGGCCCCGATCAGGACCGGTACCCGGCTGCCATCCTTGCGGAAGAACGCTTTTTCGCGGGGCTCCATCTTCCCCGTCGCGGCCAGCTCCTCGGCTTCCTCCCGGCCATGGACTTCCTGCCATTCCGGCGGCGTCATGTCGAACCATCGCAGTCCGGCCTTCACATCCTCCCGGTCATATTGGACCATGCGCAGGAACGCGTCATTGGCGTCGATCAGGGTTCCATCCAGATCCCAGATGACGATGCCGATGATATCCGAGTCCACGAGCCGGCGAATTCTGGCTTCGCGTTCCGCGATGTCCCGGCACAGCCGGACCTGGTCGTCGATGTCGATTGTCGTTCCGAACCATTCGGTGATGGCGCCCTGTTCGTCCCGGCATGGCCGGCCGGAGTTGCGGAACCAGCGATAGCTACCGTCCGCGCGCCGCAGGCGATGTTCCGTGTCATAATGATCGCCCGTGCGCAGGCAATGCCGCCATCTGGCCGCGACGCGCTCATAATCGTCCGGGTGAATGACCTGCCGCCATCCGAATTCATCATCGGCGTCGGATGCGTTGAGGTCCTCGTCGGCGACGCCAAGGAAGCTCAATGTATTGGGCGTGACATAGGTGAACTGCCCGGCGGGGTTGGCCGACCAGCCGAAGCCCGGCATGGTTTCGAGAATGCGCAGCTTTCGCTCGACCTCACGAAGCGTTTCCGTGGCCATCGTATCAGCTCTCCCCGGACAAGATCCGTCTCGCGAAGGCGCCTCATCTCCCGCATAGTCACAGGCGCGCGGGTCGTCATGCGAGCAATCGCGATGGCCGACCCGCCCACCGAGACGGAATTCCTCGTCGAACTCTGTGCATCAGGTCGCCGAGCATAGGGCGAGGTCGTCACGATGGCACCTGTGCCAAGGTATAGCGTCGCGGCGTCAGCGATCGGCCGGAATAGCTGCTGCCTGCCACCCGCCGCCCAGCGCTTTGTACAAGGCGGCCAGCTGGCGCAGCTGGGCCGACTGCGCCTCGATACTTGCCCGATCCGCAGCATTTTGCGCGAGCCGTGTCTGGAGGAGAGCGGTCAGATCCTCTTCGCCAGCCCGGTAACGGCGTTCCGCAAGCCCGACGGCTTCGGTCGCAGATACGCTGGCGGCATCGCGCTCCATCCGGGCTTCTCCTATGGCGGCAAAGCGATTGATCGCGGCTTCGCTGTCCGCAAGCGCGGCGAGGATCGCGCGATCATAGCGCGCAAGCGCGGCATCGACGCGCGCGTCAGCCGCCCTTATCCGAGCCCTAATGCGGCCGCCGGAGAAGAGCGGCCAGCGCAGCGCTGGACCGAATTGGAAGCGCAGGCTATCGCCCGAGAAAAGATCGCCCGCTTCGCGCGCCTGAAGTCCGACACCCCCGAGCAGCGAGAATCGTGGGAAGAGTTCGGCGGTGGCAATCCCGACATCCGCCGTCGCGGCGGCGAGTTCACGTTCCGCGCGACGGACGTCTGGCCTGCGACGGAGCAGGTCGGAGCGCAGTCCGGCTCGCACCTCCCGGCGGGCGGACGGCAGGGGACGCGGCACCCGCAGGCGATCATAATATGCTTCGGGTGGCTCGCCAATGAGCAGCGCGAGCCGGAAGGCGGCGGCATCGGCTTCGGCGTCGAATTGCGGAATGCTCGCTGCCGTGGCGTGCGCGAGCGTTTCGGCGCGGGTCAGGTCCGCGCGCGAGGCAAGGCCCGCACGCAGCCGGTCGGCAACGAGGTGCGCGATCTGCGCCTGCGCCGCGGCGGCGTCGGCCGCGTTCGCGCCCAGGGCCTGCGCCGCGCGCAGGTCGATATAGGTGCGCACCACTTCGGCGATGACCTGGATCACCGCGCCGCGCCGCGCTTCCTCCGCGGCCTGGGCGCGTGCCTCCGCGCTCTCTACGGCACGTCGCGCGCCGCCCCAGAGGTCGATTTCCCATGACGCGTCGAAGCCTGTGTCGAAGATCGACAGATCGCGCCCCAGACCGGGCACTTTGCCGACGGGAAGCAGGCCGTTCTCGCTAAGCCGGTTCTGTGTCGCGGCGCCCGCCACGCCCACTTGCGGCAGTGCCCGGCCCCGAACGGCATCGCGCAATGCCCGCGCTTCCCGGAGCCGCGCTTCGGCTTCGTCGAGGTCCTTGTTGCCCGCGACCGCGCGATCGACAAGCTCGCTGAGCATCGGATCGTTGAAGGCTCGCCACCAGGCGAGGTCGACGGCCCCGGGATCGACCGCACCGATCCAGGTCTCGCGGACCGTGATCGCGGGGGGGCTGTAGTCAGGGCCGACGGCGCAGCCGGCGAGCACGAGCGCGCCCGGAAGTGCGAGCAGACGCCGGCAAAGCGGATAGCAGGACATCATGATGACGATCCGGCGGCCGATCGCCGCGACGTCCGGCGCGCCAGCGCGACCTTCACGGCGACCACGACAGGCACCGCGACGACGAACATCAGCGCGACCGCGATGAAGGCGGTGTTGAAGGCCATGACGGTGCCCTGTCCGCCAAGAGCGCGCGCAAGCAAGGTACGGGCGGCCGCCGCGGCAGGTCCCGGGTCCAGGCCGCGCTCCACCAGCAATGCGGAATATTCGCCCATGCGATCGGTCAGCGCCTGCGACCCGGGCGTGAGCGCTGCTCCGAGTATGGTGCGATTCGTCACCGCCTGATGGTCGATCAATGTCTGGAGCCCGGCGACTCCGATCAAACCGCCAAGCTGGCGCCCGATATTGAAGAGGCCGATGCCGAAAGCGAGGTGCGACGGCGCCAGGCGGCTGAACGCGATCAGCGTGATCGACAGGAACAGGCAACCCAGGCCGAAGCCGCGCAGCAGTAGCAGCGTGGCCATCATGTCATCTGATCCACTTTCGATTGTGGAACCCGAGAGCATCCACATCGCGATCATCATAGAAAGAACGCCGAAGGGAACGGTTGCAACGGGCGGAACGCCCCGGAACCGGATGAGAAGAGCCACGACAAAGAGCGTCGCGGCGAAGACCAGGCCGCTCGGCAAAAGCAGCGCACCAGCCTCGGTCGGTGTCATACCAAGCACCGAGAGCGCGAATGTCGGGATGAGAAATGCGCTGCCGAAAAGCGCAGCGCCGGCAACGAAGCTGACGACAAATGCAAAGGCGAAATCGCCGTTGCGAAACAGCGCAAGGTCAAGGAGCGGTGCATGCGCCCGACGCTGGCGATCCGCCACGAAGAGGAAGGCGATCGCGGCAAGCCCAAGCACTTTCGCGACGCGCGCTTCCTCGAGCCAGTCCCAGCGGCTCCCTTGCGAAAGAAGCCATGCCGCGCTGGACAATGCGAGCGCCAGTGCGGCGAGGCCCGGCCCGTCGAGGGCACGTCGATCGAGCGGCGGCAGCCGGACGGGGCCGGCCATCAGCATAAAGCCGCTTGCAGCCAGTGCGAGCGGCAGGATGAGGAAGACGATCCATGTCCAGTCATAGTTATCGATCAGCCATCCCTGCAGCATTGGCGCGAGCGTCGCTGGCGCTACGACCGCGCCCATCGCGAAGACCGCCTGCAACACCGGTTGCCGCTCCGGTGGATAGCGCCAGAAGAGAATGGCTTGTCCGGCGACGAGCAGGATTGCGCCCGCCAGGCCCTGGACAAGCCGCAGGGCGACAAGCACGCCAAGTTGCGCAGACAAGGCCGCAAGCATGGCCGCCAGTCCCATCGACGCGGTCGCGCCGAGCAGTGCGCGTGCGGGCTCGATGCGCGTAAGAAGCCATGGCGCAACGGCAAAGCCCGTCAGCTTCATGGCGGCATAGCAGACATCCAGCCAGGCGAATTCATCCGGGGTTGAATGGATGTCGCCCATGATGTCGCTGCGTCCGATGGCAAGCAATGTGCCGGCGATCGCTTCGGTCAGGCATGCGACGAAGATACCGGCGACGAGCCAGCCCCCGTTTGCGGATTCCCGCGCTGTAGCGTTGGCGACCATCACAACGTGCTGCCGCGCCGGATGTCGACACGCGCGGAAAGGCCCGGCACCAGCCGCCCGGGAAGGGGGTTACGGACGAGGCGAATCTTGACGGGGACACGCTGGACGACACGAACGAAATTGCCGGTCGCATTGTCGGACGGTATCAGGCTGAAGGCAGAGCCGCTGCCCGGAGCGAAGCTGTCGACCACCCCTTCGATCGCCCGGTCCGAATAGCCGTCAATCCGTATCAGCACGCGCTGTCCCCGGCGGATATCCGCAAGCTGCGTTTCCTTGAAGTTGGCGATCACATAAACGGAGGCGACCGGCACGATGTCGAGAAGCGGCGTTCCAGGAGCGACGAGCCGCCCCACGCGGACCTGCCGGTTGCCGATCACCCCGTCGATCGGCGCGCGTACTTCCGTGCTCTCGAGATCGATCCGGGCGAGGTCACGAAGAGCTTCGGCTTGCGCGAGTGCGGCGGCGGCAATGTCTCGTTGAGCGTCGAGCACGCCGAGCTTCTGGCGCTGCGCATCAGCGCTCGCTCTCGACGCGGCCGCCCCGGCCTCAGCGCGTCTTTGCCCAGTGTCTGCTTCGTCGAACTGGATCTGGCTGACAGCGCCGCCCTCGACGAGGCCGCTACGCCTTGCCCTCGCCTTCCTTGCAAGCGCAAGATCGGCAAGCGTTGATCGTCGCTGGGCATCGGCCTGGCGGATCAACGCATGCTGGAGTTTCGATTCCTCAGCGACGTTGGCCAGACGCGCCCGCGCCGCTTCGACATTCGCTTCAGCCTGCGCGAGCTTGGCGCGATAATCGCGATCATCGATGCGGAAGAGGAGGTCTCCCGCCTTCACCGGCTGGTTGTCAGCCACTGCAACGGCGGTGACATAACCGGCGACTCTTGGCGCGAGAGACGTGATATCGCCGCGCACATAGGCATTGTCGGTCGAGGCGGCCTCATCCGCCCCAATCCATACCCACCAGGCTGCCAAGACAAGGACTGCCGCGAGCACGAGCAGGGCACCGGCCGTCTTGCGCCGGTCAAAGCCAAGTCTGGTCGATGTCACTTCGGCGTTCAATGCCCTGCCCTCTGTCCATCGGGTGAGAGCGGGTTCATGCCGGGCGGCCTCGCCAGCGACTATTGAGTCAAAGCATCTTCCTTCCCAGACTTTTGTTTGGATCACCCTCGACCAAAGATGAGCAGACCCGGGGATCGCGGTGTAGAATATGGCCACAACGATGCGCCTCAGCCGCAAGTGAGCCACGCCCGGCTGATGGACCGGATCCAAATCGAAGACCCGGGCCGGTTCTCCTCCGGTCAGCGCGCAGCGCGCGCGGCATTGGCTCCCCCTTCGGTCAGGGTGTGTTCGATATGCCGTCGGCAAGTGACTCGCCCGGGCTTGCCGCGATCCGGGCCGCCGTCGCGAAACGTCCGGCCCGGGGGAGAACAACACGGAACTCCGCGCCGCCTCCAGGACGGTTCGATGCCGAAAGCTCGCCGCCATGTGCTGCGACGATCGACTGGCAGATGGCCAGTCCGATGCCCATGCCATGGGCCTTGGTCGTGAAGAATCCCTCGAAAATGCGCCCGATATGATCGGGGGCTATGCCCGGACCGCGATCGCGCAGCTTGAAGAGGAGATTGCCCCTCTCGTCGGTTCCGGTGGAGATAGCGATCTCTCGCTGCGCTTCATCACACCCCTCGACGGCCTGGATCGCGTTGATGAGCATGTTCACGATCACCTGCTGGAGCTGTATCCGGTCACCGATCACCGCAGGCAATCCGCGGGCGTAGGCGCTCGTCACACGGACGGAGCGCATCTCGACCTCGTGGTGCACGAAGAGCAAGCTTTCCTGAATGATCTCGTTGAATGCCAGCTCGACCGGGGCAGGCGCCTGCTTGACGGCCATGCCGCGCACGCGTTGCACAATCTCGTCCGCGCGCCGTGCGCTGGCGACGATCCTCGCGGTGAGTTGCTCGACCTTTCCGATGTCCGGCTTGTCACGCCCCAGCCAACGCAGGCTCGTTTCGGCGTTCGTGACGATGGCGGCGAGCGGCTGGTTGACCTCATGGGCAATCGAACTGGCCAGTTCCCCGAGCATCGAAACGCGGGCGGCGTGGCTGAAATCCGCCTGGAGCTGGCGCAACTGCGCCTCCATGCGCAATTGTTCCGTCACATCCTCAAGGCTGAAGATGGTGGCATCCAGTTCGAGGAGCGGTTCCGGATATGTGACCGAAAAGCGAACATCGAGCACCCGATCGTCGAGAGTCCGAAGCTTCATGAGTTCGCTGTAGTTCTTCCGCCCCGTGAACCGACCGATCATCACACGGCGCAGCGCGGTGGGGTTGGCGGCGAACAGATAGCCCACGGGTCGGATCAGGTCCTGCACGCCTGCACCGCCAACCAGCTCGATCGCGCGGCGATTGACATCGGTAACGTTCACAGTGGTGGCCGCAAGCTCAGCCAGTTCGGGATGCTCCTCCAGATATCGCTCGAAATCGACGACGCCATCCGCTCTCAGTTGCGCATAGATCTTACCCATGTGACTGGCGTCGACCTGCCAGAGGGCGACCGGCATATAGTCGATGAGCTTGCGATAGCGCGCCTCACTCGCCCGCAGGAATAGATAGGAACGATCGTCATCCGCCGTGCCGTCCACCGCTATGAAGAGGCGTTCGGGATGAGCGTCGCCCGCCCGCCAGACGGTCACGAGGGGATCTCGCAATATTCCATCCGACACGAGTTGCCGGCGGCAGGCCTTTCCCTCCCGATCGCGCGAAGCTTCGAGGATGAGTTCGGCAAGTATGTCGCGGCTTCCCACCGGCCAGAATGCCGCCACGGATTGCCCGGCCATCAGATCGGGGCCACGGTTGCCGCCGACCAGGCGCGCCGTCCGCTCGTTGACCTCGACAATACGCGCCTGCTCGATAAGGCGGCCATAGAGGTCCCGCAATTCCTCTTCGCGAGCAATGCTGGCCCGGGCGGCGATCCGCGCGATGATCTCCGAAGCGGGAGCGACGTCAATCTCCCAGCTCGCGGCCGTCATGCGGTCGGGAGCCGGCCCTGCTTCATAGTGCGCTTCCTCCGCCTCCCGTTCCGGGCGCGCGAATTCGATGACGTCGCGGTGCATCCCCCCGTCGTCGTATCGCAGGTGACGCCGCACATCGGCCCGGACGATGCCGCCATTGCGCGCATATCGGCTTATACGGCCGTGCCAGACCCCTTCCTGCAACAGACGCGCCCAGGCACACGTTTCGTCGTCGGGCGATGGCGAGAGGTCCGGGAGCCGCGTTCCCCGCACGGCCAGCGCGGGCCAGCCGAAGATGCGTTCCGCAGCCGGGTTCCACTCGCGCACCCGGCCAGCCTTATCGAGAATGACGATGCTTTCCCACGCAAGCTCCGCGATGCCGGTTTCATCATGGTCGCGCAGCTCATGAAGCGGGGATGTCATTGCCTGCCGCCCTGACCATCGGCGATGGCCGCCGCGATCGCGCCCAGCAGCCGCTCGTCGGAAACGGGCTTGGTGAACCAGGCCCGGGCGCCCAGCGAGAGCGCATGAGCGCGGGCCTGCTCATCCAGAACCGATGAAAGGACGATCACCGGCAGCCCGGCATCCTCTTCATGAAGATGTTCGATGAGCTCCATACCGGTCATGCCCGGCATGCGGATATCGGTGATCAGGCAGTCGAAACGGGATTCGGTGCACGCGGCGAGGAAGGAAGCCGCACCCGCGAATGTGTGGCAGGTGAGGCCCGAGACCATCAGCAGGTCTCCAAGAGCTTCACGGACAGCCTCGTCATCGTCCACGATGGCGACGGTCGGCAGTTCAGGCAAGGGGCGACATCCTCTTTAACGCAGACTCCGGAGCAGGAGTCATCTATGTCGCGCAGCTTGCAGGGCATTGTTACCATACCAAAGACTAGGCTGGGACGGTTTCGCGCATATCGGTCGGCAGCTTCTCCCAGGCGCGTATCAGTTCGCCGACAGAGGCGGCCTGCATCTTGCGCATCACATTGCTGCGATGCAGCTTCACGGTAATCTCGGTGATGCCAAGATCGAAGGCGATCTGCTTGTTCAACCGGCCCAGTGCGACTTCGCGCATCACCTGGCATTCACGCGGCGTCAGCGTCTCGAAATGCTCGACATGGCGTTGCACGGCACGCGCATTTGCCCGCCCCGCAATGTCGCGCTCGATCCCGGCCGTCACGGCGTCCAGCAGCGTCTGATCGCGGACCGGCTTGGTGAGAAAATCCACGGCGCCTGCCTTCATCGCCTGAACCGACATCGGAATATCGCCATGACCGGTCAGGAATATGATGGGCTTGAATATGCCTGCGGCGGTGAAATACTGCTGGAGATCGAGGCCGCTCGCGCCCGGCATGCGGACATCCAGCACGATGCATCCCGGCCGTTCGAGAAGCGGAGAGTCCATCAGGTCGCGCGTGGAGGCGCAACATGTCGCCTCGATGCCGACCGATAGCATCAGTTCGCGGATGGCCGCGCGAACCTCTTCGTCGTCGTCGACGATGTAGACGAGCGGCAGCTCGTCGTCGGCTGTGTCGTTGATCATGCTGTCCCGTCCTTCCCCTGCACCGGACTAGCCGATCGCCGCCGGGCGATCCGCCGGTCGAACCATGTCCTTGTATCCATATCGAACGCGGGCGGCGCCTTTCGCCGAAGCCGCCCGGCAATATCCGCGAGGCTTTCGCTCGCGAGGGCTTCGCGCATCGCATTCTCCGCCTTGAGCATGACGGCGTGTATCGAGCAGACGCCGCGTGTCGCCCATATGGGCGCGCCGTCGTCGAATAGGGCGCAGCGACTGCGGATTTCCTGGCACTCGAACAACGGCTTTCGCCCCTCGATGGCGTCCACCAGTTCGAGCACGGAAATCGTTTCGGGCGCGCGCGCGAGTCGGTAGCCGCCACGCACCCCCTCGGCGGCCTCGACGATCCCTGCCTTTTCGAGTCTGGGAAAGATCTTCGCGACGAAGGAGGGCGAAATGCCCTGAAATGTGGCGAGGTCACGCGCGCTGCGGGGCTGGTCGCCGGCGTCGAGCAATCCCAGCAGGCAATGCAGCCCATATTCCACGCTTGCGGTCAGATGCGCCATAACGGAGACTATATTAGTCCGTGTTTTGCGAGACAAGGGATTCCTCCCTTGCCTCGCCACTGACGGCCAGCGCTTTCCTCCCCTGCGCATGTCCTGAAATGCAGCCATCGGACGGCGCTCAGGCCGCCTTCCGCCGGGGTGGAAGGAAGTTGCCGTCGATCCCGCCGGGCCATGGCGTCACCGTTTCACCGGCCACCCTCCAGCTGTCGCAACTCTTGCGCAGGCGCAGCTCGTACATCGCGGGCGGAGCATCGGCGCTCATGCGGCGATAGAGGATCGCGGTGGCATCATCGCCCTGCTGTTCGACATGAAGGACGCGATGCTCGGTCGAAAGTGGTTCTTCGCCTGCGTCCCGGCGAGAACGGAACTCGGCGATGGAATCGTCGCGGCGGATGCGTGTCACCTCGCCATCGCTGCCAAGCACCAGGAAGATTTGGTCAGGCATGTAAAGCTTCTCCATGCCCTCGATGTCATAGGCGCTGCCGACATGCACGACGTCGTGGATGAGGTCATGGATCGCGGGATCGATTTCGGATTTGGTCATCATGATTTCCTTCCGGAGTGAATGAGAGAGATCAAAGCAGCGCCATGCCGCCATCGACCCGAAGATTGATGCCGGTGACGAAACTGCTGGCGTCCGAGGCGAGGAACAGCGCGGCGCGCGCGAGTTCCTCGGGCCGGCCAAGCCGGCCGAGCGGGATCGCGCCCGCCATCATCGCGGTGAAGGCCTCGCGCTTCTGAGAAGGGACGCCGAGCTTTTCGAGGATTTCCGTTTCCGTCGGTCCGGGGCTCAGAACATTGACGCGGATGCTGCGGTCCCTGAACTCGAGCGCCCAGCTGCGCGCGAAGGCGCCGATCGCCGCCTTGGTGCCGGCATAGACTGCATGGCCCTCCAGCACCTTGTCGCTCGCGAGCGAGCCAAGCAGGATGACCGAGCCGCCATCGCGCAGTTCGGGGGTGATCGCCTGGACGCCGAAGAAGGTGCCCCGTGCATTGATCCCGAACTGGGCATCATACTCGGCGAGGGACACTTCAGACGACGCCGTGATCGTGTTGACGCCGGCATTCGCCATGTAGATGTCGACGCCCGCGAAGCGATCGCGCACGAAATCCGCGACCTCGCGATGATGATCGGGATCGGCGACGTCGCCCCGGATGGCGACCGCGGACGGGCCGATGGCCCGCACCGCGTCTTCAAGGGCTTGCTGACGCCGCCCGGTAATCACCACATGGGCGCCCTGCTCCGCAAAGAGCCGCGCACTCGCGAGGCCGATACCGCTGTTGCCGCCGGTGATCACGGCAACCTTTCCGCTCAAACTTGTCATGCCTTTCCTCCGACATTGATGCAGAAGGCATATTTGGCTTTTCCGGGACGAGGAATTAGACTGGACAAAGGCAAAAGATTTTTGACAAAAACTATCGAATGCGCTCAAGCCTCGAACCAATCAGCGGGCTTCATGCCTTCGTCCGGGCGGCAGAGGCTGGCTCGTTCAGCGCAGCGGCGCGCCTCGCGGGCACGACCCCGTCGGCGGTTTCGAAAAGCGTGGAGCGGCTCGAACAGCGCCTGGGCGTGAAGCTCTTCCTGCGTTCGACACGTTCGCTCGCACTGACTGTCGACGGAACCGCTTATTATGAGCGCGTGGCGCCGCTCCTGCGTTCCCTTGACGAAGCCAGCGATGCCCTGAGCAGTGCCGAACCGGCGCGCGGGTTGCTCCGGGTCAGCCTTCCGGGCGTGCTTGGCCCCACGCTCGTCGATCACCTGACCGGTGGCTTTGTCCGGCGCTATCCCGACATCAAGCTCGAAATCAGCATCACCGACCGTCATGTCGATCTCGTTCGTGAAGGGTTCGACGTCGCGCTACGCGTGGGCGCCGTGGAAGCGGCCGACTGGATGATGCGACGCATCGCGACCTTGCCGCTCGTCCTCGTCGCAGCACCCGACTGGCTCGATCATGCCGGCTATCCTTCAACACGCGACGATCTCCTGCAGGCCGCCCATGTTCGCTATCGCCTCGGCTCACACGCGTATCCGGTCCGCTTCTCCGACGGCACCGAACTCGCAATCGACGGGGCGCTCGACACGGACTCCGGACAAGCGATGCGCACCGCTGCGCTTGCCGGGATCGGCATCGCGCAGTTGCTGCGGCTCGCGGTGGCGGACGATCTTGCCGCCGGGCGCCTCGTCCAACTGCTACCGCACGACCCGCTCGCCGCGATTCCGGTTCAGGTGCTGCACGCGTTCGGGCGCCTCGCTCCCTTACGCGTGCGGCTGTTTAGCGATTTTCTGGCGGACGTGCTGGCACCGCATTCGATTTGAGCGGAACGAGGGCTTCCACCAGCACGGCCGCACCGAGCAGGGCACGCTCTCCCGACAAGGGAATGCGCGCCCTGATCCGGTCCGCTCAATAGTCCCAGATCGACGCCACCCAGCGAAAGGCATCGCCGTCGAGGACGACCCGCCCGAGCGACGGGAAGGCAAGATGGGTCGCCACCAATAGTTCGCCGGTCGCCGCAGCCTCGCGAAGAAGATCGACCCGGACGCGCACTGCTTCCTCGGGATCATGCTCGAAGCCATTGTGCCAGTCGGGGTGGTCGAACCCCACGGGGAACAGAGCGTCGCCCGCGAACATCAGGCGCTCGCCCTTGGATTCCACCCGCACCACGCAGTGGCCGGGCGTATGCCCCCCGGTCAGCTTCGCCGTGACCCCAGGTGCTACCTCGAGCTCATTCTTGAAGGTGCGGATTTTATCGGCATAGGCTTCGGCGAACTGAGCAGCGGTCGAACGGAGAACGTCCGGCACGGGCGACGGCATCGAGGTCAGCGAGAAGTCGGGATTCTTCCAGAATTCCACCTCGGTTGAGGTCACATGGATCCGGACATCGGACCGAAGCCTGTTGCGCACCTCATCGACGAGCAGTCCGCCGACATGGTCCATATGCATGTGGGTGATAACGACGTCCGTGACTGCTTCCAGCGGAATGCCAGCGGCTTCGAGGCGCTTGGGGAACTGGCCGGCGCGAGGGAATCCAGGGAACTGCCCGCCAAGGCCTGCGTCCACCAGGATGATCTGCTCGCCACTGCGGACGACGAGGACGTTCAGAGCCCAGTCGAACATGTCGGGACCGAGAAACATATCGTTGAACCAGGCAGCGCGCGCGTCAGGCGCCACATTGGTCGACATGGTTTCGGTCGGCAGCGGCAGCACGCCGTCGCTGATGATGAGGACATCCAGGCTGCCGACGCTGAGCGCATATCGCGAAGGGACGAGATCGTCAGCGTCGGTCCTGCCGGGGTTGGCAATGGTTTCGAGTTTCATGCTTCATTCCTTTCGAGACGCCGCAATGCCACGGCGACAATCAGGCTACGGAGCGGCCTTCGAAGGAGCGATTGGGTGGAAGCCTTGCCCGACACATACGATCGTATAGGCATGTTGAAGCAGGGGGTTATAAGAGCCTGATCGGGAAAACAGCGCCGAAAACTCTCCCTCGCGCTCAGCCCTGGCTCGGCCTCGGATATGGAGCGGCGGCGCGGCCCACGTATTTTAGGTGGAGACTGCCAAGGCAAGCCTTATCCCAGAAATTTGACCGATGAAGGATGATATGAGCGGTTCACGTTGCTCGTAACGTGCGCGAAAACCTGGACTGCCTCGCGAGATGGATTTCTGGAAGGAGACCAGTGCGGAGGCTCAGGGTATAGAAGGCGGACTTCGCCTCTCCAAGCCACGCCATCTATGCGTTGGGACGGGTCACCTGCGACTTGCGTAGTATCGCGCGCAACGAACCGGTCCCGTAAAGCAACGAGACAGCCTGCAGCAAGTTGCCCCCTCGCCTCAGGCTGACCGCCCATGAGCGGTGTCTCGAGCGGGCCGATTCTCCCCCCGATCGGCCCGCTCCTTTCCTTCTGTGTTCTTCCGACGATGAAGGAGCGATCTTCAATATTATCGTGGCGGGGTAATGTACGCCTGGCATGCCCCCTGAATTCCTTCAGTCTCTGTTAGAGTCCGGCCCTGATGAGAAGACGGACGAGATGAAGAGAAGAGATATTCGGAAGAACAGGTCATTGGCGTGCTGAAGGCGCTGAAGGCGCTGGAGAGCGAGAACGCGAAGCTGAAGCGGCTGCTGGCCGATGCAATGCTCGATCAGGCTGCGTTGAAGGATCTTCTGGCAAAAGTGGACGATCCATGCCGGTTCGACTGAGGAAGCTGATTACGATGGCCACGATGAGTGGGGGAACGGCGACGAGCGTCAGGGTGAAGGCCAATGAGATGTCCGCGGCGACGGCGATCCCACCCAGCAGAGGCCCGACGATGCCGCCGATCCGGCCCATGCCGCCCGCCCAGCCAATGCCTGTCGTGCGGATGGCGGCCGGGTAGCTTTGCGCCAGAAGCAGGTTCAGCGCGGCCTGGCCTCCGGTCTGGAAGCAGCTGAACGCGATGAACAGGCCGACGAAGCCGATGCCGCCGAAAGCAAGCTGCCCGAGGCTGGCGATGCAGAGCGATTGCAGCACATAGATGGTGGCGATGAGCCGGGCCGGGGAGCAGCGGTCCAGCAGCCAGCCCACCGCGAGCGTGCCCGCAAGGCCACCGGAATAGGCGATCATGGCATAGAGCGCGAATTGCTGGATCGGGACGCCGGCCTTCTCCTGGAAGAAGGTGGGGAGCCAGGCGGCGAGCAGGGCGATGTTGCCCATGGAGAGGAAGCAGACCAGCCACAGGATGACCGAGGCGCCCGCGCGTCCGCCGCGGAAAATTTCGAGAGGGTTCGACTTCGTGCCCGGCGACGCGGAGTCGCCAGCGAGGAAGACCTCATCGCCCTTCAAGTCCATATGCGGATCGAAGCGCCCCAATATGGCGGGGATGCGCGGGTGCCTCGCATTGCGGCCGGCAAGGAACTGGATCGATTCCGGCAGGAACATGAGCATGATGGGGATCATCGCGAGCGGCATCAGTCCGCCGATCCAGAAGCCGCTCTGCCAGCCGTAAAGGTCGATGAGCCATGCGGCGACGGCGCCGCCCGCGGCATTGCCGAGGCTGTAACCCATCATGGCGATGGCGATAAAGGTACCGCGCCGATAGCGCGGCGTGACTTCCGCGACCAATGCCACCGCCATGGGCAGCACGCCCGAAAGGAAGATGCCCGCCAGGCCGCGCAGCACGGCCAGTTGCCACAGGGAGGTGGCGAAGGCGGACATCACGGTCAGCGCCCCGAAGCAGCCGGCGCAGGCGATGATGGTCGTGCGCCGGCCAAACCGGTCCGCGAAAGGCGTCGCCATGAAGGCGCCCAGCGCAAGGCCGATCTGCTGGGCGACGAACACCCTGGTCATGGCGGACGGCGCCTCGCCCATGCCCGCCGCGATCGCCGGCGCGATCTTCCCGACCATGAAGATATCCAGCCCGTCGACGAACATGATCGCCGCGCACAGGGCGAGGACGACGATATGGATCGACCGGATGCGCTGGCGATCCAGAAAATCCTGCACACGGAAATGTGTCATATGATGCCCGGTTTCATGAGCGGGACGTTGACACGCCGTGCCGTGAGCGGTGAGGCGTTCAACGTCCCGTCCCCCCTCAGAAAGCGAACCGCACGCCGATCTTGTAGCTGCGCCCGACCACGTCGTAGATGACGGGATTGGTCGGGGCGAAGCTCGACGGAATGTAGTTGGGCGGGTCCTTGTCCAGCAGGTTGTTCACGACGCCGAACAGTTCGACATGGCTGTCCCCCGATTCCCACAGCCGATACTGGGCGTTGAGATTGACATAGGCGACCGCCGGCACCCGGTTGATGTTGATGCTGTTGGGAAGCGCGGGATCATAGCCGGCCTCGTCCGGGCCGATGTTCGTCACCTGATAGCGACCCTTGGAGATGTAGCGCAGCTGCACCTGGCCGGAGAAGGGACCGTGCGCCAGCGTCGCGGACGCATTGATCGTATAGTCCGGAAGACCGGAGGGCTGGGACACGCCCGAGCCGTTCTGCCCGGCGCGGTCGACCGCGACGCCTGCGGTGTCGATGGTGATGAGATCGTCGATGATCGTGCTCAGGACCCGGAGGTTGAGCGTCGTGCGGTCGCCGAGGCGCGTGGTCCAGTCGGCCTCGATGTCGAAGCCGCGCGTGATCAGCGTATTGAGGTTGAGGTTGGGGTTGACGATCTGGGTGAGGTTCTCATTCGCGTCCCGCGTCACGAACGAGCAGAGATCGGCATTGCCCTGGAAGCAGCGGCTCACGATCACCTGCGCGCCCAGCGTCGAGATCGCGCCATCGAGCTTGATGTCGTAATAGTCGGCCGAGAGCCGGAGCGTGCCCGCGCCGCCGAGCCTGGCCGTAACGACCGCGCCCGCCGTCCAGCTGTCCGCCACCTCGGGGGCGAGGTTCGCATTGCCGCTGAGCAACGTGGGGATCAGCACGCGCACGCCCTTCACCGGATCGTCAACGGACTGGAAGGAGCTTTGCGGTGTCGTATAGAGTTCGAACAGATTGGCCGCCCGGATGTCCCGCGAGCGGGTCGCGCGGAAGCGGATCAGGTCTACCGGCGCCCATTCGGCGCCGATCTTCCAGGTCGTGACATGGCCGCTGGTGCTGTAGTCGGTGAAGCGCACCGCGCCGTTCAGGCTCGCGCTGCGGGCGAAGGGCAGGTCCTTCGCCAGCGGCAGGGCGACCTCTATGAAGCCTTCCTTCACGTTGAGATGCCGGCTTCCACCAACGATCCCGCCGCCGGGGCTCGTGTAGAAGTCATTGGCGGCGGAGATGGCATCGATGGCGCTCTCCACACCGTCCCAGCGATATTCGCCGCCGGCCGCGAAGGAGAGCGGGCCGGCCCACAATTCGGCCAGATCGCCCCGCAGCGTCACCGCGGCGACATGCTGCTTGATGGTCGTGTCCTGCATGACCGTGCCGGTCACATAGGCGCGCGCTTCAGCGGACGACGCGCCTTCGCCGAACGGATTGAGCGGCACGCAGCCCGCCGCCGCCGCGCGAAACGCCGGTCCCGGCAGCGTCGCGCGGCAGACGATATTCCCCGTGGCGGGATCGCGCACCGCGTCGATCGCGAAGTTTATCCGCGAATTGATCGTGGTATTGTAGCCGCGCTGGGCATAGTCGGTCTGGCCATATTGATAATAGCCCTCGAGCGAGAGCGCGTCGTTCAGCTTCCAGTCGAAGCCGGTGACGATCCGGTATGTCTCGCGCCGGACATCGCCGATCTGCGGCCCGATGTCGTTCCAGATGCGCCCGAAGGGGAGCGTGGCCGTGTCGGTCGCGACCATCCGGTCCACGACCGATTGGGGAAGGAAGGCATTGTCGCGCTGGATCTGGTAGGTGCCCACCGGCGAGACGTCGCGGCGCGCGGCGCCCAGCAGGCGGCCCTGCACGCGGCCGTAAGACCCCTCGACGAAGAGGTTCAGCCTATCGGTGACGTCATAGTCGAGGCTCGAAAAGACGTTGGTGCGCTCGCTGGGCGCGGAGAGCGGGAAATATTGATAGAACGGCATGATGCCGTCGCCGCCGCCGGACTGGAACAGGCCGCTGCCGTAAACACCATAATCGTGCTGGAAGGTCGTCCCGTCCGGATTGAACTCAAGGCCCTTGAGTGCGCCCAGGACGACCATGCCGTTCAGCGACGACGTCGCGGTCGCGGTGTTCGGCAGGAGGATGGTCGCCGGCTGGCCGGCGATCACGCGGGTGGTGCTGCCGGGCAGGAACGGATTGCTGACCGCATTGTAATTGACGTTGCACCAGGCCCGGGTGGAGCAATCCCCCGTTCCCGTATTGTCCACCCGCTCGGCGCCGATGACGAAACGACCGCGATCGTCCGCGAAGCGGGTGCCATAGGCGAGCGAGAGGAAATATTCCTCATTATCGCCCGCTTCGGCCTGGCCATATTGGATGGTGCCACGCAGGCCGGTCAGGTTGCGGTTGATGATGAGGTTAGTGACGCCGGCGACCGCATCGGACCCATAAGCGGCGGAGGCGCCGCCCGTCACGACTTCCGCCCGCTCCAGGAGGGAAGTCGGGACGAGGTTGAGGTCCACCACATTGGCGGGCGTGAACGAGCCGCCGGCCACGGTGGAGGCGACGACCCGGCGCCCGTCTATCAGCACCAGTGTCCGGTTGCCCCCCAGGCCGCGCAGGTCCGCGGTCGATGCACCCAGATTGCTGACGAAGATGGCGGAGGTCGATGGCGAGCTTTGCGCGCGGAAGGCGGGGATCTCGTTGAGCAGCTGCGCCACGTTGGAGGTGCCCTGGCGCGCCATCTGCTCGCTGCCCAGAACGGTCACGGGCGAGGGAGTGTTGAAGCCCGAACGCGCGAGGCGCGAACCCGTGACGATGATCTCCTGGTCTCCGCTCGGGCGTTCCGCGTCCGTGTCCGGAGACGCGATGTCTGCCGCCTGATCCTGCGCATGGACGGGCGCTGCGCAGGCAGCACCGATGGCAAGCGCGAACAGGCTCGCCCGTGCGAGCATTCCGGGCACGAATGTCATGTCGTTTTTCACAAGTCCTCTCCCCTGAAAAGCCGCCCCACGCTCTCTTTGTCGGCGTGTGGGCAGCGCGTTTTGCCGCTAGGCGACGGCCTTCGCGGCCATGGTGTGGCCCTTCATCATCCGGGCCATCATTCTCTGAAAAATGATCACGGCCTTGTCGGCCGTGGTCGGCACCACGAGCGGCCGGTCGGTCGCGTCGATCACAAGCTGCTGCGCCTCGATCATCACCTTGTCCTCGGCGAACGCCTGATCGGCGATGGCCAGCAGCTTGAGCGCCATCTCCTCGGCTCCGGGGCCGGCGCGCGGTCCCCATGAGAAGAAATAGCGGGATGTTCTGTCGGTGACGGGCGTCACCGCCTGGCAGCTGAACGTGGCCGACAAGGGCTCGAGGTCCGGACGCCTGTCCGGATAGCGCTCGGCGGTGCCGGCGGGATAGCTCTCACTCCCCAGGAGGAGGATGCCGGGCACCAGGAAGTCATAGCTGGAGAAAGTATCGGCTGGCTCACCCGAGAGACCGCGCGCCTCGCGCATCCGCAGGCTGGACGCGGATCGCGGCATCCACCGGGAAACGCGAACGCCCCGCGCCAATATCTCCACCACGGGCCGGGAGGTCGCCCATTCCGGCCCCGCGCCGAATGAGTTCGCGTGGACATAGGAGAGGTGCGAGAAGTCGAGGAGATTGTCGTTGATGAGCTGATAATTGGCGGCATAGTCGAGATGACCGCCGCATTTCAGCGCCCAGTCGGGATGATCCAGCCCGATAGCGTCGGGGATCAGCGCCGGATCGGCCTGCGCCTCCCCGATCCAGATCCACGCCCAGCTGTGCCGCTCCACGACGGGGTAGCTCTTCACGCGCGCATTGTCGGGAATCTTCTCCTGCCCCGGAATCTCGACGCAGCGACCATCGGCCGAGAAGCGGAGGCCGTGATACATGCAGCGCAGTGTGTCGCCTTCGCACCGTCCAAGCGACAAGGGCGCCAGACGATGCGCGCATCGATCCTCCAGCGCCACCAGGCCACCGCCGGTCCGGAACAGCACCACGCGCTCCCCCGCGACCATGCGCGCATGCGGCCGGCCCTCTTCGAACTCGGTCAGCCAGCCGGCCACATACCAGCAGTTTTGCGCAAACATCTCTCAGCCTCTCCACGACGCTATTGGTCAGGATTTTCGAGGCTTGTGATCGATCGCTTTTACGACGGCCAGAGAGCGGCGGTTATAATGACTATTAGCGCTGCTAATGAAGATCGGCGGTTACATATCGAAAACGGCATGGCGCAGAAACGCGCTCCGCACCGTGCTGCGCAGCCAGATGCTAAAGCGGTCGCCGTCATATCGGCTATGCCAGAACTGGTAGACGTCGAAGGCGGGCAGGCCGCCCTCGACCTGCACGATGCGAAAACCGCCGCGCGCCACGCAAAGATCCGCCAGGAAGGCGGGGACGGTCGCGGCGAGATTGGGATCGCTCTCCAGCCAGTAGGGAACGGCGAGCGCGTGCGACGTGACGGCGAGAATCCGCCGATGCGCGCCGCGCGCTTCCAGAACCCTGTCGAGGGCGGATTTGGAGGAGGTCCCGCTATGGATGCCGATATGATCGAGGCTGCAATAGTCCCGCATGTCGATCGTCCCCGAGATCGGGCTCTTCTCATGCACGAGCAGCGCCAGGCGGTGCGTGTAGAGCTTCTGCCGCATGATCTCGCCGCCGGAGACTTCCCGGCCGCTGATCAACAGATCGATGGTCCCGGCCTCCAACTCGTCGCCGATGGCGCGCATGTCGAGATGCAGAGCGTGCACCGAACAGCCGGGCGCCTCGCGGCGCAGGCGCTGGAGGAGCGTCGGAACGATCGCCACGTCGCCGATGTCGAGCATGGACAGGCGGATCATGCGCGTCGCATGTTCCGGATCGAAGGCGGTCTGGCTAAGCAGGATCTCCTCGCCCTTGGCCAGCAGGTCCCGGATGGGCTGAGCAAGCTCCTGGCCGCGCTGCGTCCTGACAAGGCCGGATTTCGACCGGACGAACAGATCATCGCCGAACAGGGTTCGCAGCTTCCTGAGCGATTGGCTGACGGCGCCCTGCGTCAGGGAAAGCTGCTCGGCGGTTCGCGTGACGCTGCCGGTTTTGCACAGCGAATCGAAGATCAGCAGCAGATGGATGTCGAGTTCTCGAAGGCGCCGCATCACGACACCATAGCCCGATAATTTCGGCAGCACCAATGACGGCCTCTAACATCCCCAGGATATATATACCGGAGCGAGATCGCTTCGTGGCATGAATGAAAGGCAGGTATTGGCCCGTTCAACTTTGACCATGAACGATTAGCGTACGCTTTCGAACATCGCTTGCATAAGGTTGGATGTCAGACCTTGGCGGCTACGGACCGACTGCCTCATCGCGATGCTGTCAGGAAAGGTCCGTCAGCCCAACTGGCGGACCTGCGTCCTGGCTGACAGTGCACGGCCGGAAACATGCGGGGACGATGGGCCACTCAAAAACCCACGTTTCCGCCATTTTCGGGCGACGTTACTGGACGCTGAAGAGAGAAGAAATGGTGCCCGGGGACGGAGTCGAACCGCCGACACTGCGATTTTCAGTCGCATGCTCTACCAACTGAGCTACCCGGGCACGGGATCGGATCGCATCGGGCCATGCCGGTGCGAAGAGCGAGCGCTATAAGCATGGGCGAGGCGGCCTGTCCAGCCCCGTGGCGATGAATATTGCGGGGCGCCGCAAGAAAGATTTTGCATCGCTCCGGCCCTGTTCCTAGGCTGCTTGCATGTCCAGGCGCGGCGGCGGCGGAAGCGTCCGTTTCCGGTCCCGTGCCCGTCTCATCCTGTGGCCCGCCTCATCCCGTGGTCCGTCCTATCCTGTGGAAAGTCCCGCCATGCGCTCAGCCCTTCTCCTCGCTTCCGCCGCGCTGCTCGCGCTGTCCCTGCCGGCCGCGCCGGCGCTCGCCGACGATGTCGCCGCGCCCGATGCCGCCGCCAAGCCCGCCACGCCGCATTATGGCCGCTGGGGCGTCGACCTGACCGGCATGGACCGCCAGGTCTCGCCCGGCGCGGACTTCGACGACTATGTGAACGGCGCCTGGCGCGCGCGCACGGCGATCCCGGCCGACCAGAATTCGATCAGCAGCTTCTACGACATCTACAATCTGACGCTGGAGCAGAAGAAATATGTGATCGCCAGCCAGGGCGCCGACACGCAGATCGGCGGCCTCTATCGCAGCTTCATGGACGAGGCGCGGGTGGAGGCGGTGGGCGATGCGCCGCTGCGCGCGGAGCTGGCCAAGGTCGCCGCCCTGCCGGATCGCGCGGCGCTGGCCCGCTATATGGGCGCCTCCGCCGGCGCCTTCGGTATCGCGCTGGTCGATCTCAGCATCGATGCCGACCCGGCCGATCCTTCCACCAACATCTTGTGGATGAGCCAGGGCGGGCTCGGCCTGCCCGACCGCGACTATTATCTCAAGGCCGAGTTCAAGCCCAAGCTGGATGCCTACAAGGCCTATGTCGCGCGCCAGCTCGGCCTTGCCGGCTATCCGGACCCGGCGCGCGCCGCGGCGGACGTGATCGCCTTCGAGACCGAAATCGCCAAGCTGAGCTGGCCGCAGGAGGACCGGCGCGAGATCGGCAAGATCGTCAACCCGATGACGCCCGAGACGCTCAAATCCTATGCGCCGGGGCTGGACTGGGACGCCTATCTCGCCGGCGCCGGCATCACCCAGCAGGGCCGCATCATCGTGCAGGAAAACACGGCGATCAAGGCGCTGGCCGAGCTGTTCGGCCGCACCCCGCTCGCCACGCTCAAGGCGTGGGAGGCGTTCGCCGTGACCAGCCAGGCCTCGCCCTATCTGCCGGCCCGCTATGTGGACAGCCGCTTCGCCTTCACCAGCGCCATGTATGGCACGCAGGAGCTGGCGCCGCGCTGGAAGCGGGCGGACGCGCTGCTCGACAATGCGCTCGGCGAGCTGATCGGCGAGGTCTATGTCCGCGATTTCTTCGCCCCGCGCGCCAAGACCATGATGGAGGAGCTGGTCTCCAACCTGAAGGTCGCCATGGCCAAGCGCATCGTGGGCAATGACTGGATGGCGCCCGCCACCAAGATGGCCGCGCTGGAGAAGCTCGCCCGCATGGAGGTGATGGTCGGCTATCCGGACAAGTTCCGCGACTATGCGGCGCTGCGCGTCGACCCGGCCGATCTCTACGGCAATGTCCAGCGCAGCAACGCCTTCGACTGGGCGTATCAGCTCTCGCAGCTCTACAAGCCGGTCGACCGCACGCGCTGGGCGATGAACCCGCAGACTGTGAACGCCTATAACGGCTTCCTGGAGAACAAGATCGTGTTCCCGGCGGGCATATTGCAGCCGCCCGCCTTCGATCCGGACGCGGACCCGGCGGTCAATTACGGCGCGGCCGGCGTCATCATCGGCCATGAGATCAGCCATGGCTTCGACGATCAGGGCCGCAAGGTGGATGCCTCAGGCGCCGTGCATGACTGGTGGACCGCGCAGGACGCCGCCCGCTTCGACGAGCAGGCCGCCCGCTTCGGCGCGCAATATGACAGCTATGAGCCCGTGCCCGGCATGCATGTGAACGGCCAGCTCACCATGGGCGAGAATATCGCGGACCTGGCCGGCGTGCTGGTGGCGCTCGATGCCTATCATGCCTCGCTGCACGGCCAGCCCGCGCCGGTGATCGACGGACTGACCGGCGACCAGCGCTTCTTCCTCTCCTTCGCGCAATTCTGGCGCGACAAGCAGCGGCCGGACGCGGCGGCGGCGCAGATGGCGTCCGACCCGCACACGCCCTCCAAGTTCCGCGTGGTCGGCCCGCTGCGCAATATCGATGCCTGGTATGACGCCTTCTCGATCCGGCCGGATGCGGGCGGCTATGCGCTGAGGCCCGAGGACCGCGTCCGGATCTGGTGAGCAAGCTGCTCCCCTCCCGCTTGCGGGAGGGGGATGGCGCCGTCCTATTCCTCCTGCCCGGGCTCGGACCCTGCCTTGTCCTCGTCTTCGGACCGGACGGGCACGCGATAGCCCTCGTCCAGCCAGTTGACGAGATCGCGGTCGCGGCAGCCGCGCGAGCAGAAGGGCCGGAACTCCGGCACGCTCGGCTTGCGGCAGATCGGGCATTTAGCCGTGATGGACATGATGGCCTCCGATGGCGAGCGCGTCGTCCCCGATGATCTCAACGGCTCCGCCGCGCCGGCGTTCCAGCAGCCGCACCCAGTCGGGATGCGCTCGAATGTCGCGCGCGACGGCGGGGGCAGTCGTCAGGCGGACGGCGCCCGCCCCTTCCGCCCGTTCAGCCGCGCGCAGCGCCGCCATGGCCGCCGCGCGCACAGGATCGGCGCGCAGCAGCTCGGCGAGCGAGGCGCGCTCGCGCTTGCGGATGATCTGCACGAAGCCGAAGCCGTTGACCGCCGTACGCTCGAACGGCTGGGGCAGATATTTGTCGATCTGCGCAGCGGCGATCAGCCGCTCGTCCTTGTTGTTCATGGTCGGCAGATCGATGCCGATGGAGCCGACGATCCCCATGCGCCGGATCGCCTGCGCCGCCAGCTTGGCGCCCTTGGGGCCGAGCTGGGCGGGCGGCAGCGAGCCGTCCACGTCGATCAGCGTCATGGCCGGCGTCAGGAAGATGCGCAGCGCCGCATCCTCGCACCCCACCTCGCCGCTCGCCGCCTCGGCCAGCAGCTCGCTCCAGCCGGCCGCCTCCAGCCGGTCCGCTTCATGCGCGGGGCATGGCACGACCGGCAGGCCGCTGCCCATGATGCGCTGGTAGAGCGACGGCTCCGGCCCGGCCACGACCCCCGGCGCGGCGATGCGGCCCTTGGCCAGCTTCTCGCGCTCGCCCTCCATGCCGGGCTCGCCGATCGCCTCGCGCACGATCTCCACGCGCACGCTCGCGCCTTCCGCCACCTTGGGCGGGATCGGCTCGATCAGCACATCCTCGCCGCTATCCAGCCGCACGATGCCGCGCTTGCGGACGATGAGCGTGCGCACCAGCCGCCCGCCATGCACACCGCCGGCCCGGGCACGCTTGTCCTCGCGCTCGATCTGCGCCTCGAGGATGCGCCCGCCCTGCACCAGCGCGGCGCGCGCCTCGCCAATGCCTTCCTCATAGAGCCAGTGCGGGCCTGCCGGCGCGCCAGTCACAGCCTCAGTCACAGGGGACCCCCGCCGCGCGCAGCAATGCCCGCGTCTCGTAGAGCGGCAGGCCGATCACGCCGGACGGGCTGCCCTGCATGGCGCGGATGAGCCCGGCCGCCCGGCCCTGGATCGCATAGCCGCCAGCCTTGCCATGCCATTCGCCGCTGGCGAGATAGGCCGCGATCTCGTCTTCATGCAGCGGCTTGAAAGTGACGATGCTGGTCGAGAGCCGGTGCCGCGCCACGCCCGCGCCGTCGATCAGCGTGACGGCGCTCAGCACGCGGTGGCGGCGGCCGGAAAGCAGCGCCAGGCATTGCCGCGCCGTCGCCTCATCCTCCGCCTTGGGCAGGATACGCCGCCCGCAGGCGACCACCGTATCCCCGCTCAGCACCGCGCAGCCGGGATGGCGCGCGGCGACGATCGCGCCCTTTTCCGCCGCCATGCGGACGGCATAAGGCGCGGGCTGCTCGGCCTTGCCGGGCGTCTCGTCGATATCGGCGGGGTCCACGGCGTGGGGCGTGATGCCGATCTGGGCAAGCAGATCGAGCCGGCGCGGCGAGGCGGACGCGAGAATGAGGCGCATGGGATCGGTCTGGCGGCCGGTCACCGCCGGGGATCAGCCGTTGGAGCCGGGCGGGCCGCCGCGACCGGGCATGTAGCGATAGGTGATCCGGCCCTTGGTGAGGTCATAGGGCGTCAGCTCGACCAGCACTTCGTCGCCGACCAGCACGCGGATGCGGTTCTTGCGCATCTTGCCGGCGGTGTGTCCCAGTATTTCGTGGTCGTTTTCCAGGCGCACGCGGAACATGGCGTTGGGGAGAAGCTCCACCACCTGTCCGCGCATCTCGAGAAGTTCTTCTTTGGCCATATGTGTCCAGTTGCTCGCGAATGTGGCCCCATAGCGGCAAAAGCGGCCATTGAAAAGCGGAAGGGATGGCCAAGCTGTCGCTCAGTCGGCTAGCAGTCGATCCACGATGGTTTCGATGGTCGCGAATGCCGAGTCGATCGCGTCGCGGCGCGTGCAATAGGGCGGCATCAGATAGATGGTGTTGCCGAGCGGCCGCAGCAAGAGCCCGGCATCAAGGAACGCCGCGCGCAGGCGGGGCGCGACGTCCGAGAGATAGCCGGCATCGCCCACATCGAGGTCGATCGCGGCGATGGCGCCGATGCGGCGCGGTGAACGCAGCGCGGGGTGCGCGGCGAGGCGCGCGAGGCCCGCATCCAGCGCCTCGCCCAGCGCGGCGATGCGGCCGGGCACATCCTCGCTCCGCCAGATCGCTATATTGGCATTGGCCGCCGCGCAGCTCACCGCATTGGCGGTAAAGCTGGAGGAGTGGAAGAACATCCGCGCCCGGTCCGGGCTGCGGTGGCTCTCGAAGATGGCCGCGCTCGCCAGCGTGGCGGCCAGCGGCACCATGCCACCTGTCAGCCCCTTGGCGAGGCACATGATGTCCGGCACGATGCCGGCCTGCTCGCAGGCGAAGAGCGTGCCGGTGCGGCCCCAGCCGGTCATCACCTCGTCGGCGATGAACAGCACGCCGTGATGCGCGCAGACCTCGCGCATCGCGCGCAGCATGTCGGCGCTGTAGATGAGCATGCCCCCGGCGCCGAGGATCAGCGGCTCGACGATGAAGGCAGCGGGCCTGTCCGGCGCCGCGCACAGCGCCGCCAGCGTGTCCAGCGTCGCCTGCTCGCGCCCCGCCGCCGGGAAGAGCACGGTCGCGACGTCGAACAGCAGCGGCTCATAGGCCCGGTTGAACACCCCGCGCGCACCGATGGACATCGCGCCGATCGTGTCGCCATGATAGCTGTGCTCCATGACGAGGATACGGTGACGCGTTTCCCCGCGATTATGCCAGTGGCCGAGCGCCATCTTGAGCGCCACTTCCACCGCAGTCGAGCCGCTGTCCGAGAAGAACACATGGTCGAGCCCCGCCGGCGTCAGCGCGACCAGCGCGCGCGCCAGCGTCTCGGCCTGCGGATGGGTATAGCCCGCGAAGATGAGCTGATCGAGCTGCCCCGCCTGCGCGGCGATGGCGGCGGCGATGCGCGGCTCGCAATGGCCATGGGTGATGACCCACCAGCTCGAGATAAGATCGAGCAGCCGCGTGCCGTCGGCGCAGTCCAGCCAGGCGCCCGAGGCCGAGACGATCTGCGGGATCGGCTCATCGAGGCCATGCTGGGTGAAGGGGTGCCAGACGGGGGATGGTTGCAGGATCAGCTCTTTCACTCCGTTCTCATCTGTCCGATTTGGATCGAACCCTGTCGTGCTCCTGCGAAGGCAGGAGCACTCGGTGGGGCGATCATGCGCCGCCTGCCATGGCCGCGCGCAGCCCGGCAAGATCGACATGCGCGGCCATGGCGGCCGCCAGCGTCCGGGCATCCAGCGGATCGAGCAGCGGCAGTCGCCCGAAGCTGCGCACGCCGCCGATCTGCGGCACGATGGCTTCATTGTCCGCATGGGCCTCCCCCACGAACAGCAGTCCCGCGACCGGCACGCCCGCCTCGCGCAGCGCCGCGAGGCTCAGCAGGCTATGGTTGATCGTACCGAGACCCGTCCGCGCCACCAGCAGCACCGGCGCGCCCCACCGCGCGAACAGGTCGATCATCATGAACGGCGGCGCGCGGCGGACGGGCACCATCAGGCCGCCCGCGCCCTCCACCACGAGCGGCTGCACCGCAGGCAGCGCCAGCGCATCGGGATCGAGCGCCAGCCCCTCTCGCTCGGCGGCGAGATGCGGCGAGGCAGGCAGGGCCAGCCGATAGCCTTCCGGCAGGACATGATCCGTCGGCACGCCCAGTTCAGCGGCCCGGCCACTGTCCGTGCCCTCCTCCGTCCCGGCCTGGATCGGCTTCCAGTAATGCGCGCCGAGCGCCGCGGCGAGCCCGGCCGCGGCCACCGTCTTGCCGATGCCGGTATCGGTGCCGGTGACGACGAGCACGCCGCTCATGCCGGCACCTCCGCCAGAGCCGTCCGCAGCGCCTCGCCCAGCGCGTCCACGATCGGCGCGGTCACGTTGAGCGTCAGCGAAATGCGCAGCCGGGCGGTGCCGCGCGGCACGGTCGGCGGGCGGATGCCGCGCACGTCGAAACCGGCCGCCTGCAAGGCTTCCGCCACCCGCATGGTGCGCGCATCGTCGCCCAGCACGATGGGGAGGATCTGGCTGCGCGGCGGCGGCAGGTCGAGGGACGCGCAGATTGCGTTGCCCGCATGATCCACAAGCGCCGCCAGCGCCGCGCGCTCGGCATCGGCGGCGAGCATCCGCTCCAGCGCCGCCTGCACGGCCACCGCCATCAGCGGCGAGGGCGCAGTGGAGAAGACGAAGCCGCGCCCGCGATTGACCAGCAGCTCGATCGCCGGCCGCGCGCCCGTCACCAGCGCGCCCTCGACGCCCAGCCCCTTGCCGCAGGTGTGCAGCATGACGACATGCGGCAGCCCCTCCAGATGCGCCGCCAGCCCGCGCCCGCCCGGCCCATGCACGGCGGTCGCATGCGCCTCGTCCAGCACCAGCATCGCCTCATGCCGGGCGGCCACGGCGGCGAGATCGTCCACCGGTGCCCTGTCGCCATCCATCGAATAAAGCGTCTCGGCGACGATCCAGGGCCGCCCCGTGCCGCCCTCCGCCCGCCAGCGCCGGATGGCATCGTCGAACGCCTGCGCGTCGCCATGCGCCGCCAGCACATGCCGGGCGCGGCCGAGCTTCATCCCGTCATGCGCGCTGGCATGGATGAGCGCGTCCGCCACGATCAGGTCGCCCGGCCCCGGCAGGCCGGCGAGGATCGCGCCATTGGCGAGGAAACCGTTCGCCATGAACAGCGCTGCCTCGCTGCCGAACAGCGCCGCCGCCCGCGCCTCCAGCGCCTCATGCTCGGGCGCATTGCCGCGCAGCAGCCGCGAACCGCCCGAGCCGATCGGCACGCCCCGCGCGATTGCCTCCGCCACCGCCCGCGCAACGACCGGATCATGCGCGAGGCCGAGATAGTCGTTAGAGGCGAAATCATGGCCCGCGCGCGGTGCCAGCCGCCGCAGGCGGGCGCGCGCCGCCAGCGCATCGAGTTGGGTGCGGAACGGGTCGGAGGTCACCGCCATGCGCGGCCTATAACGTTGCCGGCACGCACTGCCTATCGCGTTCGCAATGCCCGCCGCGCGCACGATCACGAAAGAGGCCCGCCCGGCGGAACCGGACGGGCCTGCCATCAATCGGCTGTGCGATCAGGCGAAGCGGACCTCGGCCTTGCGCCGGCGCATCGCCGCGCCGGCCAGCGCGAACCCGCCGATCATCATCGCCCAGGTCGCCGGCTCGGGCACCGCCGAAATGTCGAGACTCACATTGTCGAGGATCGGACCGATATTGTCGCCACCTTCTGCCCAGAAATTGAACGCCACGGTTCCGGCCGCAACCGGGCGCAGGAAGAATGTGTAGTCCGTAAAGGGCTCATCGGGAAAGACCGGGCTGAACAGCTGCAGCTCGTTCGTGGGTCCGATCGCGCCGAAACTATAGATCGTGCCATTGACGCTGTAGCCAGCGTCGAACATGCCAACCGCACTGCCAAGATCGAACTCGGCCGTCCAAAAATCATCAGCGCCACCACGCTGGTTGCCGCTGATCGAAAAGGCCAGCGTGACAGTGTCGCCTGCACCGAACGCAAAGCTCCCCACGGAAGCGAGGACGCCCGGATCGGAGGTGCTGCCGTCAAGATCGACACAGCTGCCCGTTCCGCCCACGCAGGTGATGCCGAAATCGGAAGAGCGCACGAGATCCACCGTGCCATTGCTCACAGCAAGACCATTGAAGCCGTTATAGTTGGCTGCGGACAAGCCGCCATTCTCGCTGTCGAAATTGTTGGAATAGACGACCGCGGCGCTGGCCGGAGCCGCCATGACGAGCGCTGGAGCCGCCAGCAGAGCAAATGCCTTCATGATTGCCTCCCCATATGGCAATGATTGGAGAATGATCTTTCCCGCTATCTAGCATCGGCCGCGCGCAGTTCACAGTTCGCTAACCATGTGCGCCGTCCTGAAATGGGAAAAGCCCGCCCGGACTGGTCCGGACGGGCTCTCCCTCTCCCGTTGTCGGGAATGCGCGCCGGGGTCTCTGTCTACATCGCCCCGTGCGCCAGCGCGGCGAGCAGGAGCAGCGCCACGATGTTGGTGATCTTGATCATCGGATTGACGGCGGGTCCGGCGGTGTCCTTGTAGGGATCGCCCACCGTGTCGCCGGTCACCGCTGCCTTGTGCGCGTCGGAGCCCTTGCCGCCATGGTTGCCGTCCTCGATATATTTCTTGGCATTATCCCAGGCGCCGCCGCCCGAGGTCATCGAGATGGCCACGAACAGACCGGAGACGATCACGCCCAGCAGCAGCGCGCCGACGGCCGCGAAGCCCTCCGCCTGCCCCGCCACCGCGCTGATGACGAAATAGACGACGATCGGCGCCAGCACCGGCAGCAGCGAGGGGAGGATCATCTCCTTGATCGCCGCCTTGGTGACGATGTCCACGGTGCGGGCATAGTCCGGCCGCGAGGTGCCGGCCATGATGCCCGCATTGCTGCGGAACTGCTCGCGCACATCCTCGACCACCGCGCCCGCCGCGCGGCCCACGGCGGTCATGCCGAAGGCGCCGAACAGATAGGGCAGCAGCGCGCCCAGCAGCAGGCCGACGATGACGTAAGGATTGTTCAGCGAGAAATCGACGGTGACCTCCCCGAAATATTCCTTGAGGTCCGTCGTATAGGCGCCGAACAGCACCAGCGCGGCGAGCGCCGCCGAGCCGATGGCATAGCCCTTGGTCACCGCCTTGGTGGTGTTGCCCACCGCGTCCAGCGCGTCCGTGCGCTGGCGCACATCGTCCGGCAGGCCGGCCATCTCGGCGATGCCGCCGGCATTGTCCGTCACCGGGCCATAGGCATCGAGCGCCACGACCATGCCGGCCAGCGCCAGCAGCGAGGTCGCCGCGAAGGCGACGCCGATGATGCCGGCGATCTGGTAGGTGGCGATCACCGCCACGACGATCACCAGCGTCGGCAGCGCCGTCGCCTCCAGACTGATGGCGAGGCCCTGGATGACGTTGGTGCCGTGGCCGGTCACGCTCGCCTTGGCGATGGAGCGCACCGGACGATAATTGGTGCCGGTATAATATTCGGTGATCCACACCAGCAGGCCGGTCACCACGAGGCCGATCAGCATGCACCAGAAGAGCTGGATGCCCTGATAGCCCGGATTGCCGGTGATGTCGTCCGCGCCGATCGGGGTGTAGAGATCGCCCAGTACCCAGGAGGTGGCGAACCAGATGCCGATGACCGAAAGGCCCGCCGTCACCCAGAAGCCCTTGTAGAGCGCCCCCATGATGTTGTTCGAGCCGCCCAGCCGGACGAAATAGGTGCCGATGATCGAGGTGATGATGCACACCCCGCCCACCACCAGCGGCAGCGACATGAGCGCCATCAGCTCGGCCGACGATGCCTTCACCAGCAGCGCGATGGAGACCATGGTGAGGCCCAGCGTCACCACATAGGTCTCGAACAGATCGGCCGCCATGCCGGCGCAGTCGCCGACATTGTCGCCCACATTGTCCGCGATCACGGCGGGGTTGCGCGGATCGTCCTCCGGGATGCCCGCCTCGACTTTGCCGACGAGGTCCGCACCCACGTCCGCCGCCTTGGTGAAGATGCCGCCGCCCAGGCGCGCGAAGATGGAGATGAGCGAGGCGCCCAGCGCCTGCGAGGTGAGCGCCAGCACGATTGCCCGGTCATTGGGGACCAGATGCCCCGGCCCGGTCAGATACCAGAAGAGCACGGCGATCGCGAGCAGGCCCAGCCCCGCCACCAGCATGCCGGTGATCGCGCCGGAGCGGAAGGCGAGCGTCAGCCCGCCCTGCAGCGAATGGCGCGCCGCCTCGGCCGTGCGCACATTGGCCCGCACCGAGATGTTCATGCCGACATAGCCGGCGACGCCCGAGAGGATCGCGCCGATCAGGAAAGCGATGGTGGGCAGGGTGCCGAGCGTGGCGAACAGGATGACCGCGACGATCACCCCCACGATCGCGATGGTGCCATATTGGCGGCCGAGATAGGCCTTGGCGCCTTCCTGGATGGCGCCGGCAATCTCCTGCATCCGCTCGTCCCCGGCGGAGGCCCTGAGCACCTGCTGACTCGTCACGAAACCATAGATCACGGCCAACAGGCCGCAGCCTATGGCGATATACAACCACATCATACGGCAAACTCCCCTATCCTCGCGCAGGAACGGCCTTTTTTGGGCTCGGCTCTCCGGCGCAGAGCGGAACCTATAGCGCGCGGGGCCGCCGTCAAGCGGATAAGCGGGAAGCCGGCGCGGGCGAAGCGCGCCGATGTTCATCCATAGTGGGATCGGGTGCGCCTGCCGCTTCTCCGCCTGCCGGTCGGAATGGCAGCCACCTTCAGATAGAGGGCACGCGCCTTGTACAGATCCTGCGCTTCGATGAAAGGTTTCGGCCGGACCAGAGGCGGATTGCCGGGTTCGACTGCGCGAACCGGCGGAATGGCCCGTGAATTCGCCCGCGCCTTCCCCGCCGCCACGCCATGGGAGCGCTCATGCAGAATCTTCAACAGGTCCGACAATCTGCGCGGGCCGGCCGCCTGGGTGGCGGGCTGCGTGGATTGCGGCGCCTCGTCGGCGCGCGATCCCCGGCGCGTCAACCTGCGCCAGCCGGCGAGGATCGGCCTCAGGACGCGCGCGAGACCCTTGGGGCGACCATTCATCGGAAAGCACTCCGCGCCTGTCCCCGCTACAAGCTTTCGGTAAGAAGAATTACCCCCGTCTTAACAAGATAGCTTGAAGCAGCGGTAAGGATGACGGCGCGTCAGCCCTCCTGATCCGGCCCATGCTCATAGCCGAGCCGGGCGGGCAGCGGCACGGCGCGCCCGTCGAGCCGCAGCGCGACCCCCTCCCCCGCGCGGCAATGGCCGATGGGGATGAGGCCCGGTGGCGCGGGCCGGTCGTTGGACAGCGCGATCAGCAGCACATAATCGTCGCCCGCCGTCGCCGCCGCGAGCCGCGCCGCCACCTTGTCGCCGCGCAGCTCGACATATTGAGCCGAGAGCGGGATATCGACGATCAGCATGCCGCATCCGCTCGCCGCCGCCATCCGCGCCGCGTCGATGAGCAGCCCGTCCGAGACGTCCATCATCGCATGGGCGTCCGGCGCGATCGTCTGACCGGTGGCGAGATGCGGCACCGGCACGCGATAGGTGCGGATGAGCTCGGGCGGTTCGGCGATCCCCTCGGCCAGCATGGCAAGGCCGGCGCCGGCATCGCCTACGGGGCCTGAAAGATAGAGCCGGTCCCCCGGCCGCGCTCCGTTGCGCCCCGGCACACGCTGGCCGGCCGGCACCGATCCGATGGCGGTGAGGCTGCTCACCCGCGGCGCGCCGGCGGGCAGCGCCACCGTATCGCCGCCGATCAGGGGCAGGCCGTAGCTCTTCATCGCCCGGCCCAGCCCGTCCAGAAAGGCCGCGTCCCAGACCGCATCGCCGGTCAGCGCATGGTTGAGCAGGCAGGCGCGCGGGAAGGCGCCCTTCGCGGCGAGGTCGGAGAGATTGACCGCTCCCAGCTTCCAGCCGACCGTCTCGGGCGGATCGTCCGAGCGGTAATGCACACCCTCGACCATCGTGTCGCTGGTGAGGATGAGCTGCTCGCCCTCGGTGGGAAACAGCGCGACATCGTCCAGCAACTCGCGCGCGCCGGGATCGCTCACCATCGCGCGCAGGCGGCGATGGAAGGCCGCCTCGCCGCTCATCTCAGCCCCGCACGGCTTTCGAGATGGCGTCGAGCAGGCCGTTCACGAAGCCGGCCTCGCGCTTGTCGTAGAAGGCATGGGCGACATCGACATATTCGCTGATGATGCTGGGGGTCGGCACGTCGGCGCGTGCCAGCAGCTCATAGGCGCCCGCGCGCAATATCTGCCGCATCGGCTTGTCCAGCCGCTCCATCGACCAGCCCTTGGCCAGCCGCCCCGCGACCAGCGCGTCGATCTCCTCGCGCCGCGCGTCCACGCCCTTCACCACATCGTCGAAAAAGGCCTGCTCGGCGGGATGATAGGTGACATCCTCGATCGTCGCGCCCAGCCGGTGCTGGTGGAATTCGTGCAACAGCACCGGCAGCGGCGTGCCCTCCATCTCCAGCTGATAGAGCGCCTGCACGGCGGCGAGGCGCGCGGCGGAACGGGTTTTGGAACGTGTGCTCATGCAGGCGCCTTCAATCGGAGCTGGCCCAGATAATCCCGCTTGCCGATCGGCAGCCCCTGGGCGCGCAGAATGTCATAAGCCGTGGTGGCATGGAAAAAGAAATTGGGCAGCGAAAAGCTCATCAGGAAGCCCTCGGCCGTGAAGGGGACGCGCCGCTCGCCGGCCACGAAGGCCATGTCGCGGCCGATGAAGGCTTCCATCTCCTCGCGTGAGATGCCTCGCAGCGCCTCCGCCGCGGCGTCCAGCCGCTCCATCAGCGCCGGGATGCTGGCCGGCGGCGTGCTGCCGTCCGGCGAGAACTGGCCCGCGCGCAGCCCTTCAACCGCGCCGATCGAGTGCACCGCGACCGACTTCACCTGATAGGCGAGCGGCAGCATGTCATCGGCCAGACGCGCGCCGATCAGCGCTTCGGGCGCCAGACCGGCCTCCGCGCAATGCGCCTGCGCCTTGACGAGCAGTCCGCGCACCGAGCCGATGATCTGGAGGAACGTCGGTATGGTGGCGTCGTATAGCGAGAAGCTCATGTCACTCTCCCTCACTCAAGCTGTATGGCCGAGGCGCGCAGCGACGCTTGCGGCATGGGCGGGCAGGCCCTCCGCCTGCGCCAGCGCCACGGCCGCCGGGCCGATGGCGGCCATCGCCGCCGCGTCCAGTTGCAGGAAGCTGGTGCGCTTCATGAAATCGAGCACGGAGAGGCCCGAGGAGAAGCGCGCCCGCCGGCCGGTGGGCAGCACATGGTTCGGCCCGGCCACATAGTCGCCGATCGCCTCGGGCGTCATGCGGCCCATGAACACGGAGCCGGCATGGCGCACCGCATCGAACAGCGGCTGCGGATCGTCCACCGCCAGCTCCAGATGCTCGGGTGCGAGGGCATCAACCAGCTTCATGGCGCCCATGAGATCGGGCACGAGGATGATGGCGCCATTGTCGCGCCAGCTGATCGCGGCGCGCTCCCCCGTCGCCAGCGTCGCGAGCTGCCGCTCGACCTCGCCGGCAACCGCGTCCGCGAAGGCCGCGTCGTCGGTGAACAGGATGGACTGGCTCGTCGGATCATGCTCGGCCTGGCTCAGCAGGTCCGCCGCCGTCCAGGCCGGATCGTTCCGGCCGTCCGCCACCACGACGATCTCGGACGGGCCGGCCACCATGTCGATGCCGACCACGCCATAGACCTGCCGCTTGGCCTCGGCGACCCAGGCATTGCCGGGGCCGACGATCACGTCCACCGGACTGATCCGCTGCGTGCCATAGGCAAGCGCCGCGACGGCCTGCGCCCCGCCCACCCGCCAGATCTCGGTGACGCCGGCGATATGCGCGGCGGCCAGCACCGTCTCGTTGAGCGCCCCGCCCGGCGTGGGCGACATCATGACGATCCGCTCCACGCCCGCGACCTTCGCCGGCACCGCGTTCATGAGCAGCGAGCTGGGATAGGCGGCGAGGCCACCGGGCACATAGATGCCCGCCGCCTCGACCGTATTCCAGCGCGCGCCCAGCCGCACGCCCGCTTCGTCGGTCCAGCCGCTGTCGGCCGGCTTCTGCGTTTCATGATAGGCCGCGATCCGCCGCGCGGCGAGTTCCAGCGCGTCGCGCAGGTCCGGCGCGATCCGCGCATGGGCGGCCGCGCACTGCTCGGCGGTGATCGCCCAGCCCTCGCTCTCAAGATCGAAGCGGTCGAACCGCGCGGTCAGATCGGCCAGCGCCGCGTCGCCCTCGGCGCGCACCCGCGCGACGATCTCGCGCACGGCCTGCGCCACATCATCGTCCGCCTCGCGCCGCGCATTGACGAGCCGTTCGAAGTCCTGCGCGAAGCCGGCCGCGCGCGCGTCCAGCCTAAGCGGCACGGCTCGCCTCCACGGCGGCGCGGAAACGCTCGACCATCGGCACAAGCTCGGCCGCGCGCATCTTCATCGCCGCGCGATTGACGATCAGCCGGGCGGAGACATCCATGATCGTCGCCGTCTCGACGAGGCCGTTGGCCTTGAGCGTCGCGCCGGACGAGACGAGGTCCACGATCCGCCGGGACAGGCCCAGCGAGGGCGCCAGCTCCATCGCGCCGTTGAGCTTCACGCATTCGGCCTGGACGCCCTGCCGCTCATACCAGTCCCGCGTGAGGTGCGGATATTTGGTGGCGACGCGCACATGGCTCGCCTGCGCCAGCGCCTCGGGCGCGGCGCCTTGCGGCTCGGCCACGGACAGGCGGCAATGGCCGATGCCGAGATCGACCGGCGCATACAGCTCGGAATAGCCGAACTCGGCGATCACGTCCGATCCCACGATGCCGATCTGCGCCGCGCCATGCGCCACGAAGGTCGCGACGTCGAAGGCGCGCACGCGGATGATCGAGAGGCCCTCGACATTGGTGGCGAATTTGAGCGCGCGGCTTTCCTTGCGGTGGAACTCCGCTTCGGGCTCGACGCCGGCGCGCGCCAGCAGCGGCAGCGCCTCATCGAGGATGCGTCCCTTGGGGATGGCGAAGACGATCGGCCGGGTCATGATGCGCCGCGCCTTAGAGGGATTTCGCGGCGGATGGAACATCTGCCAGCCCGGAAATCACGGCGAACGAAAGAAAAACGGCGGCGCCTGCGGGCGAAAGGGCCATGCGATGGCGGGCGGGAGCCGCTATGCTCCGCCGGATATCCCTTTTCCCGAGTCAGGACCTCCGATGCCCAGCCATGCCGAACTCGCCGCCAAGCTGCTCAACGATGCCGCCACCTTCTTCGACAATGTCGCCATGCAGAATCCCGAGATCGGGCAGCAGATGATGGAGAATGCCGAAGTCTACCGGCAGGTCGCCGAGCTGGTCGCCACCGACCCGCTCGGCGAGATCGCCATCGATGGCGCGGACGACTGACCGCGCGGGAACTTCCGCGCAGCTCGCGCGCTCTCCTGTCTCCAGCAGGCGAAGGAGAGACCCGATGGGCAAGGCTGCACTACTCTGGCTGATCGGGATCCCGCTCCCGCTCGTGCTGATCCTGTGGCTGTTCTTCTTCCGGTGAGGTGACGCTGCACATCCCCGAACCCGTTCGCCCTGAGCCTATCCATATTGAACCGGCATGCGCTCCTGCGAAGACAGGAGCCCAGAACGCATGAGCAGTGCATAGCCGCCCTGGGCTCCTGCCTTCGCAGGAGCACGGCCTCATTTAAGGGGGACGGACTCCAAGTCGCCCCTCAATCCTCGAACGGATCGCGCACCAGGATCGTATCATCCCGCTCCGGCGAGGTCGACACGCTCGCCACCGGGCATTCGATCAACTCCTCGATGCGGCGGATATATTTGATCGCCTGCGCCGGCAGCTCGGCCCAGCTGCGCGCGCCCACCGTCGTGCCCTGCCAGCCTTCCATCTCCTCATAAACCGGCTCCACCGCCGCCTGGTCCGCCGCATGGGCGGGCAGATAGTCGATGATCTCGCCGTGGAGGCGGTAGCCGGTGCAGATGCGGATCGTCTCGAAGCCGTCCAGCACGTCGATCTTGGTCAGCGCGATGCCGGTCACGCCGGAGAGAGCGCAGGTCTGGCGCACCAGCACCGCGTCGAACCAGCCGCAGCGCCGCTTGCGCGCCGTCACCGTGCCGAACTCGTGGCCGCGCGTGCCGAGGCGCTCGCCGGTCTCGTCGTCCAGCTCGGTGGGGAAGGGGCCGGAGCCCACCCGCGTCGTATAGGCCTTGACGATGCCGAGCACGAAGCCTGCCGCGCTCGGCCCCATGCCGGAGCCGGACGCCACCGTGCCGCTCACCGTGTTGGACGAGGTCACGAAGGGATAAGTGCCATGGTCGACATCAAGCAGCACGCCCTGCGCGCCCTCGAACAGGATGCGCCGCCCGGCCTTGCGCACGTCACGCAGCCGCTTCCACACCGGCTCGGCATATTGCAGCACGAAGGGCGCGATCTCGCGCAGCTCCGCCACCAGCGCCGCCCGGTCGATCGGCGGCTCGCCGAAGCCGGCGCGCAGCGCGTCATGATGGGCGCAGAGGCGGTCGAGCTGCGGCTCCAGCGCGTCGAGATGGGCGAGGTCGCACACGCGGATGGCGCGACGACCGACCTTGTCCTCATAGGCGGGGCCGATGCCGCGCCCGGTGGTGCCGATCTTGCCCTTGCCCGCCGCCGTCTCGCGCAGGGCATCGAGATCGCGGTGGAAGGGGAGGATCAGCGGGCAATTGTCCGCGATGGCGAAGTTGGAGCGGCCGACCTTGACGCCCTGCCCCTCCAGCTTTTCGATCTCGGCCCTGAGCGCCCAGGGATCGAGCACCACGCCATTGCCGATGATGGAGAGCGTGCCGGTGACGATGCCGGAGGGCACGAGGCTGATCTTGTAGGTCTGGTCGCCGACCACCAGCGTGTGCCCGGCATTGTGCCCGCCCTGGAAGCGCACCACGCAGTCCGCCCGGTTCGCCAGCCAGTCGACGATCTTGCCCTTGCCCTCATCGCCCCACTGGGCGCCGATCACGGTGACATTTGCCATGGATATGAATCTCCGCCTGCCGGGCGGATCACGGCCACCCTTCGACAGGACTCGGTAGCCGGATTGGATCACATCGGACGCGCCGGCGCCCGGTCCGGGGGTGCCCCTAGCCAAGGGCGGCGGCGGGAGTCAAGGCGGGCGGCGAGGTCGCTTGAATTGCCTCACCAAATCCTCCCCAGCAAGCTGGGGGAGGATTTGGGTGCCGCGCACCTTTTCCACTTTAGCCATACCATCCCTCTGCCCGGCGCGTTATGATCGCGGCTCGCAGAAGGAGATTGAAGGATGCGCCTGTTCCTGATCGCCCCCGCCCTGCTCGCGCTTGCCGCCTGCGGACAGCAAAGCGACACCGCGACCGGCAATGCCGCCATGAACGCCGCCGCCAACGAAGCGGGCGAGACCAATGTCGCCGCCGAGATCGGCAATCTCAACGACATCAGCCAGCAGGGCGTCTTCTTCCGCGCCATCCGTGACGCCGGCCTGCAATGCCGCGACGTGACCAAAGTGGACAAGGCCGATCCGATCGGCGGACTGCCGACCTGGCGGGCCTATTGCGAGGGCGGCTCGGAACATCTCATCCAGGTGCATCCGGACGGCAACGCGGTGGTCATCAGCCCCACGGGCGCCTGACAACCATCATACGCAATGGCGCTCGCAGGGCGGGACCCGGCGCCCGCCCGCGTCTCCCCTATTCGAAATAGGCGGTGCAGCGCACCTCGATGCTGGAGCGCGTGCGCGTGCCCTTCATGGTGCCGTCATGGAAGGCGGTGTGCGGGCATCGCCAGGTGCGGCCGTGGTCGCTGTCGAAGAATTTGAACAGCAGGAAGTCGTCGGCCGCCATGTTGGAGAAATACCACCAGCGATGCTCCGGCCGATAGCGGAAGATGGAGGCCGCTATCATCGTCTCCTCGCCCTCGACCGGCGCGGTGAGCGCCTCGCCCTGCGGGAATTCGTCCACGATGAACAGCGTATTGCTGGCCAGCTCGTCGCCCACGATCGAGCGGCCGTCCATCACCGCGAGCGGCCAGTCCTGCGGCCCCGGCGAGAAGGTGCGCCAGAAGGAGAAGCAGACATGGCGCTTGAAGCCCGGCCCGTCCGGCCGGTGCTGGCGATAGCCGCGCTCGCCCACCATGGCGCCGGTGCGCGGATTATAGTCGATATGCGCCTCGCCGGCGGGCGGCTGGATGCCGCCGACATGCTGGTAATTCTCCACCTTCTGCGCCGCCCGCGCCGTCAGGTCCGCGCTGGTGCGGATCATCCAACCCTGCGCCACGACGAAGTCCGCGCCGGTCACCGCCTTCACCGCCGCCTCGACCTCCGCATTGTAGACACGGTCGACCAGCGCCTTGTCGTCGAAATCGGTGACCGCGCTGGGACGCTTGCCGATCATGAAGCCGTGCGTGTCGAGCGTGAAATGGTCGCGGATCGGCATGCCGTCGCGCACCCTCACCTCATGGTCGACATAATCGCCGGTGTTCATTTCCGCGCCCTGGCTCACATAGCGGCGCGTCACATAGTCGCCCTCGCCCAGATAGCGGATCAGGGCCGGTGCGGCGCGCGCCGTCTCTTCGATATCGTTCGTCCGGTCAGCCAGCGTCGCCATGAAACCGCATCCTCTTCCCGCGGCCGCGCCGCTTCATCCATGCACGAGCTATTTTTTACATTTGTATGAATTGCCCGCAAGCGCAATTTTTACATTTGCATAAAACCCCCCGCTGCCCCATCCCGTCGCCATGACGGCCCTTGCGACATCCCGTTCGGACGAGACGCGCATGCGGCTGTTGCAGGGGGCCGAGCAGATCCTGCTGGAACAGGGCGTGCATGCCCTGACCGTCCGCCATGTGGGCGGCGTGTCCGGCCTCAACGGCACGCTGGTCACGTATCATTTCAGCAGCATCGTCGGCCTGCTGCGCGAGCTGGCGCACCGCAATCTCGCGCCCATGATCGCCGACTGGGCGAAACTGCCGGGGCCGGACGCGCCGTTCGACGCGATCCTAGCGGCCTGGCTGCATCCGCTGCTGCGCCCGGCCGCCTTCAATCCGGACGGCCGCGCGCTGATCGTGCTGGACGAGATCGCCGCCCATGGCGCGGCCGAGCTGAGCGGCGAGGTGATGGCCGCCATGGTCGCCACCGGCGAGGCAGTGCAGCATGCCCTCGCCCCGCACCTGCCGGCCCTCGACACGACGACCCTGCGCGCCCGGCTGCGCTTCATCGCCGGCGCCGCGCTCGGCCCTCCACCCCGCCTGCCCGCGCCGGGCGGCCCGCTGGAGACGCTGGCCGGCTTCGAACAGCTGTTCGGCTTCGCCAAGGCAGCGCTGAGGGGGTGAAGGGGCTCCCGCCGGAAACCTTCTCCCCTCCCCTTCAGGGGTGGCGGATCGCCCAGCCGCGCTGCGCTCAATCGCCAGACCCCACCCCAACCCCTCCCCTGAAGGGGAGGGGCTACTGTTGTGCATGCCGACCGCGATTGGCTTTATGTGAAGCTACGCCGCCACCGGCTCCGCGCTTTCCGTCTCGGCGATCCAGCCGCCGCCCAGCACCCGCTCGCCGGCATAGAGCACCGCCGCCTGCCCCGGCGCCACGCCATATTCCAGCATGTCGAACACCAGCCGCCCGCCCGCCAGCCGCGCCGGCACCGGCCGCGCCATGGAGCGGACCTTGGCGGTGAGCGGCCCCGCATGGTCGCCGCCGATCCAGTTGATCTCATCGAGCCGCGCCGCGCGCACCGCCAGCGCCGCCTTCGGCCCCACGATCACGCGGCGGCCGGGCGCATCCAGCCGGACCACATAGAGCGGCTCGGCCTGCCCGCCGATCTCCAGCCCGCGGCGCTGGCCGACCGTATAATGGATGAGCCCCCTGTGCACGCCCAGCACATGCCCGTCGACATGCACGATCTCGCCGCCGTCATCCGCCTCCGGCCGCACCTTGCGCACGACGCGCGCATAGTCGCCGTCGGGCACGAAGCAGATGTCCTGGCTGTCCGGCTTCATCGCCACGCCGAGGCCCAGTTCGGCGGCAATGGCGCGCACGGCGGGCTTCTCCATGCCACCCAGCGGGAAGCGCAGATAGTCGAGCTGCGCCTGCGTGGTGGCGAACAGGAAATAGCTCTGGTCGCGCGCCGGATCGATGGCCCGGTGCATTTCCGCGCCGCGCGGCCCGGCCACGCGGCGCACATAATGGCCGGTCGCGAGGCAGTCGGCGCCGAGATCGCGCGCAAGCTGGAACAGGTCCGTGAACTTGACGCCCATATTGCAGCGCACGCAGGGGATCGGCGTGCGCCCGGCCAGATATTCGTCGGCGAATCGCTCGATCACCGATTCACGAAACCGGCTTTCATAATCAAAGACATAATGCGCGATCCCGAGCCTGTCGGCGACGCCGCGCGCATCGCGGATATCCTGCCCGGCGCAGCAGCTTCCGGTGCGGCCCACTGCCGCGCCATGATCGTAGAGCTGAAGTGTCACGCCGATCGTCTCGGCGCCCGAGCGCGCGGCGAGCGCGGCCACGACGCTGGAATCGACGCCGCCCGACATGGCCACGACGATGCGCTTGCCGCGCAGATCCGGCCCCAGCTGGAAGAGATCGCTCATCGTCACGCCATATAAGACGCGATGGGCCGTTCGACCAGCGCGGCCGATCGCTCCAAAACTAACAAGGGATGACCGGCGCCTTTACCCTCGTTTATCCTTTACCCGCTAATTCAACTCCATGGGCATGGAAGGCATATTCGAACGAGCGCGATTACCGGCCGATGGGGCGGCCGTGGTCGCCATGCGAATACCGGACTTGCCTCGTCTCCTGGCCGTGCATGCCGCGCGCCAGGCGGCGGGCCGGACTGCGCGCCTGATGCGCGAAGGAACGCTGTCATTCGGGCCGGGCGACGAGCCGGAACGCATGGCGCTGATCTTCGCGGACGGGAACGGCAGCCCGGCGGCTCTGCGGCGCGCGGCCGGGTCGTTCAATGCGTGCGTTGCGGCATGTTCAGGGGTGGGGACAGACCGTGAAGGCGAGGTTTACCCTCGGGCTTAGCCAAGGGGAAAAGCTTTGCTGCCAGCATGGGTCGGGCAAGGACACAATGCCAAAGCCGACCAGTCGGTGAATGAGGAAAAGATGATCGAGAACCAGAAAATTCGCCCCGCTCAAGTCGTCGGACCGCTCGGTGAGCCGCTGACGCTGGAGACGCTGCCCTCGCCGAACACGAGCCGCTGGGTCGTACGACGCAAGGCGGAGGTGGTGGCTGCCGTGAACGGTGGACTGCTGACCGTGGACGAAGCCTGCGAGCGCTATTCCCTCACCCTCGAGGAATTCGCCAGCTGGCAGCGCGCCGTCGATCGTTCCGGCATGCCTGGCCTGCGCGTGACGCGCATCCAGCACTACAAATCCCTCTACGAGCGCCAGCAGCGCTACTGATCCGGGCCGGCCCACAGCGGTCCATCGATGGGGCGGCCCCTCTCCGGAGCGGCCGCCCCAATCATGTCCGACGCGATCGATTTTGCGCTTGTCCTCGCCACCCTTGCCTGTGCAACAGTCGCGCCTCCCGCGCAGACACGCAGAGACAAGGAGAGGACATGCCCCGCGTCGCCGTCACATTCCCCTATTTCGACTTCTTCCCCGAGCTGCGCGCCGAACTGTCCGAGCGCTACCCGGGCACGAAATTCCCGACGCACCGCCGCGTGCTGGAGGGGCAGGAGCTGATCGATTTCCTGCAAGGCCATGACACCGCCGTCATCGGCGTGCAGCGCTATGACGAGGCGGTGCTGAAGGCCTGCCCGGACCTCAAGGTCATCTCGCTCTGCTCGGCCGGCGTCGACCATATCGACCCGGCCCTGCTGAAGAAATACGGCATCAAAATGTGGTGGCAGGCCGGCATCAACCGCGTCTCGGTCTCGGAGCTGGCGGTCTCCTACATGGTGCTGGCGCTGCGCCGTATCCATGAATTCTCCTCGATCCTGCGCGCCGGCCAGTGGGGCGGCCCGGTCGGCTTCGGCACGGACCTGCGCGGCAAGACCGTGGGCGTCCATGGCGTGGGCCATATCGGCAAGGCGGTGATCGAGCTGCTGCAGGGCTATGGCGTGCATATCCTCGCCAGCGACCGGATCGACGTCTCCGATGTCGCGGCGGGCTTCCCCAATGTGGAGGTGGTCGGCCCGGAGGAGATGTGGGCGCGCAGCGACGTGCTCACCATCCACCTCTCCAAGAACGCCACCACCATCGGCCTCTATGACGCGGCGGTTCTGGACCAGCTCAAGCCCGGCGCGGTGATCGTCAATTGTGCGCGCGGCGGCATGTTCGACGAGGACGCGCTGGCAGAGCGGCTGGAGAGCGGCCGCATCGCCGCCGCCGCCTTCGACGTCTATGCGATCGAGCCGGCCAATGGCAGCCGCCTGCTCACCCTGCCGACCTTCTTCGGCTCGCCCCATATCGGCGCCACGACGCGCGAAAGCTGGGGCGCCATGCTCCGCTCGGGCATGCACGGCATCGAACATGCCTATGAGCCGCAGCCGGGCGTCTATCCGTTCGATTGAGCGGGCGTGATTTTTGCCCATCATGGCGCATCCCGAAAGGCGCCACGATCTGGCATAGGTAACTGCGGGGCCTTCCGCCCTGACCCGCTGGCGTTCATGCTCGCCCGCCGACTTCGGCAGCCTTCGTGATTGGACACTTCGATGACCTGGTCTGCCGCTCAATATGTCAAGTTCGAGGACGAGCGAAATCGGCCGGTGCTGGATCTGCTTGGTCCTATTCGAACCGCCGACGTGACGTCGGTCGCGGATATCGGGTCCGGGCCTGGCAATTCGACCGCGCTGCTCCGCAAGCATTATCCTCAGGCGTCGATAACCGGCATCGATAATTCTGCCGACATGGTCGAAGCCGCACGCAGACGCCTGCCCGAAGTCACGTTTCACATCGATGATATCGCAACGTGGCGCGATCCCGGGCCTTTCGACATCATTTTGGCGAACGCCGCCCTCCAATGGATACCGGATCACGCCTCGCTATTTCCGCGTCTGATCGACAAGCTGGCCATGGGCGGAACCCTGGCCGTGCAGATGCCCGACAACCTCGGAGAACCGGCGCATCAGCTGATGCGAGAGATTGCCGCCGACGGCCCATGGGCGGACAAGCTTTCCGGTGCCGCGGGGTCGCGCGCGCCCCGTCACGACCCATCCTGGTACTTCCGCCTGCTGCACGGGACGGTGGGCGTGGTCGATATCTGGCGAACCACCTATTATCATCCGCTCGCCGGCAGCGAGGCCATTGTGGAATGGTTCAAGGGGAGCGGCCTTCGCCCCTATCTCGATCCGCTCAATCCGTCCGAACGGGACGCTTTCCTCGGTCGCTATCAAACAGCGATAGACCAGGCTTATCCGTCGCTGTCGGATGGAACGGTGCTGCTGCCCTTCCCGAGATTGTTCATCCTCGCGCAGCGCTGACGCCGGTCTATCGGCGCACCGCTCATTTGTGCCGGAGGTGGATGGAATGGCGTGAACGAGACGGCTTTCATTCCCGGCTGCGCGCGTTCCGGAGCCTGTCCAGATGAGATGGCCCCTGCTTGCACAGGAGCAGGATATGGTTTGATCTGAACCCGCCAGCCTCTGGACTCGATCCGGTTCAGGTTGAACCGGATCGAGTCCAGTTGCCGTGATTTCCGAGCCGGCAGGTGATTCCACCTGCCTCGAAACCACTCTAGGATAGGCGGATGACGTCCCGAATCGCCTCGTGCAGTTGCGGACAGCTTCGCCTGGGCTGCGAAGGTGAGCCGGTTCGCGTGTCCATCTGCCATTGCCTCGAATGCCAGAAGCGCACCGGGAGCGTCTTCGCGATGCAGGCGCGCTTCCCGCGCGCGGGGGTGACGATGGAGGGCCGTGCGACGCAATGGACGCGGCGCGGCGACAGCGGCTCGTCGGCCACCTTCCATTTCTGTCCGCTGTGCGGCTCCACGGTCTGCTGGGATCTCGGCGACACGCCGGACTTCGTCGCCGTGGCGGTGGGCGCGTTCGCCGACCCGGATTTCCCGCCGCCGCACGTCTCGGTCTATGAGGAGCGGCAGCATCCATGGACATTGGCGCTGGGTGACCTGCCCTTGGAGCATCATTTCTAGCTGATGGGCTGAAGCACGCTTCAGCCGCCCGGCGGCTGGTCGTAGAAATCCACCTGCATCTTCATCCGGCCCAGCGGCGTCACGAAATGCGGCTGCCGAGGCAGGACGAGGCCCGGATTGCCGGGGTTCAGCAGGGTTTCGGACGGCGGGTCGATGATGGTGAGCTTCAATTCGCCTTCGATCACCCGGATCACACCCCACACGCCCGTCTTGGTATCGTGGCGGGCGCGCAGGGCGGCCGGCAGACTATCCTGGTCGAACACCGGCGTGGAGCGATAAGGGCGAGGCTCGCCCATGCTCAGGCGACGTCGCGGCGCGCGGGCGCCTCGCCCGGCGGACCCAGCCGGAAGAACATGCCGAGCTGCAGGCTCTGGGCGATGCGGCCGGCCTTCTCCTGCAGCGCGACCGCGTCGTCCGGCGCCATCAGCTCGTCGCTCGTCTGCTTCCACAGCGCCAGCCAGCGATCGAACAGGGCAGGGTTGATGCGGTCGCGGTGGCGGATATGGGCCGGCAGCGGCTGGCCCTTGTAGCGGCCGCTCGTCAGCATCACGGAGGACCAGAAGGCGGCAAGCTTGTCCAGATGCTCGGGCCAGTCGGCGATGGCGTCGTTGAAGATCGGACCCAGCTCCTCGTCCGCGCGGATGCGGGCATAGAAGGCATCGACGAGTCTCGCCAGTCCGTCATCATCCATGGCCAGCTTCGACATCGGGGACTGACTCCAAATATGTATGTGAGATGCATATATACAGCATCCCTAAAACATGCAACAAAAATGCATGATTGGAAACGCGCCATGCGCCTGACGCGCTATACCGATTATGCGATCCGGGTGCTGCTCTATCTGGCGCGCCCGACAGAGCAGCTCTGCTCGATCGCCGAGATCGCGCGCGCCTATGATATCTCGCAGAATCACCTCATGAAAGTCGTCAGCGACCTGGTGAATGCCGGCTATCTGGAGAGCGTGCGCGGGCGCTATGGCGGCATCCGCCTGGCCCGGCCGGCGGCGCAGATCAACATCGGCGCGCTGATCCGCCATACCGAGGGCGATCTCGATCTGGTCGGCTGCGACACCTGCGTCGTCGCGCCGGCCTGCGGCCTCACCGGCATGCTGGCCGAGGCGCTGGCCGCCTTCCTCGCCGTGCTCGACCGCTATTCCCTCGCCGATGCGCTGGACCGGAAAGGCGATCTCCAGCAATTGCTGCGGACCCTCCAGGACGCGGAAGCGCCTGCCCGCTGAACATCGTCATCCCGGCTTTCGCCAGGATGACGGGCTCTGCCATTGCCGTTGGCCCCCAACCCGCTTATCTTTTTTAAAAGCCGGCCTTCCGCCGTCGGCGCCCGCGGCCATCCACCGGGTTTCCCCAACCCGCGCGTCGCGACCCATTCTGTCGAGGTAGCCCTTGGAAACCATCACGATCGTCCTGGCCCTGCTGTTCGCCGTGGTGCTGAGCGGCATCATCGCGCGGATGCTGCCGTTCCCGCTGCCGCGCCCGCTGGTGCAGATCGCGCTCGGGGCGGTCATCGGGCTGATGGCGGACTGGCGGGTGACGCTCGATCCGCAGATCTTCTTCCTACTCTTCCTGCCGCCCCTGCTCTTCCTCGACGGCTGGCGCATCCCGCGCGAGGATTTGTTCAAGGACGGCAAGACCATCCTGGAGCTGGCGCTGGGCCTCGTCGTGTTCACGGTGCTGGGCATGGGTTTCCTCATCCACTGGATGATCCCGGCCATGCCGTGGGCGGTCGCCTTCGCGCTGGCGGCCGTGGTCTCGCCCACGGACCCCATCGCCGTCTCCGCCATCGCCCAGCGCGTGCCGATCCCCAAGCGGATGATGCACATCCTCGAGGGCGAATCGCTGCTGAACGACGCATCGGGCCTCGTCTGCCTCCGCTTCGCCGTCGCGGCGGCGCTCACCGGCACCTTCTCGGCCGGGGCGGCGACGCTGAGCTTCCTGTGGGTGGCGAGCGGCGGCATCATCGTGGGCGTGGGCCTCACCTGGCTGGTCGGCTGGCTCAAGGCCATCGTCACGCGACGCCTGGGGGAGGAGAGCGGATCGCAGATCCTCATCAGCCTGCTCATCCCCTTCGGCGCCTATCTGGTGGCGGAGCATCTGCATTGCTCTGGCATCCTCGCGGCGGTCGCGGCCGGGCTCACCATGGGCTTCGTGGAGTCGCGGGGCGGGGCGCTCGCCGTCACCCGCATCAACCGCACCTCGGTGTGGGACATGATCCAGTTCACCGCCAACGGCATCATCTTCGTGCTGCTCGGCGAGCAATTGCCCTCCATCCTGGTGAGCGCGGCCGAGACGGTGCGGATCACCGGCCATCACGAGCCATGGTGGCTGGCCATCTATGTCCTCGCCATCAATGCGGGCCTCGCCGGCCTGCGCTTCGCCTGGGTGTGGCTCTCCTTCCGGCTCACCCTGTTCCGGCAGGGCGGCGGGCCGACGACGCTGGACTGGCGGATCATCGGCGCCATGTCCTTCGCGGGCGTGCGCGGCGCGATCACGCTGGCGGGCGTACTCACCCTGCCGCTGGCGCTGAGCGACGGCTCGGCCTTCCCTGCGCGCGACCTCGCCATCTTCCTCGCCATGGGCGTCATCATCGTCTCGCTGGTTGCCGCCACCTTCGGCCTGCCGCTGCTGCTGCGCAATCTGGAGATGCCCGCCGAGCCGAACCAGAATGCCCCGGTGGAAGCCGCGCAGATCGCCGCCGCGCAGGCCGCCATCGCGGAGATCGAGCGCGCGCAGCACAAGCTGGCGGAGGGCCGCCCCGATGCGGACGCCTATGTCGCGATCGCCGCGCGCCTGATGGACATCTATCGCGAGCGGATCGACCGGCATGCCGGGGAGCCGGAACAGGCGAGCATCGTCCGGCGCGACGAGGCCATCGAGCGCGAATTGCGGCTGGCGGCGCTGCGGGCGGAGCGCGACGAGATATTCAGCCGCGTGCGGCGGCGCGAACTGGGCAGCGAGGCGGCCCGCAAGCTCGTCCGCCAGCTCGACCTGGCCGAGGCGCGCTACGCGGGATAGCGGCGAGGGATGCGCACGGGATTTGACTTGGCTTCGCACCGGAGACATCATCGCGCCATGCAGACTCGACGCAGTCATTTCCGGTTCCGCCACCATGGGGGGCAGCTTCTCGCGGGCATCTAGCCCCGGGTTCAGGCGCGACATGCCCCGAACTCGGGGCGAGTTCTCGATCGACTGAGCGCCAGGCTTCCTGCCGGCGCATCTTTTCAGCCTGAAAGCCACAATCATGACGAACAGCCCGGCGGCACCGCGCCCGCCCATCCATCTGATCGATACCGAAGCCGACACCCTCACCAATCTCGCGCTCGGCATCGAGGAGCGCCTGCCGCAGGTGAGCGACATGCTGCTCGAAGAGGTCGGACGCGCGACGGTCTATGCGGCGGCGGACATCCCGCGCGACGTGGTGACCATGTATTCGACCGTCTCGTTCACGGACGAAGCGAACGGCGCGACGCGCGCCGTCCAGCTCGTCTATCCCCGGGATGCCGACATTTCGGCGGGGCGCATCTCCATCCTGACGCCGATCGGCGCGGGGCTGGTCGGCCTGCGGGAGGGGCAATCCATCCTGTGGCCCGACCGCGACGGCCGCGAGCGCAGGCTCACCATCGTCAAGGTGACCCAGGCCGCGGCGGACGACCCCGCACTGCGGCAGCCGTCCTAGGACAGACAATGAAGCTCAGTGCTCCTGCGAAAGCAGGAGCACAAGGTGGTTCAACCCGTGACAGCCAAGCTTCAAGGAAAGCGGGGGCCGGCCGGATTCGGCTGGCCGCTGCCGGGACTCGGTTCGCCTTCCCGACCCTTGCGAGGGGTTCGGGTGCCGCATAGCGCCCGGGCATCGGTCGAACTGGAGACAAGATATATGGCGGGTCGTCACATTTTCATGCTGGGTATCGCGCTGGCCGCGGGCGGCCTTGCCGTGCCGGCGGCGGCCGAGGGCCTCGGCGCCGAGGCCAATTACGGACGCGCGAGCGGTCATTGGGGCACCGAGCTGGGAGCGGGCTACAGCCTCGGCCTGGGCGGGTTCAGCCTGACGCCGGGCGCGGGCGTCTATCTGCGCGATGGGGACACGGCCGTCTATGGCCGGCTGGAGGCGGCCTATCAGATCCCGCTTTCCTTCCGCATCGGCGCGGGCGTGCGGCTGAGCGGCGATGATCCGCGACCCTATGCGACCATCGCCATGCCGCTCCTGCCCAAGGTGGCGGTCAAGGGGAATGCAGGCCCCAAATATGTCTCGATCGGCCTGACGGTGGGCTACTGAAGGACGCCTGCTGACGGCGGCGGCGGCGCGCCGGGCATTCCCATCGCCCGCAAGGCCGGGCATAGCGGCGCCATGCCGACCGTCTTCAGCCATGCCCTGCTACCGCTTGCCGCCGGCATCGCGCTGGGGCGGGAGCGGTTGTCCGTGCCGCTGGTGCTGGCCGGGGCGGCGCTGGCGGCGGCGCCGGACCTGGACGTCATCGGCTTCCGATTCGGCCTCGGCTATGCGAGCGACTGGGGCCATCGCGGCCTGTCCCACTCGCTGCTCTTCGCGCTCCTCGTCTCCGGCGCGGTCGCGCTGCTCTGGCCGCGCGCACGCAGCCCGGGAGCGTGGCTGTTCCTCTTCGCCTGCCTCGCCTCGCATCCGCTGCTCGACCTGCTGACCGACGGCGGGCAGGGCGTGATGCTGCTCTGGCCGTTCAGCGAGACCCGCTTCTTCCTGCCCTGGCAACCGATCCGCGTCTCGCCGATCGGCGCGCGCTTCTTCACCGCGCGCGGGCTGGAGACGGTCTGGTCGGAGCTGGCGCTGATCTGGCTGCCGGCATCGGCGCTGAGCGGTGCGGCGATGCGATGGCGACGGCGGGCAAGTCTCCGACATCCGGAGGCAGCATCTTCCTAGCCCCTCCCAAAAGGGAGGGAGGAGACTCATTCCCACTCCATTATCAACAAAAAGAATATGTTATTGATATTGTGAGACTTATGCCAAGGCCGGGCGCGGCTTTACCGTCACTTTTACCGTCAAAAATCTGTGCTGAAAATGCACTGAACGGCTGTCGGTCAGCAGCGGAAATATCAATGCTTCGCCACCGATAGACCCCGACTCCGTCGCTTAGCAACCCCCTGAATTTACTCGGTCGAACCATCGGCATTCATCAACGGCGACTCACAACCGGACCTGTTGGCGAGCGACCCTGTTTGCGAGTCGTGGCGTGCACTGCTTGGCAATGCGGCGGAGAGGATCGCACCCCTCGATTTCAGGCCACATTGCAATAGATTGGACCCTCACAGGACCAACGCTCTCTTGAGATCGTCATGTTCAAAGGCGCTAGACATTCGGCTGATTTCAGCGCTGCGCGCACCAGCGTCACCCGTTGTGCGCGGCTCTTGGGCGGCCAGTCGACCGCGAGCCCCGGTGCCTATCATTCGACCTTCGCCGGCGGCGACGTAACCTTCAGCTATACGCCCTAGCCGGTCTAACGCTCCCCGGCTGCATGTCTGGAGCGGAACAGGTCCCATTCCTCCACGACACGTCCATCCGGCAGATGGCAGTAGCCCGACTGGCCGCTGGCGCCTTCCCGGATTTCCAGGTTCCCGCCTTGCTCCTCGCAATAGACGGACGCGGGGTTCGGCATGCCGACCGGCTTGTCCGCTGCAGGCGTCGCCCCACCTAGTGATAGGTTTTAGAATCAATTCCATTGAAAATTCTCGGAGATGTGATACCTATTCAGCTCAATTCCATTATGATTGATCCGTAAACGTTACATATGAAGTCAGAGAGCGAAGCGCTGGAACTGGTCGGCGACCATTTTCGCCGTGCTAGGCTGTCCATGGGTATGACCCAGGGACAAGTGGCCGATCTTGCCGGCATTTCACGGCCACGCTACCGAGATATCGAGACGGGGGCCGCGGCCGCGCGCACCACCACATTGATCAACATCGCCCGGGCGCTTGGGCTGGAAATGATGCTGGTCCCGCAGGTGATGGTGCCCGCCATCGAGGCGCTTCTGCAACCCGAGGCCGAGGACGATCAGCCCGCCTTCAGCCCACAACCGGAGGGTGACGATGACAGCCGCCCGCACCGCTGAGACCATCACTTCTCTCGATGTGTTCCTGAACAGCACGAAGGTCGGCACGATTGTCAGGACGCCGGGTGATTTCAACGCGTTCAGCCTTGATCCGGCCTATCGCGCGACCGGCGGCATTCCGGTTCTGAGTCTGTCGCTGCGCGCGGCGTCGGGGGGCTTGCGCAAAGATCCGCGGCCTGTCGCAGGCAGCCTGCCACCTTTCTTTGCCAACCTGCTGCCCGAAGACAGGCTGCGTGAAGCGATGGAAAAGCATCACGCGGGCAATGTGCGACCGGGAAACGATTTCGACCTTCTGGCCATCCTTGGCCCGGACTTGCCGGGGGCTGTGCGCGTGCTGCCCAGTGAAGGGCAACCCAGTATCACAACGGCGCCCGGCCAGGGCCAGCTCAAGGCCCGGTTCTCACTGGCCGGTGTGCAGATGAAGCTCTCGGTGATGAAGAACACCGGCAAGGGCGGTGGACTGACCTTGCCGCTCGGCGATGACCAGGGGCAGTACATTGCAAAATTTCCTTCGACCGCCTTTCCGGGCGTGTCGGAGAACGAGTTCGCCAATCTCGCGCTTGCGGAAGCGATCGGCATGGATGTGCCCGCACGCGAACTCGTCAGTAGAGACCAGTTCGAGGGCATTCCCGAAGAATTTGAGACGCTTGCAGAAGGCCTAGTTCTGGTTGTTCGTCGCTTCGACCGCGGAGAAGAAGGGCAACGGGTCCATATCGAAGATTTCGCGCAGGTTTTTGGCCTATATCCGGCACGTAAATATGATGGCGCCGCTTCCCACGACATTGCATCTGCCCTGAACGTGGCCATCTCGCCGTTCGCCGCGCTGGATTTTGTCCGGCGGCTGACATTCTCGGTGGTCATGGGTAATGGCGATATGCATCTCAAGAACTGGTCGCTGATCTATCCGGGAACTGGCGACACGCCGGCGTTTGCACCGATCTATGACATGCTTTCGACCGTTCCCTATATTCCGGCCGATGGGCTTGCGCTGTCTCTGGGCGGCGAGCGTATCTTCAAGGGCCTGACCCCGGCCCGCTGGAATGCGTTCGCCAATAGGGCCAGGCTGCCCGAGCCTGCTGTCCTGAAGGCGGTTGCCGAGACGGTGAAGCACATCGATGCGAAATGGTGGACGTTGCCGGAGCGCGAAGTGGTCCCGCCGCCCGTGCTGGAACGCATCGACGCCCATGTGAAAACCATGATCCCGACCCTAAGCGACTGATCCGTACCAGACACGACAGGCCGCGGGGGCTGGCAGCTTTCCCGCAAGCATGAAAAAGGCTCCGGCCGTGTGGTCGGAGCCTTTGTGCCGCACCTTAGTCGCCGCGGCGACCGTTGGGGCGAGACCAGATGAGGGAGAAGGTGTCGCCATCTTCCTCGTCGAAGAGCTTGGCGTAGATCGGAGCGTTGCAGCTCGGATCGTCCAGCTTGAATCTCCTCTGCTCATGACGGTCTCAGTTCACATGCGCTCGTAACGTGCGCCGGTTCATATTGAAAAGCTGGATGAAAGGGCTCGGGGTCGCCTCAACGCTGGGCGGGCAGGATTCCGAGCCCCACGAACCATCTTTCGACCAGAGCCTGCCAGGCGCCGACCGGCTCGTTTGGATGCCGAAGGCCGAAATTATGGTCGCCCGTAGCGAACAGGTGGAGTTCAGTGGAGACCTTGAGGAAGACGTTTCGGCCGATCGCGGCGACGCGTCTATCCGTCGGCAGCCGGGCGCTGCGTCCATCGGCCATCTCGGATGACGGACAGGCCACGACCATCCTCTGGCCGGTCGACATCACACTCCCGGCCGTCTATCAAATCGATGCCGCTGGCAATGAGGCGCTGGTCAATGGCCTGATGCGCGACGGCGCCTATGTCATCGAGGGCGTGCATCCGGCACTCGTCTTCAAGCGCGGGCGCGCCAAGGCCACTGCCACGCGATTGAGCGATGCGGACGGAGATGCGCGCGAATGACCCCTGCAAACCCCTCTTCCGAGGCGCCCGGACCCGAAGATCGCGTCCGGCCGGTCGTGGCGTTGCCGCGCACCGGTCTTCGCCAGCGCCGTGCTCCAGTCGGCGCTGACCATCGGGGTCAATGTCGCCTCGCAATCCGCCACGCGGGGGGATTCCGTCTATGTGGGCCTGCCGGGACAGACCGGCGAGATCGGCAGCCAGCTCATCCCCAACGCAGAGCGGCCGCCGACGGTCAAGACCCGCGAAGGCGCGGAGATCGCCATCTTCGTGGCGCGCGATCTCGATTTCGGCGGGACGCCGCCGGTCCGATGAGCATGGCCGCGCCCGCGCCGGAGCTGGCCTCCTATCTGGACGCCTATCTGACGCCGCTGATGCCGATGCTGGCGCGGCCGGACGTCACCGACATCTTCGTCAACCGCCCCGGCGAGATCTGGATCGAGACGCTGGGCGGCGCCGTCGAGCGCATCGCCATGCCCGAGCTGGACGAGACACGATTGTGGCGCCTGGCCCGCCAGATCGCCAGCCTCAACCATCAGGGCATCAGCCGCGAGCATCCCCTGCTCGCCGCCAGCCTGCCGGACGGCTCTCGCGTCCAGATCGTCGCTCCGCCCGCCACACGCGGCCCCATGGCGCTGGCGATCCGCAAGCATGTCGTCCCGGACATGAGCCTTGCCGACTATGGCGGGAGCGGGGCGTTCGACAATACCGTGGTCGCGCCGATGGACGCCGCCGGCCGGGCGGACGATCTGCTTCAGGCATTGAACGGCGATCCGCTGCGCCTGCTGGCGCAGGCCGTCCGCCAGCGCCGCAACATCGTCATCTCGGGCGGCACCTCGACGGGCAAGACCACCTTCCTCAATGCCCTGCTCAAGGAAATCCCGCCCCATGAGCGGCTGATCGTCATCGAGGACACGCCGGAGCTGCGCCTGGCCCATGAGAATGCGATTGGCCTCGTCGCGGTGAAAGGCGATCAGGGCGAGGCGCGGGTGACGACCGACGACCTGCTGCAAGCCTCGCTGCGCATGCGGCCCGACCGGATCATCCTGGGGGAGTTGCGCGGGGCCGAAGCCTACAGCTTCCTGCGCGCGGTCAATACGGGCCATCCCGGCTCGCTTACCACCCTCCATGCCGATAGCCCGGAAGGCGCCATCGAGCAGCTTGCGCTGATCGTCCTGCAATCAGGCGTGCACCTGCGCCGGGAGGATGTGGTGCATTATGTGAGGAGTGTGGTTGATCTATGAGTGCAGTTGGAATGGCGGGACGGGGAGCGGCGGATCACCAGAGTCGTGGCGAGGGATAGAGCGGGGAACGCCCTACTTCGGTAGCTGAGTGCGTATCGCCGCGCGCAGCAGGCCGAGATAGAGCGAACGATCATCGTCGCAGAAGAACGCCTGTTGGCGGCGGTTGCCGCGCTGCGTCACATGATGGGCAACGCCGGGAATGACAATGTGAGCAAGACGCGCCATGCTCGCATCCTTAGCGCAGTGACCGACTTTTGATCCGCTGATCGATTCCGGCCGCGCTCAGCCGCCGGAGCAACCCGAATGGCGGCGGCTGCTCGCCAACATCCTAAAGCATGAAATCCGCGGTGACCTTTCGCGGACAGGAACCCCCTGCGCGGAGCGAGAGTTTCGTTCCAATGGCAGCAGAAACGACTGAGCGCCGGTCGCGATGGATACCCAAGATCGTCGCAGGCTTCATCCTGTTTGCCATTCTGGGTCTGCTGGCGCTCGCAGCCTTTCCCTTCGGCCTGCTCAAGGACCGGATAGCGCAGCATATCGGCAGGGAATTGGGCACCCAGGTCACTATCGGCGCGATCGAGCGGCGTGAACTCCTCTCGTTCACGCCGACAATATCGATCCGGGGCCTGGCAATCCGCCAACCTGCCTGGGCCGGGCAAGGAAACATGGTCCATGCCAGAAGCCTGGACCTTCGCCTGCCGATGCTGCGTCTTCTCATGGGACGCTTCCCTCGACCGCAAACCATTACGGCCCATGGCCTCGCGCTCGCGCTCGTCCGTGACGCCGAAGGCCGTGCAAACTGGGAGAACCGGAACCGAGAGGAACCGGGCGACGACGAGCCTGAACCCGGATTCGAGCAACTCAGCATTCCGGACGGACGGATCAGCTTTCGGGACGACAAGCGCTTCCTGACCCTCGCGGGTCAGTTGACGGCCAGTAATGATGGTCTGCGCATCGAAGCGAATGGCCGGTTCCATGATGCGCCGGCGCGGCTGTCCGTGCGGGGTGGCCGGATTTCCGGGCTGGCTGCCGATGCCCCCTATTCACTCAGCTTTCGGCTGGTATCGCCGCTTCTGCGTCTCGAGGCGACGGGGCAGACCCGCGGCGCGCTGAACCTCAAATCCATGACCCTCGATATCCATGCTGTCGCGCCCACCCTCAAATATCTCGACGATGTGATCGAGGCCGGCCTGTTCGGGACGCGCGCTATCGATCTCAGGGCGAAAGTGCGCCATGCGGGGCGCGACTGGTTCGTCGATCGCATGACAGGTTCGATCGGCCGTTCGACCCTTGTCGCCAGGGCGGACGTCCTGAAGCGTGAGGGACGCACGAAGATCGACGCCGAGGTGCATTTCAGCGCCTTCGACTTTGACGATCTTTCCGACGCGGAAGGCAGGGCCCGCGCCGCCGCGATCGAAGCGCGCATCGGAAAACGGGTCTTTCCCGACACCCGTATCAATCTGTCCAAGGTCGGCCCCACGGACGGCATCATCCGCTTTCGCGCCGATCGCCTGCTCCTGACGAACTCGGCTTTCCGCTCGCTTGGCGGGACCATCCGGCTCGAAGGCAAGTTGCTCGCCATCGACAACATCGTGGCGGGCATGTCGAGCGGCCGGATGACCGGGTCCATGAAAGTCGATCAACAGGAGGGCGCAAGCCATCCTCTGCTTTCCCTCGACCTCGCCTTCCACGATGGCCGCCTCGAGACGCTGATCGGCTCGCGCGATGCCACCGGTCCGCTTCGCGGGCGTGTCCTGCTGTCCGGCCGGGGCGATACCATCCGCAGCGCGCTTGCCGGCGCGGATGGCCGGGCCGGACTGATCGTTCGAAACGGAACCGTGAAGCGCGCCTTCGCCGCGGTGCTGGGGCAGGATCTGGGCAAGGCCATCGGCGCGGTGCTGTCCAACAAGGAGGCCGTGGTGCCGCTACGCTGCCTCGCCATCGGCTTCACCGCGCGCAACGGCACGCTTACATCGGGGCCGTTCATCGTCGATACAGGCATATCGGTCGGTCAGGGCCAGGGCAGGCTCTCCCTTGCCGACGAGCGCATTGCCCTGTCCATCACCGGCCAATCACGAGACCCGAGCCCGTTGCGCCTTGCCGATCCGATCGTGGTCGGCGGCAATTTCCCGGCGCCCACCCTGAGCGCTGCCGGCAAACCGCCCGGCAGCAAGGTCAATGCCGGGACTGTGCTGTCGGCGGTCGGCAAATCCATCGGCCGAGCGCTGGGTCTCGGCGGAGACGATCGGCGCGCTGAGGCTTCGGTCCCCGCAGCAACGGATTGTGAGGCTTTTGCGAGAAGGATCCTGTAGCTTGAAAAATTACGAGAAACGGCCAGCATGCTGGACCGGCATCCGACATGAGACACGCCTGCATCAAAGGTAATGATGCTCCGTCCAAATAGATTGGGTAACCGATCATCCCCTGGCTGTAGTAGCGGGCGCGCCGTGTTGCGCGGCGAGAAGGCTTGCTCCGGCGCCCAAGCGCGCGAGTTGGGCGCGAAATGGCGTTCTGGATTAGCGGCGCGCCGGTAATGCATGGCGACGGCGCCGTTGCGCAGCGGCGTTGTCGAGATCAGCTCGAGCCGTCGCGTGCCGGGCATCCCGCTCTGATAGAGGGTCGGGCCGTGGCCGGCGATCTTGGGGTGCACCAGAAGCTTATACTCGTCGATCAGATCCAGCCGGTCCAGTTCGGTCGCGAGCTCGCCGCTACCCAAGACCACGCCGGCCGGGGTCGCGTCCTTGAGCCTCTGCACGCCCGTGCGCAGGTCGCCGGCGATGTGGTGGCTGTTGGTCCATGGGAAGGTCTTTCGCGTCGACGACACCACATATTTCGGCTTGGCCTCCAGCTTGACCGCCCACTCGCATATCGTCGGCGGCGTCGCCTTGTCGCCTCGGGCGAGTGCCGGCCAGTAGCTCTCCATCATCTCGTAGGTTACGCGACCCCACAGCATCAGTTCAGAGATGCATTCTGCCGCCCTGAAGAAATTTCTTTAATAGCATTCTTCATGCAGAAAATTACGCCCCTTAAATATGAAGCGAATTCGACCTACACAAGCTAACCACTTCTTGAATAACACTATCTGTTGATCAAAAACTCCATGAGCACTTCCATGTCTTTCTTACGCACACGGTAGCTTCGCCTTCCGGTCTCAATCATGTGCGGCGAATAGCCTGCCACCTGCATGGCATTGCGGATCATGCAGATATAAACTTTGACGGCATCGCTCGATCGTGAGCGTAGCTCAGCGTCCTTGGCAATGGCGTCGTGCGAAACATAGCGACCTGGTTCGTCCATCAGTCGGAGGCCTACCTGTTCAGCAAATAGGATCGCGCTAGGAGGCTCATCATCTCCATTGGCACGACAGTGATCCCCTCGCCGAACGTGATGTTGAAATTGGTGCGCGCGCCGAAGATGCCGCGCCTCCAGCAGGGTTCAAAATCCCGTGGTACTTCCACACGATGAGCAGCGGTATGCCGAGCGGGTCGGCATAGGCCTGCAGTTTCGCCAGATAGTCGGTCTTGAACGAAAGGGTGCGCGCCTTCTTGACCTTGACCTCGATCAGCAAAGGGCGGGCATGGTCGAAATGGGCAAGGAGATCGGGCACCTAGTATCGATCGTATCGCGCACCTGGTATCGCTCGAACGATGCGCGCGGCAATGCGGTCAGACCGATGCCAGCCCCCTCTGGTCGTCCTGCGGCGACCACACACACTCGTGCTATCTGACCAGCCTCGTCGGTCAGCGCATACCCGCAGTTGCGAGAATAACCGCCAGGTCCAAGGCCTTGATCCTGATCGATGGTGCCCGCTCGATGTCGATCCACTCGTCCACCGAATGCCCGCGGCCGCCGTCAGCCGCGCGCGGGATGGTCAAGGCCGGAATGCCGAGGCTCATAGGCACGTTCGAATCGGTGGAGCCGGATGAAATGCGGGGCGATATGCCCCGGACGCGATAGGCAGCACTGGCATAGCCCACGATCGCAGCGGTGTCGGGCGTGGTCCCGGCCGGCCGATCGCCTACCAGTTCCCTCTCGACGCTAACCGCGCCTTCCGCCGTCGAGCGGGCCTGGTTCTCAGCGGCTACGGCCGCGTCGACAGCGGCGAGAAAAGCCTGCTCCATCTTGGCCAGCTCCCCGGCGCTTTCCGAGCGCATATCCACCTGCAGCACGATTTCTCGGGGTATCGCGTTGATCGAAGTGCCGCCGCTCACGACGCTCGCGCTGTATGTCGTCTTTGGTGAGGCCGGCACGGGAATGTCGTAGAGCCCAACCACGGCCTGCGCCATCGCGGACATAGGGTTGACCAGCCCGAAGGCACCGAAACTATGCCCCCCTGGCCCCCTGAAAGTCAGCTTGTAGCGTTTCGATCCCACGCCGCCGCTGGTGAAGTCGGTCGAGGACGTGCCGTCGATCGAGAAAAAGGCGCTCGCTCGGTCCTTGTAGCGTCCGTTGGTGAAGAGATAGCGCATGCCGCGCAGGTCCCCCAATCCCTCCTCGCCGACCGTTCCCACGAACAATATGTCCGAGGGAGTCTGGATGTGCGCTTCGTTCATCGCGTTGATGATGCTGAGCTGGGTGGCAAGCCCCGTGGCGTCGTCGCCCACGCCGGGCGCGTAGAGTCGCTCGCCCTCTCGTCGCACGGTGGTGTCCGTGCCTTCCGGAAATACGGAATCCAGATGCGCCGAGACGATGACCAGCTTGCCACCGGGCGCGCCCGTGCCACGGCGCAAGCCCAGGACATTGCCTTCCTCGTCGATCTCCACATCGCTCAGGCCCAGTTCGCGGAACTTCTGGGCATAGAGGGCCGCTCGCGCGGATTCCTTGAACGGCGGGGCAGGCACCTGCGTCAGTGCGATGATATTGTCGACCCAGCGGTCGTGTTCCTGCTCCATGGCCGCAAGCGCGGCTTGATAGCCCGCATCGCTCATGATGCCCTGCATCAGCGCCAGGTCGGTGGAAGACGCCTCAGGCGCGGGCCTGGGCTGCGCCGCAAGAGGCGTCTGAACGAGGCTGAGCGGCAGAACGAAGGAGGCGAGGCGACCGGCAAGCTTCATGGACATCCCCTCTTCAATCGACATTCGCTAGGGCTATGACCGTCGCCAGGCCGATCGCCATATGCTTCACCGTCCCGGGCCGATCCAGCAACAGGGATTCCTCAAGCGAGTGGCTGCGGCTGGCGGAAAAGCCCGATCCCAGCGTCACGGCGGGGATGCCGAGGCTCATCGGCAGGTTGGAGTCCGTCGAGCCCCAACGGTAGCGAGGCGTCGCGCCGCCGGCCAGCGCAGAGGCCGTCGCGATCTGGACGATCGGCAGGGAGGGAGCGGTCATGCCGACAGGCCGATCGCCGATCTTCGTCGCCTCATATGTGATGACACCCTTGCTGGTGCTGTGCCGCGCATTCTCAGCATCGACCGCCGGCTGGAGCAAGCCGAGAAGATGGCGCTCTTCCGCCTCCAGATCCGCGTTGCTCTCGGACCGCATGTCGACGGTCATGGACATCTCGAACGGGATGGAATTGACCGATGTGCCGCCCTCGACGATGCCGACATTGAAGACGGTGCCCGTCTCTCGGGGCGCGGGCGTGTTCCTGAAGGCCGCGATCGCGTCCGCCAGCGCGTACGCGGGGCTCACGATGCCGAAGTCGCCCCGGCTGTGGCCACCGGGACCACTAAACGTCACCTTGTAGCGCTTCGAGCCGATGCCGCCGATCGCGATGGCATCGCGATTGGGTTCAAACGATATGAAATTGGCGATGCGGTCCTTATATTTGCCTTCGCCGAACAGATAGCGCATGCCCCGCAGGTCGCCGGGCCCTTCCTCGCCGACATTGCCGACGAACAATATGTCGCTTTTCGTGCGGATGCCGGCCTCCTCCATCGCGCGGATGAAGGCAAGCAACACGGCAAGGCTGCACGTATCGTCTCCGATGCCCGGCGCGTGAAGCCGGTCCCCTTCCCGCCGTACCTTCACGTCTGTCGACGCGGGAAAGACCGTATCCAGATGCGCCGCGACCACGAGGAGGGGTCCGCCCGGTGCCCCCATGCCGCGCCGCAGGCCCATGACATTGCCTTCTGCGTCGATCTCGACATCCGCGAGGCCGTGTTCCCGCAGCATGTCGGCAAAGGCCCTGGCCCGGTTTTGTTCGCCGAACGGCGGCGCCGGAATCTCAGTGAGCGTGATCACGTCGTTGATCAGCCGGTCCCAGTCGGCATCGAGCTTCGCATTCGCCGCCTGGAAGCGGGCATCGGCGTTGAGTGCCTGCAGGCGGGCGAGCGTCTCGGGCGCGGCCGCAGGCTCGGGCAACGCTGCTTGAGCGGCGCTCCACCCGGCGAGGGAAAGAAGCGAAAGACTGAAATGAAGACGAACTCTGGACATGGCGATCACTCCGCCGAGCGATGGAGAACAGGCGAAAGCAGGACGGCGCATAAAGTCGCCGCCCTGCCCTCCAGGGGATCAGAACTTGAACCGCATACCTACCGAATATTGGCGCCCGATGATGTCATACAGTCCGGCGTTGCTCGTCGGCGGGAGAATATAGCTCAGCGGATTTCCCGTCGCGATATCGTCGAAGATGTTCTTCACACCGCCGAATATCTGGATGTTCTGCCCGTTTGCGCCTTCCTTGAGCGTGTAGGACGCCGTCATGTTAAGGAGGAACTGGCTGTCAATCTTCGGCGCCGAGCCGTCTTCCCGGGTGATAAGCAGCACGCCGGCGGAATCACGGTCCACATCATAGAGACCGCCACCCGTGTAGCGCCCCTCCAGAAAGACAGAGAGCGGACCGGCGGCATAAGTCACAGAGGCATTCCAGCGCCAACGCGGCATGCCGCTACGGCCGGTGCCGACCACGCCCAGGAGCTCGTCCCTCACGCCATTGTTCACCTGAAACAGCTTATCGAGATACGTCGCGAGGAACCGGAACTGGACCTCCCCGCCCATATCGCCGAACAGACGGTCGAGCGGCAGACTGTAGGACATGTCGAAATCGATACCGGCAGTCTCGAATTCGCCCAGATTGACATAGGTGCGCAGAATCTGGCTGATCCTTTCCTCATTGCCCGAATAGCCCGAACCCCCACGGGTGATGAGATCGCAATAGGTGCTGATATTCTCGATATAGCATCCATTGAGGATCGTGTTCGTATCCGGAAGTCCGATCGCGTCCTTGAGCTTGATGTTGAAATAGTCGATCGACGCCGCGAAGCCCGGGACGAACTCCGGCCGCACCACCACGCCGACGGTCCAGGTATCGCCGATTTCCGGAGAGAGGCTCGCATTGCCTTGTTGCGGCGCGAGCGTCGCATATTGAATGCCCAGCAGCGGATCGATGATCGTCGTTGACTGCACGATGGACGAAGCGAAGAGCTCGCCCAGCGCCGCCGCGCGAATGTCGCGCGACCGCGTGGCGCGGAAGCGGAGCGAGGAGTTCACTTCCCAGGTAGCGCCGATCTTCCAGCTCGTCACGCCGCCGCTGGAGCTATAGTCGGTGTACCGGATCGCACCGTTGAGATCGAGCGAGCGGACAAAGGGCACATCACTCAGCAACGGAAAGACGACTTCGCCGAACACTTCCTTGACATTGACGCTACCCGAGAGTCCCTTGGGATTATGGATGTTGAAGCCGCTGACCGCGGATATCTGATCGACGGTCTGGACGACGGAATCCTCACGCCATTCCGCGCCGATCGCCAGCGACACCGGGCCGGCCCAGTTCTCGAACGCCGTGCCGGAGAAATCGATCGCCGCCGATTTTTCCTTGAAGGTTGCGTCGAGCCACGAAGTTCCGGTGACATAGCTGGAAGCCGCCGCGCTCGGCGAACCCTCGCCGAAGAGATCGATCGGCACACAGCCATTGGCAGGGTCGCTCAGCGTGGAACGGCAGACAATCTGCCCATTCTCCGGGTTAACGACCGCATCTATGGCCAGACGCCAGTTGGCATTGATGCGGTTGCCGACGACATCCTGATGATAGGCGTTCTGTCCGAACTGGAAATAGGCGCCCCAGCGCCAATCGCCGAACATCTTGCCCTCGCCCCCCACCATGTAGCGCTGGGTTTTGTTGGTACCGATCGCCCGATTGTAGCTGACGTCCGCATTGATGCGGCCCATGCTGAAGGAATCGAGCCCTTGCTCCTGCATGGCCGCGCGAATGCTGTCGGGTAAAAAGGCGTTGTCCGCCTGGATGGTCAGCGTGCCCAGATCGTAGGGGATCGAGAGCAGGAAATCGCTTCTGCTGCGCGCATAGCTTGCTTCTGCAAACAGGGTGAGTCCCTCGCTGAATTCGAACGATGCGCGCCCATAAATGTTATAGCGCTCCACCGGCACTTCGATGGTTCCGAGCTGGGTCTGGTTGAGTTCGCCTATGGGCGTTCCCGCGACCATATACTGGCTGCCGACGAGGTCGCCATAGGTGAACTGGGCCGGCTGGCCGCCCGGCAGGAAATAGGTTCCACGAAGCGGCCCAGAGGTGATCAGCCCTCCCATGGTTGCGCTCGATACGTTCACATTGTTGATGAGGAAGCTCTGCGCCTGGCCGTTGCCGAGCACATAATTGGGATTGGAGATGACCTGCCAATTGTCCGTGACCAGCTCCGAGCGGCTGGATCCCGGCTGAATGCCCTTATTGTCCTCATACTCGCCGGCCACCACGACGTTACCGCGATCGTCGGCGAAATTGAAACCGGCCGAAAGTGCCGCGCGATAGCGGGCGTTGTCGTTGTAATCTGAGACGCCATACTGGAATTCGCCCTCGATGCCGGTCATCTTCTTCTTGAAGATGAGGTTGACGACACCCGCGACGGCGTCCGACCCCCAGGCAGCGGAGGCACCACCCGTCACGACTTCGGTCCGCTCGATCAGCACGGTCGGCACGACATTGAGGTCGACGCGGCCCTGAATCGTGGAGGGCACAAACCGGCGCCCGTCGACCAGCACCAGAGTGCGGGTCGCCCCGAGATTGCGGAGATTGACCAGATTGGCGCCGCTGGTGACGGACGTGTGGTTGGTGGAGCTCGGCGTCGTGCCCTGCCCGAAGGACGGCACGGCATTCAGCACATCCGCGATGTTGGTCGCGGCCCTGTTCTGCAGATCTTCGACACCCACCATCGTCGTCGGCGTCGGCGCGGTGTAGCCGGTCCTGCTGACGCGCGATGCGGTGACAGTGATCGCTTCCGGTTCGCCCGTGAGTTCATCGGATGCCTGAGGCAGCGCCTCCTGCTCCTGCGCGTTAGCCGGCATGGGCAGCGTCGCCGCCTGCGCCGCCAGCATCAGCGCCAGCGTGCTGCAGCCCGCCATGGTCGGCACGCGCATCCTGGTTGCTGCATTCATGATCTGTACGCCCCTTGTATTGTCGCTTCGCGGCCGTTGCGGCAGTCGAAGATCGGTGACCAAAGCCCCTCCGGGAACCGCCGACCCTTCGTTGCAATGGGTGCGGCTGGCTGCGGGAATGACCCTGCACCGCCAACCTGTCATAAAGCTGTCCCATTTGCTGATATCGTCGCGCCGCGATTTCCCTGAAAAATCAACGCAGGACGACAGCTTTGTGACAGGTTCGGAGCGCTAGCCTGCGCAGCTGCAACACGGCTGACACAAGAGGAATGGGCGATGAAGGCACGGCTATGCAACGCGGCTGCGAGGGTCGCCTTGATGGGACTTGCCATGGCAGCGCCGTCCCTCGCTTCGGCGGAGCGAGCGGTGACGATTCATGCCGGAAAACTGCTCGACGGCAGGGGTGGCATGGCCAGCGACATGACAATCACCGTCAATGACGGCAAGATTGTCAGCGTGGAGCAAGGCGCGGCCGGCCAGGCCGATTATGAATTCGGCGACCTCACCGTGCTGCCGGGTCTGATCGACACCCATGTGCACATCACCAAGATCTTCAATCATGAGGGCCGGGCGACAGAAGAAGGCCTGACCGACGAAGAGCGGGGTCTGAAATGGGCCGAGAATGCCTGGATCACCTTGGCAGGCGGCTTCACGACCGTACAGAGCATCGGGTCAGACGACGATTTCCCGCTGCGCGCGGCCATCACCAATGGCCGTCTGCCCGGCCCGCGCCTTTTGACCTCCGGTCAGCCATTCGGCGATCCCGGCGCAACGCCCGAAGAGATTCGCGCCTATGTCCGCGCGGCGAAAGCCAAAGGTGCCGACGTCATCAAGATCTTCGCATCGAAGAGCAGCCGGGATGGCGGCGGACCGACCCTCACCGACGCACAGCTTGGCGCGGCCTGTGACGAGGCGCGCACGCTCGGACTGCGAACCTGGGTGCATGCTCATGCCGCGTCGGCGGTCCGGCAGGCGACGGAACAGGGGTGCTACGCCGTGACCCACGGCCGTTTCGTGACGCAGGACGTGCTGGACCTCCTGGCGCGCAACGGCACCTATATGGAACCCTCATGGGGCGTCGTGCAGCAAAACTACATGGCCCATGCGAAGGACTATGTCGGCATCGGCAATTACACGCAGGAAGCGCTGGCAAGAATGCTTCCCTATCAGGAGACAACTCCGCCGGTCTGGCAGATGATGTTCCACACTCCCGGCCTCAAGATTCTTTCCGGCACCGACGCCGTTGCCGGCGCGGAAGGCCATAATGTCGAGGAAATCATCTGGCGGGTCGAGCATGGGCAGAGCGCGATGGACGCCATCGTCGACGCCACGTCGACGGATGCGGAAGCCCTGCAGCTCGGTGACCGAATCGGCGCCGTAGCGCCCGGAATGGAGGCCGATATCATCGCGGTAGGCGGCGATCCACTGCGCGATATCACGGCTCTGCGTGACGTTCGCTTCGTCATGAAAGGCGGCAAGGTCTACAAGCATGTAGAGACGCCCGATCCGGGCGACCCCATTGACAAGCCGGCATTCTGAGCGGGAGTATTGCCTTCGCGGACGCCACAGGCGACGCGAGGATAACGAAGGGGGATGCCGCAGACTGGTCCTGAAATGGGGATTGAGTATGCGTGTAATGATTGTCGAAGACGACGCCAGCCTCGCCCGGGGAATGGAAGCGACATTGACCGCGGGCGGCTTCGCAGTCGACAGGTTCGCTTGTGGCGAGGACGCCATCGATATGGCCGGAACCGAGCCATATAGCGTCATCGTTCTGGACCTCGGACTGCCGGACATGGATGGCCTCGACGTCGTCCAACAGATGCGGAACCGACGCATCTCGACGCCCATCCTGATCCTCACCGCCCGCGATCAGGTGGACGACCGGATCCAAGGACTCGACCGCGGCGCGGATGATTATCTCCCCAAGCCCTTTGATCCGCGCGAGCTGGAAGCTCGGATGCGCGCATTGGTTCGGCGCGGACAGGGCACGCCGAATCCGATCCTGACCTGCGGCTCGCTCACATTCGATCCGGCGAGCCGCACGGCGTTCCTCGATGAAGAGGCTATCGATCTGCGGCGCCGCGAGCTCGCGGTGCTGGAGGCCCTGATGCGGCGTCAGGGGCGCGTTGTGGCCAAGGAGCGGCTTTGTGCGGAGATCTTCAATTTCAATGACGCCGTCGCCCCCAACGCGGTCGAGGTCTATGTCGGCCGCCTGCGACGGAAGCTCATGCCGGACGGCCCAGCGATCCGAACCGTGCGCGGCCTGGGCTACATGATGCACATTGCCTAGCTGGCTCAAACCCGCCCCGCCCCGCTCGCTGCGCGGGAGACTGACGGTAGCGGTGATGATTCCTCTTTCGGCGCTGTTGCTGCTGGTTGGCACGGTGACATGCATCGTCATCCACAACACGCTGGAGCAAACGGCCGACCGCGTTCTCGTCGGCTCGACGCGCACGCTCAGCCTCGCGCTTGCGTCCCCGCTCGAAGCGCGCGACACGGTGCTCAATCTTGCCGTGCAGCTCCTCCAGCGCCGCGCCCGCCCGGTGCCTTACTACAGCATCTATGAGGGCGACCGGCTGGTCGCCGGTTTCGCGGAACTCGCGCCGCCAGCGGATTATCGGCCGCCTTACACGAACATTGCCGATCGCCATCCGCCCGCGACATTCCCGGCGACCTACAGGGATCGCAAGCTTCATCGCGGCTATGTGGAGCCGGAGCATGCGCATGCGGTGCTGCAGCCGGCTTATCTTTACGACGGGACGTTCAGGGGACAGCCAGCGCGCATCGCGGCCGAGGTCCGGGCCGTCGCCGGCTTCGCGAAGCCGCTGGCGATCCAGGTCGCCGACCATGTCACCGACCGGCACGAATATCAGATGATCCGTTATCTGCAGGTCGGCGGCGGCGGCGTGCTCATCCTGCTCATCTCCGTGCTTCTGTTCTGGTGGGCGATCACCTGGGGTCTGGCGCCCTATTCCCTGCTGCACAGCCAGGTGCAGGAAGCCAATATCGATCCGCCGGAACATTTCCGCATGTCCTTGCCGAGCGACATGCCTCGCGAGGCGATACCGTTGATCGAAGCCTTCAACCGGATGATGGAGCGAACGGAACGAGCGACCGACTCGATCCGTCAGTTCACCGCGAACGCCTCCCACCAGATGCGCACGCCCTTGTCCATTCTGCGCGTCCATCTCGACGTGCTCCACAGCTTCGGCGCCCACTCCGATCGCGGCAAACAGGCCCTGCAGGATATCGCCGCCGCCGTCGACACGCTCGAGCGGCTCCTGATGCAATTGATCGCGCTGGAGCGCGCGAGCCAGGAACAGCTCGACGAAGGACAGATGTTCGACCTAGGGGAAGTGGCCGCGGAGGTGATGAGCATGCGCTATGCGAGCGCGGTCAAGCAGGACGTCGAGATGTCCTATGAGAAGCCGTGCGAAGACAGGATTCTGGCTCGCGGCAATAGCGTGCTGGCCAGCGAACTCATCGGCAATCTGGTCGACAACGCGATCCGCTACAACCGGCCTGGCGGTCTGGTGACGATCCGCCTGATGCAGGAGGGTCCGGTCGCCTGCGTCGAGATCGAAGATGACGGCCCCGGCATTCCGCCCGCCGAGCGGGAGAAGGTGTTCGAGCGCTTCTACCGCCGTTCCTCGAACATGGATTGCCTGGGCAGTGGACTCGGCCTGTCGATCGTCAGGGCGCTTGCGGATCGACTGGGCGCGACCGTGCAACTGGGCGACGGCGCGCACGGGCGGGGCCTTCGCGTAACGGTGCGTTTTCATGCTGGCCAATGACAGCTTAGCGACAGTTGCCACACCTACTTTCATCTCATGTCCATATTCCGCTCTCGCCGCCGGTCCCGCACCATGACGAGCATGGCGCTCTGCGCAATGGCCCTGTTCGGAATGGCTTCCATCGCCGTCGTCGCCGCGGAAGCGGGGCAGCCGATGACGGTCAATGCGGGGGTTTTCAGCCCTGCGCAGGCGGAACGCGGCCGGCTGGCCTATCAGGCCCATTGCGCCGCCTGCCACGGTGAGACGCTGACGGGAGAAGGCGCGCCGGCACTGGCCGGCCCTTTCTGGACGGCCTGGTCAGGCCGGTCGCTCGACGAGCTGTATCTGCTCGTCCAGGGCTCCATGCCGCAGCAGGCGCCCGAGAGCCTGCCACCCGAAACCTATGCGGACATCATCGCCTACATGCTTCGGATCGGCGGCTATCCCTCCGGGTCGCAACCGCTGCCAGCCGATGAAGCGGAGATCGCCGCGATTCGCATCGAGCAACCGAAATGATGCGTGTCGCGGCGATCCCGTTGGCGCTCGGCCTGTCGCTCGCGAGCCTGGCGCAAGCGTCTCCCGGAGAATGGACGGACTATGCCGGGGATCGCGGCGCGCAGCGCTACGCGCCGTTCGACCAGATCAACCCGGATACCATCAGAGATCTCAGGATCATCTGGCGCCGGCCCGCCGCTTCGCCCGAGCTGCTGGCGGAAGACCCGCAAATCCCCGTGTCCGGCTACTTCAAATCGACCCCGCTCATGGCGGAAGGGCGGCTCTATGCGCAGAATGCCGCAGGTCTGATCGAGGCGTTCGATCCGGCGACCGGCGCGACGATCTGGTCGCAGGAACGCTTTGCCGGCGATGCGGTGAATGGCATCGGCATGCGCGGCATCGCCTATCTCGATATGGATGGCCATGGGCGCCTGATCGCCGTGCGCGATCACTGGCTCTATGCCGTCGACGCGGCGACCGGGCGAATCATCCGGTCATTCGGCGAGAATGGACGAGTGGACCTGCGGCCGGGCATGGGGCCGCGCGCCAGCGACTATCGCTGGCAAGGCGCGCCGCAGCTGTGCAATGGCACGGTCGTCCTCGGCACGAGCATGACGGACGCGCCGGCCAACAAGGAGGAACCGCCGGGCTATGTCCAGGCGTTCGATGCCGCGACGGGCAGGCCGCGCTGGCGCTTCAGCCCCATCCCGGAGGCAGGAGACCCCGCCACCGGGACATGGGAAGACGAATCCTGGCGCTACACGGGCGAAGGCAATGTCTGGGCGCCGATGAGCGCCGACGAGCAGCTCGGCCTCGTCTATCTGCCCACCAGCTCACCGACCAACGACATGTATGGCGGCCACCGTCCCGGCGACAATCTCTACACGGATTCGGTCGTGGCGCTGCGCTGCGTTACGGGCGAGATGCGCTGGCACTATCAGATCGTCCATCACGATCTGTGGGACTATGATCTCAACGCGGCGCCGATGCTTGTCGACATCGAGGTGGAGGGACGGGCGATCAAGGCGCTGGTCCAGCTCACCAAGCGCGCGCAGGCCTTCGTGTTCGATCGCGAGACGGGACGGCCGGTCTGGCCGATCGAGGAGCGCCCCGTGCCGCCGGCCGTCACGGCCGGCGAGCGGGCGTCGCCGACCCAACCTTTCCCCAGCCTGCCCGCGCCATATGAGCCGCAGGGATCGCTGGAGGACAATCTCACCGACCTGACACCGGAGTTGCGCGCCGCCGCGCTGCGCATGGCCGCCGACTATCTCACCGGGCCGATCTTCACGCCGCCTTATGCCGCGGACGCGACAGGCAAGCGCGGCAGCCTGCAGATGCCCACCGGCGGCAGCGGCTGGCCGGGCGGCGCGTTCGATCCCGAAACGGGCATGCTGTTCGTCCCGTCCCTGACGCGTCCGCTCTGGGCGACCATCGTGCCAGGCGATCCGAAGAACACGAACCTGCGCTATACGCGCGGCCGGCGCACCCTGATGGATGGCCCGGAAGGGCTGCCCATATCCAGGCCGCCCTATGGCCGCATCACCGCGATCGATCTTCAGACCGGCCAGCATCGCTGGATGGTGGCCAATGCCGACGGGCCGCGAGACCACCCGGCTCTTGCCGGACATGATGCGCCCCGCCTCGGCGTCCCCAGTCACGACATGCCGCTCGCCACGAAAAGCCTGCTGTTCGTGGCACTGGCCGACCCGGTGACGATCCAGGGGCGCACGGTGCGCGGTCGCATCCCACTGGAGGATTATTTCGACAACGGCCTGCGGGCCTATGACAAGGCGACCGGGACCATCCTATGGGAGATGAACCTGCCGGCCGGCGCGACCGGCTCGCTGATGAGCTACATGTTCGAGGGCAAGCAATATCTGGTCGTGCCGGTCGGCGGGAAGGCCGCGCCCGCCGAGTTCATCGCGCTCGCCCTCCCATGATGCGGGCACGGCGCCTCATGCTCGGCCTGACGCCGGCTCTGGTCGCGATGCTCCAGCCGACCACCATGGCGCTCGCCCGAGCCGAACCAGCGCCCGCACCGGCTTCTATGCCGACCTCTCCGGCCGTGCGGGACGACTTCACCGTCGCGGCGGTCGGCGATCTCATCTATCTGCGCGCCATGCTGCCGACCATCGAAGCGCGCTCGCCGCAACTGCTGCGCCTGTTGCGCGAGGCGGACCTCAGCTTCGGCAATTTCGAGACCAATATCTTCGATCTCGCGCACTTTGCCGGCGCTCCCCAGGCCGAATCCGGGGGCACCTGGATGTTCGGGGCGACGGGCGTGCCGGCGGACGTGCGGGCCATGGGTTTCGACCTCGTCGGGACGGCGAACAATCACACCACGGACTGGGGCGTGGAAGGCATGGCCGAGACGCTCCGACGCCTCACCGAAAACGGCGTCGTCCATGCAGGCGCGGGCGCAAGCCTGTCGCTCGCCCGCGCGCCGGCCTATGTCGACCTGCCAGCGGGACGGATAGGCCTCGTCGCCGCCGCCAGCAGCTTCACGCCCATGTCACGCGCTGCCGATCCGGCAGGCCGGGTTCCTGGCCGGGCCGGTCTCAATCCCCTGCGCGTGACGCGCACCGTCCTCGTGCCGCCGGCGGATATGGCCGTCATCGAGCATATCGCCAAGGCGGCTGGCGGGCGCAACGGCCCGAAGGAGGACGGCGTCGAGCTGATGGGCGCCCGTTACGGCACCGGCGCGGCGGACGATCCGGTCGCCTATCGCTTCACGGCCAACCCCCGCGACGTCGCCGGCAATCTCCGCTCCATCCGGCAAGCCCGGCAGAACGGCAATTTCGCGATCTTCTCCCTGCACAATCACGAACCGGGCAACGAATTCGACACGCCGGCCGACTTTGCCCCGGTGCTGGCCCGTCAGGCGATTGATGCCGGCGCCGACATGTATGTGGGCCACGGCCCGCACCAACTGCGCGGGATCGAGATCTACAAGGGCAAGCCGATCTTCTATTCGCTCGGCAACTTCGCGATGATGAACAACTCGCTCGATGACATACCCGCGGACATGTACGAGGATAATGGCGCCGATCCGGCCTCGCTCACGCCGCCCCAACTGCTTCACCGGCGCAATGCGAAGAGCTTTTCCAACCCGCGCTTCTTCGAAAGCATAGTGGCGGTCAGCCGGTTCACCGGCGGCAAGGTCGCCGAAATCCGCCTCTATCCGCTCGATCTCGGCCTCGATGCGGCGGGTGCTGACAAGGGCGTGCCCACCCTCGCCTCTCCCGCCGTCGGCAGGCGAATATTGGAGCGGCTCCAGCGCCTGTCGGCCCCGTTCGGCACGCGGATCGCCATCGAGGACGGCGTGGGGATCATCCGCCCCTGACGGGCATCACGCTCAGTCCGCCGTATAGCGATAGACTTTGCCGCCCTTCATGACGAAGCGCACGCGCGCAAGGGCCGTGATATCCTGCAAGGGATCGCCATCGACGGCGATGATATCCGCCTCCATGCCCGGTGCGAGCGCGCCGATCCGGTCGCCGAGCCGCAGTGCCTGCGCGTCCAGGGACGTCGCAGCGACGATGGCGTCCATCGGCGCCTGGCCATTCTGCACACGCCAGATGATCTCCTGAACATTATTGCCCTCGGCACCCGCGACCGCATCGCTACCGGACAGATAATGCATGCCCTCGACGGCGATGAACCGGCGCCATTTCGCCTTGTTCATCTCGACATTGCCTTCCATATATTCGAAAGCTTCTTCGGTATAATTGCCAATACCCAGATATTTTTCCTTGTTTTTCATATAATTGGGTTGGACAACGCCGAATGTCGGCTCGATATACAGGCCGCTTTGCCCCGCCAGCGCGAGCGTTTCGTCGGTTACGAGCTGGGCGTGGGTTACCGCGGTGCATTTGCCCTTGATCGCAGCCCGCACGGCGCTGTCCGCATGGGCATGGACCCAGACGCGCAGACCCTGCCTGGCCGCCTCGTCGCATGCCGCCGCGATCTGCTCGTCGCTCCAGGTCTGGGCGCCGCCTTCGCGAATGCTCTTCGATGCGAAAATCTTGATGAGGTCGACACCCTGCGCCTTGCGCGCGCGCACCTCGGCCCGGATCTGATCCGGCGTCAGCTCATCGCCGCGGACCGGCGCGCCCGACGTCAGGATGCGCGGCCCCGCCAATCGTCCACGATCGATCGCGTCGCGCAGCGGCAGTTCCGCGTCCATGCCGATGCTCTGCACGGTCGTATAGCCGTTGATCAGCGTGACATAGGCGTTTTCGGCGATCTTGAGCGCCTTCTGCTCCTCGCTCTCGCCTTCGCTGGTCGCCCGCCCCTCATCGTTGAAATGCGCGCCGATATGCACATGGGTATCGATGAGGCCGGGCAGCACGGTGAGCCGGGCGAAGTCATAGTCGATCTCGCCCGTGCGCCCCGGCGTAAGGCTGGCGATCCGCCCATCGGCCACGCTGATCGTCACGTCGCGCACGACCCCGCCGCGTCCGTCGATCATCTCGCCGGCATAGATGGTCGCGTCATCCGCGCCCGCCGCCGCGGTGGAAGCAAGCAGCGCGGCCGAGGCCATCAGAGCGGCGCGGGCGAGCCTGGCAAGGCGCATGGTCATGAGACGATCCTTTCAGATTATGGCTGTTGCGCGCGATCCGCCGTGGCGGCCGGACCGTAGAGTATCCCGTTGAAGAAGAGCTTGAACGTGCCATGGGGCTGGCCGCGCTGGAGCACCTCCGGCCCATAGAGGAACAGCTTGCCGCGCCCCACGTCGATATCCAGCACGCCGGCCATTCCATCGAGCGCCGCCTCGCCATGCGCCCAGCCCGAGCGGAGCAGGTCCGCCCCCTCGAACCAGGAGACACTGGCGATGCCGGACGCGCCCGGCTCGGCCCGATAGACCGGGCTGTTGGCGAAATAGACGTCGCCCTGCGCGGGCATGCCATAGGCCAGCGGCTGGCGCGTATCGAATTGCGCCCGCAGCAGCGAGCCGGGAATGAAATAGGTCTCCGGCGGCAGCGGTTTCCCATCGTCGTCCTTCACGCCGAAGTCCACCGGCATATCGAAGAGATCGACCAGCGCGGTGGAACTGCCGATCGCCATCAGCGTACCGCCGTTCCGCGCGAAACGCTCGATCTGCGGCAAGGTCTTCGCCGCACTGATCTCGCCGAGCATCGGCCGGTATTCGGTGGGAATATCCGCTGCGTCGGGCTGCGCGATCGGACGGCGATTGCGACTGCTCTGCCCTTCGCCGACATAGGCGGCATCGGGGAAGATCAGCACGTCGAACGCGGCATTGAGATCGCCCGCGGCCAGCCTCTGCGGATGAACGACCTCATAGGGAAACTCGAACTGGTCGAAGAGCCAGCGTATCCAGCCGCTGGGCATGAGGCCGCCCCACAGATCGACAATGCCGATGCGGACGGGGCGGAGCGCGATCGTCTCGCCCCGTGGCGCCCGTGACTGCGCCAGCGCGTCGACGCCCAGCGGACCGACCGCCTCCCCGACGATGCGCGCCGCGGCCTCGCTATAGGGCACCCAGATCGCGCCCGGGCCGAAGTCCTTGCCGCCGGCGCGCGTGCCCTCGCGGATCCACATCACCGGCTGCCCCGCCTTGAGCAGCCGATTGGTGAGCACGAAACTGTCATTGACGCGATGATCGACAATCCAGCCCGCGCGCCCCTCTCCGACGATCCGGCCGACGGGCGGCGCGATCTCGTCCGGGAGCGTCTCGAACGGGCCGTCAAACCCTTCGACGATACGATCGAACCCGACTCCCATCTGATAGGCCAGCGTATATCCCGTCGCGTCATAGGGACGGATCGGCGGGCCGCCGGGATAGGCGACGTCGTGCGGATGGTCCTGCGGCTCGAACATGTCGAGGATGTGCGGGCGGTAAGCCTGCGCCGTGCGCACGACCAGCGAGCCGGCCGGATAGCGCTGGCCGCCCACCTCGAAAGCGGCCCTCGCCCGCTCGACCGTGACGCCGCCGCGAATGAGCGTGTTGGCGAATTTCACGGCGGTGGGGAAGTCCGGCTGATCGGCCGGAATGACATAGCCGCGCGCGGCGCGCAGGGCGGGATCGCGCAGAATGCGATCGTAAAGCGCCACGTCGATCCCGGCGGGGTTGCCGCGCGGATCGAGCCCGAGCGTGCCCTGGCCGGACGGCGTCGCCTCGGCCGCCGCCGCCAGCGCCTCGACGCGGCTGGCCGAATCCACCCAGCTATCCCCGCTTCCCCGCGCGATCGCATTGGCCGCCATGCGATACATGTTGAACAGCAGCCGTTCCCGATTGCGTGCGGAATAGTCGAGCAGCGCCCGGTTCATCGAAAGCGAATAGTCGATCGAATCCTTCATATGCCACATGCGCGGCGAAACCGGCATGGGCAGGTCGTTGCGCGGCAACTGGTTCTCCGCGGTCAGCGAAAGCTGGAACGGGGTCGGGCTCCCGACGATCTCGGTCAGGATGCCGATCGCATTGTGAAAATAGGACACGGTGCGCAGGCTGCCGTTGAACCAGGTCGAATAATTGGCGGTAGAGCGCATGCCGGACCCGGCCTTGCCCTCTGAGACGAGGCCGCTGTGCATGGCCGCGCCTACTTCCGAGAGGCCCGTGATGACCAGCGGATCATAGACATAATTGAAGGGATCGCGGAACGGCGGCATGAAGACCACCATGCCGTCCGGTCCCGGCTGGTGGTGATTGTAGATGATCTGCGGAAACCACTCGCGAAACAGGACGCGCGATATATTGCGGGTCTCAGGCTGGGTGATCGCGTACCAGTCCCGATTGTTATCGTGGCCGACATATTTCTGGTAGAGCCGCGGCAGCGCGCCGCCCTGAGTGGGCTGGAGCGGCCTGGGCATCGCGAACTGCATGTACCAGTCGGCGACGAGTTGCTGCCCGTCGGGATTGTCATGGCCGAACAGGATGATGACATTGTCGAGGATCCGGCGGGTTTCGGCATCGTCGGCGCGCGTGAAATGCTCGACCGCCGCCATGAGCGCCTGCGCATGCACCGTCTCGGCCGCATGCATGCCGCCATCCACCCACACGATCGCGCGCCCCTCCCGCGCCAGCGCTGCGGCGGCGGCATCGTCCAGATCGCGGCCCTGCGCCATGCGACGCGCAATGTCCCGATAATGATCGAGCTTCGCCATATTCTCCGGCGATGAGACGATCATCATATATTGGGGCCGGCCTTCCGCCGTCCGGCCGATCTCGACGAGTTGCGCGCGGTCCGAGGACGCCGCCACGGCTTTGAAATAGCGCTCCAACTGCGCATAGTTCGCCAGGAAATAATCGGTGCCGATGGGCGTTCCGATGACCGATTCGATGGTCGGCACCGCCTCGGGGGTCTGCGCGGGTGCGTTTCCGGCCGCGAGCAGGGCGGCGAACCAGAGTAGCCCGTTTCTCAATTTCACGCCCGAACCCCGCAATCATCTTCTCTGCCGGCAGCAGGCTATCGGGCCTTGCTGTCGGGAAGCTGTCGTCCGGACGCGGCGCCAGCGCGGCACCGGGGACAGCTTTGTGACAGCACAAGTTTCTATCCTCGCCAGCATGTTACCGCCAATCGGTCCCTACAGCATCGCCCTGCCCGTCGCAGCCCTGCTCATGGCTTCGAGGGTCGCGAGCGCGGCGACGCTTCCTGCCTCCGCGGCGCCAGGGGCGGAGGCGCGCGTGGATCAGGCGCGGCGCGCTTATGCGGCCTCCTGCGCCATGTGCCATGGCGATCGCGGCGAGGGGCTTGTGGCCCCCGCCATCCGGCCGCTGCCCGTCACTCTCGCGGAGGCCCGGGCGATCGTGCGCGCCGGACGGGGCGAAATGCCCGCCATCCCGTCGGCGCAGCTTTCCGATCCTGTCCTGAGCCTCATCCTGGCCGATCTGGCGAACTCTGAATGAAAGGTGTCGGCGCGACTCTTCCGCTCTTCTGGCTCGCGCCTACCCTGCTGGCGGCATCACCGGGCGACCAATGGTCGGTCTATGCCGGTGATGCCGCCAGTAGCCGTCATTCATCCCTGACCGGAATCAATGCCGCCAATGTGGACGATCTGCGCATCGTCTGGACCTGGCGGCACGATGACCGAGCCGTGCCGGCGCAGCGCACCCCGCCCGGCCGCTTCGAGACCACGCCGCTCATGATGGACGGCCTGCTCTATGTGAGCACGCCCTATGGCAATGTCGTCGCGCTCGACCCCGTGACCGGCGAGCAGCGCTGGCGCTTCGACACGCATGGCGATCGCCCCGGCCTGTGGCGGTCGGCAAGCGGCTTCAAGCATCGCGGTGTCGCAGCATGGCGGGATGGCGCGAGATTGCGCATCTTCGTCGCGAGCCGCACCGGATTGTTCAGCCTCGACGGGACCACCGGCGAGCCCGTCGCGAGTTTCGGCGCTCGCGGACGCGTGGCCCTCACGCGCGGTCCGGGCAATGAGGCCGGCGTTCTTGATCCCGCCGATCTCATGATCTCCTCGCCGCCCATCGTCGTCGGCGACATCGTCATCGTCGGCGGCGCCATTCCGGACCGGCTGATCACGCGGCCGCCCCAGGTGGGCAGCGTGCAGGCCTTCGACGCCAGGACCGGCCGGCGGCTCTGGACCTTCGACATCGTCCCGCAATCCGCCGATGCACCGGGCGCGGAAAGCTGGGACGATGGCGGCTGGGCGCGGGCAGGCCATGGCAATGCCTGGGCGCCGATGAGCGCGGATATCGCGCGCGGGCTCGTCTATGTGCCGACAAGCAGCACATCCAACGACTTCTATGGCGGCGCCCGCCCCGGCGACAATCTCTTCGGCGAATCTCTCCTGTGCCTGGACGCGAGAACCGGCGCCCTTCGCTGGCACCGGCAGCTCGTTCACCATGGCGTGTGGGATTATGATCCGCCCGCGGCCCCCAATCTGATGACCATCAACGTCGACGGACGGACCATCGATGCCGTGGCGCAAGTCACCAAGCAGGGCTTTGTCTTCACCTTCGACCGGGTGAGCGGCGAACCTGTCTGGCCCATCCGGGACATGCCGGTGCCGACCGATACCGACATTCCCGGCGAACGCCTCTCCCCGACGCAGCCGGTCCCCGCGCGTCCGCCGGCGCTGGTGCCGCAGGGCCTCTCGGAAGCGGATGCGAACGACTTGACACCCGAGATCGCGGCGTCGGCGCGCGACATCATCCGCCGCTACCGCACCGGCCCGCTGTTCACCCCGCAGACGCTCGGAGGCACCTTGCAGCGCCCCTCCGTGGGTGGCGGCGCCAACTGGGGCGGCGCGGCCTTCAACCCGGACACGCACCGCCTGTTCGTCCGCGTCGCCGATGCGATCTCGCTGTCGCAAGTCTCGGAGCAGACGGCTGGCGATCCTTTCTTTCAGGTCCGCTATGGCGCTGCGGCCGGCTCGCGTAGCATCACCTTGCCCGGCGGGTTGCCGCTCACCCGGCCACCCTATTCCATGCTGGTCGCCATCGACATGGATCGCGGCGATCTCGCCTGGCGTGCGCCGCTCGGCGAAGGAGCGCCCGCGGTCCGCAACCATCCCATGCTCGCTGGGGTGACGCTAGCAGGCAGGATCGGCGACGCGACCGACAAGGGCGGCCCGCTTTCCGTGGGCGGTCTCATCTTCATTTCAGGAGGCGACGGCTATCTCTACGCCTTCGATCAGGCGACCGGCGAGGAACGGTGGCGACACGAGCTTCCCGCCCGGCTGGCCGCCAGCCCGATGACCTATCGCGCGGCCGACGGCCGGCAATATCTCCTCATCGCCACCGGCAGCGGCGAGGGCGGATCATTGGTCGCCTTCACGCTTGCCCAGCCACGCTCCCGAAAGGATGTCCAATAATGTTGTCCCGGCGACTGTCGCTCTTCTGCGCGCTGGCCTGCGCGTCTCCGGCCGCGCATGCCTCGCTGTCCCCGGTGGAACACACGATGATCGCCACCGTCGACGCGGAGCAGGCGCGCTCGATCGCGCTGCTCGAGCGACTAGTCAACGTCAACAGCGGGACGATGAACCTGCCAGGCGTCGAGGCGATCGCGCGGCTGGTGCGACCGGAATTCGAGGCGCTGGGCTTCGATGTCCGTTGGATCCCCATGGCCGAAGTCGGCCGCGCCGGGCATCTGGTGGCCAGCAAGCGCGGCGACGGGACGGGCAAGCGGCTGCTGCTTATTGGGCATCTCGACACGGTGTTCGAGCCGGACAGCGGCTTCGACCGCTTCGTGAAGCATGGCGATGTGCTGGAAGGGCCGGGCGTATCGGACGACAAGGGCGGCATCGTCGCCATCGTCTCCGCGCTCCGTGCCATGCAAGCGGCGGGCACGCTCGCGGCCGCCGACATCACCGTGTTCCTCACCGGGGACGAGGAGCGCGTCGGCATACCCCGCACGCGCTCGCGCCGGCACCTGCTGGATGCGGCCGGCGCGGCGGACATCGCGCTCGACTTCGAGCCGCTGTCCGACCCCGGCGGCGTGGAACACGGGTCGATCAGCCGACGCAGCAGCGTCGCCTGGACGTTGCGGACGGCGGGGCGCTCCGGGCACAGTTCGGGCATTTTCAGCGAGAATGCGGGTTATGGCGCACTTTACGAGATGGCGCGCATTCTCGATGAGTTCCGCCGGGCCTTGCCCGAACCGGGGCTGACCTACAATGTCGGACTGGTGGTGGGCGGTGCGACGGCGGCGCTCAACGAAACGGTCACCGGCGGCGATGCGACCGGCAAGAACAATATCATCGCCGGGACGGCCATTGCCCGCGGCGACATCCGCGCCCTCACGGATGAGCAGGCCGCCCGCGTGCGCGCCTCAATGGCGCGGATCATCGCCGACCATCTGCCCGGAACGGGAGCCGAAATCGAGTTCGCCGAGGGTTATCCGGCCATGCCGGAGACGGACGGCAACCGCGCCATCCTGTCGCTTCTCAATGCGGTGAATGCGGATCTCGGGCTGCCGGAGATGCCGCCACTCAGCCCGCTGATGCGCGGTGCCGGCGACGTCTCGTTCGTGGCGGCCCGGCTCGACGCCATGGCCGGCATGGGTCCGTCCGGCGAAAAGGGGCACAGCAAGGGCGAGAGCATCACCGCCACTTCCCTGAACCGGCAAGGGAAGCGGGCCGCACTGCTGATGTCCCGGCTCAGTCGCGAGGCGCGGGAGGCTTTGCCACCGCGATGATGCCGGCCAGCAGAATGAAGGCGCGGGACGACGACGGCGCCTTTGCCACCGTCCCCCGAATTCCCTCGACGATAGCTATCCTGCTCGCGCTCGCCTGCGGCGTGGCGCTGGCGCTGGCCGGCCGTACCGGCGCGCTCGCGGACAGCGGCATCTTCCCGGCGCTGACCATCATGACGGGGCGGATCGGCCAGCTCTACCTGAACCTGATCCAGTTGCTCACCGTCCCCCTCATCTTCGTGGCGCTCGCCCGCGCCACCTCGATGCTTTTCCGCGAGTCCCGCCTCGGGCGCACATTATGGCGGGCCACCCTCTTCGCGCTGGCTACGAGCCTTCTCGGGATCTTCGTGGCGCTTTCGGCCGCGCATCTGTTCCGCCCGGGCGAGGCCATGCCGAGCGACGCGGCGGAGGGACTGCTGCGCATGGGGAGCCATGCCTCCCGCGAGATTGCGGGGCGACTGCCCGCGAGCGACAATCTCGCCGTCACGCTGCTCGCCTTCGTTCCCGAGACGCTCGCCCTGATCGGCTCCGGCCGGCTCTATCTGCCCGTCATGCTTCTGGCCCCGCTGACCGGCCTGCTCCTCGGCATGCGGACGGAGGCTGCTCGCGATCTCCTGAGCGACCGTCTCGAACTCTGCTACCGGTGGCTGCTCGCCATCACCGGACGCGCCCTCTATTTTTCGCCCCTCCCCATCGGCTGCCTCATTCATCATCTGGTCGCCACAGCCGGCCTGGGGGCCTCCGGCGCCCTGCTGCCCTATATCGGCGTCCTGCTGCTGGCGTTCACGCTGCAACTGACCATCGTCTATTTCGCGGCGGTCTGGATTCTCGCCGGCATCAGGCCGCTTCGCTTCCTGCGTTCGATCCGGGAGGCGATGCTGGTCGCGTTCGGGACGTCCTCGTCCGGCGCCACCCTCGCCGTGTCGCTCCAGCTCGCCCGTGACCGGCTCGGCATTTCCGAGCCGGTGGGTCGCTTCGTCCTGAGTGCCGGCACCTGCCTCAATCAGGCGGGCTCCGCCATGTTCCTCGGCGTATCCGTCATTTTCCTCGCGCAGTTCTTCGGCATCGCACTCAGCCTGTGGCAGCATCTGATCGTCATTGCGACGTGCAGCATCGCCGCGATCGGCACGGTGGGCGTGCCCGGCGCCTCCATCACGGTCATCGCCCTCACGCTCGCCATGATCGGCGTTCCGGTAGAGACGATCAGCCTCATTCTCGGCGTCGACCGTCTGATGGACATGTGCCGGTCAATGCTCAACGTCACCGGCGATCTGGCCATGGCGGCCGTGCTGACGTCCGGGGCGGACGCCGGGGAGAGGCACCCCTCTCAGGATGCCTGACGCGCCTTCCCCGCCCTTCCCTCGCCAAGAAGAGAGTCGTCATCTCCATGCACCGCAAACTCACCAGCTTCATCATTGCCGGCATGGTCCTCGGCGTGCTCGTCGGAACGCTGACGCATGCCCGGTTCGCTGACGATCCCGCGCTCGCGGCCGAGATCGCCGGCTATTACAAGCTGCTCACCGACATCTTCCTGCACCTCATCAAGATGATCATAGCGCCGCTCGTCTTCGCGACCCTGGTGACGGGCATCGCGCATATGGGCGATGTCGGCGCGCTGGGGCGGGTCGGCGGGCGCGCCATGGCCTGGTTCATAACGGCCAGCCTCGTCTCGCTCGGCACCGGCCTCGTTCTGGTGAACCTGCTGGCGCCCGGAGTCGGCCTGGATCTGGTGCCGGCGGACGGCGGGGCCAATGTGGACACCGATGCGCTCAACGTCCGCGACTTCCTGCTGCATATCTTCCCAGTCTCGATCGTGGACGCGATGGCGCGCAATGCCATTCTGCAGATCGTCGTCTTCTCACTATTCGTCGGCGTCGCGCTCACGGCGATCGGCGACAGGGGAAAGCCGCTCCTCGTCCCGATCGAGGCGCTGGCGGAGCTGATGCTGCAGGTGACAGCCTATGTGATGCGGGTCGCGCCGCTCGCGGTGTTCGGCGCGCTGGCGGGGGTGATCGCCACCGAGGGCCTCGGCGTCCTTCTCACCTTCGGCAAGCTCGTCGGCTCCTTCTATGTGGGTCTCGCCCTGCTCTGGGTGATGCTGGCATTTGCCGGCTGGATCTTCCTTGGGGACCGCATGGGCGCGCTCATCCGCCATGTCCGCGAGCCGATGCTGCTCGCCTTTTCCACCGCCTCGTCCGAAGCGGCCTATCCGAAATTGCTGGAGCAGCTCGACCGGTTCGGCGTGCCGCGCCGCATCTACAGCTTCGTCCTGCCGCTCGGCTACAGCTTCAATCTCGACGGCTCGATGATGTACGCGACGTTCGCGGCTATCTTCATCGCGCAGGCTTATGGCATCGACCTGTCTCTGGGCACGCAGGTCACCATCCTGCTGGTGCTCATGGTGACCAGCAAGGGCATCGCCGCAGTGCCCCGCGCCAGCCTCGTCGTGGTGGCGGCAACGCTCGGCCAGTTCGACCTCCCCATCGAGGGCGTCGCCTTCATCCTCGCGGTGGATCATTTCATGGACATGGGGCGCACCGCCACCAATGTGTTCGGCAATGCCATCGCCACCTCGGTCGTCACCAGATGGGAAGGCATGATCGAAGTCGAGGAGCCCGGCCCCATGCCAAAGGCCCCGTCCCGCACGCCCGCGCGTGGTCGCGGCGGCCTTGATCTGGCGGAAGACATGATCGAAGAGGCGTCAGGCCCGCGCTGATTGACGCCCGTTCATGTCCAGGACCGGCCTTCCCGGCCGCGCCGGACAAGCCAGTCCCCCGGATCAGCGGCGGCGCCGAACCACGGGCCGCGCGGTGACGACCGCGTCGGCGCTCTTTTCCGGGCGGATATAGATCGAACTGATCTCCGGCACGGCGGCCTTCAGCGCGGCTTCGATCGTTTCGATCAGGCACTCCGCGTCACCCATCGCGATCCGGTCATCGAAATCCGCGCTGATCGCGACGAAGATCGAGTCCGGGGCGGTATGGATTGTGCGGACATGATTGACCGCGGTGATGGCGTCCTGCCGCTCGACGATCGACCAGATAGTGTCGATCAGCGCCGGATCGGCGCTTTCGCCGATGAGCAGCCCCTTGGCCTCGCGGGCGAGCAGCATCGCGACCACCGCGAGGATCAGCCCGATGGCGATCGAGGCAACACCGTCCAGACGCGCATTGCCGAAATGATGGCTCGCCCAGACGCCGATCCCGGCGATGATCAGGCCCAGAAGTGCGGCGCTGTCCTCGAACAGCACGATGAACCCCGCCGGATCCTTCGAGCGGCGGATCGCCTGCCACCAGCCGATGCCGGTGCGCCGTGCGGCAAAGGCGCGGACGGCGATCCCCCAGGAGGTTCCCTCCAGCAGGAAGGCGATGGCGAGAACGACATAGTTGATCGTCGGGTCGCGCAGCGGCTCGGGCGAGGCGATATGGACCCAGCCCTCGTACATCGAGACCCCCGCGCCGACCGCGAAGATCAGGATCGCGACGACAAAGGCCCAGAAATAGAGCTCGCGGCCATAGCCGAACGGGTGCGACGCATCGGCTTCGCGCCTAGCCTGCCGCTGGCCATAGAGCAGCAGCAACTGGTTGCCGCTGTCGACGAGCGAATGGACGCCCTCCGAGAGCATCGAAGAGGAGCCGCTGATCGCCGCCGCCACGAACTTGGCGGCGGCGATGCCGAGATTGGCGAAGAGCGCCCCATAGAGGACGATGTTCGCGCGAATTCGCATAGTTTTCGTCCCAAGGCGTCGGCGAGCGCCATTGAGCGCTCGCCGCTTCATATCATGCCCTGGGGCCGAAGGCAGTGGCCGTCAAGCTATTGGGCGGCCGCTTGGGCACCGGCGAGCACTTCGGCCGCCGGACGATTCGCGGCGTCGATGGAGCCATCCGAAATCATGGTCTCCGCCATCGTCTTGACTTCCGACTGGATCGCCGCGTCCTCGCTGGCCTGACTGGCGCCGACCAGCGTCGAAAACAGCAGATTCTTGTTCGGCGCCGCGGGCTGCTCGCCGGCCACCTTGCGAGCGAGCGGCAGCGCTTCGGCATAAAGGGTGGCCGCGCCGGCCTTGTCCTGCTGCGACAGCTTCACATTGCCCAGCTGGGTGAGGATGCCGGCCAGGATGCTGGTGGCGGCCATGTCATCGGGCTTGGCGCTCACCACCTTGCGCCAGAGCGGCAGGCTCTCCTGGAAGAGCGGAGCGACCGCGTCCATCTGCTGCAGTCCGGCCTTGGCGGCGGCGGCCGCGTAAAGCGTATTGGCGAGAAAGCTCACCATCTCCATATTGGCGGGCTGAACGCGCACCGCCTCCCGGATGGCGGGAAGGGCTGCTTCATATTTGGCGAGCGCGGCCGCATTGTCCCCGCTTTGCTGCGCTTGCTGCCCCGCGGTGAAATCGGTCACCGCCTGGTTGGACGCCGTCACCTGTTCGGCGCTCATCGCCGGTTGCATCGCTCCATCCTGGGCGACTGCGGGATAGCTTACGGACAATAGAAGCGCAGTCAGCAAAGCACGGTGCATCTTGATTTCTCCGGCTGTGCGGACGCGCGCCAGCAATCAGAAACAGACACACGACCACGATTGAAGGAATTTGACTGGAAACTTCTCGTCGCAACCTAACGTCGGCTCGACACTGGTCAACAGGACCGGCGCGACGAACCGGGCCGGAGCGGCTCCATTCATCTCGAACATGGCTCGGGCCATCCCGCCACGCCGAGAGGATATGATCCGCGCCGAAATCAACGTCGGAGCCCTGGCGGCGTCGGCGTCGGACGCGGCCTGCGGACGACACCGCATTCAGGCGTGATGTCCCCGTTCGCCTTCGTCAGCCGATCTCCAGTTCAGCGATGCGGTCGTTCCTGAGACGGAAATCGAAGTCGAGCATGATCGGGCTGCCTTGGAAGTTTCCGGCGACTTCGGCGCCAACCCGATAACGATCGCCGTCGGATTCGATCCAGCGCGGTGTGCCGATCGCCTTGCTGCCGACACAGGCATCCTCGATCCACCGCCGGATCGCGGCCGTGCCGCGATGCTCGCGCTTTTCATCACGGACGATCGCATCATCGGCGAATGGCGCGAGCATGGCATCGACGTCGAAGGATGGGTTGCCATCGAAATAAGCCTGAATGGGGATGGGAAGCTCAAGCGCCATCTCCTCTTTCCTGCGCTGCTGCGTTGACCGGGGAGAGTTGGCGATAAACTTCGAAATCGGCAAGAACGCACGAAAAAGTAAGGTACAAACCTTTGGGGAAGAGACCTGATTATACGAATACATCGCCAAGATCTGGACGTCAGAGCCAGACCGGTTCATCGTCAACCCGATCCACCAGATGCCGGGACTAACAACCAGCGCCCTTGCCTTCTGAAGCGCCCGACCTCAGGGTTCAATCCGCCTCGCAGAAGGTTTCAAAGCTGACTATCTTCAAGCGCCGGAAGTTCGCGCAAGCCACCGAGCAGCCGAACGACTGGCTAAGAGCCAATACGCGAAATGTCGGCTATCATTTGCGCGAAGTCGCAAACGAGGCGTGCGGCATTGTGCTTCCTCGGCTTTCAGGCGATCGCCGAATTCCAATCTTCGACCCGGAGTGGCTCGGGCGCACCCTCGGGCGGTTCCTCCAGACCGATCCCATCGGCTATGGCGACGGCATGAATATGTATGCCTATGTCGGGAATGACCCCATCAATGGGAGCGATCCCAGCGGGTTGGCAATGGACGTAACCACCGGAAGCAGAATCCCCGGTGTTATTTCGGCGGGGTTGTTCGGCGTTTTTGATGGGAGCGGTTCAAATAGTTCCAGATATGTCCGGACCGGCGAATGCTCCTCCGACTGCCCCGACGGGCTCGGCCATTGGCGCAGGATTTGGACAGATGGCATTCCTGGGAAGTGGTTCCGAGTGGACGATGGCTTCCGGCAAACGCCAGTGCCTCAGGGAAGTATCGGTGGGGAACCCGGACGAGAGCCACAAAGTGATGAGATCGTCGTCACTGCGGAGTGCCGTGGAAAATGTTCCGACTAGAAATACTTTGCGGCAGATGGCAAACCATACAACTTCAACCCCTACTATGTTGATCCTGCGCCATGGCTGAACCTACAGAATGCCATCGCCATACCGCCGTTGATTGGTGCAACCGCCGCGACCGCTCCCCTACTGGCAGAAGGTGTTGCGATAGAAGGTGCTTCCAAGGGCTATCAACTCTATCGCGTGGGTCGGGTGGGGCAAATTCGCATTGGCACAAACAGATTAATAATTAGGCTAGATTCAAATAAGCCAATTACGCACCTTAATGTAGAAGGTAATATCTTGGGCCGTAGCTTTAATTTTCACTTCCCAGGGTGATGAATTATGTATTCAGAAGAGATTATATCCACAATAAAAAAGATAATTCTTCTCGAGTCGAATTCTGATTCGAACGCATCGGAGATTGAGAGCCTTTCTCTCGACGCTATTTCAAAATTGAAAGAAAGTGGTGAGAGTATAAATCCAGAATTATATAAATTTCTTGATGATTTTGACATAAGGCGCAGCGACGATCGCTATCGAGAATATCAGACCGATAAGGTGAGAGATGTTTTGCGAGCAAGCGAAACAGGGAGCGCAAGATTAAAGGATTAGCGCCCCCTGCTGGGGTAAGCTATTGTCTGCACATCGTTTTTTGACGGGACAGGATGGCGCTATCGGGAAACCGATTGCGCCATGCTCGTATCAAGCCGTTGATCCTGTTGGTGGAATAGGCGCCATGAGTCTCGCGCGCCCTTTGGGGAATTCCGGGGACACAATACCGAATAGCCTGCCGCGACCGGCCAGATCACGGCGGTGCGGGAGAATGGCGCGAGTTCGGGGATCGGGGTGCTGGCGAGCTACACTTACGACAATCTGGGCCGGATGACGGGGGTGGCGTTCGGCAACGGGACGAGCCGGACCCATGCCTGGGATGCGGCCTCGCGGTTGCAGGGCCTGCAGATCAATCTCTCAGGGACGAACCGGGACCTGCTGCTCGGCAAGGTGGGCAGCAGCGGCACGGCGATCAGCTACAATCCGGCCGGGCAGATCGGCCAGATCGTGCGGACCGCGACGAGCGACATCTATGCCTGGAGCGACCATGCCAACGCCACCCGCAACTACACCCGCAACGGGCTCAACCAGTATCTGACCGCGGGCAGCGCCAGCTTCACCTATGATGCGCGCGGCAACCTCACCGGCGACGGCACCAACAGCTACACCTACTCCAGCGAGAACCGGCTGCTGACCGGGCCGGGCTCCTCGACGTTCAGCTACGATCCGATGGGCCGGCTCTACCAGAGCGTGGGCGGCGGGGTCACCACGCGCCGGGCCTATGACGGGCAGGCCCTCATCGCGGAGTACAACGCCTCGAACGCCTTGCAGCGCCGGTTCGTCTACGGCCCGGGCGCCGACACGCCGATCGTCTGGTATGAAGGCACGGGCACCGCCGACCGGCACTGGCTGCAGGCCGACGAGCGCGGCAGCATCGTCGCGCTCAGCGACGACGCGGGCACCAGCATCGGCATCAACCGCTATGACGATTATGGCATTCCGGCCTCGACCAACATGGGGCGGTTCCAGTATACCGGGCAAGCCTGGCTGCCGGAGATCGGCATGTACTACTACAAGGCCCGTATCTACTCCCCCATCCCCGTGATGCCGATGCGCGCCGGATCGGCGACGCCGCGTTCGACCGCCAGCCGGACGCCCGCCTCGATCGATGACAGCGCCCGGCGGTTGGCCGCGAAACCCAGGAGATTCTCACGATTGATGCGCTGGATGTCGGCGGGTGTCAGGTTCGGTCCCATGCCGGGCGTCCGCGGACGACCCACGCTCAGGACCGCATAGCCGCGATTGGCGAACGCCTGGATGGGATAGTCGTCTCCGGTCCCGCCGCGCAGGAAACCCCGCGTCTCATACTGGACGACGATCAGGGGATATCGGACGCCGGCCTTGTAGCCGACCGGCAGCACGAGATCGGCGATCGACGGCTGATCGAACGCATTGGTCAGATGCAGACGCTCGATCCGCCCGAGCGCCAGGCGGCCGAACTCCGGATTGGGGTCGAACAGGATCTCGCTTCGGCCGGTGGCTGGATCGATCCGCTCGACACGCCGCGGCGTGGCCGAACCTTCGCGAAGGCAGATGAGAAAGGCGTCGTCCGGCACGCAGTCGGCCAGGACGTCGTCGGTCATCCACAGCCGGCGCGGCGCACCGGCGCCGGGCGACCATTCATAGAAGGCGGTCGAGGCGTCCGCCCAGCCATCCCGGCGCATGAAGCGGACACGGCCCTGCGCCGTCCACTCCGGCCAGCTTGCGCCATCGCAAAGCGCATGGTCGCAAGGGATGCTCCGTCCGTTCCGGTCCTCCGCGACCAGGCGACCCCGGGAGGTGTAGATCGCCTCGGCCGGAATCTCGAGCCACGCCCGCCGGCCGTCCGCGCCCGTCGCCTCGAGATGGTTCGGTTCCTGGATCACCGACTCCGGAAGTCGCGCGGCCTCCGCAGGCGTGGCGTCGCGGACCGCGCCGTCCGCAAGGTCCAGCACCTGAACGACGCGTGCGATCGGCGGGGCTGGAAACGGGCGATTGCTCGCGGCAGGCGAATAGCGGTCGTCATAGTGGAAGCCCGATCGGCCTTCCTGTTCGATCTGACGATAGGCTTCGGCCAGCGCCGGTCGGGTCGAATAGATCAGACGCGCCCCGTCCTCGCTGATCCTGAAATCCTCGACATCGATATCGAGCGCGATCACAGGCGCGGCGCCGCCGCCGTCCGCATTCACCCGCCAGACCTGGGTATGGCCGTCCACCCGTTTCAGGAAGGCGATCCATCGTCCGTTGGGTGACCATCGCGGCACGACCACGCGCGCGACCCCCATCGGGAAATCGGCCTTGCCCCGGAAATCGATGGTGGATTGGAAGAACTCGCCTCCCTCGTCCACGAGCTGCGTTGTGCGTGTCCGCAAGTCCAGGACGGCGATGCCCAGGCAATAGGCGTTATGCTCCGGGTCGGCCCGGCGAAGTTGAAAGGCGACGCGGCGCCCATCGGGCGAGAGGGTGATGAGCGGCGTCCCCAGCAGATTGATATCGGACGAGCCGATATCGCGCAGTCGTGCGAGGTCCTCGGGCTCCAGGGACCGCGCGGGACCCATATCGACCGATGCCGGCAGGAGGTCCTGGCATGCCTCCGGTCCCGCCGCAGCGGCCGCCGTCGGAGACGCCAGAACCGCGAGGGTCAGAGTGATAGCCCGCATGTCGATCACCATTTTTTCGTGACCGCCAGGCTGATGAAGCGACCGATCGGCGACTGGTTGGTCGAGTCATAGGGGATGAGCCGCTCCGGCAGCGTCCAGCCTTCCCCGGCGGCGATCCTGCGGAAGCCTGGTTCGTCGATCGTCATGTCGAAGGCGACGACGCCGTCGAATTCCATGACCGACCCGCCGCCGACCAGGCGATGGGCGAGAAAGCGCGGGAGCCATTCGTCGAAAATCGGTTGCAGCTCCGCCCTGGGCAGGCCGCCTTCGCGCGCGGTGAAGCGGGGATCACGACTGTAGCGCGCGAGCGTCGCATCGGCGTCGCGCCTGAACTCGAAGGCCAGACGCGGGGCGGGATCGCGCACCACCCGGTAGCCGATGTAATTGCTTGCTTCGGCGGCTTGCAGCCGGCGGTCGAGCGCCCGGCCCGCCCGCATCGCCGCCTCACCGGGATTGCCGTTCTGCGCGCCGCCCTCGACAGGCGTGGGAAAGGCCGCGCGCGTCGGGCGGGGCAATGGCGGGGCGCTCGTCAGCATCGCATAGCCGCTCGCGCCGACCGTGACGCCGGCGGGAACCGTGGCCCGGCTCGGGATCTCGGCGGGGCTTGCGCCGTGCTCGGAGGCTGGAGAGACCGCGCACCCGCAGAGCGCCGCGCCGATCATCGCCACGCCAGAAAGCCGCATGTCTCGCCGCACCATCGATCGTTCCCCTGCGCATTCAGGCGTCGCCTGTCCTCTATACGCTCAGGGTCCTTGTAGGGTTCGGATCGCCGCCGGCGCCTCGGTGGAACCGGTATGGGCTGGGGACACGCACCCCGAAGGATGCGCGCAGAAACATGCGCCATCCGAAGAACGACCCCGCTGAAAGCGGGGTCAGGGTCGAAAGGAGGTGGGGCGGGCTTAGCGGAAGGGCACGGTGGATGCCGCCCGCTCTGGAAGCACGACAGCGCCTCAACGCGTAAACAACCTCCTAACGGATCGCCGAGCCGTGGGCGCGTCGCGACAAAAAACCCCCGCCGAAGCGGGGGCAAGGCCTCGGGAAGCGGTGGACGATCCACGGGTCGCGATGGTGATCGCCCGGCCAGTCTTCGTGACCGCGCGCTATCAGCGCGCAGGCCCGCCTGCAAGGGGCTTTACCCGACAGGATCGAGGGAGACCGGACAGCGCGCCAACCAAGATGAAAAATGACATGCTGCCCGATCCCTGCGCCTAGAACGCCGCACGCGGTCAAAAGTCGCTCGCGCTGTCCGTCCCGCTTTGGAGCTAACGGATGGGCCGCAGCAGGCTCGGTCGGGCATGGCCTCCTATCGCGAGGTCGAACGCGTGGGCGTCGCCGGGCTCAACCGCCAAGGGCGCGCGCCCGCCGCCGCGGCGCCTCTGGCTTCGCATCCGTCGATCAGACGCAGTCCGGAGCGCGCCGATGCGTCCTCAGACCTCCTTGTAAGCCAGCGCAATATAGCCGGAGCGGAATACCCGCAGGCGACCGACCTCACCGAGCGTCGTGTCATCCAGCGTGTCGGCCTCGGTGAAGGCGCGCACGGGCTTGAGAACGGTGTATCCCCGGCGTTCCGCGGCCTGAAAGACGCCGCCTTCGCTATCGGCTACGACGACCCTGTACGCCTTTCCCATGCCTTATCTCCCCGCCGGCTGCGTATCGGCCAGTTCGCGCTGCACGGCTGGCTCCAGGGCGACGAAACAGATCTCCGCATCCGTCCGCCCCGTCGCGGCGGCGAAGCAATCGGCCAGCGCGCGCTCGCTCGGCGCGAGCTTGGCGCGGATTTCGTCGGCCAGCGCCGTCCGCGTGTCGGCCTGCGCGAACTCGGCCTGACGGCGCGTCCAGAACTGCTCGAAACTGACGCTCGCAGCCCGGTCCTGCATGTTCGCGGACCGCGAAATCTCGAGCGCCAGCCGTTGTTCGGCCGCGTGGACGCTGCGATCGAGATAGCTGACGCAGACCGACTTGAGATCGGAGGCCTGTGGCGGCGTGACGTCGAGCGCCGCGTCGTTGCGCAGCATGCGCAGGCAGAACAGCATGATCTCGCTGCTGTCGCTGAAGTTGGAGGCGACGATCTGCTGCACCGTCCCGCTCACCGTCGCGATCGCCTGCGGATCCACCCGGTCCAGGCCGCCCTCGGCGTCGGACGACAGAGACGTCGAAACCGCCACGCCGCCCGACCGCGCCAGCCGGCTCAACTCGTCATAGGCCGCCGTCTTAGTCGTCAGATCGGACAGCGCCTCGTCGAGCGCGGTGCGCGCATCCGTGCAGGGCTTGATCTTGGCCTTCTGATCGTCGCTCAACTCGGAGTCCGGCTTGTCCCTGATCGCCTCGCAGACCTTCGCCTCGCCGTCGGTCTGGTCATAGGCGGTCTTCGCCGCGACATGAGCCGCCTCCGCCCGCTCGCGCGCGCGCCGCGCGTCGTCGAGCCGCACGATCGCGTCTCCCGATGCGCCGGCGGTTCCCGCAGCCGACGCGCCGATCAGGACCGGACGGGGCGTGACGGCGCCCGTCAACTGTTCGATCGCCAGGATCGACACCATCAGCCGCTGATCGCGGACCGCCTGCACCGACAGTTCCAGATCGTCGTATCCGCCGCTGAGATAACGCTCGCATGTCCGGTACATGAGTTCGCGCAGCATGTTGATCGTTTGCGTGCGCGGGATCGTCGATCCCTGCTCGGCGGAGCTGAACGCCGCATTCAACGCCGCCTGGATCGAAACCGGATCGCCGCCTCGTCCGAAGGTTCCACCCGCGCTCAGGGCCTGGGCCACGACCGAAAACACATCGGGGCTTGGCTCCGCGCAAAATCGTCGACGCACGCCCGCCGACGCCGGACTGCCGTCGGTCGGCAGCCTCAGGGAGGTCAGGATCGACCGTTGTTTGGCGTCGAGCGTGAGGATCTGCGTGGCGCCCTGGTCAAGGGTTGTGGCCCGAAAGATGGAGTGATGATTGGCGCTGCAGGCCGACAGCAGGACCAGGCCCAGCCAAGACCAGCCAATATGCCTCGACAATTTCATGACGGCTTCCCCCCGAAAGCGCGGCTGCAGCGCGTACGGCCGAACTTCGGGCGACGCTCTGGAGGATCACTACGACATAACAAGGTTATGTCGTCAATCTATAGTTGTCTTCATTTTGGCGCGATCAGCGAATTCGACTTGCAGGCCTTTGCTTTTAACGCCATATTTTCTTGGTCTGGCGTCGTTCAGGACAATCTCCTGTAGTTGTGCCCTAGCGCAGGCGAAATCGCGACCCCTGTCTTCGCTCAATCCGCCAGGCGCAATCGAGTCCGGGAGAGCCGTGTGCAGATCACCTTCGATATCGACATCGACGCCGCCGACCAGGTGGATCTGATTGCGGCCCTCGAGTGCGACGCGGCGACCCTTAACGCGACGCTCAACCGGCATGCGAAGGCCGCCCTGCGCGAATATGTCGAATGCTATGTCGGGCGCCGCGCCTTCGCGCGCGGGACCGACATCATGGAACATCGCCTGTCCCTGCTGGTGGCCGAAGCCTTCGACCGCAAGATCCCGACCGCGGCGACCGTATCCAACCTCTTTCAGACCACGCTCTCGGCCAGCCGGACGCTCATCCGCAACACCTTCTCCAAATATCGTTTCCAGCTGACGCTTGTGGAGAAGGCCGCGGCCAAGGCTGTCCTGGAAGCGGTCGAATGGAACGGCGCCGACGGCTGGTTCGCCAGGATCACCACGCCCAATCTTGTCGAAGTGCTGAACAGAAAATTGCTGTCCGCCGATCCGTCCCTGAAAGCCGTGTCGCGCGTCGCCGGCGCTGTGGGCGTCTATCTGATCGATCAGGACGCCTACACGGCGCTCTGCGCGGGGTTCGACGCCGCCGCCAGGCAACCGCCGGCATGACCGGTCAGATGGGCGACGCGCTTTCCTCCGCCGGCCTGCTTCTCGCGGCGCTGGCGCTCGTCTTTTCCGCCTGGGCGCCGACCATCGACAAATCGTTGGCCACGACACTGGGGCCTGGCGAGGCCGCCAAGGAGCGCCAGAAGGACGCCATCCGCTCCGTTCTCCGACAACGCGCGGCGCCCCTCGCCGTCGTCAGCGGGCTGATCGCGATCGCCTTCATGCCTCGGGTCCTCAAGGTGATCTGCACGACGGCCCAGTGCGCATCCGGACGGCTCGGCCGCTGTGGGTATGACGATGTCGCGGCGCTCTTCATGCTGACCGAGGTCCTGATCCTCCTGCTGGCCGTCCATCTCAGCCGGCAGGCCCGTGACTTATGGAAGAAGGCGCGATGATCCCCCGGCATCTCACGTCGAGCCTCGCTGCCGCCGCGGATGCGGCGATCGCTCCGATCCTGACCTACGGCGCGACCCATGCCGGCCAGCGCAGCGTCTCGGTGCAGGTGACGAGCGTGGTCCGCGCCTCGGACCGCAGCTTCCAGGTCAAATGGATCGAGCAGACTTTTGAGCGCGGCAGCTTGGCCCGAGCGGAGCGGTGGACCGCCATGCTGACGGTCATGATCCGGCCGCCCCGGACGGCCGATGCGCTGCGTAAGAACCCGCTCGGCCTGTTCGTCGAGGCCATCGACTGGTCACGCGAACTCGACGCCAGCGCACCCGCCGTCCCGCAGCCGCCGGCGCGGCGGGTCCCGCCCGCCGAACCCATCCCCGATCCCGAAGGAGACAACCCATGATCCGGTTGACCATGGCCGGGGCCTCGGCCCTGGCGCTGGCCGCCTGCGCCGGCAAAACGCCCCCGCCGGCCATCAGCTATGACGCCATCGACTTCCAGCCCGCGACGATCGAGGCGGAGCCGCCCCGGCCGGTCGAGATCGTCGAGACGGCCGTTCCGCTACCGCTGCCCGGTCAGCTCCAGCCGCCGCCGTCCGTTCGGCCGGAGGCGGGATCGCCGACCACGCGGGTCGAGGCCGCCAACCACGCGGCCACGAAGGAGCCGAGCACGGCCGGATACGTCAACGCCGTGCAGGTCTATCCGTGGACCGACGGGGCGCTTTATCGCCTCTACGCCGCACCCGAGCGGGTCAGCGATATCGCCCTCCAGCCGGGCGAGCGGCTGATCGCGGTCTCGGCCGGCGACACCGTGCGCTGGGTGATCGGCGACACAAGCAGCGGGTCGGGTGAGGACGCGCGCGTCCATGTGCTGGTCAAGCCGTTCGCGGCGGGTCTCGCCACCAACATGATCATCACCACGGACCGGCGGGCCTATCATCTGGCGCTGGAAAGCACCGACGCCACCGCCATGGCCGCCGTGTCTTGGACCTATCCGGCCGATCGCCTGACGGCGCTTCAGCGGCAGAACGCTCGCGCCGATGCGGCGCGGCCGGTCGCGGACAACATCGCCCTGACCAACCTGCGCTTCCGCTATGCGATCAGCGGCGACAATCCGCCCTGGCGGCCAGTCCGCGCCTGGGATGACGGATCGAAGGTCTATATCGAGTTTCCCGAGCGCCTGGATCAGGGCGAGGCCCCGCCGCTGTTCGTGGTCGGACCGCTGGGCGACGCCCAACTTGTGAACTACCGCGTGACGGGCAACCACTACGTCGTCGATCGGGTGTTCGCCGCTGCTGAACTGAGGCTTGGCGATGACCCGCAGCAGATCGTGCGGATCAGCCGCACCGACGGCCAGGCGCGGAGGACGCGCCGATGACGGACCCCTCCCTTGATCCGCTGCCGTCGGGACAGGCCGATCCGCCGCCGCCCAAGGCCGCGGCCGAGAGCCTGACCATCCGGGCTGGGCCGCGCCGCATCGTCCGGTTCAAACGCGGCGTCGTGATCGGGGGCGCCGCCGCCGGCGCGCTGGCGATCGCGGGCGTCGCCTGGATGGCGCTGGGTCCGAGCGCCATCCGCGTGGTGGACCAAGTCGACGATCGAGCGGTGACCGACCGGCGCGCGTCCGCCGATGCGGTCGCCGACCTCCCCAGCGACTATGGCGCTGTTCCGCAGCTTGGGCCGCCGCTACCGGGGGATCTCGGTAGGGCGGTTGTCGATCAGCAACGTAGACAAGGAGCAGAGGGGGCGGCGCCGGACGCGGAAGCTGGCAGGCTGACCCCGCAGGAGCAGGCGGCCGAGGCCGAACGCCAGCGACTTGCCGCCCAGGCAAACCAGGCGCGCGAAGCCGGCGTCATCGCTCAATCGTCCGCGCGCACCGCCCAGCCGATCGCTGCTGGTGCCGACGCCCTGGGCGGAGCGGCGCAAGGCGCGACGGTTCCTCCAGAGGCCGACAGCCGCCTGCCGATCGATCCTGAGCGCGATCCGAACAACCAGCAGCGCAAGCTGGACTTCATCGGCCGAGGCGCCGACGACGACATCTACAATCGCCATGCCCTCCAGACGCCGGCGTCCCCGCATCAGGTGATGGCGGGCAGCGTCATCGCCGCCAGTTTGATCACGGGGCTGAACTCGGACCTCCCGGGCCTCGTGACGGCCCAGGTGACCGAGAATGTCTATGACACCGTCACCGGCCGGACGCTGCTGATCCCGCAGGGGTCGCGCCTGGTCGGCAGCTATGACAGCGTGGTCGCGTTCGGCCAGAGCCGGGCGCTGCTGGTCTGGCAGCGGATCATCCTGCCGGACGGCTCCTCCATCCAGATCGACAATCTGCCGGCCTCCGACGCCGCCGGTTACGCCGGCCTTGAGGATCGGGTCAATTATCATACCTGGCGGCTGCTCAAGGGCATCGGCCTTGCGACCCTGCTCGGCGTCGGGACCGAACTGACCCTCGACGATGAAAGCGACCTGGTCCGCGCCGTCCGCGAATCCAGCCAGCAGTCCGCAAGCCAGGCCGGCCAGCAGATCGTCGCCAAGAACCTCAACATCCAGCCCACCATCCGGGTGCGCCCCGGATGGCCGCTGCGCGTGATCGTCCACAAGGATCTCGTGCTGCGGCCATGGGCGGGCTGATCGGAGACCCGTCATGCTCAAGCTCGCGAAACTGCCGGATCGCACGCCGGTGAAGATCACCATCACGGTCATGCCCGACCTCAACCGGGCGCTGGCCGACTATGTCGCTCTCTATCGCGAAACCTATGGCGAGAAGGTCGATGTCGCCGAGTTGATCCCGTTCATGCTCGAAGGGTTCCTCGCGGCCGACAAGGGGTTCGCCAAGGCGCGCAAGCACGCGCAGCCAACCGGGAGGGCGACGCCATGAGACGGGTCATCGGCCAGTTCAAGCCGGGCAAGGCCGGCGGCTGGGAAGGGGAAATCCGATCGCTTGGCCTCAAGGAAAGGGTCCGCATCGTGCCGAATGACGATTCGCGTCCATCCCAACGCCCCGGCCTTCCGCATTCTTCTCGGCTGGTCCGGCGTGGGTGAAGCCTGGGAAGCCCGCTCCCGGGGCGAACATCCCCGCAACTTTCTTCGCGTGGAACTCGACGGTCCCCTCCTCCCGGCGCCGATGCATGCCGCGCTGTTCACTGACCCCGATGATGGTTCCGCCGTGCTTGTCTGGGACAGGGATCGCCAGAGGCACCGGCTCCACGACCGTGCGAATCCTAGGGCGCACATATCCGACGCTGGACCTCGGCATGAGGCCGCGTAATCGCCGAGATAAAGCTCGTGACGCCGCAGACATCGCGGCCAGCAGCTCGATCCCGCCGCTCGCCCGCGAGCGGGCGTTGGAAGCGCCGATGGTGGCCGCACTGCGTCAATTAAGGACGATCCGCAGACCCGAGTTGCACCAGATCGTGCCGCTCAGCGACACCACCATCTATGAAATGGAGCAGCGCGGCGAGTTTCCGCGCAGGTTCTATCTCACACCGCGATGCGCGGTGTGGGACCTGGCCGAAGTTCAAGCCTGGATCGAAGCACGAAAACAGAGCACGCGTGCCAGCGCCGATCGAGCGATCGGTCCCGACGTCAGGCGCAGACGCAGCCGGCCGGTGCATCGGTGAGATCCGGGCCTAAGCCGCCGCAGGGGCGCCATCGTCGATGGCCTTCTCATCCATCGGCAGGAGATCGAACGCCGGCGGAAGCAGCACCGGCAGGCGCCGTCGGCCGTCCACCCAAGCATCGATCATATCCGCCCATTCTTGCAGCATATGGCGGCGTTGCGGTTCGTACTCGGCCTTGTTGTAAACGCCGCGCGAGGAGCGCCCATCTTCATGGGCCAGGCACTTCTCGATCCAGTCGCTGTTGAATCCAAGCTCGTTGAGAAGCGTCGATCCCGTGCGGCGAAGGTCGTGAACGGTGAACGGCTCTAACGGCAGGCCCGCCTTCTTCGCGCGCTGGGCGACGGAGGTGGTCACCCGATTGAAGGTCGCACGCGACATGGGTGCGTCCGCGTCGTAGCGCGACGGCAGCACGTACTGGGAGTTCCCGGCGCAGGTCTTCAAGGCGATCATGATGTCCAGCGCCTGCTGCGACAGATACACATTGTGTGCCTTGGAGCGCTTCATCCGCTCCTTCGGGATCGTCCAGACGGCGTTCTCGAAGTCGACCTCATCCCACACCGCTCCTTGGAGTTCGCTCTTTCGAACCATGGTGAGAAGGATGAAGCGCAGACCCAGGCGGATCGTCGGCAGGGTCGGAACGTGCTCCAACTCGGTCAGCATTATCCGAATCTCAGTCGGTGACAGCGCGCGATCGCGTGGCACGAGCGTAGCAATGGACGAGGGTCCGACTTCCGCGGCCGGATTGGCGACCTTCTCGCCGTGAAGGATCGCGAAATCATAGATCAGTTTCACGATGTCACGGACATGGAGCGCGGTCGCGGGCGCGCCCCGGTCCCTGACCTTTGCACATATGGCGCGGACATCCTCATGCGAGATTTCGCCGAGCAGCCGATTTCGAAACTTCGGCAGAATATCCCGTTCGAAGATGATCCGACGCATGGCGCGCGTGCTGTCAGCCATCCGGGCTTCCAGGAGCCAGCGTTCCCCGAACTCGCCGAAGCTCTTGGCCTCCTTGAGTTTGCGCTTTTCGCGCTGCTTTTCTCGCGCAGGTGAGCGGCCTTCGTTCAGCGCCTTTCTTGCCTCCAGACATTCCTCGCGCGCCCGCGCTAGCGAGAGCGCAGCGCGCCCGTACCTGCCGATTGTGAGCGTCTCCCGCCGACCGTTCAGACGATAGTCGAAGCGGAACGTCACGAGACCTGTTGGTGCGACCGTGACGTATAATCCATCCCGGTCCGCGATCTTGTAAGTTTTATCACGCGGTTTCAGTTGCTTAAGCGCAGTGTCCGTGAGCATGAGCAGCGCCCTCTGACGGTAAAATTGACCCCTGCGAGCCACATTTTACCGTCACGCCGTTTTCACGCAACAAGATTCAATTTCTCTAATATTTTTCAACCGGTTATCAGATTATTTTTACCGTCAAATAGGTGAATATGCCTGACGGTAAAACGAAAATGGCCGAAACCCGCTGAGGATTTTACCGTCAGTTTTACCGTCAAAAGTTTGCGTTGGGGGTCGATAGCAGGCGATAGAGGCCAACGAAAAATTGGCTTTTTATCTTTTGTTTTCCGTATGTTATAGGCTGTGAGCGATAGGCTCGGAATGAGCCAGGATCATTCCCACTCGATCGTGCCCGGCGGCTTCGACGTATAGTCGTAGGTCACGCGGTTGATGCCCTTCACCTCGTTGATGATGCGGGTGGCGACGCGGCTCAGGAAGGCGGCGTCGAAGGGGTAGATGTCGGCGGTCATGCCGTCCGTGGAGGTGACGGCGCGCAGGGCGAGCACCGAATCATAGGTCCGCCCGTCGCCCATCACGCCCACGCTGCGCACTGGCAGCAGCACCGCGAAGGCCTGCCAGATCGCATCGTAGAGGCCGGCATTGCGGATCTCCTCCAGATAGACCGCGTCGGCCTTGCGCAGGATATCGCAGCGTTCCTTGGTCACCTCGCCGGGGATGCGGATGGCGAGGCCCGGTCCCGGGAAGGGATGACGGCCCACGAAGATCTCCGGCAGGCCCAGCTCGCGGCCCAGTTCGCGCACCTCGTCCTTGAACAGCTCGCGCAGCGGCTCGACCAGTTTCATGTTCATCCGCTCGGGCAGGCCGCCGACATTATGATGGCTCTTGATGGTGACCGAAGGCCCGCCGGTGAAGCTCACGCTCTCGATCACGTCCGGATAGAGCGTGCCCTGCGCCAGGAAGTCCGCGCCGCCGATCTTGCGAGCCTCCGCCTCGAACAGGTCGATGAACGCCTTGCCGATGAACTTGCGCTTGGCTTCCGGATCGGTGACGCCGGCGAGGCCGCCCAGGAACATGTCGCTCGCATCCACATGGACGAGCGGAATGTTGTAATGGCCCTTGAACAGGCTCACCACCTGCTCCGCCTCGCCCAGCCGCATCAGGCCGTGATCGACGAACACGCAGGTCAGCTGCTCGCCGATCGCCTCGTGGATCAGCACCGCCGCCACCGCCGAGTCGACGCCGCCGGAGAGCCCGCAGATCACCCGGCCGGAGCCGACCTGCTCGCGGATCTCGCGGATCTTGGTCGCGCGGAACTCGGCCATGGTCCAGTCGCCCGTGCAGCCGCAGACATGGCGCACGAAATTGGCGATCAGCCGGGCGCCGTCGGGCGTGTGCACCACCTCGGGGTGGAACTGGGTGCCGTAGAAGCGCCGCTCGTCGTCCGCGATCAGCGCGAAGGGCGCGCCGTCCGATGTGGCGACGATGCGGAAGCCGGGCGCAAACCGCGTCACCTTGTCGCCATGGCTCATCCACACCTGATGGCGCTCGCCCGTGTGCCACAGCCCGTCGAACAGCACGCAGGGCTCGGTGACGGTGAGGAAGGCGCGGCCGAACTCGCCGCCTTCTCCGGTCTCATGGCCGGGCCGCACCTCGCCGCCGAGCTGGTGCGTCATCACCTGCTGGCCGTAGCAGATGCCGAGGATCGGCACGCCGGCCTCGAACAGGCCCTGCCACGCGCGGGGCGATCCCTCCTCCGGCACGCTGGCGGGCGAGCCGGAGAGGATGATGCCGCGCGGCTTCATCCGCTCGAAGGCGGCTTGCGCCTGGGTGAAGGGGGCGATCTCGGAATAGACGCCGGCCTCGCGCACGCGGCGCGCGATGAGCTGCGTCACCTGGCTGCCGAAATCGACGATGAGGATGGACTCGGCGGAAGCTTGAGGATGCGCTGACATGGTCGGCGGATAGGCAAAGGCCGCGCGTCTGTCCATATCCGGAGCATCGTGTGGGAAGGTGGGAGCGGGTTTTCCGCACGAGATGATGCGGCAAGGGCCGTCGGGCGCAAGCGGCGCGATCCTGAAAACTGTCCCGCCTACATGGATCAGTGCTCCTGCGGGAGCAGGAGCACTGATCTCATCTCATACGGACACGCTCCGGCGGCGCGCGGGCCACCCGTCAGTTGAAGTTCACGCTCGCAACCTGGCCATTGTCCCAGATGCAGCGGAAGCTGCGCATGCGGCCGTCGCCGGCCTGATAGCTGGCGCGCTGATCGAGCGTGCCGGTCACGTCATAGCCATTGCCGAAGGGCCGCACCGCCGTGATCGAGCGGACTTCCGCGAAGCCGCCGGCCTGCGTGCCCTGCTCACGCGCCGCGAGGGCACAGGCATTGGCGGCGGCGTCCTCGCCGCCCGCATCGGCATAGCCGGAATCGGGCGCGTCATAGGAGCCGGCATCATAAGCGCCGTCATCATAGGTCCGATCGTCATAGCCGCGGTCATCATAGCCGCGCTCATAACCGCGATCGTCGTAACGATCGTCATAGCCGCGATCACGGTCCCGCCGGTCGTTTGCCGCCGAGGCGATGGCCGCGACGATGCCGACCGCCGCCAGCACGCCGACCACCGCGCCGGCATCGACCCGGTCATGGTGGCGATATCCGTGATAGCGGCCCCGCGCGGCGGCGGGCGACGCCGAAACGGCGACGAGCGCGACAGCTGCCAGCGCTCCAACGAACCTCGACCTGACCATCATGGCTGGAAACCTTCCGCACGCAGCCGGCACCACGCCGACGGCTTCCGGTCCTAGCCGCCGCCGCATGAGCGGAGGCTGAATGGCGACGTCACCCGGCGGGCGCGTCCGGCCCGATCTGCGCCGCCAGCTGCTGCACCTGCTCGCCCAGCACACCGTCCACGGCCCGCGCGACGGTGCGCAGCGGGAAGCGGGCATGGCCGCCCACGACATAGTCGACGCTGAGGCGCGTCCCCTCGCCCTCGGGCGCCAGGGTGATGCTGAGCGTGCCGGTCAGCGCCTCGCCCTGCAGCGGCCCCAGCGCGCCGCTCACGCGCAGCAGCCTGCCCGGCAGCGCCTGGAGGACGCGGCCATGCTCGACCGATCCGCCTTCCCAGCGCTCGCAGAAGCAGCCGCCCGCCACGGGATCGAGCGAGAAATTGGCGGCGCTGCCCGACCAGCTATGCGCGGCGGACCACCAGCGCGCCGGCGCGACGAGCAGCGCCCAGACCTGCGCCGGGCTGGCGCGCAGCGTCACCGCATGGCTCACGGTGAAGCCGCTCGCATCGGCTTCCTTCACCTCGGCCCCGGCCGGCATCGCGCAGGCCGCCATCATCGCCGCCAGCGCCATCCCGCGCATCATCCGTCCGCTCATGGCCCCTCCAGTCCCAGCCCCGTCCAATAAGCGAGAAAGCTGTAGCTGTCCGCATATTCGTCCAGCAGCATGTCGATGGGCTTGCCCGCGCCATGGCCCGCCCGCGCCGAGACGCGGATGAGGTGCGGCCGGTCGCCCAGATCGGCATACTGCAAGGCCGCGGCATATTTGAAGCTGTGGCCCGGCACCACGCGGTCGTCGCTCTCGCCGGTGGTGACGAGGATCGCGGGATAGTGCGTGCCGCCGCGGATATTGTGATAGGGCGAATAGGCGAGGAGGTTGCGGAAATCCTCCTCCCGGTCCGGTCGCCCATAATCGTCCACCCACAGCCGGCCGGCGGTGAACTGGTCGAAGCGCAGCATGTCCATCACGCCCACCGCCGGCAGCGCCGCCGCGAACAGGTCCGGCCGCTGGTTGACCACCGCGCCCACCAGCAGCCCGCCATTGGAGCGCCCCTCGATGGCGAGCTGATCCGGGCCGGTATAGCCGTGCGCCTTCAGATATTCGGCGGCGGCGATGAAATCGTCGAACACATTCTGCTTGTTGGAGAGGCGCCCGGCATCGTGCCAGTGCGGGCCGAACTCCCCGCCGCCGCGCAGGCTGGCGATGGCGACGGCCCCGCCCTGCTCCACCCAGGCGAGCCGCGTGGGCGAGAAGCCGGGCGTCTGCGAAACGTTGAAGCCGCCATAGCCGTAGAGCAGGGTCGGCGCCGTGCGGCCGGACGCCGCCACGTCGCGCCGGCGGATGATGGTCATGGGGATGAGCGTGCCGTCGCGCGAGGGATAATGGACCTCCTCGGTCACGAAGCGATCCGGGTCGAAATCCAGCCCCGGCCGCGCGAACAGCGCCAGCTCGCCGGTCTCCACGTTGAAGCGGTAGATGGCCGAGGGCGTGGTGAAGCTCGCATAGCTGAAGAAGGTCTCGGGATCGCCCTGCCGCCCCGAAAAGCCCGCGGCAGCGCCCAAGCCCGGCAGCGGCACGTCGCCCCGCCGCGCGCCGGAGAGGTCCACGATCTCCGCCGAGACGCGGCCGGCATTCAGATAGGCGAGGATCAGCCGATGACCGACCATCGAGGCGCCGACCAGCGTCTGGAGCCGCTCGGGGACCAGCTCCGCCGGGCGTGCCCTGCCGCGACGGGCGTCGAGCACGACCAGCCGGCCATTGGGCGCGCCCGCCGTGGTGCGGAAATAGAGCGCATCGCCGACATTGCCGACGAACTGCCATTCATGCGCCAGCCCGCGCACCAGCCGCACCGGCCGAGCCTGCGCCTCGTCCACCGCCAGCAGCGTGATCTCGCGTCGCGGGTCCGTGCCGGCGCTCGAGGTGATGACGAGCCAGCGGCCGTCCGCCGTCACGCGGGCGCGATGCCCCAGCTCCGGCCGGCCCGGCGTCGCATAGACCAGCCGGTCGGCCGACTGCGGCGTGCCGAGCGCATGGAACCAGAGCTGCTGGTTGCGGGCGCTGGACTGGCGGGCATCCCCCTCGGGCGGTGCCGGGTAGCGCGAATAGAAGAAGCCGCCGCCATCCTGCCGCCAGGCCAGATCGGAATAGCGCGCCCAGCGCACCTCATCGTCCAGCATCGCGCCGGTCGCCACGTCCAGCACGCGCAGCACCCGCCAGTCCGATCCGGCCTCCTGAAGCGCCAGGAGCAGGTGGCGTCCGTCGGCGGAGGGCTCCCATTGCGCCAGTGCGGTCGCGCCATCGGCGGAGAAGCCATTGGGATCGATCAGCAGCCGCTCCGGCCCGTCCAGCGCATCGCGCACATAGAGCGGCGACTGGTTCTGCAGGCCGCTGTTGCGCGTGTAGAAATAGCGTCCGCCCGCCTTGCGCGGCGTGCCGTAGCGCTCATAGCTGTAAAGCTGGGCCATGCGCGCGCGCAGCGCATTGCGGCCGGGCAGGGTGCGCAGATAGGCCTGCGTCGCCTCATTCTCCGCAGCGACCCAGGCGCGCACGTCCGGATCGCTCCGCGCGTCGCTTTCGAGCCAGCGATAGGGGTCGGCCACGGCGATGCCGAACCGCGTCTCGACCAGATCGTCCCGCCGCGTGACCGGATAGGCGGGCCGCGTCTGGCGGCCGCTGGCCTCCTCCGCGCCCACCCTCGGCGCGATCGCCACCGGTGCATCGGAGGCGCGGACGGGCGCGGGCGCGGCGATGGCCGCCAGCAGCAGCATGCCGATCAGGCATGAAAGCCAGCCTCTTCCACCCGCGCGCACGATATCGCCTCTCCGAAACCCGATCCGGCCTTCTCCTATGGCCTTGCGCGGCGTTTGCAAGCCCGCCCTGCCGGCGGGGCGCGGCAGCCGCATAGGGTGAGGCTAGTGCTCCTGCGAAGACAGGAGCCCAGGGCGCATAAGCAGTTCCCTATCGCCCTGGGCTCCTGCTTTCGCAGGAGCACATCATGGTTCGATTTGAAGCAGACAGCCTCCAGCCCTAAGCAAAAGGCCCCGCCGGACGCGCCGGCGGGGCCTTTTTAAGCCGGATGGTCCGGGCCGATCAGGCGGCCTCGAACTCTTCCTCGTCCACGGTCTGCACCGGGCCGGAATCCTGGCCACGGGCGCTCTCGTCGCGGTCGACCAGCTCGATGATCGCCATCTGCACCGCGTCCGAGGCGCGGATACCGGCCTTGATGACGCGGGTGTATCCGCCGGCGCGGTCCTTGTAGCGCTCGGCCAGCACGTCGAACAGCTTCACCAGCTGCGCGTCGTCGAGCAGGCGGGCATGGGCCAGACGGCGATTGGAGAGGCCGCCGCGCTTGGCCAGCGTGATGAGCTTCTCGACATAGGGGCGAAGCTCCTTCGCCTTGGGCAGCGTGGTCTTGATCTGCTCATGCTTGATGAGCGAGGCCGCCATGTTGCGGAACATCGCATTGCGGTGGCCCGTGGTGCGGTTCAGCTTGCGGCCGCCAACCTTGTGACGCATGTCGTCTTCCTTCGTTCGTTAAGGGGCCGTTTCAGGAACCCCAGACCGGGCGGTGCTTGCAGGTGACCGCCCATAACCCGTCTCGCGCGCCCCGGCTCGCGCCGGGGCCACGCCTAGTCTCAGCCCAGCAACTCCTGCTCGAGCTTCTTGGCGATCTCCTCGATATTCTCCGGCGGCCAGCCGGGGATATCCATGCCGAGACGCAGGCCCATCGAGGACAGAACTTCCTTGATCTCGTTGAGGCTCTTGCGGCCGAAGTTCGGCGTGCGGAGCATCTCGGCCTCGGTCTTCTGCACGAGGTCGCCGATATAGATGATATTGTCGTTCTTGAGGCAGTTGGCCGACCGGACGGACAGCTCCAGCTCGTCCACCTTCTTGAGCAGGTAGCGGTTGATCTGGTTGGTGTCGCCCTCGCCTTCCTCGGCGGCGGCCGAACCGGCGCCCGCGCTCGGCATGGCCGTGGGCAGCTGATCCTCGAAGTGGACGAAGAGCTGCAGCTGGTCCTGCAGGATGCGCGCGGCATAGGCCACGGCGTCCTCGGGCGTCACCGTGCCGTCGGTCTCGACGGTCAGATTGAGCCGGTCATAGTCCAGCTCCTGGCCGATACGCGCATTCTCGACCTTGTAGGCGACCTGGCGGACCGGCGAAAAGAGCGCGTCGACCGGGATGAGGCCGATCGGCGCGTCGGCCGGGCGGTTGTTGACGGCCGGGACATAGCCCTTGCCGGTGTCGCAGGTCAGCTCCATGTTGAAGCTGGCGCCCTCGTCCAGATGGCAGATGACGAGATCCGGGTTCATCACCTGGATGTCGCCGGTCACCGCGATGTCGCCGGCCTTGACGGTCGCCGGGCCGGTCGCGCTCAGTTGCAGGCGACGGGGGCCTTCGCCTTCCATCTTGAGGGCGACCTGCTTCACGTTGAGCACGATGTCGGTCACGTCCTCGCGCACGCCGGCGAGGCTGGAGAATTCGTGCAGCACGTTCTCGATCTTGATCGACGTCACCGCCGCACCCTGCAGCGAGGAAAGAAGAACCCGACGCAGTGCGTTGCCGAGCGTGAGGCCAAAGCCCCGCTCCAGCGGCTCGGCGACGAAGGTCGCGCGGCGCTTCGGGTCGCCGCCAGCCTTGATCTCAAGGCCGTTGGGCTTCTTCAATTCCTGCCAGTTCTTGATGTTGACAGTCATGTATTTCCCCTGGGGTTGGGCCTTTCGGGTCGGTCAGGTGAGCTCTGGTCCCCGGCCCCGGCCAATACGGAATGCGCGGGCTGCGGAGCGGTTTCCATGGCACCGCTCCCGCCCGCCGGGCAGGTCAGACGCGGCGACGCTTCGAAGGCCGCACGCCATTGTGCGGGATCGGCGTCACGTCGCGGATCGAGGTGATGGTGAAGCCCACCGCCTGCAGCGCGCGCAGCGCCGATTCGCGGCCCGAACCCGGACCCTTCACCTCGACCTCAAGGGTGCGCACGCCATGCTCGGCCGCCTTGCGGCCGGCGTCCTCGGCGCAGACCTGCGCCGCATAGGGGGTCGACTTGCGCGAACCCTTGAAGCCCATCATGCCGGCCGAGGACCAGCTGATCGCATTGCCCTGCGCGTCGGTGATGGTGACCATGGTGTTGTTGAAGCTGGCGTTCACATGCGCGACGCCGGCCGAGATGTTCTTGCGCTCGCGCCTGCGAAGCCGCTGGGGTTCCCGTGCCATCTTTGCTCTATCCTACTCGAAACTGGTGCTGACCGGGCCGGCGCCATGTGGCTGCCATGCCCGCGTGTTGAAGAAGAAGATTACTTCTTCTTGCCGGCGATCGGCTTGGCCTTGCCTTTGCGGGTGCGCGCATTGGTGTGCGTGCGCTGGCCGCGGACCGGCAGGCCCTTGCGATGACGCAGGCCGCGATAGCAGGCCAGGTCCATCAGACGCTTGATGTTCATCGCAGTGTCGCGACGCAGGTCGCCTTCCACTGTATAATCGGCGTCGATCGCTTCACGGATCTGGAGGACCTCGGCGTCGCTCAGGTCCTGGACCCGGCGGCTGTGGTCGATGCCCAGCTTGTCGGCAATGGTCACGGCGGTCTTGGAACCGATTCCGTGGATGTAGGTGAGCGCGACGATCACGCGCTTGTTGGTCGGGATGTTGACGCCCGCAATACGTGCCATAAAGAATGTATCTCCTGCTCCACAGGACGTCCGGCAGACGGCCTATCTCGACGCGTTGCCCCAGGACGCAAAAAGGACGACGGCGCTCGCATGCGCTGCCGTTTGACCTGCCGTCTCGGGATCGAGGGGCGTTACCGTGAGTCGACGCCACTGTCAACCGCTCCATGGGAGAGACGGGCGGACTGGCACGGCTTGCGCGTTTCGCGTAGAATTGCCCGGGGATCGACCGAAAGCTCCTCTCTGCGCAGACCCTACGAAGGGAAGCCACGCCTCATGAATCACGCCATACCGTTCCTCGTATACGGCCCCCTCCGCGCCGGCACGACGATGCTCCGCCTCATGCTCAACAATCACCCGATGCTCGCCAATGTGGGCGAGTTCGACTATCTCTTCGCTGCCGCGCGCTTCGGCCCGGACGGTCCCGTCGTCGACACGCATAGCATCCGGCACAATTTCGCCTTCCAGCACGCGCAGCTTTCGCTCGACGAGCGGCTGAGCGGCCTTGCCGTGATCGAGGACCTGCTGGAGCAAATCGCCGCGCGCAAGGACGGCGTACGCAGCATCAACGTGCATCACCCCATCGACCATGTGCTCAGGATGATGCCGGACGCGAAGATCGTGAAGCTGCAGCGCGATCCGCGCGACGTCGCGCGATCCAGCGTCCAGATCGGCTTCACCGGCACGCTCTATCATGGCATCGGCCAGTGGATCGAGACTGAGCGCGCATGGGATCGCGCGAAGGCGACGCTGGCGCCGGACCGCTATATCGAGCTGCGCTTCGAGGATCTGGTGGCCGATCCGGAGACGGAACTCCACCGCATCTGCGATTTCATGGGCGTGCCTTACGACCCCGCCATGCTCCGCTATGACGAGCAATCCACCTATGACCGGCCGGATGCCTCGGTCGCCTTCAAGTGGAAGGCGCGGATGACGCCGGAGGAAGCGGCACTCGTCACCGCGCGGGCGCCCGATCTGATCGCGAGCCGGGGCTATGAGATACCACCGGGCGTGCGCCCCATCTCATCCTTGCGGCGCGCGCGACTGCACTGGGCCAATCGCATCGGCCGGTGGCGTTTCCAGATCCGCCATCGCGGCCTGGCGACCTTCTGCATGGAGAAGGCCGCGCACAGGCTGGGCCTGCGCAAACTGCACGGGCACATTCTCGACACGCGCGTCAATCCGGCGATCGTCTCACGGCTCAAATAGGGGACAGGCCTCGGGCGGATCGGCAGGCAGACCTCCTGTCTCGGCACGGTGCCCCGGGACGCAAAAAGGACGGCGGCGCTCGCATGCGCTGCCGTTTGACCTGTCGCCTCGGGATCGAGGGGCGTCATCCTGCGTAGGACGATGACTCAATGATGGGGATATGCCGTCCCGGAACCCCACCTCCCTGCCGCCTTCCTCACGCCATCCTGCCCACATTGCGCTATCGCAACGCGAAAGCTAGGCTGCTGCGAGCATGAGCAGCTCGCTATAAAGATTCAATTTTAACGCCGCGCGGCTAGGCGCTCCCCTCAGAACGAAGAAATGGTGGCCAAGAGGATATTAACGTCTCTGTCATTAGGTCAATCATTGGAACTCGCACATGATATCCTTGGAAGCGATCAGAAAACGAAGCCGGTTAGAGATAGATAATTGTAATAAATCCCATGATCTTGCCGGTAAAACTGCGCGTGGCGGCGTAATCAGCCTCGCCTCTAACCTTGTTAAGGTTTTTACACAGCTTTTCATCACGGCGATCCTTTCACGCATCCTCAGCGTGAATGACTACGGCCTGATGGCGATGAGTTGGGCGCTCATTGCTTTTCTCGCCATGTTCCAGGACATGGGCATGGCGACGGCGACCCTGCGAGAGCGTGTCATTGACCATCGCTTTGTCAGCACGCTATTCTGGGTCGGTCTCGGCGTCAGCCTCATCATCTATCTCATATGCTGCGCTCTTTCACCGCTTGCCTCGCTTTTCTACCGGGACGACCGGTTGACCGCGATCGTTATCTTTTCCGCTCTCACCATACCCCTGGCGGCTCTAGGCGGCCAGCAGGAGACACTTCTCACCAGACAGGGTCGGTTCCTCGAGATCCAGACCATTCGAACAGGCAGTCAGGCACTTGGCGGCCTCGTCGCGATCGTGGCCGCATGGTTGCTCAATGCAGGATACTGGGCTCTCGCCATTCAGGGCGTCTCCGCCCTCGTCATTGCGAATATAGGCTTCTGGTCGCGAAGCGGCTGGATTCCAGGCCGCCCTTCATCTCTCCGCAGTGTACGCGGCGCCTTTTCGTTTGGCGGCTATCTCATGCTGTTCAACGCGGTCAACTACGCACATCGTCAGATGGACAATGTGATTGTCGGTCGAGTCCTGGGAGCGGCCAGCCTCGGCCTGTACTCGCGCGCCTACAATATATTCATGCTGCCCCTTACGGCTATCACCTGGCCCCTTGGCGGCGTGGTGATTCCCCTCATGGCGCGATCTCAAGACGATTTTGACAAGCTGGACAGAATATACCGTAGCGCCTTGGCCTCGATATTCGTTTTGACAGCCCCTGTCGCGGGCGCTTTCTTCCTGTTTGCAGAAGAAGCCGTCACCATCCTTTATGGTAGCAAGTGGCTGCCCAGCGCGGATGTGCTGCGCGTCCTTGCCATCGCAATTCTTTGGCAGCCAGCCTACACCTCCGGCGGCTGGATCGAGATCGCTCTCGGACGAACGAAGCGCCACTTCCATGCCAGCGTCGTGGCCGCCGGCGTTTATTTGATCTGCTACTTGATCGGTGTTCGCCATGGCATCTTCGGCATCGCCGTCGCCTATTGCGTCGGCAACGGCCTGGTGATCCTGCCCTGGCTATGGTGGTGCACACGCGGCACAAACACGACGCTTCGGGGTATCTGGAGTTCTATGAGCATGCCCTCGCTCGCGCTCCTTTCAGCCACTGCAATAACGATAGCGACCGCCCCCCATATCCGCCTCGACTGGTGGCCGAGCCTATTGTGCAGAGGGGCCATTTATGGATGTTCATACCTTATTTTCATCCTGCTTTGCGCAAGACTGAACAAAGGCTGGTTTTCATTGATCGAAGGATCGATCAGTAAACTGTTTTCGAATCGAAAGGCTGCTTGAATGATTAGTTTACGCAAATCAGCATGGATGATTCGACATCCGCGGCGTGCATGGAACGAAATCAAAACCGTTCGGGAGCTTGCGGCCTCCACACCTGATTTTAGCGAAAAGCCGTGGTTGGACGACGAAGATATTATCGTGATAAAAAACTGTCTCGATAAAGAAAAAGCCATGGTTGAATATGGGTCTGGATCATCGACTTTCCACTTTGCACCACATGCCCATTCTATTCATTCAGTCGACACGAGTGACAGCTATGTCCGCGCAGTCCGCGCGGAAGGCGCGCGGCGCGGCATTCAGAACATCAATCTCACAGCAATCAACGTAGGGCCTGTCCGTGCCTGGGGCTGGCCGATCGATGATTTTCCAACGCCCCGAAATATGGCGAACTGGCGCCGCTATCTTGAAGCGCCCTGGGCAACCCTCAAGGACACGCCCCTTTCACTTGTGCTGGTGGATGGGCGCTTCCGTGTCTCCTGCGCAGCCTATGCGATTGGCAAGACATTGGAACGCGGTGAGAAGGTCCCCATCATTCTGGACGACTTCGTTGGCCGTGAATCCCATTATGGCAAGCTTGGCGATATTGCGAAGCTGACCCGAACCGCAGGCCGCGCCGTTATCGTAGAGCCACTTATCACATCGAGCGAGGAAGCCATCGCGTTCGCGGAGCGCAACCTCACCGACCTGAGATAATCCGCCTTATCGATTATATCATGGAAGCAGATATGGATTTAACGCCTTCTATATTGACCATCACCTGGAACAGAGCGGAATATATCCGGAAAACGGCCGAGCATTTGCAGGCCGACCCATCTGACTTCCGCTGGTATATTTGGGACAATGCCTCGGACGAGGAAACGCGCACCTTCATCAGCGAACTCAAGGACGATCGCATCGTCAAACGGGTCATGCATCACGAAAACGCCAAGCAGGCGCCCCCATGGCATTGGTTCCTGGAGAATTGCGAGGGCGACATCTGCGGCAAGCTGGATGACGATATCCGAGGCCCGTCGGGCTGGCCCGAGCGCTTTGCGTCCATCGTCGCATCCGATCCAATGATCGGCCTCATCGGCGGCTGGGTCTATCTGCCTGAAGAGTGGGATGAGACGCTCGCCGCGCACAAAATCCGCACGGTCGGCCAGCAACGCATTTTCCAGAATGGCTGGGTCGGCGGCTGCATTTTCCTGGGGCGCCGGGCGTTGTTGCAGCGCTTCAGCCCACGAAACGAGGGGCGGTGGGGAACACCGATCGACCATATGGGGATCACGAAAGCCGGCTATGTTTCCGGTTATCCCCTGCCCATTCCCTTCGCCGAAAATCTGGACGACCCCCGTTCGCCTCACTGTCGCATGAATCGCCCCGGCGGCTGGAATGAATTCGCGGCTTATAGCGCCCGGATGCGCGCCTTTACCGGGCCGGAAGAATATGGCGACTGGATCGCTCAAGATGCACGGCTGGTGCTGACGCAAACCATTGCTCAGCAACTTCGCAGAAGCTACCCCAGCGTCTTCGAGCAATTCCGGCGACGCGCCGCACGCGGTCTGAAGCGCATCTTCGCCTGAGGGAAAAAGGGAGAAGGCGACAGGCGCTCCGCAATCCGAACAGAGAGGCACCGGCCGAAATCATGCGGACCGACCTCAGGCTTGTCAAACCGACGCCACGGTCGATCGGCAGCCTGGACGCATGTTTCAGCGCGGATCGGACGGAGGCTCGGCCGGCATGAACAGCGGATCGGCGGCCGCCGCCGGGACCGGCATGAGCGCGGGTAGCGGATCGGACGGTCCGGGCGGCGGCCGTCGTCGCCGGTTGCGCCAGTAATCCTGCAGCACTCGCGCCGCTGGCCGCTCGACCAGATAATGCACCAGCGCGCCGAGCATCAGCGCGACGGCCACCGCGACCGCATAGCCCGCGCTCGGCGCGAAGCCGGCCTGATCCATGTTGAACATGATGGTGAAGCCGATATGCTGATGGACCAGATAGAGCGAATAGCTGATCTGGCCCACCCACAGCAGCGGCCGCCAGCACAGCCAGCGCAGGCCGCCGGCCAGCATCGCCCAGAAGCAGCCGGCCAGGATCACGCCCGCCAGCAGCAGGTCGGGCGTCTCGCAGACCCCGATCGTGGCGAGGATGGCGAGGAGGACCGGCGCCTGCTCGCGCCAGCTGCGCTGCCCCGCCCAGACCCGGTAGCTCACTATGCCGATGGCGAAGAAGGGCACGTAGCGCAGCACCAGGATCATCACCAGCCGCTCGGGCATGTTCGGCCAGGCGAAGGTGAAGAGCAGCTTGAGCAGCAGCCAGCCCAGGATCAGCCGCTCGATGGGCCGCGCGCGGCACAGCAGCCACAGCGCCAGCATGCAGACATAGAAGGCGATCTCGACGGTGAGCGTCCAGTAGGCGCCGTCCACGGGCGGCAGGAAGAAGAACTGCTCGAGCATGGTGAGATTGGCGATCGCCACGGCCGGCGTGACGTAGAGCGCGCTCATGTGCCCCAGATGCTCGATCGCCAGGGTGAGCGTGAGCGCCACCCAATAGGCCGGCAGCAACCGCACCGCGCGATTGGCCACGAAGTCCGCCGCCGTCGCGATCTTGTTGATCGAGAAGAAGATGGCGAAGCCGGAGATGGCGAAGAACAGCAGCACGCGGTAATTGCCGCCGAACAGGTGGAACGGCACATGATGGGCGCGCGGAAACAGCTCGTTGTAGCGCGTGGCATAGTGGAAATTGACAACCAGCAACGCGCCAATGCCGCGCAGGGCATCCAGCTCGCTCAATCTGCCGCCGCGCATCCCAGCCATGCCGCGTCTTATCACGGGCCGATCGCGCCAGACAGCGCGATTAACCGCCTTTGACGAGCCCGGACCGAAGCCCGGCGCGTCTCACCTGTCCAATATTGCGCCAATCGCCCCAGCCACATCGTCGATATCGGCCATGCCGTCGACGCGGGCCACGATGCCACGGGCCTCGTAGATGGGCAGGATGGGCGCGGTCTTGGCGCGATACTCCGCCATGCGGGTACGCACCGTCTCCTCATTGTCGTCCGGCCGGCGCTTGAAGCCGGTGCCGCCGCACGTATCGCACACGCCCTCCGCCTTGGGGCGCTTGTAGCGGTCATGATAGCCTGTGCCGCAGGTGGCGCAGGTGAAGCGGCCGGTGATGCGGTCGACCAGCGCGTCCTCGTCCACCTCCAGCTCGATGACATGATCGAGCGTGCGGCCGCGCGCGGCGAGCAGCGCGTCCAGGCTCTCGGCCTGGGCTGCGGTGCGCGGATAGCCGTCGAAGATCACGCCGGTGCCGGCGTCGAGCGAATCCAGCGCCTCGCCGATGATGCCCGAGACGATCTCGTCCGAGACCAGCGCCCCGGCTTCCATCACCGCCTTGGCCTGAAGGCCCACGGGCGTGCCCGCCTTCACCGCGGCGCGCAGCATGTCGCCGGTCGACAGCTGCACCATGCCGCGCTCCGCGACGAGCCGCTGGGCCTGCGTGCCCTTGCCCGCTCCCGGCGGTCCGAGCAGGATGATGTTCATGTCACTCCCCCTGAAAGGCCGGACGCGCCGCACATGACGGGCGCCGGGTCGTTCTGTGTGCCCTAGCGAAGCTTGCCCTTCAACCGGGCCTTCTTGATGAGATCGCGATACTGGTGCGCGATCAGATGGCTCTGGATCTGCGTCACCGTGTCGACCGTCACATTGACGACGATCAGCAGGCTGGTGCCGCCGAGATAGAAGGGGATGCCCGCCCGCGCGATCATATATTCGGGGATGAGGCAGATGAGGGCCAGGTAGATGGCGCCGATCACGGTGATGCGGGTCAGCACATAGTCGAGATAATTCTCGGTGTTCTTGCCGGGCCGGATGCCGGGGATGAAGCCGCCGTTGCGCTTCAGATTCTCGGCCGTCTCTTCCGGATTGAACACGACCGCCGTGTAGAAGAAGCAGAAGAACACGATGCCGAAGCCATAGAGCGCCATATAGAGCGGCGTGCCGTGCGAGAGATACTGATTGATGAGCAGCACGAAATCGCCCCAGGTCGTGCCGCTCGGCACGTTGTTCCCGGCGAACTGGGTGATGGTCAGCGGCAGCAGCAGCAGCGAGGAGGCAAAGATCGGCGGGATCACGCCCGCGGTATTGATCTTGAGCGGCAGATGGCTGCGATCCGCCTGCATGACGCCCTGCTTGGTCTGCCGCTTGGGATACTGGATCAGCACGCGCCGCTGGGCGCGCTCCATGAAGCAGATGCCGGCGATGAGCCCCAGGCCGATGACGATGATGCCGATGATGAGCAGGCCCGAGATCGAGCCTGTGCGGCCGGATTCGAACAGATTGGCCAGCGTCACCGGCAGCTGCGCGACGATGCCCGCCATGATGATGAGCGAGGCGCCGTTGCCGATGCCGCGCGCGGTGACCTGCTCGCCCAGCCACATGAGGAACATGGTGCCGCCGATCAGCGAGACCACGGCGGTGATGCGGAACAAGAGGCCCGGGTCCACCACCGCCTGGATGCCCGACTGGGCGCCATAGCTCTCCAGCCCTACGGCGATGAAATAGCCCTGCACCGCAGTGAGGCCCACCGTGCCGTAGCGCGTATATTGGTTGAGCTTCTTGCGGCCGGCCTCGCCTTCCTTCTTGAGCGCCGCCAGCTGGGGCGAGAGCGAGGCGGCGAGTTGCACGACGATGGACGCCGTGATGTAGGGCATGATGCCGAGCGCGATGAGGCTCATGCGCTCGAGCGAGCCGCCCGAGAAGGTGTTGAAGATGTCGAGAATGCCGCCCTGCGTCTGCTGGTAGAGCGAGGCAAGCGCCGTCGGATCGACGCCGGGCAGCGGCACGAAGGAGAGGAAGCGGAACACGATGAGCACGCCTAGGGTGAACCAGAGGCGCTTCTTCAGCTCCGTCGCCTGGCTGAAGTTCGCCAGGCTGAGGTTGGCTGCCATTTGGTCGGCGCGTGATGCCATGATCGCTTGCAATCCTGAAACTTGATCGCCGGTCCCGGCTGGGGCGGCGGCTGGGATTTCCTTAGCCGCGTGACCGGCCGATGTCGAATGCCGGAGCGCGCCCGCACTGCCCGCCAGTGCAATCGACCCCGCCCGCCCATATCGGCAGGCGGGGTCGGTTATGCAAGCGGGCGTTCATGCCGGCGCGCGAACCTGTCGGCTTACGCGGCGTCCGCCGGCGCGGCCTTGGCGAGGATATCCACCTTGCCGCCGATCTTCTCGACCGCCTCGACCGCCGCCTTGGAGGCGCCGGCGACCGCGAAGCTGGCCTTCGCCGTCAGCTCGCCCTTGGCGAGCAGGCGCACGCCATGCTTGCCGCCGCGCGAGATGCCGGCCGCGCGCAGCGCCGCCTGGTCGATCACGGCCTTGGCGTCGAGCTTGCCGGCGTCGATCGCCTTCTGCACCATGCCCAGGTTCACCTCGGCATAGTCCTTGCGGAAAATATTGTTGAAGCCGCGCTTCGGCAGGCGCATGTGGAGCGGCATCTGGCCGCCCTCAAAGCCGTTGATGGCGACGCCCGAACGCGCCTTGGCGCCCTTCTGGCCGCGCCCGGCGGTCTTGCCCTTGCCCGAGCCGATGCCCCGGCCGACGCGCATCCGGCCCTTGCGGGCGCCTTCATTGTCCTTGAGTTCGTTCAGTTTCATGTCGTGCACTCGCTTTCGCTTTTGTCGCGCTTGATGGGAAGTGGCGGCCCATAGCGAGTGTTGGACCATTTGTCACGCGCCAGATTGTGTGTCGATCGGGTTGAGAGCGGAGCGCCGGCTACCCTTTGCGTTGACAGCGTCGGCGGAGCGGGCATGGTCGCGTCTCCCCCTCCTTTCCTGGCGAGGATGCTTGTTCGTGATGCCGGTCCCGCCGCATGCCACTCCCCTCAGTGCGCTGGACAAGAGCCCCATCGAGGATCTGCGCGTCATCACCATCCTGATGGTGGTGCTCTACCATGTGATCGGCTTGTCCGATTCGGGGCTGCGCGTGGTCGCGCCGCACCCGCTGCGCGCCCTCGCCGATCTGCTGAACATCTTCATGATGCCGGCCTTCGCGCTGATCGCGGGCCTGGTCTATGCGGTGCGGCCGCCCACGCTGCGCGGCTTCGCACCCTTCATGGCCAGGAAGTTGCAGCGGCTCGCCATTCCGGGGCTGGTCGCATCGCTCATCTTCGCGGCGATCGCCACGATCATGCATCTGCGCTGGGCCGTCGAGCCGGCCTCGCTGTGGCGGCTGGCCGTCTATCCCTATGCCCATTTCTGGTTTCTGCAGAGCCTGCTCACCATCTTCCTGCTGGTGGGATTCGCCGATGAGGTAACGGGCCAGAGGGCCGCGCTGGCGCTTCTGGCCGTGTCGCTGCTTCTGGCCAACATGGATATCGTCCAGTCCAGTTTCTTCTCGCTGCGCTCGACGATCGGCCTCCTGCCCTATTTCATCATCGGCATCTGCCTGCGCCGTCACGCCCGATGGATCGAGGCGCGATCCGGCCTGATCCTGGCCATCGCCCTCGCCTGCGCATTGCTCTGGTGCCTCGTGACCGCGATCGACTATGCCCGCATCGGACGGGTGGATCAGGCCTACCGGCAATGGTGGCCGATGATCTTTGTCGTCAGCCTCTTCCTCCTCCTCCTGTTTCGCCTTCCCCATCATCGCCGCCTCGCGCCGTTCGGGCCGATGACCTTCACCATCTATCTCTATCATGTGCTGGGAACCGCCGGCGCGCGGACCCTGCTTCACAAGCTCGGCGTCCAGAGCCTGCCCCTCCATCTGCTGGCGGGCGTGGCGGGCGGTGTGCTCCTGCCCGTCGCGCTTCATCTGCTCGCCAGCCGCTGGCCGCCAGCCGCGCACATCATTCTCGGCCTGCGCCCCCGTGGAACGGCAAGCCGCCGGGCGCTCATCCCGTCGAATTCCTGATCGTCCGGCCGGCAGGCGGCTGCCCGCGCGCATGAAAAAATGCGCGCGAGCCGCCGTGGCTCGCGCGCATTCTCGATATTGTCCGATGGATCGGGGAGGCCTCAGCCCTCCACGACCTCCACCATGTGCGGCAGCTTGCGGATGGCGCCGCGAACCTCGGGCGTATCCTCCAGCTCGACCACGCGGTGCATCTTGCCGAGGCCGAGGCCGATCAGGATCTTCTCCTGATGGGCCGGACGGCGGATCGGCGATCCGATCTGCTTCAGCTTGATCTTGGCCATGCTCGTTTACTCCGCAATCGCTTCGGCTTCGGCCTCGGCGGTCTCGGTCGACGCGCCGCCGCGACGGAGCAGATCGGCGACCTTCTTGCCGCGACGCTGCGCCACCGACTTGGGGCTGGTCTGTTCCGTGAGGGCCGCGAAGGTCGCCCGGATCATGTTGTAGGGGTTGGACGTGCCGACCGACTTGGTCACGACGTCCGCCACGCCCAGGCTCTCGAAGACGGCGCGCATCGGGCCACCCGCGATGATGCCGGTGCCCGGAGGCGCCGTGCGGACAGTGACCTTGCCGGCGCCGAAATGGCCGCGGCCATCATGGTGCAGCGTGCGGCCTTCCTTGAGCGGCACGCGGACCATCGCCTTCTTGGCCGACGCGGTCGCCTTGCTGATCGCCTCGGGCACCTCGCGGGCCTTGCCGTGGCCGAAGCCCACGCGGCCCTTGCCGTCGCCCACGACGACCAGCGCTGCGAAGCCGAAGCGCTTGCCGCCCTTCACCGTCTTGGAGACGCGGTTGATGTGGACGAGCTTCTCGACGAACTCCTCGCCGCCATCATCGTCATTGCCACGGCCGCGACGGTCGTCGCGACGGCCACGGCCGCCACGCTCGCCGCGCTCACCACGGCCACGGCCGCCACGGCTGCGCCGCTGCTCTTCCGGGGCCGCCGGAGCCTCGGTTCCGACGGAGGCCGGCGCGCCGGCTGCGATCTCGGTTTCGTCTGCCATGCTCAGAACTCCAGTCCGCCTTCACGGGCGGCGTCGGCCAGCGCTTTCACGCGGCCATGAAAGAGGAAGCCGCCACGGTCGAACACGACCTTGGTGACGCCGGCCTTGGTGGCGGCAGCGGCGACGCGCTTGCCCACGTCGGCCGCGGCCTCGGCAGTCGCGCCAGTCTTGCCACGCACATCCTTGTCCAGGGTCGAGGCGGCAGCGACGGTCTTGCCGGCCGCGTCGTCGATGATCTGGGCATAGATATGCCGGCCCGAGCGATGCACGCTGAGGCGGGGCTTGCCACCGGCGCGAGCCTTGATGGCGGTGCGGACGCGGCGCGCGCGCCGGTCGAAAAGAGAGAGTTTCGCCATGGCTTACTTCTTCTTGCCTTCTTTGCGGAAGATGAACTCGCCGTCATATTTGATGCCCTTGCCCTTGTAGGGCTCGGGCTTGCGCCAGCGACGGATCTCGGCCGCAACCTGTCCGACCTTCTGCTTGTCGATACCGCTGATCTCGACCGTCGTGTTGTCCGGGGTCTTGATCTCGATGCCTTCGGGGACCGGGAAGTCCACGTCATGGCTGTAGCCGAGCTGCAGCTTGAGCGTCTTGCCCTGGGCATTGGCGCGATAGCCGACGCCGGTGATGAGCAGCTTCTTGGAGAAGCCCTCGGTCACGCCGGTGACGAGGTTCTGCACCAGCGTGCGCTGCATGCCCCAGAAGGCACGCGCGGATTTGGTGGCATTGCCCGGCTTCACCGAGATGGCGCCCTCTTCCAGCGTATAGCTGATCTCGTCACGCAGCGGCATCGCCAGCGTGCCCTTGGGACCCTTCACCGAGAGCTGGCCGCCCTCGATGGTCGCGGTCACGCCCGAAGGAATGGTGACCGGCTTCTTGCCGATGCGGCTCATCAGAATACCTCCGCCAGCACTTCGCCGCCGACATTCTGGGCACGCGCCTCGGTATCCGAGAGCACGCCCCGAGGGGTCGAGACGATGGTGATGCCCAGGCCGTTGCGCACCACCGGAAGCTCCCTGGAGCCCGAATAGATGCGGCGGCCCGGCTTCGAGACGCGCGCGACATGCTTGATCGCAGGCTCGCCCTCGAAATATTTCAGCTCGATGCGCAGGCCTGCGTGGCCCGCGACCTGCTCTTCGGAATAGCCACGGATATAGCCCTCGCGCTGGAGCACGTCGAGAACGCGCGCGCGCAGCTTGGACGCGGGGGAGACCACGCTGTCCTTGCGAGCCCGCTGGCCGTTGCGGATGCGGGTGAGCAGATCACCCAGGGGATCGGTCAATGCCATCGCTTCGTTTCCTTACCAGCTCGACTTGGTGACGCCGGGGATCAGGCCCTTGTTGGCCAGATCGCGCAGCTGGACACGGCAAAGCCGGAACTTGCGATAATAAGCGCGGGGACGGCCCGTCAGCTCGCAGCGGTTGCGCACGCGCGTCGGGTTGCCGTTGCGCGGGATCTCCGCGAGCTTGAGGCGCGCCATCAGGCGCTCGGTGTCATCCACCGTCTCGTCATTCGCGATTGCCTTGAGACGCGCATATTTGCCGGCATATTTCTTCACCAGCTTCTTGCGGCGCTCGTTCTTGTTGATCGAACTCAGTTTCGCCATGGACTTAAGCTCTCTTCCTTGAAATTGTCAGTCCGGCCACGCTCACGCAGCCTCTTTTTCCGCCTCGACCGGGAACGGGAAGCCGAAGAGGCGCAGCAGCTCGCGCGCTTCCTCGTCCGTCCTGGCCGTGGTGGTCACGATGATGTCCATGCCCCGCACCTTCTCGACGCGGTCATAGCTGATCTCGGGGAAGATGATCTGCTCCTTGATGCCGAAGGCATAGTTGCCGCGGCCGTCGAAGCTCTTCGGGTTGAGACCACGGAAGTCGCGGATGCGCGGCATCGCGACCGTCACCAGCCGATCCAGGAACTCGTACATGCGCTCGCGGCGCAGAGTCACCTTCGTGCCGATCGGCATGCCTTCGCGCAGCTTGAACTGGGCGATCGACTTCTTGGCCTTGGTGATGACCGGCTTTTGCCCTGCGATCAGCTCCATTTCCTCGGCGGCCTGCGTGACCTTCTTCTTGTCCTGCGTGGCCTCGCCGACGCCCATGTTGAGCGTGATCTTCTCGATCTTCGGCACTTCCATATGGTTCTTGTAACCGAACTTCTCGGTCATCGCCTTGACAATCGTGCCGTCATAGAGCGACTTGGAACGCGGGATATACTTGTCAGCCATCAGATGACCTCCCCGGTCTTGACCGCGACGCGGACCTTCTTGCCGTCGCGCTCCTCGAAGCGGACGCGCGTGGCCTTGCCGTCGAGCGCGATCGCGACATTGGAAATGTGCAGCGGCGCGGGCTTGCGGTCGATGCCGCCCTGCGGGTTCGCCTGGTCGGGCTTGCGGTGACGGGCGTGAACATTGATGCCGTCGACCAGCACCTTGTCCTCCTTCGGCATCACCTGCAGGACCGAGCCGGTGCGGCCCTTGTCCTTGCCGGCGAGCACGACGACCGTGTCACCCTTCTTGATCTTGGCAGCGCTCATGTCAAAGCACCTCCGGCGCGAGCGAAATGATCTTCATGAAGTTCTTCGCGCGCAGCTCGCGGACGACCGGGCCGAAGATACGGGTGCCGATCGGCTCCGCATTCTTGTTCACCAGCACCGCGGCATTGGTGTCGAAGCGGATCACGCTGCCGTCGGGACGGCGCACGTCCTTGGCGGTGCGCACGATCACGGCGCGATGAACGTCGCCCTTCTTGACGCGGCCACGGGGCGCGGCGTCCTTGACGGAGACGACGATGATGTCGCCGACGCCGGCAAAGCGACGCTTCGAGCCGCCAAGCACCTTGATGCACTGGACGCGCTTGGCGCCGCTGTTGTCAGCGACCTCAAGATTGGATTGCATCTGGATCATAGATCCGGTTCCTTCTCAATTGGCCTGCCGGGTCCGCTTCCGGCCCGGTGGTTCCGTTAACGCTTGTTGCTCTTCAAGCCGCCGCGTCGGCCGCGACCGCCTCGGGGGACTTGTGCGTGTCGACCCGCGCGATGACCTTCCAGGTCTTCAGCTTCGAGATCGGCGCCGTCTCCTCGATGCGGACGGTCTCGCCCTCATGATACTCATTGGCATCGTCGTGGGCATGATACTTCTTCGAGCGGCGGATGATCTTGCCGTAGAGCGGGTGCTTCACCTTGCGCTCCACCAGCACGACCACCGTCTTGTCACCCTTGTCGGAAACCACCGTTCCCGTCAGCACGCGCTTGGGCATCGTGTTTCCTTCCTTATTTCTTGTCGCCGGCGCTCGCGCGCTCGGTCTGCAGCGTCTTGATGCGGGCGATGTCGCGGCGCACTTCACGCATGCGGCTCGGCTTCTCCAGCTGGCTGGTCGCGGCCTGGAAACGCAGGTTGAACTGCTCGCGCTTCAGCTCGCCGAGCTGGGTCGCCAGCTCGTCGTCCGTCTTCGCGGTAAGGTCAGCAAAGTTCGTCATGACGCTCATCCCTCCAGATGCGAGGTGTCGCCGAGACGCGCCACCACCTTGGTCTTGATCGGCAGCTTCATCGCGGCGCGGCTGAACGCCTCCGCGGCGAGCGGACCGGGCACGCCGTCCAGCTCGAACAGGATGCGGCCGGGCTTCACGCGCGCCGCCCAATATTCGACGCTGCCCTTGCCCTTGCCCTGGCGAACTTCGGCGGGCTTCTTCGAGACCGGCACATCCGGGAAGATGCGGATCCAGAGGCGGCCCTGACGGCGGATGTGACGCGTGATCGCGCGGCGAGCCGCCTCGATCTGGCGTGCGGTGACCCGCTCGGGCTCCATGGCCTTGAGACCATAGGAGCCGAAGTTGAGGTCCGTTCCGCCCTTCGCATCACCCTTGATGCGGCCCTTGAAGGTCTTGCGGAACTTGGTTTTCTTCGGTTGCAGCATGATGCTCTACCTATTCCTGTGCTCAGCGCGCCGGACGCACGCCGGAGGTCTGTGCCTCCAGCATGAGACGGTCGGTCGCCATCGGATCGTGGCCGAGAATCTCGCCCTTGAAGATCCAGACCTTGATGCCGCAGACGCCATAGGCGGTGTGCGCCTCGGCCTCGGCATAGTCGACATTGGCGCGCAGCGTGTGCAGCGGCACCCGGCCCTCGCGATACCATTCGGTCCGCGCGATCTCCGCGCCGCCCAGACGGCCGCCGCAGGTGATGCGGATGCCCTCCGCGCCGAGACGCAGCGCCGACTGCACCGCGCGCTTCATGGCGCGGCGGAAGGCGATGCGGCGCTCGAGCTGGTCGGCGACGCCCTGCGCGACAAGCTTGGAGTCGATCTCCGGCTTGCGAATCTCGACGATGTTCAGGCTCACGTCGGAGCTGGTCATCGTGCCGAGCTTCTTGCGCAGCTTCTCGATGTCCGCGCCCTTCTTGCCGATGATGACGCCCGGACGGGCGGCATAGATCGACACGCGGCACAGCTTGGCCGGACGCTCGATCACCACCTTGGAGATGGCGGCCTGCGGCAGGCTCTTGACGATGAACTTGCGGATATGGAGATCCTCAAGCAGCAGACGGCCATAGTCCTTGCCTTCGGCGAACCAGCGGCTGTCCCAGGTGCGGTTGATCTGCAGGCGCAGACCGATCGGGTTGCTCTTGTGACCCATGGATCAGGCCTCCTCTTCCGCAGCTTCACGAACGACGATGCGCACGCGGCTGAAGGGCTTCAGGATGCGGGTCGATTTGCCGCGACCGCGCGTGTGGAACCGCTTCAGCGTGAACGCCTTGCCGACCGACGCCTCGGCGACGACGAGCGCGTCGACGTCGAGATTATGGTTGTTCTCCGCGTTCGCGACCGCGCTCGCCAGCACCTTGCGGACATCGACCGCCATGGCGCGCTTGGAGAAGGCGAGGACGTTCATCGCGTCCTCGACCTTGCGACCGCGGATGAGCGCGGCGACGAGGTTCAGCTTCTGGGCCGAACCGCGGATCTGCGTGCCAACGGCCAGCGCCTCGTTCTCGGCGACGCGGCGGGGAGACTTTGCCTTGCCCATCAGCGCTTGCCCTTCTTGTCAGCGGCGTGACCGGGGAAGAAGCGCGTGGGCGCGAACTCGCCCAGCTTCATGCCGACCATGTCCTCGTTGATCGAGACCGGAACGAACTTCCTGCCATTATAGACATTGAACGTCAGGCCGACGAACTGCGGCAGGATGGTGGAGCGACGCGACCAGGTCTTGATCGGACCGCCACGGCCACCCGCGTCCTGCGCGGTCTCTGCCTTCTTGAGCAGATGCAGGTCCACGAAGGGACCTTTCCAGACGGAGCGAGCCATCGCTTACCTCTTCTTCTTCGCGTGACGCGACCGGATGATGAACTTGTCGGTCGCCTTGTTGTGACGGGTGCGGCCACCCTTGGTCGGCTTGCCCCACGGGGTGACCGGATGACGGCCACCGGCGGTCTTGCCTTCGCCGCCGCCATGGGGGTGGTCGACCGGGTTCTTGGCAGCGCCGCGGGTGAGCGGACGGATGCCCAGCCAGCGGCTGCGGCCGGCCTTGGCGAGATGCTGGTTGCCGTTGTCCGGGTTGGACACCGCACCGACGGTCGCCATGCAGTCCGCACGGATGTAGCGCTGCTCGCCCGAGCCCAGGCGCACGATCACCATGCCGCGATCACGGCCGACGAGCTGCGCATAGGTGCCGGCGGAGCGGGCGATCTGACCGCCCTTGCCCGGCTTCATCTCGATATTGTGGATGATGGTGCCGACCGGCATCTGGCCCAGCTCCATCGCGTTGCCCGGCTTCACGTCGGTCTTCTTGCCGGCGATCACCTTGTCGCCCGCGGCAAGACGCTGCGGCGCGAGGATATAGGCGACCTCGCCGTCCTCATATTTGACGAGGGCGATGAACGCGGTGCGGTTGGGGTCATATTCCAGACGCTCGACCGTGCCTTCCACGTCCCACTTGCGACGCTTGAAGTCGATGATGCGATAGCGCTGCTTGTGGCCGCCGGCGATGCCGCGCGAGGTCACATGGCCCTTGTTGTTGCGGCCGCCGGTCTTGCGCTTGCCTTCGGTCAGCGCCTTGACCGGCTTGCCCTTGTGGAGCGCCGAGCGGTCGACGAGGATCAGGCCGCGCCGGGCCGGGCTCGTCGGGTTGTAATGCTTGAGTGCCATTGTTCAGTCCGCCCTCAAATGCCCGTGGTGACGTCGATCGACTGGCCCTCGGCCAGGGTCACGATGGCCTTCTTCACGTCCGAGCGCGTGTAGGGCTTGCCCTTCCAGCGCTTGGTCTTGCCCTTGGTGACGATCGTGTTGACCGCCTTCACCGAGACGCCGAACAGCGCCTCCACGGCAGCCTTGATCTCGGGCTTGGAGGCGTCCTTGGCCACCTTGAACACAACCGCGTTGTGCTCGGAGACCAGCGTCGCCTTCTCGGTGATGTGCGGCGCGACGATCACGTCATAATGACGGGTCGCGACCAGCTCTGCCTGCTTCTTAGCCATTGAAGCGCGCCTCCAGCTGCTCGACCGCGGCACGGGTCAGCACCAGGCTGTCCGCGCGCAGGATATCGTAGACATTGGCGCCGATGGCGGGGAGCACATCGATGCCGACGAGGTTGGACGACGCCTTGGCGAAGGAGACGTTGGTCGCCTCGCCGTCGATGAACAGCGCCTTGCCCAGGTTCAGCTTGGCGAGGTGACCCACCAGCTCCCTGGTCTTGCCGTCCTTGACGTCCAGATTGTCGAGCACGGTGATCGCGCCGCTCTGCGCCTTGGCGGAGAGCGCCATCCTGAGGCCCAGCGCGCGGATCTTCTTGTTCAGCGCGTGGCCGAAGGTGCGGGCGCGCTGGCCGTGCGCCTTGCCGCCGCCAACGAAGATCGGCGCGCGACGATCGCCGTGACGGGCGACGCCGCCGCCCTTCTGGCGACCGAACTTCTTGCCCGTGCGGGCGACGTCCGAGCGCTCGCGGGTCGCGGCCGCGGGGGCACGACGCTTCTCGAGCTGCCAGGTGACGACGCGGTGCAGGATGTCGGCGCGGGGCTCGACGCCGAACACGGCATCGTTGAGCTCCACGTCGCCGGAGGCCTTGCCGCCGTCCAGAGTGAGAACCTTGACCTTCATGACTTAGCCCTCCTGGCCTTCGGTGGCCTCGGGCGCCGCAACGGCCTCGGCAGGCGTGTCGGCAGGAGCCTCGGCATTGTTGTTGGCGGCCGACTTGATGCTGGCCGGATAAGGCGCATCGGTCGGGCGGTCGACCTTGACCGCATCCTTGACGAGCAGCCAGGCGCCCTTCGAACCGGGCACCGAGCCCTTCACGAAGAGCAGGCCGCGCTCGACGTCCGTGCGGACGATCTCGAGATTCTGCTGGGTGCGCTGGCGGTCGCCCATATGGCCGGCCATCTTCTTGTTCTTGAAGACGCGGCCCGGATCCTGGCGGTTACCGGTCGAACCGTGCGAGCGGTGCGAGAGCGACACGCCGTGCGTGGCGCGCAGACCCCCGAAGCCCCAGCGCTTCATGGCGCCGGCGAAGCCCTTGCCCTGCGTGTGGCCCGTCACATCGACCAGCTGGCCGGCAATGAAATGGTCGGCGGCGATTTCCGCGCCGACGTCGAGCAGGGCATCCTCGGCCACGCGGAACTCGGCGAGCAGCGCCTTGGGTTCCACCTGGGCCTTGGCGAAATGCTCGCGCTGCGGCTTGGCGACATTCTTCGCCTTGGCAGCGCCGGCACCAAGCTGAACGGCCACATAGCCGTCACGATCCTTTTCGCGGCGGGCGACGACCTGATTGCCTTCGAGCGCCAGGACGGTGACGGGCACGTGGCGGCCGTCGTCCTGGAACAGGCGGGTCATGCCCACTTTCTTCGCGATCACGCCGGTACGCATGATCCAATCCTCCAAACAGAGGCCCATGGCGTTTCGGGCCAGGGGCTTATCCAACGAAAAACCGCCCGGGACGCAAAAGCGCCCAAGCGGCCAACCCAATGTCGATGCGTTCCCCCGTCAGGGTTGGCTGCCCTCCCGCCTCCGTGACGGAGGGAGAGAGCGACGGGGGACGCGGCCCGGGCGCCCCGAAGGTCATGCGCCCGGCGGTATCCCTGTGTCGCCAGTCCGGCCGGAGCCGGCGGCGCCGCCTGGAAGGCGGACGGCCCCGGCATCGACCGGGGCCTTCTGACCCTTGTCAGGCCAGCTTGATCTCGACGTTCACGCCGGCAGCCAGGTCCAGCTTCATCAGCGCGTCGACCGTCTGCGGGGTCGGCTGCACGATATCAAGCATGCGCTTGTAGGTGCGGACCTCGAACTGCTCGCGGCTCTTCTTGTCGATGTGCGGCCCACGGTTGACCGTGAACTTCTCGATACGCGTCGGGAGGGGAATGGGACCGCGAATAAGAGCGCCCGTGCGGCGCGCCGTGTCGGCGATGTCGCCGGTCGCCTGATCGAGCACACGATGGTCGAATGCCTTCAGACGAATACGAATATTCTGCGTTTCCATGTCCACTACCGATGCGAAAGAGCCAAAAACAAAGCCGCCCCACCCTGATGGCCCCGGCGCAATCTGCGCTCAAGAGACCCGCGCGAAGCGGCAAAAAAGCAGGCCGCCCGAATCACCCGACCCGAGCGGCCTGCCGCCTATATTACTTCGAGATCGTCGCGACAACCCCCGAACCGACCGTGCGGCCACCCTCGCGGATAGCGAAGCGCAGGCCCTGGTCCATGGCGATCGGCGCGATGAGCTTGACGCCCAGCTTCACATTGTCGCCCGGCATGACCATCTCGGTGCCCTCGGGGAGAACGACCTCGCCGGTCACGTCCGTGGTGCGGAAGTAGAACTGCGGACGATAGTTGGCGAAGAACGGCGTGTGACGGCCGCCCTCGTCCTTCGACAGGACATAGACCTCGGCCTCGAAGTCGGTGTGCGGCGTGACCGAACCCGGCTTGGCGAGAACCTGGCCGCGCTCCACCTCTTCACGGCCCACGCCGCGGATCAGCGCGCCGATATTGTCGCCGGCTTCGCCCTGGTCGAGCAGCTTGCGGAACATCTCGACGCCGGTGACGGTCGTCTTCTTGGTGTCCTTGAGGCCGACGATCTCGACTTCCTCGCCCACCTTGACCACGCCGGTCTCGACGCGGCCGGTCACGACGGTGCCGCGGCCGGAGATCGAGAACACGTCCTCGATCGGCATCAGGAACGGACGGTCGGTCGGACGCGGGGGCTGCGGGATGAACTCGTCGACAGCCTTCATCAGCGCGAGCACCGAGTCACGGCCGATGGCATCGTCGCGACCCTCGAGCGCGGCCAGAGCCGAACCCTTGATGATCGGAATATCGTCGCCCGGGAAGTCGTAGCTGGAGAGCAGCTCACGGACTTCGAGCTCGACGAGCTCGAGCAGCTCCTCGTCGTCGACCTGGTCGACCTTGTTCATGTAGACGACCAGCGCCGGCACGCCGACCTGACGGGCGAGCAGGATGTGCTCGCGGGTCTGCGGCATCGGGCCGTCGGCGGCGTTCACCACCAGGATGGCGCCGTCCATCTGCGCCGCGCCGGTGATCATGTTCTTCACATAGTCGGCGTGGCCCGGGCAATCGACGTGCGCATAGTGGCGGTTGTCGGTCTCATACTCGACGTGCGACGTCGAGATGGTGATGCCGCGCTCGCGCTCCTCGGGAGCCTTGTCGATGTTGGCATAGTCGGTGAACGTCGCGCCGCCCGACTCGGCCAGCACCTTGGTGATGGCGGCGGTCAGCGTGGTCTTGCCATGGTCGACGTGACCGATGGTGCCGATGTTGCAGTGCGGCTTCGTCCGCTCAAATTTAGCCTTGGCCATTTCCTACCTCTTCTTGTCCAAATAGCTTGGGTTCAACCGCTCGGGGAAGCCTCGCGAAGGCGCCCCCATAACAGTAAATTTTCAGAAATCCAGCCCTTTCCGCCCTGCCCCCGCTTCCTCTCCCGGTTCGCCCCGCGCCTGTCGGGGGTGACCGGAAAAGAAGCGGAAGCGCGGCGATCAGGCCATCTTCGCCTTCACTTCGTCGGCAACATTCTGCGGCACCTCGTCATAATGCGAGAAGTGCATCGAATATTGCGCACGGCCCTGGGTGAAGGAACGCAACTGGTTGACGTAACCGAACATGTTGGCGAGCGGCACCAGTGCCTCGACGACCTGGGCGTTGCCGCGCGAGTCGGTGCCCTGGATCTGGCCGCGGCGGCTGTTCATGTCGCCGATGACGTCGCCCAGATACTCTTCGGGGCTCACGACCTCGACCTTCATGATCGGTTCGAGCAGCTTGATGCCGGACTTCTGCGCCGCTTCGCGCATCGCGCCGCGGGCACAGATTTCGAATGCCAGCGCCGAGGAGTCGACATCGTGATAGGCGCCGTCCGTCAGATGGACCTCGAAGTCGATGATCGGGAAGCCGATGAGGCTGCCGGTCTGCGCGGTTTCCCTGAAGCCCTTTTCCACCGACGGGATATATTCGCGCGGAATGTTACCGCCCTTGATCTCGTCGAAGAACTGGAAGCCGGAGCCGCGCTCGCCGGGGATGACCGTGACCTTGACGCGGCCGAACTGACCCGAGCCGCCCGACTGCTTCTTGTGGGTATAGTCGATGTCGACCTTCTTCGCGAGATACTCGCGATAGGCCACCTGCGGCGCGCCGACATTGGCCTCGACCTTGAACTCGCGCTTCATGCGGTCGACGAGGATCTCCAGGTGGAGCTCGCCCATGCCCTTGATGATGGTCTGGCCCGACTCATGGTCGGTCGAGACGCGGAAGGACGGGTCCTCGGCGGCCAGGCGATTGAGGGCGATGCCCATCTTCTCCTGGTCGGCCTTGGTCTTGGGCTCGACGGACAGCTCGATGACCGGCTCGGGGAACTCCATCCGCTCGAGGATGATCGGCTGGCGCTCGGAGCACAGCGTATCGCCCGTGGTCGTTTCCTTCATGCCGGCCAGCGCGACGATGTCGCCGGCATAGGCCACATCGATGTCCTCGCGGCTGTTCGCATGCATCAGCAGCATGCGGCCGATCTTTTCCTTCTTGTCCTTCACCGAGTTCAGATAGGTGCCCTTGGTCAGCGTGCCCGAATAGACGCGCAGGAAGGTGAGCGAGCCGACGAACGGATCGTTCATGATCTTGAACGCGAGGCCGGCGAACGGCGCGTCGTCGCTCGTCGGGCGGCTGTCCGGCTCGTCGGTGTCGGGGTTGATGCCCTGCACGTCCTCGATGTCCAGCGGGCTCGGCAGATAGTCGACCACAGCGTCGAGCAGCGCCTGCACGCCCTTGTTCTTGAAGGACGAGCCGCACAGCACCGGCACGAAGCTCTGGTTGAGCGTGCCCTTGCGGATCAGCGCCTTGAGCGTCGCCGTGTCGGGCAGATTGCCCTCGAGATAGGCTTCCATCGCCTCGTCGTCCTGCTCGACGGCCAGCTCGATCAGCTTCTCGCGATATTCCGCCGCCTTGCCGGCGAGATCGGCCGGGATCTCCTCGAAGAAGAACTCGGCACCCAGGCTCTCGTCCTTCCAGATGATCGCGCGGTTCTCGACCAGGTCGACCAGGCCCTTGAAGTCACCCTCCGCGCCGATGGGCAGATAGAGCACCGCCGGGGTCGCGCCGAGACGGTCGATGATCGTCTGCACGCAATAATAGAAATCGGACCCGGTGCGGTCGAGCTTGTTGATGTAGCACATCCGCGGGACCTTATACTTGTCCGCCTGGCGCCACACCGTCTCCGACTGCGGCTCCACGCCGGCAACGCCGTCGAACGCGGCGACCGCGCCATCGAGCACGCGCAGCGAGCGCTCCACCTCGATGGTGAAATCGACGTGGCCGGGCGTATCGATGATGTTCAGGCGGTGATCGCGCCAGAAGCAGGTCGTCGCCGCGGAGGTGATGGTGATGCCACGCTCCTGCTCCTGCTCCATCCAGTCCATGGTGGCCGCGCCTTCATGGACTTCACCGATCTTGTAGGACTTGCCGGTGTAATAAAGGATGCGCTCGGTCGTCGTGGTCTTGCCGGCGTCGATATGCGCCATGATGCCAAAATTGCGATAACGCTCGAGCGGTTGGCTGCGGGCCATGGTCTTTACTCCGTTGCCGCATCGTGCGGCGGTCAAGCTTGAAGGACTGAAATTCCTGATCCGATCGGCCCCGGCACTCGCCAGGACCGCCGAAACGCCATCCTGCCCCTCGAGAGAAGTGCGGCCCTTCGACAAGCTCGGGGCGGACGGTCAATGGGGGTGAGGACCGGAGAGCCCTCACCCCGCAATATAATGCTTACCAGCGATAATGCGAGAAGGCGCGGTTCGCTTCCGCCATGCGGTGCGTGTCTTCGCGCTTCTTGACGGCATTGCCGCGATTGTTCGCGGCATCCATCAGCTCACCGGAAAGGCGGGCCGCCATCGTGGTCTCGCTACGGCTGCGGGCCGCGTTGATGAGCCAGCGGATGGCCAGCGCCTGGGCACGCTCGGGGCGCACCTCGACCGGCACCTGATAGGTCGCACCGCCGACGCGGCGGCTGCGGACCTCGATGCCCGGCTTCACATTGTTGAGCGCATCATGGAAGAGCGCGATCGGGTCCTTCTTGGCGCGGGCCTCGACGGCATCCAGGGCACCATAGACGATCTGCTCGGCGACGGCCTTCTTGCCGTCCAGCATGATGTTGTTCATGAACTTGGACAGCACCTGATCGCCGAACTTGGGATCGGGCAGGATGACGCGCTTCTCGGGGCGACGACGACGTGACATATCTGTTTCTCCCCTGTCTTACTTCGGACGCTTCGCGCCGTACTTGGAACGGCTCTGCTTGCGATCCTTGACACCCTGCGTGTCGAGCACGCCGCGCAGCACATGGTAGCGCACGCCGGGAAGGTCGCGCACACGGCCGCCACGGATCAGCACGACGCTGTGCTCCTGGAGGTTGTGGCGCTCGCCGGGGATGTAGCTGATGACCTCGCGCGCATTGGTGAGGCGCACCTTGCAGACCTTGCGCAGAGCCGAGTTCGGCTTCTTCGGGGTCACGGTGTAGACACGGGTGCAGACGCCGCGCTTCTGCGGGTTCTGCTCCATCGCAGGGACCTTGCTCTTGGCCTTCTGCGGTTCGCGGCCCTTGCGGACCAGCTGGTTGATCGTTGGCATGAAGCCCTTCACCTTTTTCAGTTACTTTACCATCTGCAAGTCCTGCGACCGATCAGGGCATGATCCCTGAACGACAAAGGCCCCGGCGAGTCTCGTCGACTCCCCTGGCCCCGCAAGAGCATAGGCAATGTTCAGCTCTGCTTGCCCTGGACGACGCGTCGCCGAATCCGTTAAAAAGCTCGGGTTCCGGGCCGCAAGGCAGGCGCGCCTATAGCGAGGGGGCAGCGCGCGGTCAAGCGGAGCAGGTGGCGCGCGACGCTGCCCGCCGACCAGATCCTCCCCGAGCTTGTGTTGGGGCGGAACAGGTCAAGCCGCCCTCGGCACACCCACCGTCACCACCAGTCCGCCCTCGGGCGCATTGGCGAAAGCCAGCGTGCCGTCGAAGCGCTGCAACAGGCTGTGCGCGGTGGGGATGCCGAGGCCAAAGCCCGCCGTATCGCGCGGGCGCGCATCGTCGATACGGAAGAAGGGGTCGAGGATGCGCGTGAACCAGGCCTCGTCGATGCCCGGCCCGTCGTCCGCGATGCGGATCAGCCAGTCCTCACCCTCGGAGCGGACGGTGACATGGACATGCCGGCCATGACAGACCGCATTCTCGATCAGCGGCCGCAAGGCAAGCAGCAGCGGCTCGCGATATGTCTCCACCTCCGCGCGCTCCGGGCCATGCAGCGCCACCGGGGCCTCCAGCCCGGCGAGCAGGGCGCGCAGGGCACCCATCAGCTCCACCGTCTCCAGCTCCGCCTCGACATGCTGGGCGCGCAGATATTGCTGGAGGGACATCAGCATCGCCTCCATCTCGTCCGCGCTCGATCCCACGAGTCGCGCGATGTCGCTGTCGTCCACGAAGCCGGCCGCGACCTTGAGGCGCGCCAGCGGCGTGCGCAGGTCGTGGCTGATCGCCTCGAACGAGCGCGCCTGATCGTCCACCAGCCCGCTGATGCGCGCCTGCATGTCGTTCATCGAGCGGGCGAGGTTGCGCAGGTCCGCCGGGCCGCTCTCGCGCACCGGCACGATTCTCCCCTGGCCGATCGCCACCGCCGCGTCCGAGAGGCGGCGCAGCGGCCGCGTCAGCATGCGCAGGCCGATCAGCCCGGCGCCGATGCACAGCAGTGTCATGAGCAGGGTCAGGATGGTCGCGCGCAGGGCGACCGGCCAGCCCGAGGAGATGTCGCGCGAGCGGAAATTGAGCCAGGTGTCGCCCGGCAGCAGCATGGAACCGACCAGATCGAGCCGCCCGCCCGCGCCCTTCTCCACGGCCAGCAATAGCTCCCGGCCCGCCAGCCCCGGCTCCCAGCCCCTGATCTGCCCGACGATCTCGTCCAGCCCGTCGCCATGGACCGGCTGCGGCACCGTCGGCGCGCGCGCCAGACCGACCTCCAGATGCCGCGTCGTCATGGTCGCGGCGACGAGATCGGGGGAAATGGCGTGGACCCGTTCGCTCACCACCAGCAGTTCCGCCACGCGGCGGGCATGGTCGTCATGCAGCGTCTGGCGGTCGATCGCGCGATAGAAGAGCAGGCTGGCGGCGACCTGGACCGTGCCGATCACCACCAGCAGCAGCGCGGCATAGGCGACGAGACGGCGCGACCCCAGCGTCGCCCGGATGGCGCGGCGGACGGGCAGTTCCGTCATGCGCCCGAGATCGGAAAGCGACTCGCGGGAAGCTGACGCGGCGCCCGCGGGTCCATGCGATATCTTCTCCTCTCCGACATGGCGAAACGCTCTCACCGAACGGCATGGGTGTCAATGCGCGGGCCGACCGGGGCCGGAGGCCGGTGCCGCATCAAAATTCGCCCTTCCGCGAATTTTCAAACAGACTCTCAGAAGGTGAGGCCGAGCTTCTCGGCGGCGATGCGCACCAGTTCACTGCGATAGCGGTAATGACCCTTGGCGCTGCTGATCCCCGCCTTGGACTGCTTCGTCTGCCGCCGGGGACGGCAGGGCTTGAGGATCACCGGCAGCCGCCCGGTCCGCGCGACATGGATGAGATTCATGACGATGTCCTCGCCGTTCCAGAAGGGGCGCGAGCGCTCCCGCACGAAGTCCTCGACCAGATGCCGCTGCTCCATGAAGGCCGCCATGGCGCTCGTCGGCGCGACGAGCGACTTGGTGAGCGTGATGACCGGCTGGGGCCGGCCGAACAGCAGGTGGCGCAGATAGACCGGATCGCCGAGGTGCCGCCAGAAACGCCGCATGCGCGTGTAGATCAGCCCATCGCGCGCACGCATCACATAGCGCGCATCATAGCCGTGGATATGCCCCGGCTTCGCGCGATAGGAAGCGACGAGCTGCGCCACATGGGCCGGCTCGATGAACAGGTCGTCGTCCAGGATCAGCGCCGCCTCGGTCCGCACCTCGCTATGGCAGTGGAAACGCAGCGCCAGCCCCAGCGCCTCGTTCAGCCCGCTATGGTCGAGCGAGATCACCCGCGCATCGGGATAGTCGAAATATGTATCGCGCCGCCCATGGCTGATGATGATCCGCCCGACCTCGGGGCAGGTCAGCAGCGTGGGGATGAGATAGGACTGGAGATGGTCCGGCCGCAGCCAGTTCAGAATGACGACGTCCACCTGCATGGGCACCTGCATGGCTCGGGCAGCTCCGTCGGCGGGGCGACGAGCGGGGGACGGGACCTAGACCGGACGCCCGCGCGGCTCAAGCCGTTCCTTGCCCGGCGCGCCAGAATATCGAGAGCCCCCAGAATATCGAGAGCCCTTTGCCTGCCGCGCGCAAACGGCCGGAGAGATTTCCGGGCCGGCAGATGTTCCATCTGCCTCGAAATCGCTCTAGAGCCCGGCCCATGACTGAAACCGTGTCCTTCGGCTATCGCGAGGTGGCCCCCGAGGAGAAGACGAAGCTGGTGGGCGGCGTCTTCTCCAGCGTCGCGCGCAACTATGACATCATGAACGATGCCATGTCCGGCGGCATGCACCGGCTCTGGAAGGACCAGTTCGTGCGGCGGGTGAAGCCGCGGCCGGGCGAGGCGATCCTGGACATGGCCGGCGGCACCGGCGACATCGCCTTCCGCATGGCCGCGAAGGGCGCGCAGGTGACCGTGAGCGACATCAATGCCGACATGCTGGCGGTGGGCGAGGCACGCGCGCAGAAACGCGGCATCGTCGGCCTCACCTGGCAGGTCGAGAATGCGGAGACGCTGCGCTTCGCCGACCGCGCCTTCGACGCCTATACGATCGCGTTCGGCATCCGCAACGTGACCGACATCCCCGCCGCCCTGCGTGAGGCGCATCGCGTGCTCAGATATGGCGGCCGCTTCTTCTGCCTCGAATTCTCGACCACCATCTGGCCGGGCTTCTCGGACGTCTACGACGCCTATTCGCACAGGCTCGTGCCCAAGCTCGGCAAGCTGCTGGCGAAGGACGAGGAGAGCTACCGCTACCTCATCGAATCGATCCGCCGCTTCCCGCCCATGCCCCGCTTCGCCGCGATGATCGAGGAGGCCGGATTCGTGCAGGTGAAGGCCGAGCCGATCCTGGGCGGGCTGGTGGCGATCCATTCGGGCTGGAAGGCGTGAGGCTGCGACCGACCATAGCCCCTCCTCTTCAGAGGAGGGGTTGGGGTGGTGCTGGACCACAGCCGATGCGCGCCATGCCCGCGATGCTGCGCATCGCCACCACCCCCACCCCCTCCTCTGAAGAGGAGGGGCGTCAACGGTGACCACCCACGCCACCCATCTCTGGCGCCTGCTCAAATGGGGCCGCACGCTCGCCCGCCACGGCGCGCTGACCGGCATCGAGAAGGATCGCAACACCCCGCCGCCTGTGCGCCGGCTCGCGCGGCTCGCCCGCTTCGGCGCGCGGGTACCCCGGCAGCCCCGCTACGGCGAGGCGTTCCAGGCGATCGGCCCCGCCGCCATCAAGCTCGGCCAGACGCTCGCCACCCGGCCCGATCTCGTCGGCGAGCAGGCGGCGAACGACCTGCTGAGCCTGCAGGACAAGCTACCGCCCGTCCCCTTCGCCGCTATCCGCGCGGAGATCGAGGGCAGCTTCGGCCGTCCGCTCGAAGACATCTATGTCCATGTCGACGAGGACGCCGTCGGCGCCGCCTCCATCGCGCAGGTCCACAAGGGCGTGACCACGGACGGGCGCACCGTCGCCATCAAGGTGCTGCGTCCCGGCATCCGCGAGCGCTTCGGCCGCGACATCGACACCTATGAATGGGCCGCCGCGCATCTGGAGCGATTGGGTGGCGAGGTGGCGCGCCTGCGCCCGCGCCTCGTCATCGCGAACCTCAAACGCTGGACCGCCCGCGAGCTGGACCTGCGCCGTGAGGCCGCCTCCGCCTCCGAGCTGGACGAGCATATGGCCGCGGTGGACGGCTATGTGATCCCCGCCATCGACTGGGACCGCACCAACGGCCGCGTGATGACGCTGGAATGGATCGACGGCATCAAGATCAGCGACCGCGAGGCGCTGATCGCCGCCGGGCACGACCTGCCCGCCATCGCGGCCCGCCTCGTCAACACGTTCCTGCGCCAGGCGATCGCGGACGGCTTCTTCCATGCCGACATGCACCAGGGCAATCTGTTCGTGAAGGCGAACGGGGACATCGCCGCCATCGACTTCGGCATCATGGGCCGCATCGACCGGCGCGCGCGCCTCTGGCTGGCGGAAATCCTCTACGGGCTCATCACCGGCAACTACCGCCGCGTGGCCGAAATCCATTTCGAGGCGCAATATGTGCCGGCCCACCACAATATCGGCGAGTTCGCCACCGCCCTGCGCGCGGTCGGCGAGCCGATGCGCGGCAAGCCGGTCAGCGAGCTGTCGGTGGGCCAGATGCTCGACGGCCTCTTCGCCATCACCCGCGATTTCGACATGCAGACCCAGCCGCACCTGCTGCTGCTGCAGAAGACCATGGTGATGGTCGAGGGCGTGGCGACCATGCTCGATCCGCAGATCAACATGTGGGACGTCTCCGGCCCCTATGTGAAGGCATGGCTGCGCGACGAGCTAGGCCCCGAGGCGAAGCTCGCCGATTCGCTCATCGAGGCGGGCGATACATTGAAGCGCCTGCCCAGCCTCATCCGCCGCCTGGAGGACGCCTTCCCCGAGCCTGGCGGCGCCCCCCCGCCCCCACCCCTGCCCGAGGTAAGGCTGGTGCAGGTGAAGGGCGGCTGGGTCTGGCGCTATACGCTCGTGGCGATCCTCGCGGCAGCGGCCGGGGCGGGCGCGATGTGGATGTTGGCATAGAGCATGTTCCGGGGCGCTGTCGATTTCTCACCCTATGTCGTGCCATCCCTGTTTGCCGCGCTCATCATCTCGGGCGTCACGCAGATTGCTTTCATGTCCGATCTCTATGTCGGTGCGCCCTATGCACCGTCGCTCGATCGCCTGCTGCCAATGCTGCTGTTCTCGCCGATCATCGCAATACCCGGCATGATCTTCGGGATGCTCATCGTCTGGCCAACGGCATTGCTCGGCGCGACAATAACGGGCTGGATCGCGCATCGCATGGGACCGCGCCGTGCTGGGCCTGGCTGGCCACTCGCGGGCGCATTGTTCGGCATGGCAGCGCTATACGGCTATTCATTCCTGCTCGGACTGGGACAGGCACGCCTTGGCTACCTCCTCATAAACGGCGCTATATGCGGTGTCAGTTGCGCCGCACTCATTCGCCGTTTCGCCGGGCCGGACGTTGACGACCGTGCCGCGGGAGCGAATGACGAAAGCGCCGATCGCATAGCCTGACCACCATTCGTCCATCCTGCAATCGCCATTCGGGCAGCTCGCGCTCCCGGGCGCGCGGCGGGAATCGAGACGGATCTCGTAAAGGCGTCCACTCTGGAGCGTCGTCCTGCCATGCCAGACATAGCCGCACCGGACGTCCCCAAGCGCCAGCGGGAATGTCATCGAACGATGGCAGGGGACGGCGGGTCGTCCGGGCGAAAGACCAACGACCGGTCGACCATGCAATGTGACGAGGAAATGCTCGATAGCATATGCCTCATCATCCCAGCCGAAGATCTTGCCGACGAGATCGGCATGATTCCGGATATGGAAAACGAGCCTCCCTCCCTCCAGCATTGCAAAGATCGTCGGGGGCGGCGGCTGACAGCCGCAGAGCGCCAGTGTCAGAACCAGAATGGCCATCCGTCGCCACAACATGTCCCACCCCCCGATTGCGATCCGCTGGATTCTGGCCGGGAGAGAAGCCATTGCGCAAGTGAAACCATTGCGCAAACCGTGCGGGGTCAGGTTTGGTCGCGGGCGCGATGTAGCTGTTCGGCTGAAGGCGAGACAGCCGCCCTTCGCCGCCGCATCACCTGATGCTTAAAACCGGTTCCCACCGGTCCGCGCGATGCTGTATGCACGGCGCCGTGCCGATCCTCTCCACCCGCAAGTTGCTACTCGCCTGGTTCGCCTCGATCGTGTGCGGGCTCGTCGTCCTGCCGCTCATTCTCATCCTGCCCGCAACCGTCGCCGAGGGGCCGGCCATGATCGCCACCGGCCTTGCCATGGCGCCGGTTTACGGCCTCGTGTTCGGCCCGATGATGGCGCCGGCCAGCTTCGGCCTGACGCTCGCGCTGGAACTGGCGCTCATCCTCGGCCTCAGCGCGCGGGCGCGCCGCCATGCCGTCATGCGCAGTCGCTGGAGCTGGGCCGGCGCGGGTCTGCTCGCGGGCCTGCTGATCGGCGCGGCGCTGGCGGTGGAGATGTCGCTGCTCGCGGGCCAGTCCTTCTGGATCACGCTTGCCGCCGCGCCCACCGGCGCGCTCTGCGCCTTGTTCGCGCGGCGGATCGTGGCCGCCTGAACCACATCTCCACCCTCTGGCCGCGCCGCGACCGAGCGACTATGTAGCCTCCATGACTCAGCGGCGCATCCTTCTGATCGTCTCCGGCGGCATCGCCGCCTACAAGGCGCTGGAGCTGGTCCGGCTGCTCAAGGGCAGGGGACTGGCCGTGCGCGCGGTGCTCACCGGGAGCGCGGCGAAGTTCGTGACGCCCCTCTCCTTCGGCGTGCTCACCGAAGACCATGTCTATGGCGACATGTTCGACCTCAAGGAGGAGCGCGAGATCGGCCATATCCAATTGAGCCGCGAGGCGGAGCTGATCGTCGTCGCGCCCGCCACCGCGAACATCCTTGCGAAGATGGCCGCCGGCATCGCCGACGACCTCGCCACCACCGTCCTGCTCGCCACCGACAAGCCGGTGCTGGTCGCGCCCGCCATGAACGTGCGCATGTGGCATCATCGCGCGACCCAGCGGAATATCGCCCAGCTGCGCGCGGACGGCGTCGCGGTGATGGAGCCGGGCGTGGGCGCCATGGCCTGCAACGAATGGGGCAAGGGCCGCCTGCCCGAGCCGGCCGAGATCGCCGCCGAGATCGAGCGGGTGCTGGACGAAGGCGCTCTGGCCCATCCGCTGCTCACCGACACCAGCCGCACGATCGTCGCGCCCGACCTCTCCGGCCCGACCCTTCACGGCCGCCATGTGCTCATCACCGCCGGGCCGACGCACGAGCCGATCGACCCGGTGCGCTACATCGCCAATCGCTCCTCGGGCCAGCAGGGCTTCGCCATCGCCGCCGCCGCCGCGCAGGCCGGCGCGCGCGTGACGCTCGTCGCCGGGCCGGTGAGCCTGCCCACGCCGCGCGGCGTCGAGCGCGTGAACGTACAGACCGCGCGCGAGATGCTCGGCGCGGTCGAGTCAGCGCTGCCCGCCGATGTGGCGATCATGGTCGCGGCCGTGGCGGACTGGCGCGCGGCGGATGCGGCGCCGCAGAAGCTCAAGAAGGATGGCTCCGGCCATCCCTCCCCGCTGGCGCTCGCCGAGAATCCGGACATTCTCGCCACCCTCGCCCGCCACGCGCAGCGCCCCGGCCTCGTCATCGGCTTTGCGGCCGAGACTCAGCAGGTCGTCGACAACGCCACCGCCAAGCGCGCGCGCAAGGGCGCGGACTGGATCGTCGCCAATGACGTCTCGGGCGACGTGATGGGCGGCCCCCGCAATGCCATCCACCTCGTCACCGCCGCCGGCGTCGAGGATTGGCCGGACATGCCCAAGGCCGCCGTCGCCGCGCGCCTCGTTGAAAGGATCGCCGATGAGCTGGCCGACCGTTGATATCCGTTTGAAGCGCCTGCTGCATGGCGAGGGCCTGCCGCTGCCCGCCTATGCGACGGACGGCGCGGCCGGCATGGACGTGGTCTCGGCCGAGGACGTGACGCTCCCGCCCATGGCCCGCCACGCCGTCGCCACCGGCTTCGCCATCGCCATTCCGGCCGGGTTCGAGGTTCAGGTGCGCCCGCGCTCGGGCCTTGCGCTCAAGCATGGCATCACCCTGCCCAACACGCCCGGCACCATCGACAGCGATTATCGCGGCGAGCTGAAGATCATCCTCGTCAATCTCGGTGCCGAACCCTTCGAGATCCGCCGCGGCGACCGCATCGCCCAGCTCGTCGTCGCTCCCGTGCAACAGGGCCGTATGGTCGAGGTGTTCGAGCTGGACGAGACCGCGCGCGGCACCGGCGGCTTCGGCTCGACGGGCGTGCGCGTGGTCTGATGGACTTCACCGACGAACAGCTTGAGCGCTACGCCCGCCACATCGTGATGCGCGAGATCGGCGGCGCAGGGCAGGCGCGGCTGCGCGGCGCGCATGTGGCGATCATCGGCGCGGGCGGCATCGGCTGCCCGGCCATCGCCTATCTGGCGGCGGCGGGCGTTGGCACGCTGCGGGTGATCGACCCGGACAGCGTCTCGCTCAGCAATCTCCAGCGTCAGATCCTGTTCGGCACCGACGATATCGGCCGGCCCAAGGCGGAAGCCGCCCGCGCCGCCGCGCAGCGCCTCAATCCGGACTGCCACCTGATCCCCATCAATCAGCGGCTCGATGCGGACAATGCCGCCACGCTGCTGCGCGATGCCGACATCATCCTCGACGGCTGCGACAATTTCGAGACCCGCCTTGCCGTCTCCGACGCCGCCACCCGCCTGCGCATCCCGCTGGTGAGCGCGGCGCTGGGTCCCTTCGAAGGGCAGATCGGCGTGTGGCGCGGCTGGGAAGAAGGCCAGCCCTGCTATCGCTGCCTCGTCGGCGATCAGACCACCGATGCTGCGCGCACCTGCGCGGAAGAAGGCATCGTCGGCGCGCTCGCCGGCATCATCGGGTCCATGGCGGCGCTGGAAATCATCCGCGCGCTGGTGCCGTTCGGCACGCCGGCCTGGGGCAGGCTCATCGTGTTCGACCTGCTCTCCCGCCGCCTGCGCGAGCTGGCGGTGCCGCGCGATCCCGCCTGCCCCGCCATGCTCGTCACCGCATGAGCGCGCGCCCGCCGCTCGCGCTGATCCTGGTTACCGCCGATCCCGCGCGCCTGCGCGCCGCCCTCGCGCTCGCCCGCGCCGAGGTGGCGCTGGGCAGCGAAGCGCGCCTCTTCATCCAGGGCGAGGCCGCCAGCCTGCTCCGCCCGCCGCTCAGCGCGCCGCAGGACGCCGCCTGGAAGGCCGCCGGCGAACCCACCCTCGCCGCACTGCTCGACGCGGCGCTGGACGACGGCGTGGCGATCAGCCTCTGCCAGAGCGGCCTCGCCATGGCCGGCATGGACGCCGCCATGCTCGACCGGCGCATCGCCGTGACCGGCCCCGTCGCCTTCCTCGCCGCCGCCGGCCCGCAGGTGCGTCTGCTCACGCTCTGAGCCGTCACGCCGCCGCCGCCCGGCCGGCTTTGGCGTAGCCGACCCGCAGCCACAGTTCCAGCGCGGCAAGGTTGAACAGCCAGCAGCCCCAGCTGATGAAGCGATAGCCCTCCACGAAGCTCATGCCGGTGAACGGGATGATCGGCAGGAACAGGCGCAGCGTCACCGCCGCGAAGGTCATCGCCCAGGAGCGCAGCATCCACAGGCGATGCTGCTCGAAGCGCCGCGCCATGGCATGGCGCAGGCCCAGCCATGTCGCGACGAACCAGCAGACCGACAGCGCGCCGAAACCGCCGGCGGCGACCGGCCCCGCCGTCGATCCCAGCGCCAGCGGAAAGCCCGCCACCGCGCCCAGCAGGCATGCGGCGACATAGACGCGCCCGACCAGCCGGTGCAGGCCCGAGCGGCGGGTGCGGAAGCGGGCGATGAACTGGAACGGCCCGACCAGCAGCGCGGTCGCCGCGCCCAGCACATGCAGCGCGAGGAAGGGCCGCGCGAAGGCATTGGCCAATATGTCCGGCGAGGCGAGCGAGCTGCCCGCCAGATAGCGATAGGAGAAGAGCGCGATGCCGATGGCGAGCAGCGCTCCGGTCAGGCGCAGCGCGCGCGGCAGGATGATGTGCGGGATCATGGGTATAGCGGCGGTGGGCATCTCGTCGGCTCCGGTCGTCATCATGTCCGTCCGGCGATTGCCCATGGCGCGGCGGAGGAATAGGGAGCTTTGCGTGAACGGTGCATCTGCTTCGCGAACGGAGCGCGCGGCCGCCCTGCGGCGCGGCGCGATCGAGCTTGCGCTGTTCGCGGCGCTCGGGCTGTTCATGGCCATCCTCGGCCCATATAACACGCTCCGCGCCCCGCCCGCGCCGCGCACGCTCTACTGGCTGGCCGCCATCGTCGGTGGCGGGTTCATCGGCATCGCGGTGGACCGGCTGCTCGGCGCGCGCATCGCCCGCTTCTGGCCGCGCGTGCTCGTCGTCGCGGCGGCGATGACACCGCCGGTCGCCCTTCTCGTCGTCGGGCTCAATCACTGGCTGTTCGGCGACCCGCCGGGCCTCGTCAATCCCTGGCTGCCCTGGCAGGTGTTCGTCATGTCATTGCTGGTGATGACCATGCGCGCGCTGGCCTGGCGTCGCCTGCCACCGGTGATCGAGACGCGCACCCGTGTCGTGCCGCCGCTGCCCGAGGCGGAAGCGGCGTTCCGGATGCGCCTCTCCGCCCCGCGCCGCGCGGCCCGGCTGATCGCCGTGGCGGCCGAGGATCATTTCGTGGGCGTCCTCACCGATCAGGGCAGCGAACTGCTCTCCATGCGCTTCGGCGACGCGCTGGACGAGCTGGCCCTGGCGCATGGCTACCGCACCCACCGCTCCTGGTGGGTCGCCGCAGACGCGATTCTGGCGGTGCGCTGGACGCGCGGCGTGGGCGAGGCGCGGCTGGCCGGCGGCCATGTGGCGCCAATCAGCCGCGCCTTCGCGCCGGTCCTCAAGGAAGCGGGCTGGCGTTGAGAATGCTCCCTGCTCCCCTCCCCTTTAGGGGAGGAACTTTTCTCAAGCTGCCCGCGTCACGAACCGCCCGTTATTGAAGTCGTCGATCGCCTGGACGATCTCCTCGCGGCTGTTCATCACGAACGGCCCATAGCCGACGATCGGCTCGTCGATGGGCTCGCCGGTCAGCACCAGCAGCATGGCGTCGCCGTCCGCATGGAGGCTCACCGCGCGGCCCTCGCGGCTCAGCAGCAGCACCTCGGCCTCGCCGACCGGCTGGTCGCCATTCACCGTCACATGGCCGCCCAGCACCACGAGCATCGCCGTGTGGCCCTCGGGCAGGTCCAGCGTCACATCGGCATCACGCGCCAGCCGAACGTCCCAGACATTGATCGGCGTGAAGGTGCGCGCCGGCCCCTTCGCGCCGGTCAGCTCGCCCGCGATGACGCGCGCGGTGCCGGCGCCGCCGGGCAGGTCCACGGTCGGGATCATGTCCGCCGTGATGCCCTGATAGCCGCCGGGCGCCATCTTGTCCTTCGCCGGCAGGTTCACCCAGAGCTGCACCATGCGGAACGGCCCGCCCGCCTTCGCGAAGCCGGGCGCATGATATTCCTCATGGATGATGCCGCCGGCCGCCGTCATCCACTGCACGTCGCCCGGCCCGATGATCCCGCCGTTTCCGGCCGAATCCCGGTGCTCCACCTCGCCGTCATAGACGATGGTCACCGTCTCGAACCCGCGATGCGGATGCTCGCCCACGCCGCGCCGCGCGGTGGTCGGCTCGAACATGTGCGGCCCGGCATAGTCGAGCAGCAGGAAGGGGCTGATTGCCTGCCCCTGCCCATTGTAGGAAAAGAGCGAGCGGACGGGGAAACCGTCGCCCACCCAATGGCCGCGATCATTGCCGAAACGGCCAAGGATCGACTTGTTCATCGTGCATCTCCAAGGCGGGGGCGTCCGTGCGCCGCCCGCAAGTTGCACCCGATATGGGCATGGCGCGCCAGACTTGAAGGGCCGGCCCGGCATGCCCCTCGGCGCAGCAACCACATGACAGGCGCGGGCGATCCTGTTACCGGATCGTTCATTGCGCAGCCGCGCAGCTTTCGGAAACGGGCTCATCGGATCATGCTGGACTTCACCACCAAATCGCTCCCCAACCCCACTTCGGCCGAGGACCGCGCCGCCGCCATGGCCAATCTCGGCTTCGGCACGCTGTTCACCGATCATATGGTGACGGTGCGCTACACGGAGGGCCGGGGCTGGCACGATGCGGTGCTGGGTCCGCGCGAGGCGATCCCGCTCGATCCCGCCGCCGCCGTGCTCCATTATGCGCAGGAGATTTTCGAGGGGTTGAAGGCCTATCGCATGCCGGACGGCAGCGTGGCGAGCTTCCGGCCGGAGGCCAATGCCGCCCGCTTCAACCAGAGCGCCACGCGCCTCGCCATGCCGCACCTGCCCGAGGACCTGTTCGTCGAGAGCATCAAGAAGCTCGTCGCGGCGGATATCGACTGGGTGCCGGATGCCGACAAGGGCAGCCTCTATCTGCGCCCCTTCATGTTCGCCAGCGAGGCGTTTCTGGGCGTGCGCCCGGCGCATGAATATATCTATTGCGTCATCGCCTCGCCGGTCGGCGGCTATTTCAAGGGCGGCAAGTCGACCGTCACCCTGTGGGTCAGCCACGATCAGGTGCGCGCCGTCCCCGGCGGCACCGGCGCGGCCAAGTGCGGCGGCAACTATGCTGCCAGCCTCCAGCCGCAGGCGGTCGGCATCGCGCATGGCTGCGATCAGGTGCTGTTCCTCGATGCGGTGGAGCGCAAGTGGATCGAGGAACTGGGCGGCATGAACATCATGTTCGTGTTCAATGACGGCAGCATCGTCACCCCGCCGCTCAACGGCTCCATCCTGCCCGGCGTCACTCGCGATTCCCTGCGCAGGATCGCCGGGGAAGCCGGCTACACGGTCAGGGAAGAGCCCTACAGCTTCGACCAGTGGATGGCGGACGCGAAGAGCGGCCGGCTCAAGGAAGCCTTCGCCTGCGGCACCGCCGCCGTCATCACCTCCATCGGCGAGGTGCGCTCGGCGCATGGCGATTTCGTCATCGGCAATGGCGACGGCGGCGATGTCGCCCGCACGCTGCGCGAGGCGCTGGTCGGCATCCAGCTCGGCCGCAAGCCGGACACGCATGGCTGGATGACGAAGCTGGCCTGAGAGTTCGTTTGAAAATTCGCGAAAGAGCGAATTTTTGCGGCACCGGCCCGCTCCCCCACCCAACCACCCATAGTTTGCTATCGTTGGGTGGTTGGGTGGGGGAGCGGGCCGGTGCCGCCATGCGCCGTGAGGCGCATCGAACAGACTCTGAGCCGGCCTCGCCGTTGCGCCTGTCGATCGCCGTCGCGGGCTGCGGCCCGGCGGGGCTCGCCGCCGCCCTCATGCTGCGCCGCGCTGGCCATGATGTGGTGCTGTTCGAGCGGTTCGAGGCGCCGCGGCCGGTCGGCTCGGGCCTCATGCTCCAGCCGACCGGCCTCGCGGTGCTGCGCCGGCTCGATCTGGCCGACCGCATCGTCGCCCATGGCGCCCGCATCGACCGCCTTTCGGGACGCACCGCCGGCTCCGGCCGCGTCGTGCTGGACGTGCGCTATGCCGCGCTCGGCCGGGTCGATCATTTCGGGCTCGGCGTCCATCGCGCCGATCTGTTCGCCTTGCTCCATGACGCCGCGCGCGCGGCCGGCGTGCCGGTGCGGACGGGCCGGACCATCGCCAGCAGCCGCCTTGCCGGCGCGCAACGTGTGCTCCTCATGGCCGACGGCACGGAAAGCGAGCCGTTCGATCTGGTCGTGGACGCGCTCGGCTCCCGCTCTGCCCTGGCGCCGCCGACCGGCCGCGCGCTCGCCTATGGCGCGCTCTGGGCCACGCTCGACTGGGTCGAGGATGCCGGCTTCGACTGGACGATGCTGCAGCAGCGCTACCGTCGCGCCAGCATGATGGCGGGCGTGCTGCCGGTCGGCACCTCGGGCGGCGCGACCCGCCGCCTCGCCTTCTTCTGGTCGCTGCGCGCCGACCGGCTCACTGACTGGCAAGCCGCCGGACTCGGCGTCTGGAAGCGCGAGGTGATGGCGCTGTGGCCGGACTGCCGTCCGCTGCTCGACCAGATCGAGGCGCCCGACCAGCTCGTCTTCGCCCGCTATGCGCACCGCACCCTGCCCCGGCCCGCCGAACCGGCGCTGATCCACATCGGCGACGCGTGGCACTCGGCCAGCCCCCAGCTCGGCCAAGGCGCCAACATGGCGCTGCTCGATGCCTGGGCGCTCGCCCTCGCGCTGGCGGCGCGGCCGGAGCGCGACGCGGCGCTGGCCCATGCGGTCGCCCTGCGCCGCCGCCATGTCCGGCTCTACCAGTGGCTCACCGCCCTGTTCACGCCGGTCTACCAGTCGGACGGCCGGCTGCTTCCCCTCCTGCGCGACCGGATCGTCGGTCCGGTCTCAAAGCTCTGGCCGGCCACCCGCATCCAGGCGGCGCTGGTCAGCGGCCTTGTCGGCGGCCCCTTGCGCGCGCTCAGCCTCGACGACTGACGGAGGGCGCCGCTTTGGGCCTGTCCTACAAGCTGTCTCCCATGCCATGGTCGCGCCATGGGCCAGCCTCAAATCATCTCAGTGCTCCTGCGAAGGGAGGAGCACGACGGATTTTTGCGGCCACATGCTCGGTCCTGAAAGCGTGAGCACCCATCCGCGAGGAATTTGCATTTCACCAGAACCTTCAGAACCTTTCGACATGCCGGACGCAGCCCGTCCCGCCCAATCCGTTCGAATTTCCTGAAAAGCCGGAACGAGATTATCATGCTGCCCCGAACAGCCGCCCTCCGCTAGCAACGGGCGAAGACAGGCCAAGGGAGACAAGCCGATGACACTGCGCCCCACCGATATCGATGCCGTCGACATGATCGTGCTGGCGCCCGTGCGCGATCTGGGCGACGGTTTCCAGGTCCGCCGCGCCCTTCCCTCGGCGCATCGCCGCATGGTGGGTCCGTTCATCTTCTTCGACCAGATGGGGCCGGTCAGGCTCCATGCGGGCGACGGCCTCGACGTGCGGCCGCATCCGCATATCGGCCTCGCCACCGTCACCTATCTGCTGGAAGGCGAGATATTGCACCGCGATTCGCTGGGCTCGGTCCAGCCGATCCGGCCCGGCGCGGTCAACTGGATGACCGCCGGGCGCGGCATCGTCCATTCCGAGCGCAGCCCGGACGCCGCCCGCGCGGCCGGTGGCCCGCTGTTCGGCCTGCAGACCTGGGTCGCGCTCCCCACGGCACATGAGGAGACGGATCCCGCCTTCTTCCACCACGCTGCGCAGGACATTCCGCAGGCCGAGGCGGAAGGCGTCACCATGCGCGTGGTCGCCGGCGTCTGCGACGGCATGACCTCGCCGGTGCAGACCTTCTCGGACATGCTCTATGCCGATCTCGCCATGGCGGATGGCGCCCGCTACAAGCTCACCACCGAGCATATCGAGCGCGCCGTCTACGTCATCACCGGCGCGCTGGCCGTGGAGGGGCAGGATGGCGGCTTCGCGGCGGGCGAACTGGTGATCCTCAAGCCCGGCGCCGAAATCGTGCTGCGCGCCGTCGGGCCGACGCGCCTGATGCTGGTCGGCGGCGAACCGCTCGGCGAACCGCGCAACATCTACTGGAATTTCGTCTCCAGCTCGAAGGAGCGGATCGAGCAGGCCAAGGCCGACTGGCAGCAGGATCGCTTCCCGCATGTGCCCGGCGAGACGGAGTTCATCCCGCTACCGGCATGAGGCGACCGCCGCCTCGCCCGGCTTCAATCCCGGTCCATCTCCTGGATTGCCCGCTCCCGCGCCACCTGCACCTCGGCATTGCGCAGGAGGATATCGAAGGCGGCCATGAAATTGTCGAGCTGCGGCGCGGGGATGCCCTGGAAGAGATATTCGCTGCGCGTTTCGACCGTCTCGTCGATGATGGCGCTGATCCGCCGGCCTTCCTCGGTCGGTGCGAAGAAGCCGTGGCGGCGGCCCGGCTTGCCGGTGCGCTCGACCAGCCCGATGTCGATGAGGTGATTGATCGTGCGCCCGGCCTGACTCTGGTCGCGATAGAGCGCCAGCACCAGCTGCGGCCAGCTGATCGGCGGCTTGCGGCACACTTCCGCCATCACCCAGCTCTCGAAGTTGGAGAGGCCGGTGCGGCGCTTGTGCGCCAGCGCGCCGCCGCGCAGCATATAGGAGCAGAGCGTCACGAATGGCGGCAGTATACGCGAGCGGTCGACGGCGATGCCGTTCTCGCCGGGCAGACCCTCGTCGACCAGATCCTGGAAGTCGACCGTCTCGTTCTGGCGCTGGTTGGCGGCGCTCCATTTGCGCTCCTGCTCGAACAGCGCCATGGCGCGGCCGAGCAGCGTGTCCAGCACGCCGAACAGGTCGACGATCTGCTCGTCGCTGATCCCGAAGGTCAGCTCGCGGTTGCGCAGCTCGGCCTGGCGCTGCAGCTTCTCGGCGAGATGACGGCCGGCCGGGCTGAGCTTGATCGGGCTGCGGATGCTGCCGCGCGTCAGCAGCGAAACGTCGGTCATGCGCTTGACCGCGCGGCTCACCTGCGCCTTGTCCACGCCATTGGCCATGGAGATGGCGGCAAGCGTCATATCGCCCTGTGCCAGCAGCAGCAGCAGGATGCGCCGGTCCAGCTCGTTGACATGGGCCGTGCGGGCGAAGGAGATGTTGGCGCTCTCGCGCGCGTCACGCAGGAACACCCAAACCCTACGCTGGAAGCTGCTCTGCTGCTTGGCGAGGATCGCCACGGGGCCGCTGGCGCGGGAGGCGGCGATGCCGGCCAGCAGCACATCGAGCTGGCGCGCGAACTCCGGCTGCGTGTTCCCCGCATCGCCATGGGCCTTCTCGAGCAGCGCCCAGCCGATGGTGAAGCGGTCCACAAGCTGCTCGGCCTGGCGGGCGTCCCCGATGGCGAAGCCCGCGCCGCAAAGCGTCGGCAAACAGTCGAACCGCGCGTCCTCAATCGGGAAGGGCACCGGCAGCCGGGCGAACAGTGCATCGCCATGCCGGCGCGAAAGCATGGCAGCGCGGGCCAGGCCGGCGCGCTGCGCGATCCGGCCCTGCCAGTCCTCGCTGGCCGATGGCGTCGCCGTCTCCGCCAGCATATGAGCTGCCATGGCGATGTGCAGCGCCGTCTCGTCCGGGAAGATGGCGTCGATCGCGTCCGCCGCGAGGCCCAGCCGCGCCGCCAGCGCCGCCCGGCCGCATCCCGCCGGCCCGCTCTCTTCGAGCAGTTCGAGCGCGACCCGGATCATCGCGTCCCGGTCGACGGCATCCGTCCGCCGCTGCGCAGTGGTTTTTCCGCTTTTCACGTCGCTGTCCCCCGGCAGGCCCCCTCTGGCGTGCCCATGGAGGATAATCGTTGATCGTATTTGCGCCTGCGGTCAACCGGGGTAATGCGGGACGCGCCGGTCATGCGCGATGTTGACCCTGTCCGAATGTCGGCGCACAGTAATTCGGCCCTGAACGATCGCCGGCCCACCGGCGCGACAATCTGGCCGAAAGCGGGAGGAGCAAGGAATGCCGACGGGACGTTCGACGATGACATTGGCCTTGGCGGCGGCGCTGGCCGCGACCGGCGCGCCCGCCCTCGCGCAGGGCAATCTGGGCGACCAGCTCCAGGTCTGCGCCCGGATCGGCAGCAAGTCCGCCCGGCTGGAATGCTATGATTCGGTCGCTTCCGCCGCGCGTCAGGGTGGCGCGGCGGCCGGCTCCGGCGCCGTCGCGCCGGGCGATTCGCAAGGCGCGCCGCCGCCCGTCGCGGCCGGACCCACCGGCTTCGGCGCCGAGCAGGTCGCGCGTCCCGCCGTGCCGCCCGGAGCGGCCGAGCCGGGCGAGGTCGAGGTGGCGGTCGTCTCGGCACGCGACAACGGGCTGGACATGTGGCAATTCTCGCTTGCCGACGGGGCAGTCTGGCGGATGACCGAGCGCGTCGCCAATTTCCGCCCGCCCGCGCCCGATGAGCGGGTGAGGATCCGCCGCGGCGCGCTGGGCAGCTATCTGATGCGCGTGGGCCAGCAGGCGAGCGTGCGGGTCGAGCGCGTGCGCTGAAGCCTCTCGAAACGTCGCGGCGCGAGGGCCTGCCGGCGCGCCGCGATGATGGCCGGTGCGATGACAATGCCCGCAAATGGCCCCGGCTGCCGGACGCTCAGTCGCCGCCCGGCATCGCCTGCTGCATCGTCTCGCGAAGCTTGAGGCGCCGCGCATAGTCGGGATGGTCGGCATAGGAGAGCATGGCGTCGATCACTTCCTTGTCCCGCGCCTTCTGTCCCTCGGCGAACTCCGGATAGGGCAGCACCCAGAAGCGGTTCTCCCGCACCGCCTCCAGCACCACCCGGCCGAGATCGACCGGGTCGAAGCCATGCTCGATCACCTTCTTGAGTCCCGCGAACACCGTCTCGTCGCGTCCATAATAGCCGGTCTGGCCATATCGGGCCGGCCGCGCCTCCACCGAGCGATGGATATTGGTGTTCACCCCGCCGGGGCAGAGCAGCGACACGCCGATATCATATTTCGGCATCTCGACGCGCAGCGATTCCGCGAGGCCGCGCACCGCATATTTGCTGGTACAGTAGATGGCCGTGGTCGGCAGCGCGACAAAGGCGGACATGGAGGCGGTGATGACGATATGCCCGCCCTCCCCGCGCTTGATCATGCGCGGCATGACCGTCATCACGCCGTTGATGACGCCATTCACATTGACGTCCATCTGCCAGTCCCAGTCGTCGAAGGTCGCGTCCTCGATCGGACCGAACTGGCTGACACCGGCCGTGTTGCAGAGGAGATCGACCGGACCGAACACGCGCTCGGCCTCGTCCACCGCCGCGGCATAGGCGGCACGGTCGGTCAGATCGAGCCGGATCGGGTGGACCGCCACATTCTTCCGGGCGAAATAGGCCATCGCCTCGTCCAGATGATCCTGGCGAATGTCGGCGATGACGACCTTCATCCCCGCTTCCTCGGCCAGCACCTTGGCCTGGCCGAGCGCCACGCCCGAGCCGCCGCCGGTCACGAACGCGGTCTTTCCTTCGAGCTGCTTCATCTCATCCTCTCCCTGCGGAACGGTCCCGTCATCGGACATCGTCAACTTTCATGGCGAGGACGAAAGGACGAAGTCAATAGCACTGCGTGACGCAGCACATCTGCCGATCGCATGAATGGGCTCATTTTCGCGATAAAGTCATCTATATCGTGGCTAGACAATGATAATTTTGCCCAATAGGAAGGACATTATCAAACTGAGTCACGGGCAAGTGGCCGGATCATATCGAGGGAGAGGGCGAGACTTTATCAACGTCTTGTCCGGTTGCAACTGATTGCGCCGCATTCGCCGGAATGCGGCGGCAGGCCGGCAGGACTCTCCTTCACATGCGATCTCACGCCCCCGTCGGACGCCTGCGTCCGGCGATTGCACGGACATGGCTTGAGCTGGTCGGGAGCCGCGGGAACGCGGTCCCATGGGATGCGCGCGGCCACGCCAGCGCGCCTGTCGCAAGGGAGGAAGTAGCTTGAACACTCAGCACAGCAACCGGCGCGGAGCAGCCGCCCGATCATTGCGCCTTGCCTTGATGGCCGGCGCAGGCATGAGCGCGTTCGCCTTTGCGGCGCCGCTGCTGGCGCAGGAAGATATCGACCAGCCGCAGGGCGATGTCGCGAGCGCAGACGAAGGCCAGGCGCAGGAGATCGTCATCACCGGCTCGCGCATCGCGCGGCGCGACTATTCCGCGAACAGCCCCATCGTGACGGCCGGCAACGAGCTGCTCAGCAACTCCAGCTCGACCACGCTGGAGACCAACCTCAACAAGCTGCCCCAGTTCGCGCCCGCACAGACGCCGGCGCTGGGCGGTGACATCCAGCCAACGGCGACCAACACGCCCGGCGCGGCGACGATCGCCCTGCGCGGCATCGGTGCCAATCGCAGCCTCGTGCTGCTCGACGGTCGCCGCGCCACGCCCGGCAACGCCAACATGACGGTGGACATCAACTCCATCCCCGCCGCCGCGATCGAGCGGGTCGAGATCATCTCGGGCGGCGCCTCGTCAACCTATGGCGCGGACGCGGTAGCCGGCGTCACCAACTTCATCCTCAAGCGCAATTTCCAGGGCCTGCAGCTCAGCAGCCAGATCGGCATTACCGAGCGGGGCGACGGGCGCGAATACAGCATCGACGGCATCATGGGCACCGACTTCGCCGATGGCCGCGGCAACGTCAGCATCGCCTTCGCCACCAATGACCGCCGCGGCTCGCGACGCGTCGACCGTTCGTGGTTCCGCGACTATTTCCGCGATCCCACGATCAACGGCACCGAATATTTCCCGTCCTTCGCCAACTATGCGCCGGGCTTCGTGAACGGTCCGAGCCAGGACGCGCTCAACGCCGTGTTCGCCGGCCGCGACACGGCCGCCTATCCGAACTATCCGGCGGGGACCAATATCTTCTTCAACGATGACGGCTCGGCCTTCGGCGGCTTCACCGGCGCCAGCGGATCGGTGGCGGGCTCCTACGCCTTCAACGGCGATCTCACCGGCCTCAAATACAAGCAGCTCACCAACGGCTCGCTCTATTCGAACTTCCTGGACGACTATATCAACTTCCCGCTCAACCGCTTCAACTTCTTCGCCAATGGCCATTACGACATCAACGACTGGGTGACGGTGTTCGCCCAGGGCTATTTCAACAAGGTACACACTTCGTCGGTGCAGCAGCCCGCGCCGGCCGCCAATGGCTGGGCCGTGCTGGTGCCCTATGACGACCGGGACATCCCGGCCGACCTGCGCACGTTGCTGGACAGCCGCGCCAACCCGACCGACAGCTATCAGCTGAACACCTATCTGGACTTCATCGGCAACCGCACCAACGAGTCGGACGTCTACACCTACAGCATGATGGCCGGCCTGCAGGGCAAGATCCCCGGGACGGATTGGACCTGGGAAGTCTACGGTTCGCAGGGCGAATCCGAGACTTCGGCCATCCAGAGAGGGTTCGCCTCGCTGGCGCGCTATCGCACCATCCTGACCGCGCCGAACTGGGGCCAGGGCTTCAGCGCCACCGGCAACAGCGAGTTCGGCGGGTTCGGCGGCTCGACCGCGACCTGCACGAGCGGCCTCAATCCGTTCGATCCCAATCTCATCGTCTCGCAGGATTGCATCGACGCGATCAACGCGGACATCAAGACGCGCTCGGTGATGCAGCAGACCGTCTGGGAAGCCACGGCGCAAGGCAAAGTGCTGACACTGCCCGCCGGCGATCTGCGCGCGGCCGTCGGCGCGACCTACCGCCGCAACCGCTTCACCTTCACCAACGACACGCTGACAACGCAGGGCCAGTCCTTCCTCGACCAGGCGATCGGTCTCTATCCGAGCGGCAATTCGGAGGGGTCGATCACCGTCAAGGAGCTCTATGGAGAGCTCCTCGTGCCGCTGCTGCGGGACCTGCCGCTCATCCACGAACTGAGCCTCGAACTCGGCGTCCGCACCTCGGACTACAACACCACCGGCAACAGCTTCACCTGGAAGGCGCTGGCCGACTGGCAGGTGACGCCATGGCTGCGCTTCCGTGGCGGCTTCAATAAGGCGGAGCGCGCACCCAACATCGCCGAGCTCTATCTGGCGCCGCAGCAGACCTTCGCGGTCGCCACAGGCGGCGACCTGTGCTCGCTGCAGAACGCCATGCCCTATTCGGCCGGCGTGGGTAACACGACCAACCGCGCGGACGTCCAGGCGCTGTGCGAAACGATCATGAACCGCAATGATCCAAGCTCGTCCGCGAGCTTCTATGCGGATGGCAACCCGGCCAACCAGGCGACCGGCGCCTCCTTCGTCTTCCCGACCACGCAGGGCAATGCGAACCTGCAGCCCGAGACAGCCAAGACCTGGACGGCCGGCATGGTCCTGAGCTCGCCGTTCGAATCCGCCATGCTCAACCGGATGCGGCTGACGGTCGACTATTACAACATCAAGGTGACCAACGCGATCGGCGCACAGTCGGCGGACATCATCCAGCGCCAGTGCTTCGACGCGACCTTCAACCCCACGCTGGACGCCAACTCGCCCTATTGCGCCGGCGTGAACCGCAACGCAGGCGTGGGCACGCTGGGCAATCTGGTCGGCACCTATTTCAACAACGGCGCCTTCAAGACCTCCGGCATCGACGCCCAGTTCGACTGGGCCTTCGACCTGGGCAAGGGCCGCTTCGCGCTGAACAGCATCTTCAACTATCTCATCGAAATGAAGTCGACCGAGCTGGCCGGCGCCATCCCCATGGTCGACTATGCCGGCACATTGGGCGGCGTGAACATCAACGGCCTCAATGGCGGCTTCTACCGCTGGAAGCTGTTCACCACGGTGACCTACGGCATCGGGCCGGTGGATCTCTCGGTGCAGTGGCAGCATCTGCCCAAGATCCGGTCCGCCAACGCGGCGGCGAACCCGAACACCACCTACATCGGGGCGCCCGCCTATGACCTGTTCAACCTGAGTGGCTCGTTCACCGTCACCGACGCAGCCTCGATCCGGTTCGGCGTGGACAATCTGTTCGACAAGGCGCCGCCGCTCATCGAATACAACACCGCGCCGCCCCCCGGGACCGTCGCCGGCGGCACGATCGGCGGCACCGCCGTCGGCTCCCTGTCCTACGACATTCTGGGCCGTCGCTACTATCTCGGCGCCACCTTCAAGTTCTGACATCCTCCCGGATCGTCCGATCCACCCTTGCCGCGGCCCTCCCTCACCGGAGGGCCGTTCTTTTTTTAAATGGACATTGTCATCATTAAACGCCAATCTCATGGCGATATTGCGCGCGACAGCGCGGACAATTACAACGATAGGAGACATGCTTCCATGTTGAACGTCAACGGCAAGACCGCCTTCATCACCGGCGGCGCGAGCGGCATGGGCTGGGGCATGGCCAAGGCCTTCGCCGAGGCCGGCATGAAGGTGGTGATCGCCGACATCCGCCAGGATGCGCTGGACGAGGCGATGGAGGGCTTCTCGAAGACCAATCTCGCCGTCCACGCCATCAAGCTCGACGTGACCGACCGCGACGGCTGGGCGCGCGCCGCCGACGAGGCCGAGGCGCAGTTCGGCAATATCCATGTGCTGGCGCTCAACGCCGGCGTGGGCATCGGCGGCTCGATGCTGACCGCCACCTACAAGGACTGGGATTTCTCCATGGGCGTCAATGTCGGCGGCGTGGTCAACGGCCTCGTGACGATGCTGCCGCGCATGCTGAAGCATGGCGAGGACGGCCAGCTCGTCGTCACCTCCTCCACCGGCGGCTTCTCGGCGGTGGGTGGCGCGGGTCTCTATTGCGCCGAGAAATATTGCGTGACCGGCATGTTCGAAAGCCTCGCGACCGAGCTCAAGGATACGCCGCTCGGCGCGTCCGTCTTCTTCCCCGGCCCGGTGCAGACCCAGCTCGGCATCTCGACCCAGGCGACCCGGCCCGAGCATCTGCGCAACGAGGCTCCGCCCCCGCCGCCAGAGGCAGTGGGCGCGAAGAAGGATGCGCGCCCGGCGCCCGGCTTCGATACCAGCCTGTTCATGACCAGCGAGGAAGTCGGCCGGCGCGTGCTGCGCGGTATCCGCCGGCGCGACCTGTTCATCATGACGCATCCGGAATTCCAGAAGGGCATCGAGGCGCGCAACAACGCGCTGGTGCGCGCCATTCCGGTGGAAGCGCCCAACGAGCCGCGCGCCAATCTCGTCGCCCAGTTCGGCACGCTCATGTACAACCCGGTGTACGACGGCCAGCAGCCGCTCGCCGAACCGCTCTGAGCGAGCGCCGAGAAGAGAGGGGAGAGGCATATTGGCCAAAGTCGTTCGCGTCCATGAGCTGGGCGGTCCCGAGACGCTGGTGTTCGAGGAGATGGCGGTCGGCGCGCCTGGCCCCGGCGAGGTGCGCATCCGGGTGGAGGCGGTCGGCCTCAATCGCTCCGAGGCCATGTTCCGCGCCGGACGCTATCCGACCAAGCCGGCCCTGCCGACGCTGATCGGCTATGAAGCCTGCGGCATCGTCGAGGCGCTGGGCGAGGGCGTCGAGGGTTTCGCGGTCGGCGAGCGGGTGAACGCGCTGCCGATGTATCCGCTCGGCACCTATGGCGTGTGGGCGGAGCAGGCAATCGTGCCGGCGCGCTGCCTGCTGCCGGCGCCGGAGGGACTGACCCCGGCCGAGGCGGCGGCGGTGTGGATGCAGTATATGACCGCCTTCGCGATCATCGAGGTGGGCGAGGCCAGCATCGGCGACTATGTCATCATCCCCGCGGCGTCGAGCAGCGTCGGCCTTGCCGCGATCCAGCTCGCCAACTGGGCCGGCGCCGTGCCCATCGCCGCTACCCGGACCAGCGCCAAGGCGGATCAGCTGAAGGCACTGGGCGCCGCGCATGTGATCGCCACGCAGGAGAGCGACCTGGTCGCCGAGGTGATGCGCATCACGGACGGCAAGGGCGCGCGGCTCGTCTTCGATCCGGTGCAAGGCCCCTATGTGCAGACGCTCACCAGCGCCATGGCCGAGCACGGCATCCTGTTCATCTATGGCGGCCTCTCCGAGCAGCCGACGCCCTATCCGCACTGGAACATGGCCTTCAAGGGCCTCTCCATGCGCGGCTGGGTAGCCTCCGAGATCTGGAACCACCCGCACCGCTACAAGGCGGCGCAGGAGCGCATCCGGCTCGGCCTCAGGCTGGCGCATCTGCGGCCCGTGATCGCGAAGACCTTTCCCTTCGCCGAGATCGTGGAGGCCAATCGCTTCCTCGAATCCAACCAGCAGATCGGCAAGGTGGTCGTCACCATGTGACGGCCGACGCTGCCTGCGCACGCGGCAGTGCTCCTGCGAAAGCAGGAACACTGTCCACCGGATCGGAGAGCCCCCTTACTCCGCCGCGATCGCGTCCATCTGCGCGGGCAGGTCGAGGCCGTAGAGCTTGGCGGCGTTCTCGAAGGCGATCTTGCGCACGAATGCGGGATCGGCGCCCTCGGTGAACTCGGCCAGGATCTTGCGGCTGTTCGGCCAGATGCTGTCCGGGTGCGGATAGTCGGTCGCCCAGAGCAGATTGTCCTCGCCGTAGAAGTCCTTGAGCGCCACCGCCGTCGGGTTCTGCTGGAAGGTGCCGTAGACCTGCCGCTTGAACAGGTCGGACGGCTTCATCTTGTGCGGGATGCCGCCACGCGCGTTCCAGAATTCCTCGGCTTCCCACAGGCGCCAGAAGCGATAGTCGAGCTCCTCGACCACCCAGGGCACCCAGCCGATGCCGCATTCGGCGATCACGATCTTGAGCCCCGGATGGCGCTCCAGGATGCCCCAGGCGAACAGGTCCACGAACGGATCGAGGAACTGCTCGATGAACATCTTCACATGCAGGAAGGTGGCGCCGGGGCTGCCCTTATATTTGTCGAAGGCGTTGGTGACGCTGGGGAACACGGTGACGTGGAAGGAGAGAATGATGTTGTTCTGCTCCAGCATCTCCCACAGCGGCTCCCAGCGCGCATCCTCAAGACGCGGCTCGGCGACGGCGATCTGGAGATTGGCCTGCTTGAAGCCGCCCAGCGACACGATATGCCGCAGCCCCTCGACCGCCGCTTCCGGCTCGGGCGGCAGCAGCGGCACGCCGATCAGCCGATCCGGCGCGGCGGCGCAGAAGTCCTTGAGCCATTCATTGTAGACGCGGTAGCAGGCGTCGCGCAGCTCCCTGTCGTCGAAATCCAGCGAAGTCACGGGGCCGAAGATGACATGGGCATAGACGCCGTCGCGGTCCATGTCGGCGAGGCGCAGCTCGGCCACGGCCGGGCGGCGCTCGGTCTGGTCGACGATGCCGCCGCGGTCCAGCGCGGTGAACACCGGCTTGGGGCCGTTGAAGCCGCTCGGCGCGCCCGACCAGCCACCCAGATTCTTGCCGTCGCAGATCCACATGGCGCGGCCGTCGACCATCTCAACCTTGGGGCCGCGCGCCTTGAGATGATCGGGCAGCCGGCTCGTCCACAGATCGGGGGGCAGCATGTTGAGATCGAGATGATCGTCACAGCTGATCAGGGGATAGTCCACGCGCTTGCTCCTCTCAGGTCGGCCGCCGCGCCCGGCCACGAGACTCGGGGCAATGGGCAGGTCGTTAGTGAACTAACTATCTTGGTTCGAACGCCGATGCAAGGGCGGCGTGGGCCGAGCATGGGCGAGTGGCTGGGCGCGCGCAGGATATTGCATTGATATCATGATGTTATCATCGGCCATGATCGTCCGCCGGCATGACTCGCGGCGTGTAATTTTCTTCCAAAGGTTCTGAAGGTTCGGGTGAAAACGAAATTCTTGCCCTTTGAGGGCGTGCGGCGGCACCGGGCGGCCAAAAAACCGCGCTGGAAGGGAGGAAAGGCGAAGGTGCGACATGGCAGCAAGCTTGGCATGATTGGGAGCCTGTAGGACAGAGGGCGCAGGACCTGGCCGCCGGCGATAAGGGGGCGTGGCTCATATCCTCTCCACTTGCGGAGAGGATAGCGCAGCCTAGCGAGCGTCAGCACGGTTAGCGGAGCTTGGAGAGGGGTGGCGCGGGCAGCCCTCCCTCTCCAGCTGTGCCTGGAGGCTGTCCGCTTCAGGTTGAACCAGTCGTGCTCCTGCGAAAGCAGGAGCCCAGGGCGCATGGGCGGTTCGCTGCCGCCCTGGGCTCCTGCTTCCGCAGGAACACTGAGGCAATCTCATCCGGACAAGCTCTCGCTAGCAAGCCGGTAGGGTTCCGTATCCGCTTCCCGCACGGGGAGAGGCCATCGGGCTGCTCACCGATCACAGCGATCTGGTGCGGCGACGCGCGCTCCAACACTGCGAGAGGGGAAGGCCCCGCTCCCTTGCCCTACCCCGCCTTCACCGGATCGGCGCCGAGGGTCGCGAAGGTCGGCACGGCCGAGCGCTCGTCACCGGATTCGTTGACATTGGCGCGACGCAGGTCGCGCTTATAGGTCTCATAATCGAACTCGGTGCCACGATGCAGGGTGCAGCGATTGTCCCAGATGAGGAAATCGCCCTGCCGCCATTTATGCGCGTAGATGAAGCGCTCCTGGCTGGCGAAGGCGAGCAGTTCGTCGATCAGCGCCTGGCCGGCAGCATCGTCCATGCCGACCACGGCATAGGCATGGCTGCCGACGAACAGCGCCTTGCGGCCGGACGGGCTGATCCGCACCATCGGCTGGCGCGTGCCGGGCATGCCCGCCTTGATCCGCTCGGCCTCGGCCGCGTCCAGCCCGCCCTTGAGGCGGCTGGCGGCGAAGCTGTGCTCGGCGACGAGCGGCTCGATCCGGTCCTTCATCGCCTGCGGCAGCGCGTCATAGACATGGCGCAGGTCGACGAACTGGGTGTCCCCGCGCTCGGGCGGCACGATCACGCCGCGCAGCATCGACCATTTGCTGGGCATGTCGTTGAAGGAGCTGTCCGCATGGAACAGCTCGTTGCCCTTGGAGAATTTGGCGCGCAGCGAGGCGCGCTCGATGATCTCGCCGTGAGCATCCAGATTGGAGGCGTCATACAGTTCCGGCGCCATGCGGCCGGGCTGGTCCTTGCGCACCTCATAGCCCGGCGGCAGCTCCAGCGGGCCGAAGGCGCGGGCGAAGCGGAGATGATCGGCATCGCTGATATGGCCCTGCCCCCGGATGCAGAGCACGGCATGCTCGCGCATCAGATCCTCGACAAGGGCGACGAGCGCCGCGTCCTGCGCCTGCGAAAGGTCCGGCCCGATCAGCTCGGCGGCGAAGACTGGGTGGAGCGTGTTGACTTCCATGGCGGGCCTCTCGTGGATTCGCTCTTTGCGTGTGGACCCTATTAATTTCAATTCAAATTGTGTGCAAGCAATGTGTTGGAATCCTATACGATCGTCCCGAGGAGCGATTGAGACATTTTTGCGCGCGCCCTCCCCGCCCCAAGGAGTCGCGTGCCCTTTGAAGAGGCCTGGGAGCGGGAATTGCCTGGTGGCGCGGCGCTTGATCGCAAGCCCCGTCGGCCCCTCCCCATCAGGAGAGGGGAGAAAACTGCTCCGGAATCTGTCCTGCTCAGCGTCCGTTTGGAAATGCGCCTATTGGCGCATGGCGGCACCGGACCTGTCTCCAGCATGACGAGGAATTTGAACGAAAGAACGCTCCACTCTTCAGGAAATCTGAAGGTCGATACGCCCTAGCCCCGCTCGCCCAGCGTGCGCTCCCAGGCCAGCGCATGGGCCACGATCGTGTCGAGATCGGCATGGGCGGGGCGCCAGGGCAGCGTCTCCAGGATCGCGCGATTGTCCGAGACGAGCGCGGGCGGATCGCCGGCGCGGCGGGCTTCCATGCGGCGCTCGATCGTCATGTTGGTGGCGCGGTCCACCGCGTCGAGCACTTCCAGCACCGAGAAGCCCCGGCCATAGCCGCAGTTGAGCGTCAGGTTGCGCGCCGGGTCGGCGATCAGCGCCTCCAGCGCCAGCACATGCGCGGCGGCCAGATCGCTCACATGGATATAATCACGCACGCCCGTGCCGTCCGGCGTGTCGTAATCGGTGCCGAACACGGCCACATGGCCGCGCTTGCCCAGCGCCGTCTCGACCGCGACCTTGATGAGATGCGTCGCGCCCGCCGTCGACTGACCCGAGCGGCCCCGCGGATCGGCGCCCGCGACATTGAAGTAGCGCAGCGCGCAATAGTTGAGCGGATGCGCCGCCGCCACGTCCGCCAGCATCATCTCGGTCATCAGCTTGGACATGCCATAGGGATTGATCGGCCGCCTGGGGCTGTCCTCGCGCACCGGGCTTTCCTCCGGCACGCCATAGGTCGCGGCGGTCGAGGAGAAGATGAAGTGCGGCACGCCCTGCCGCACCGCCGCCTCGATGAGCGTGCGGCTATTGGCGGTGTTGTTGCGATAATATTTGAGCGGGTCCTCGACCGATTCCGGCACGACGACCGAGCCGGCGAAATGCATGATGCCGCGCACATCATGGCCGGCCAGCACGCGCTCGACCAGCGCCATGTCGCCGACGTCCCCCTCCACGAACGCGGCGCTTTCATGGACGGCCCAGCGGAAGCCCGTGGTGAGATTGTCGATCACCACCACCGGCCAGCCGGCGTCGACGAGGGCCAGCACGGCATGGCTGCCGATATAGCCGGCGCCGCCGGTGACGAGGATGGTCGGCTTGTCGGTCATGAGCGAAAATATCCCTGTTTGCGGAGAAGAATCAGTAGAAGCGCGCCACGAGCGGCACGACGATCATCATGAGGATGAGGATGGCGAGGGCGAGCAGCCAGTGCCGGCGGGCCTCCATCGCTCAGCCCTCGCGCGCCCGCGCGGCGGCCACGGCCTTGCGCACCTCCTGCGAGGTGCCGCGCGGCAGCACCAGCACCTCGTCCCCGGTGGCGATGACGATGAGGTCCTCCACGCCGACCAGAGTCACATGCGGCCCCTCGCTGCGCACCAGACAGCCCCGGCTCTCGATCACGCTGCCGGTGCCGTGGACGATATTGGCCTCGGCGTCCGCCCCGGCGGCGTGCAGCGCATAGAGCGCATCCCAGCTCCCCACGTCCGACCAGCCCATGCTGACCGGCGCGCAGGCGACCTTGTCGGCGCGCTCCATCACCGCATAGTCGATGGAATCGGAGGGGCAGGCGGCGAAGGCGTCGGCCGCCGGGGCGATCATGTCGCCGGTCCGCGTCGCGCCCGCCATGGCCGCCCGCGCGGCGGCGAGCATGGTCGGCTGATGCCGCGCCAGCGCCGCGATGAAGCTGCGCGCGCCGAACAGGAAGATGCCGGCGTTCCAGACATGCCCGCCGGCATCCAGCATGGCGGCCGCGCGCGCCGCGTCCGGTTTCTCGACGAACCGCGCGACCTTTCGCACGCCCGGCGCCAGCGCCTCGCCCAGCGCGATATAGCCGAAGCCGGTCTCCGGCGCGTCCGGCTCGATGCCGAAAGTGACGAGCCAGCCCTCCCCCGCCAGCGGCCGCGCGCGCTCGATCACGGCATGAAAGGCCGCCACGTCGGCGATGACATGGTCGCTCGGCATGACCAGCAGCATGCCGTCCTGCGCCTCCAGCGCGAGGGCGGCCAGCGCGATGGCGGGCGCGGTGTTGCGCGCGCACGGCTCCAGGATCAGCGTCATGGCGCCGGTGGCCTGCGCGCGGACCAGATCGGCATGGGCGGCATTGGCGACCACGATGGGCGCGGCGGCATTCTTCAGCCCCTCCACCCGCGCGAGAGTGAGCGCGAACATGGTGCGCTCGTCGGTGAGGGCGATGAACTGCTTGGGCCGCTCGTCACGGCTCACCGGCCACAACCGCGTGCCGGCGCCGCCGGAGAGCAGCACGGGCGTGATCGGCGGCAGCGCGGACATGAGTGCGGAGCTTCCTTCCCTGAGCCTCTGGATCAGCCTAGTGGCCTATGGCGCACGCGGCGGCAAGGCCGCAAGTTTCTTGCGACGACAGGGAGAGGTCCACACCGGCTACCCCGAACGGGATTTTGGAGAGTGGCGTCCGCTCAGAACGCCTGGCTGATCGAGCAGGCCGCCGGGCCGAGGATGACCACGAACAAGGTGGGCAGGATGAAGAGGATGAGCGGCACGGTCATGATCGCGGGCAGGCGCGCGGCCTTCTCCTCGGCCTTCATCATCCGCTCGTGGCGGAACTCGGCGGAGAGGACGCGCAGCGCCGAGGCGAGCGGCGTGCCGTATTTCTCGGTCTGGATCATGGTGGTGACCACGCCCTTGAGCGCGTCCAGCTTCACGCGGTTCGCCAGATTCTCGAAGGCCATGCGCCGCTCGGTGAGGAAGGAAAGCTCGATGGCGGTGAGCTGGAATTCCTCGCCCAGCTCGGGATAGGCAATGCCCAGCTCGCGCGCCACGCGGGCGAAGGCGGCATCCACGGTGAGGCCGGCCTCGGCGCAGATCACCAGCAGGTCGAGCGCGTCGGGAATGCCCTTGCGGATCGCCGCGGAACGCTTGGCGATCTTGTTGTCGACATAGATGTCCGGGGCCTTGTAGCTCAGCAGCAGCGCGCCGGCGAACACGCCGAAGCGCTTGAACTCGCCCCATTCCGGCCAGAAATTGACCCCGTAGATGAGCATCGCCGCCGTGCCGCCCACGATGATGGGCAGCACCATGCGGCCGAAGATGACGGCGATCGCCCAGTCCTTGGAGCGGATGCCGGCCTGCGCCAGGCGGACCTGCGCCTGCTTGAGCTGGTCCTCCTGCAGCACCTTCATCGATGAGAGGACGGTGCGCATCCGGTCGGTCGTGTCGTTCTGGTGGACGATCTTCGCCCGACGCTTGCCGGTCGGCGCGGCGATGCCGGCCTTGAGCTGCTCGCGCCGCTCGTTGAGCGCCTTGACGCGGCGCGCCATGGGATCGCGCACGGTGGACGCCGCATAGATGGCGACGAGCACGCCCAGCGTCGCCAGCGCCGCGAGCAGCGTGGCGACGTCCATCGCGGTGAGGCCGAAAAGTGTGGCGCCGGGGGAGGTCATTGCGTCGTTCGCCCTAGATCTCGAAATTGATCATCTTGGCCATGATGAAGGCGCCGATGCTCATCCAGCACAGGCCGCCGATGCCAATGATCTGCATCAGGCCCAGGCCGAACAGACCGGCCGGATCGCCCGTGAAGAAGGGTTTCATATAGTTGAAGTTGATCCAGCAAATGAGGCCGAACACCAGGAAGGGCAGCACGCCGATGATATAGGCCGACGCCTTGGATTCGGACGACATGGCACGGATCTTGAGCTTCATCTGTGCGCGCTGGCGCAGCACCGAGCCGAGGTTGGAGAGCGTCTCGGCGAGGTTGCCACCGGTCTCCCGCTGGATGGCGAGGGTGATGCAGAAGAATTTGAACTCCGGCGTGCCCAGCCGTTCGGCCGTCTCCAGCAGGCTCTGGTCCATGCTCTTGCCGATCTTGACGCGCTCGGTGACGAGCTTGAATTCCTCGCCGACCGGGCCGGGAATCTCGGTGCTCACCACGTTCATCGTCTCGCTGACCGGCAGGCCCGAGCGCAGGCCGCGCACCAGCAGGTCGAGCGCATCTGGGAAGTTGGTGGTGAACTTGTTGACCCGCCGCGCGATCATGCGGCTCACCACATAGTGCGGGAGGCCGAAGCCCGCCGCCAGGCTCACGAACAGGGTGGGCAGGACGCCGAAGCCGCGCAGCAGCATGACGCCCATCAGCACGATCGCGCAGATGGCGCAGGCCGACATATATTGGGTGAGCGTCCATTTGCGGCCGGTCATGGCCAGGCGCTTGCCGAGAATCTCCGGATTGGGGACGAGCGAGACGAGCAGGCTGCCCCGCTCGGGCGTGCGCGCCGCAATGGCGCGGCGCATGCGCGCCTCGATCTGGTCGCCCTCGCCGCCGGCGTGACGGCCCCGGATCGCGGACAGGCGACGCGTGCTGGCGCGGTCCGGCGAGGGGCCGGACAGGCCGAAGAACAGCAGCCCGACGAAGGTCAGGCTGAGCAGCAGCAACAGGAGCAGCTTGGCGTCGATCATCGTCCCTTCCACTCGTCCTCTTGGCCCCGCCGGCCGTATGCGGAGCCGGCGCGGATGGATCAGTCCGCCGTCAGCGCATCGGCCGCCGGCACACCGCCCTTGCCCTTGCGGGGCAGGGCCAGCTTGACCTCCAGCAGCTTGCCGATCAGCGAGCCGCTCTTGCCGCCCTCGGCCATCGCGATGCCCTCTTCCATGCGCGCCGCGGCCGCGGCGGCGCGGCCCAGCTGGGCCAGCGCCTGCCCCAGCTTGCTGGCCTTGCCGCTCTCCGCGACGGTCTTGCCGAGCTTGGCCGCCTGGCTCGCCACCTTGGCGTCATAGGGCAGCAGCATGTCGATCTTGCGTTCGATCGAATGCTCGAAATCCTTGCGGGCGATCTCCATGACGGCGGGCTGGACCTTGTTGGCCACGACCATCACCTGGCTCTGCGGCGCGTTGGACTTGAGCCAGGAGAGGATGCGGATGGTGTCGCGCGCGGCGGCCAGCGTCAGCTCGGTGACGACCAGCACCAGATTGGACTCGTGGACCAGATGCGGATGCTGCACCAGCATGGGCCGGGGCAGGTCGACGAACGTCCATTCGAAGGCGCCGCGCAGTTCCTCCTCGAGCTGGTGATAGGCCGAGCCGTCGGTGATGAGCGGCTGGCTGATCGGCGCCTCGGCCGAGAGCAGCGCCAGCGTCTCGCTCGCCCGCACCATCGCGCGCTCGATGAAGAGACCGTCGATGCGGCTGGGATTCTCCACCGCGTCGGTGAGGCCGCGGCCCGGCTCCAGATCCATGGAAAGGGCGCCGGTGCCGAAATGCACGTCGAGATCGAGCAGCGCGGTCGGGCATTTGTCGCGAGCGCTGGTGAGCCAGGCGAGCGAGGTCGCCACCATCGAGCCGCCGACGCCGCCGCGCGTGCCGATCACGTTCACCAGCACATGCGGCCGGGCGGCCGCCGCCTCGGCCTTGGGCGCCAGGAACACGGCCTGCGCGCTCGCCAGCGCATCGCGCACCGAATCGGCCGCAAGGGGCTTCAAGAGATAATCCTGGATGCCGCTGGCGACGAGGTCGCGATAGAGGCGCACATCGTTCACCTGCCCGCTGGCGATCACCACCGTGCCCGGCTCGCAGACCTCGGCCAGGCTGTTGATGTCGCTCAGCGGATCGCCCGATTCGGAGAGATCCACGAACAACACATTGGGGCTCGCCGTCATGGAGAGGGACTGCACCGCATTGCGCAGGCCACCCTTGTAGATCTTCTCCATCGGCCAGCCCATCTCCTCCGCGACGGCGCGCAGCAGGTCGTGGCTGTGGTCGTCGCAGACATAGGCGTGGAAGGCGTCGCGCATCTGCCCGCCGGGGCCTTTCCAGGGTGCGTTCATCTCAATTGCCTCCCGCCGATTCGGATTGCAGGCCGCCCGCGCCGGTGGGCTTCTTCTCACGATAGGTCTTGATCGCCCGGGCGCTCACGCCGTTCGTGGGATCGAGCGCGCCTTCGCGCCCCTCCACCAGATCCTGCGGATCGGCCACCATGGCGGCCAGATTCATGTTGGTCGCGCAGCCATAATTGTCCGAGAGGCCGCCGATGAGATTGGCCTCGGCGCGGTCGCCCCAGGCGGGGCAGCCCGGCACGTGCGCGGTCGAGCGGCTGACCACCACGCGCACGCTGCCGGCCGGCGCTTCCCCGGCCGTGACCGGCGCCACTTCGGCGATGAGCAGGCCATAGCGGCCCACCACGCCCTCGATGCCGTCGCGCAGGCTGCGTGCCGCGCCGCCCGGTCCCTCGGCGAAGGCGACGCGGTCGCCATAGCGCAGGCCCAGAGCATCGAACCAGCCGACCAGTCGCGCCCGCTCGTCGGCACCGAGCGCGCCGCTGCCGTCCGGCCCCACGTCGAACACGAAATCGGTGCGCTGCACGACCGGCTGGTGCGCGGGCTCGACGCCGCGCTCGACAGTGCGGGCCGAGGCGGCCGGCGCCGTGGCGAGCAAGCCGAGCGCCAGCATGGCGGCGCCGGCATGGCGGAAAAGGCGGTTGGTCTGCATCTCTTGCCTGTCCCTCATCAGAAGCTGAAGCCCGGCGCGGCGTCGCGGTCGGGCCGATTGCCGCGATCGCGCGCCATCTGGTCGGGCGTGACCGTGGTCGGCGGCGCATTCTCGGGCACCGGGCGCCCCTCGCCGGTGCGGCCGGCATGCATCATGCCGCCCAGCAGGCGCTGGCCGTCGTCGGCATTGCGATAGCCATCGGTCGGCAGGGCGATGCGGCTGGCGTCGACCGGCCGCACCAGATAGGGCGTGACCACGATCACCAGCTCGGTCTCCTGCCGCCGGTAGCCCTGCGACTTGAAGAGATTGCCGATGATCGGCAGGTCGCCCAGGAAGGGCGCCTTCTCGATCGTATTGCCGCTCGTGGTGGAGAGCAGGCCGCCGATCATGAAGCTCTGGCCAGAGCCCAGCTCGATGGTCGTCTCCGCCCGCCGCGTCGAGATGCCGGGAATGGTGTAGCCGTTGAGGCGCACCGCCGCGCCCGTGTCGAGCTGCGAGACTTCCGGCCGCACCCGCATGGAGATGCGCCCATCCGCCAGCACCGTCGGCGTGAAGGCGAGGCTGACGCCATATTGCTTATATTCGACCGAGACCTGCCCGAGCGTGGTCGAGATCGGGATGGGGATCTCGCCGCCCGCCAGGAAGCTCGCCGTCTCGCCGGAGAGGGCGGTCAGGTTCGGGTTGGCCAGCGTCGCGGCAAGGCCCTGCGTCTCGGCAAGGTCGAGCGTGCCCATCAGGTCGAGGCCGAACAGGCGGCCGGCGCCACCGAGCGTCGTGCCGCTCGTATCGGCGGAGAAATTATAGTTGGTGCGGCCGTTCGCATAAGTGATCGTGCCCGGATTGCCCTGGCCGATGCCGAAGACAAAGCCGCTGCCGCCCACGTCGCTGCTGAGCAGGTTGACGCCGATATTCTTGGAGAAGTTCTTGTTCACCTCCGCGATGCGCACCTGCAGGTTGACCTGCATCGGCGTGGCCGTGCGCAGCCGGCTGACGACCGTGGTCTGGTCGCCGGAGAAGGCCTGCACCAGCCGCTCCACCTCGGCGCCGTCCTCGGGCGCGGCGACGGTGCCGGTGAGCAGCACCATGCCGTTCATGGTGCTCACGGTCACCTGCGCCTCGGGCATGGCGAGCTTCAGCATCTGGTCGATGCTGGTGATGTTGTTGCCCACGCGGATGGCGTTGGCATAGAGCATCTGGCCGCTGCGCGAGGTGACGAAGACATTGGTCTCGCCCGGCGCCTTGGCGATCAGATAGATCTGCCGCTGCGAGCGGACATGCACGTCGACCACCGCCGGATTGGCGATGACCACGTCCGTCAGGTCGCCTTGCAGGTTGATGACGCGGCTCTCGCCCACGGCGAGCAACAGCGCGCCATTGTCCTGCTGGGCGGGGCCGGCAGCAAGCAGGCGCGGCGGCGCCAGCGCGGCGCTGGCGGCGATCGCCAGAGCAGCGGCGATCGCGCCGGTCGCGACGCGCGCGACGGAAGGCTTCAGAGCGTGGCTCATTCTCAACGGCTCCCGACCGGAACGGTGGTGACATCGGTGCCCCGCGCGACGCGCACGACCGGCCCCTGATTCTGCTGGCCCGCGCCGCTGCCGGGCACGACGCCACCGGCCTGCGCATTGGGATCGACCGGGCGGCCGGGCACGCTGCTGCGCTGGTAGCGCGAGACGTCGGCGCCCGTGGAATAGGTCGAGCGGCGATCCGAGGGATGATTGGCGATGGCCGCCATCATGCTGCGCTCGGCGCCCGGATCGGCGCTGCCCGGCGCCTCCACGTCGCCGGAGGCCAGCGCGGCTTCCAGCTCCTGGCTGTTGTCCGCCAGCGAGCGCAGCGAGAGCGAGATGGCGCCGATCGTCTGGGCGACGCTGATCTTCTCGGCCATGGTCGGCGACACTTCGAGCGTGACGTTGGAGTAGGTGCGCACCTCGGGCTGGCCGTCCGCGCCCACCGCATTGGTGCGCTGGTCGGTGGCGAGCACGCGCAGGTTGCGCAGGATCGTCTCGGAGACCTTGAGCGGCGCGCCGTCGCCGCCGCCCGCGACGCTCTGCGTCAGCATGACGTCGACCCGGTCGCCGGGAAAGATGAAGCCCGCCACGCTGGTCTGCACCGAGACCGGCACCGTGACCGCGCGCATGCCGGCACCGAGCGCGGCGGCCAGGAAGCCGCGGTCGCCAGCCTTGATGAGCGAGCCCTGCGTCATCGGCTGGCCGGCAGCGATCGCCGTGCGGACGACCGAGCCGGTGAGCGACTCGGCGTTGCTCTTGCCCTGGAGATAATAGGCGTCCTCGACCAGTTCCTTGGGCCAGGGCTGGAAGCGGAATGTGTCTGGTCCCAGGATGGTGCCGATGGGGAGCGACTTGGTCGCCACCAGCACATGCGGCATGTCCTGCGGGTTCGGCACGGCGGCCGCTTCCGCCGTGGGCGCGCCGCCGCTGGCGAACATCGACCGTGCCAGAAAAGCGGCCGTGACGGCCACGATCAGGGCGCCGGCCAGAAGGACGATCTTCTTAGGTTCCATGTTGGGACAAGGCCTCCAATCGGCGGGACACGCGGCCCCGGTCGGTCCGTCTATGATGGCAAAGCGTTAAGATAGCGTTCGCCAAGCACCCACAGGCCCGCCAGCGCGATGGCGACGCCATAGGGAATCTCGGCCTGGCCGGCCCGGCGTAGCAGCTTGTGATGGGCAAGGGTGGCGATGGTGACCACGCCGCCCGCCAGCGACATGACGATCAGCAGGGTCACGATCCCCGGCAGCGGCAGCCACAGCGCCAGCGCGCCGAGCAGCTTCACGTCGCCGCCGCCCATCATGCCGAGCGCGAACAGGCCGGTGAACAGCAGGAAGAGGATGGCCGCCTGCGCCAGTTGCAGCGCGACGTCCGGATAGAAAGCGAGCCCGTTCGCCCACCACCAGAGCGGCGCAAGCAGCGCGATGGCGAGGTTCAGCTCGTTGGAGATGATGCGGCTGCGCAGGTCCGTGGCCGCGCCCCACAGCAGCAGCAGGGCCAGCAACAGGCTCAATATCGTCGGAAACCCCAATCCCGCCATGGATAGGGGACTAGACGTTGTGGCTTACCAAATCGTAACGAGCCCGCCGATGCACATGCTTTCCATCCCCGCCGCGCCCGCCGCCCGCGCCCGCCGTTCCGGCCCCCGGCCATGACCGGGACGGACATCCTCGTGGTGGGCGGCGGCATCGCCGGGTTCAGCATCGCCGCCGGGCTCGCGCCGCATGCGCGGGTGCTGCTCATCGAGCAGGAAGCGCAGCCGGCCTATCATGCCTCGGGGCGCTCCGTTGCCTTCTGGGAGGAGAGCTATGGCGGGCCGGGCGTCCAGCCGCTCACCAGCGCCAGCGGGCCATTGCTGGCGCGGCCCGATCCGGCCTTCTGCGAGCAGTCCTTCCTCGGCCCGCGCGGCGCGATCCATATCGGCCGCGCCGCCGATGCGCCGCTGGCCGAGGCGATGCGCGCCGAGTTCGCCGCGAGCGGCGTGGCGCTGGAGCCGCTCGGACGGGCGGAACTGGCCGCCGCCCTGCCGGGCCTGCGCCCGGACTGGACCCTGGGTCTCGCCGAACCCTCCTGCCGTGACATCGACGTGGCCGGACTGCTGGCGGCCTATCGGCGCGCGGCGCGGCGCGCCGGTCTCGCCGAGCAGATGGACACGCGGCTGGAGCGGGCGCGGCGCGAGGGGGACGGGTGGCTGGTGGAGACGAACACCGGCTCCATCAGCTGCGCCCTGATCGTGGACGCCGCCGGCGCCTGGGCCGACGATGTCGCGACGCGCTGCGGCGTGGCGCCGATCGGCATCACGCCCTATCGACGGACGGTCGTGCAGTTGCGCTGTCCCGATGCGCCCGACCATGTGCCGCTGGTCGCGGGCCTCGCCGGTGACTTCTACTTCAAGTCGGACGGCCCCGGCCGCCTCTGGCTCTCGCCGCATGACGAGACGCCCGACGAGGCGCGCGACGTGGCGCCGGAGGAGTGGGATGTGGCTGTCGCCATCGATCGGTTCATGGCCGTGATGGACTGGCGGATCGAGGCGGTCGAGCATCGCTGGGCCGGGCTGCGCAGCTTCGCGCCGGATCGCCTGCCCGTCTACGGCTTCGATTCCGCCGTGCCGGGCTTCTTCTGGTTCGCGGGGCAGGGCGGCTTCGGCATGCAGACGGCGCCCGCCGCCGCCCTGATCGGTGCCGCGCTCGCGCTGGGCCACGACCTGCCGCCGCCCGTCGCCGCGATCGACATCGGCCGCTACGCGCCAGCCCGCTTCGCCCGATAACCGCGCGGCGCCGCCCGCTTATTTCAGCGTGGCCAGATAGGCGATCAGATCCGCCCGGTTCTGGTCGTTGGCCATGCCGGCATAAGCCATCTTGGTGCCGGGCACCTTGCGCATCGGCGCGCGCAGATAGTCGGAGAGGGTGGCCGCGTCCCAGGTGAGGCCGCTATTCTTCATCGCCGGCGAAAAATTGAAACCCGCGACCTGCGCGGCGGGGCGGCCGACGATATCGTGCAGCGAGGGGCCGAGGCCATTGCGGCCCGGCTCGACCGAGTGGCAGATGCGGCACTGCGCGAACAGCTTCTCGCCATTGGCGGCATTGCCCGCCGGGCCGGCGTCGGCGGCCGGCGCTTCCGGCGTGGCGGCCGGTGAGGGCGATGCCGAGGGAGTGGGAGACGGCGCAGGGGCGGCCACATTGGCCACGGTGTCGGCGGTGTCGGGCGCGGCGGCAGTGTTGCCCACGGACGCGGCGGCCTCCTCTGATGTCGTCTCCGGCGTGGCCGCGTTGCCGGCATCGGCCGGAGCGAGCGCCGCATTGTCGCGCGTCTCCGGCGCGCCGCCACATGCCGCCAGCATGAGAGCCAGCGCACTGCTCGCGATGACCGATGACATTCTGAGGCTGGCTGGCATGGCGGGACTCTCCTTCATTTCAAGCGTGCGTCCTCTGCGTCGCGCGACCCTTTTCGTCAACCGGAAAGCCCGCGGCACCGCGACATGGGCGAATCACGCCGGTTGACATCCCCACCCCAACATGACGATGACCATGCGAACCATTTTCGGGGCAATCAGTTCAGGGGTTCGCGGGTTTTGACGCAGACATCCGACAGGCCGGCCAGGAAGGCCGCCGCCAAGCCGTCGATCCACGGCACGACGCGTCTCGATCGCGAATATGGCTTCACTTACCGGATCATCCTGGTGGCGCGGCGCTATCGGGCGTTGCTCGACGAGCAGTTGCGGCCGCTGGGCTACGGCACGGCGCGCATGGAAGCGCTCTCCACCATCTCCCGCTCGACCGAGCCGAGCGCGCAGATCGCCATCGCCAAGCGCATCGGCATCGAGGGGCCGACGCTCACGCGGATGCTGGACGCGCTGGAAGCGGACGGGCTGGTCATCCGCCGCGCCGATCCCAACGACCGGCGCACCAAGCTGATCGAGCTGACGCCCGCCGGGGAGCAGGCGCTGGAGGAGATCAGCGCGGTGATGCACGCCTTCCGCGCCAAGGTGCTGCAATCGCTCAGCGATCAGGAGCTGGACCAGGTCAATGAAGTGACCGACAAGCTCATGCGCCTGCTGATGGACGGCGTATAATCCAGACGAAGCGGCACGGGGCACTGGACGCGGTTCTGCCGCGCCGGTAACGGCGATGGTTGCAGGGCTAACGAATTCTTGGAGTGGATGCGCATGGGACAGGAAGCAGCGGCCGGAACGAGCGGACCGCGCATCGTCCATCTTGACCGGATGACGATGGGCGGCGTGGAGATCCCGCGCCCCGCCCTGGCGCATCAGTGGGTGGAATATGAATTCACCGAGCCGGGCGAGGTCGTCGCGCGGTTGCAGGGCGCAGAGGTGGCGATCATCAACAAGGTGCGGATGGACGCCGCGACGCTGGCCGCCCTGCCGCAGCTCCGCCTGATCGCCGTCACCGCCACCGGCACCGACGTGGTCGACAGCGAGGCCGCCCGTGCGCGCGGCGTGGCCGTGCGCAATGTCGTCGGCTATGCGGGCACCTCCGTCGCCGAGCATGTGGTGATGCTGATGTTCGCGCTGGTGCGCGGCCTCGTCCCGTTCCGCGAATCGGTGATCGACGGGCGCTGGCAGAATGGCCGCGCCTTCACCGTCTTCGCCGCGCCGGTGCGCGATCTCACCGGCATGCGCCTCGGCCTGATCGGCAGCGGCGCCATCGCGCAGGCGGTGGCCGACCGCGCCCGCGCGCTGGGGCTGGAGGTGGTCTTCGCCGGCCGGCGCGGGCAGGCGCCGGGCGCCGGCAAGACGGCGTTCGAGGACGTGCTGGCGACCAGCGACATCATCAGCCTGCATTGCCCGCTCACCGACGAGACGCGGCACATGCTGAACGCGCAGACGCTGGCCGCGATGAAGCCCGGCGCGGTCATCATCAACACCGCGCGCGGCGCGCTCATCGACCTGGAGGCGCTGGAGGGCGCGCTGGACGAGGGCCGCATCGGCGGCGCGGGGATCGACGTGGCGCCGGTCGAGCCGCCACCGCCCGGCAGCCCCATCCTGCGCCTCGCCGCGCGGCCGAACGTGATCGTGACACCGCATTCCGCCTGGCTCAGCGAGCAGGCGGTCACGCTGCTCGCCCGGCGCACGGGCGAGAATATCGACGCCTTTCTGGCCGGGCGCTGAGGAGCCTTCATGACCCGACGCGACCTGCTGGAAGGCGCCTATCGCAGCGCCGTCACCGCCTGCAAGCGGCCGGAGACCTTCATCGCGCAGTTGCCCGCCCATCCCGCGGGGCGCGTGCTGGTCATCGCCGCCGGCAAGGGCGCGATGCCGATGGCGCAGGCAGTCGAGGCGCATTGGCCGGACGCGCGCGGCCTCGCCGTCACCCGCACCGGCTATGGCGGCCCGCTCCGGTCCATCGAGCCGATCGAGGCCAGCCATCCCGTGCCGGACGAAGCCGGCCTGCGCGCCGCCCAGCGCTGCATCGACCTGGCGGAAAGCGCGGGCGAAGACGACCTGCTGCTGGTGCTGCTCTCGGGTGGCGCCTCGGCCCTGCTCGCCGCGCCCTGCCCGCCGCTGGACCTGCCCGCCAAGCAGGCGGTGACGCGCGCGCTGGTGCATAGCGGCGCCTCGATCGGCGAGATCAATCTGGTGCGCCGCCACCTCTCGCGCATCAAGGGCGGCAAGCTCGCCGCCGCCGCCTTCCCGGCCGAGACGGTCACGCTCGCCGTGTCCGACGTCGTCGGCGACGTGCCGCAGGATATCGGCTCCGGCCCGACCGTGGGCGACGCCGCGACCATCGACGATGCCCGCGCGGTGCTGGCGCGCTACGGCATCGCCGAGCCCGCCGGCTGGTGCGAATCGGTGAAGCCGGACGACCCGAGGCTGGCGCGCAGCCGCTTCGCCGTGGTCGTGCGGCCGGACGATGCGCTGGCCGCCGCCGCCGACCATCTGCGCGCCGCCGGCTATGCGCCGCGCATCATCGCCCGCGAAGCGACCGGCGAGGCGCGCGATGTGGCGCGCGCCCATGCCGAGGAGGCCCTGCGCGCCCGCGCGGCGGGCGAGCGCTGCGCCCTCATCTCCGGCGGCGAGCTGACCGTCACCATGACCGGCAGCGGCCAGGGCGGCCCCAATCAGGAATATGCGCTGGCCTTCGCGCAGGCGATCGCCGGCGTGGCGGGCATCGCCGCGCTCGCCGCCGACACGGACGGCGTGGACGGCAATCGCGACGTGGCCGGCGCCTATGTGGACGGCGAGACGCGCTTCCAGCTGGAGGCGGCCGACATCGACATCGCGGCCGCGCTGGCGGACAATGACGCAGGCGGCGCGCTGGGCGAGATCGGCGCGCTGTTCGTGCCGGGGCCGACGCTCACCAACGTCAACGACCTGCGCATCATCCTGGTCGATCCGTGACGCCGCCCAGGCCCCCGCAGCGCCTCACCGTCCGCACCGATCTGCTGGAGATCGCGCTGGACTGCTGGGGCGATCCGGCGGGCGATCCGGTGCTGCTGCTGCACGGCTTCCCCTTCGATCCGCGCTCGTTCGACGCGGCGGCGGCGATCCTCGCGGAGGCGGGGATGCGCGTGCTGGTGCCCTGGCTGCGCGGCTTCGGGCCGACCCGTTTCCTGGACGCCGCCACCATGCGCTCGGGCCAGCAGACCGCCATCGCCGAGGATGCGCGCGCCTTGCTGGACGGGCTGGGTATCAACCGCGCGCTGGTCGGCGGGTTCGACTGGGGCGGTCGCGCCGCCTGCATCATGGCCGCGCTGTGGCCGGAGCGGGTGCGCGGGCTGCTGCTGGTCGGCGGCTATCTGGTGCAGGACCTCGCCGATCCGCTGCGGCCCGCGCCGGCGGCCCTCGAGCATCGCGTCTGGCACCAATATTTCATCGCCTCGGCGCGGGGCCGGCGCGCGCTGGCCGAGCAGCCGCGCGACCTCTGCCGCCATCTGCGCGAGATATGGTCGCCGGGACTGGTCGACGAGGCGCTGTTCGAGCGCAGCGCCGCCTCTTTCGACAATCCCGATTTCGCCGAGGTCGCCTGGCACAGCTATGCCCATCGCATCGGCGCCGCGCCCGGCGATCCGCGCTATGCCGCGCTCGACGCCGCGCTGCGCCCGCCGCCGCCGGTGCCCGTCCCCGCGATCGTGCTGACCGGCAAGGGCGGCCTGATGGGCGGCGTGGCGGGCCAGGCGAAGTTCGGCAACCTGCTCGAAGCGCGCACCCTCGAAGGCACCGGCCATGACCCGGCCGCCGAGCGCCCCGACGCCTTCGCCCGCGCCCTGCTGGACTTGCGCGCGCGAACCTGAGGAGCCGATCGCGGCCCTCCGGGGCGCATTCAGACCCGTTCATTCTCCCGCGCCTGATCGGCCCAGCGCCGGCCCCAGCGCGCGGCGAGCTTGCGGGGCTTGGCGGCGAACAGCGCCTCGCCGATATCGCGCGCCTTGCTCTCCAGCCGGGGGATGCGCTGCTGCGCCAGCGCCGCGAGCCGATCGGCGGCGGCGTTACGCGAGCGCGCGGCGGCGAGCGTCTCCACGAACAGGTCGAGATCGTGGCGGTCGCCGAGCCGGTCGGAGAGCCGCATGGCCAGCGCGATTCGGCGCGCTGCCGGCTTGCGCGCCACGTCGCGCAGCAGGCGCATATGCTGCCAGTGATATTTGACCTGCTTGCGCCATTCGTGGCTGGCATGCGGATCGCCGGACTCGCGCATGGCGCGGCGGGCGGCGCGGAGGGTAGCGGCGAAGCCCTCGCCCAGCGCATCCCAGCCGTCCGCGCCCAGCGACCAGCCGACCGCGCGCACGCGGGCGGCCACCAGCGCCGCCTCGCATTCGGGCAGTGCCTGATCCGCCGCCGCCGGGCGCGTCAGGCGGCGGCGCAGGCGCGCGAGAGCCGGCGCGTCGAGCGGCGGATTGGCCCGCGCGGCGAGGTCGTCCAGCGTGTCGGCGAGAATCCGGCTATCGCGCGCCGGGGCGAGCAGCCGGCCGATGTCGCGCAGCGCCGCATTCTCCGCCTCGAAGCCCGCGAAGGCCGGGCGCACCAGCCGCAGCAGCGCGCGCACCGCCTTGATCCGCCGCCGCACCGCGTGGACCATCTCGCCGGCGCTCTCAGCGTCCGCCGCGCGGATCGCCGCCAGCGCCTTGTCGATCTGCGCGCAGCCGATGCGCCGCACGCCCGCTTCCACGGTGCCGTCCGCTCTGGTGAACCGAAAGGGCATGCGCGTCCCGCTCCGTCTCGTCGCGAGCGGTGAGACTATGGGAAGGGCGGCGGCGGGTCCAGCGCGCCGCCGCTCAGAACCGCCCGTTGAAGGCGATGTGCGAGATGGTGCCGGCCGCCACGTCATATTCGGCGCCGAACAGGGACGGGCCGCCATCGCAGACGATCACGGCCTCGCTCTCGGCGCCCGGCGCCTCGTCCGCGATGTCGGCGGGCACGATATTGCCGTAGAGGAAGCGCCGGCCGCCGCGCAGGATGCCGACATATTGGCGAATCCACTTGCCCGGAAAGCCGGACCAGTCGCGGTCCGGCCAGCGCCGGGCGAGCCGGGCGGGCAGCAGCGCCTCCAGTGCGCGGATGCTGGCGGCGTCGGGCGTCCAGCTCCCCTCGCCGGGCGCGGGCGCCTCGCGCGAGCATTGCCCGAGCATGTCAGGAATCTTGTCGGCGGCGAGCACATGGGCGCCGGCCGGCAGCGAGGCGCCACCGGCCTGCCCGGGCGGACGGCCGGTCGATGCGCAGCCCGCCACGCCCAGCAGGAGCAGCAGCGCGCCGACCCGGACCGCCCGCCCGCTCAATGCGCCGCGCCCCAGCTCGGGCCGGTGCCGATCTCCACGCCCAGCGGCACGGAGAGGCTGACCAGCGGCTCGGTCGCGCCCGCCATCACGTCGCGGATGATCGGCGTCGCGGCCTCCACATCGCTTTCGGGCAGCTCGAACACCAGCTCGTCATGCACCTGCAGCAGCATCTTCACCCGATCCAGCCCCGCCGCCCGCAGCGCCGGACCCATGCGGGCCATAGCGCGCTTGATGATGTCCGCGCTGGTGCCCTGGATCGGCGCGTTGATCGCGGCGCGCTCGGCCCCCTGGCGGACATGCTGGATGGGCGACTTGATCTGGTTGAACCAGGTCTTCCGGCCGAACAGAGTCCGGGTGTAGCCCCGGCTGCGCGCGCCCTCCAGCGTCTCGTTGATATAGGCCGAGATGCCGGGGAAACGGTCGAAATAGCGGGAGATCATCGCCTGCGCCTCGTCCGCCTCGATCTCCAGCCGCGCCGCGAGGCCCCAGCGCGAGATGCCGTAGAGGATGGCGAAGTTGATGGTCTTGGCCCGCCCGCGCGTGTCGCGGTTGACTTCGCCGAACAACTCCTGCGCCGTCGCGGCGTGAATGTCCTCGCCACGCAGGAAGGCGGCGCGCAGCGAGGGCACGTCCGCCATGTGCGCCGCGAGCCGCAGCTCGATCTGGCTGTAGTCCGCCGCGAGGATGACGTTGCCCGGCTCGGCGATGAAGGCGTCGCGGATCTGCTTGCCGGTCTCGGTGCGGATCGGGATGTTCTGGAGATTGGGGTCGGTGGAACTCAGGCGCCCGGTCTGCGCGCCGGTCAGCGAATAGCTGGTGTGGACGCGGCCGGTCTCCTTGTTGATCTGCGCCTGCAGCGCATCGGTGTAGGTGGACTTGAGCTTTGCGAGCTGCCGCCAGTCGAGCACCAGCCCGGCGATCTTCACCCCGTCCGCCTTCATCCGCTCCAGCACGGTCACGTCCGTCGAATAGGCGCCGGACTTGCCCTTCTTGCCGCCCTTGAGGCCCATCTTGTCGAACAGGATGGCGCCCAACTGCTGGGTGGAGCCGATGGCGAAGGGCTGGCCCGCCTCGGCATGGATCTCCGCCTCCAGCCGCGCCATGTCCTGCGCGAACTGGCCGGAGAGGCGCGAGAGATGCTCGCGGTCCACCTTGACGCCGGCGCGCTCCATGCCCGCCACCACCGGGATGAGCGGCCGGTCGACCAGCTCGTAGACGCGCGTGGCGCCCTCCTGATGCAGGCGCGGCTTGAAGCGGGTCCACAGCCGCCAGGTGACGTCCGCATCCTCGCCGCCATAGCGGGTGGCGGCGTCCAGCGGCACCTGCGCGAAGCTGATCGCCTTCTTCCCCGTGCCCACCACATCCTTGTAGGCGATGCATATATGCTCCAGCACCGCATGGGCGACCTCGTCCATGCCGTGGCCGGCCAGCGACTGGCCCGCATCGAGATCGAAGCTCATCACCATCGTGTCGTCGATGGGATGCGCGTCCATCCCGTGGCGGATCAGCACGTTGAGGTCATATTTGATATTGTGCCCGATCTTGAGCACGGCCGGATCGACCAGCAGCGGCCGCAGCCGCGCCGCCACCTCGGCGAGCGGCAGCTGCGGCGGCACCTCGCCGAACATGTCGTCGCTGGAGCGGTGGCCGATGGGGATGTAGCAGGCCTCGCCCGGCGCGGTGGCGAGGCAGATGCCGACCAGATTGGCGGCGATCGAGTCCAGCGAATCCGTCTCGGTGTCGATGGCGATGATGCCGCTGGCATGGGCCTGCGCGATCCAGCGCTCCAGCCGTTCGATGCTGGTCACCGTCTCATAGGCGTCGCAGTCGATCGGCGGCAGCTCGACGAAGTCCGGTGTGTCCGGGTCCAGCTCCGCCGTGGCGACCGCCGCCGCGACCGGATCGGCCTGCGGACGGCCCGGCGCATGCGCCGCCATGCGCGAGAGCAGCGACTTGAAGCCCTGATCCTCCAGGAAGGCGCGCAGCGGCTCGGGCGGGATGCCGTCCAGCTTCAGCTCGTCCAGCGTGTGCGGCAGCGGCACGCCGACATGCAGCGTCACCAGCTCGCGCGAGAGGCGGGCGAGATCGGCATGCTCGATGAGCCGTTCCTTGAGCTTGGAGGGCTTCATCTCCGGCGCGGCGGCCAGCACGGCGTCCAGATCGCCATATTCGGCGATGAGCTTGGCGGCGGTCTTGGCGCCCACGCCCGGCACGCCCGGCACATTGTCCACGCTGTCGCCCATCAGCGCCAGCACGTCGCGCAGCTGGGCGGGCGGCACGCCGAACTTCTCCATCACATAGCCGTCGCTGCGCCGCTCGTTCTTCATCGTGTCGAGCATGTCGACGCCGGGCTGGATGAGCTGCGCCAGATCCTTGTCGGAGGAGACGATGGTGACGTCCCACCCCTGCGCGACGGCCTGGAGCGTGTAGGTGGCGATGATGTCGTCCGCCTCGAACCCCGCTTCCTCGATGCAGGGCAGCGAGAAGGCGCGGGTCGCCTCGCGGATGAGCGGGAATTGCGGGATCAGGTCCTCGGGCGGCGGCGGGCGGTGCGCCTTGTATTGATCGTAGAGATCGTTGCGGAAGGTGTGCGAGCCCTTGTCCAGGATCACCGCCAGATGAGTCGGCCCCTCCTCCTTGTCGAGCGCGTCGGCCAGCTTCCAGAGCATGGCGGTATAGCCATAGACCGCGCCGGCCGGCGTGCCGTGCCGGTTGGTGAGCGGCGGCAGCTGGTGATAGGCGCGGAAGATGTAGCTCGAGCCATCGACGAGATAGAGGTGATTCCGGGATGTCATGGCGAGCGGGATAGCCTGCGCGCGCGCGCCTTGCCAGTCTTCCGACCGATCCTTCAGTGCAGCGCCGCCTCCACGGGCGGCTCGCCCGCCAAAACGCGCGCTGCGGCGAGGCCGGCCAGCTCCGCGCGCGCATGCCGCACGATCTGCCAGCCGCCGCTGATGCCGAGCCCGGCCAGGATCGCCGCGACGATGAGGTCCGGCCAGCCGGTGCCCGTGCCGAACACGCCGAGCGCGGCGGCCACGACCGCGATATTGCCGATCGCATCGTTGCGCGAGCAGATCCAGACCGAGCGGCGATTGGCGTCGCCCTCGCGATGGCGCCAGAGCATGACCGCGCAGGCGAGATTGGCGAGCAGCGCGAGCGTGCCGATCACGCCCATCGTCTCGGCGCGCGGCAATGTGCCCGCGAGCGCCGCCCAGACCGTGCTCGCCAGCACCCACAGGCCGAGCAGCAGCAGCGAGGCGCCCTTGAGCAGCGCCGCCCGCGCGCGCCAGCGCAGCGCGAAGCCGGCGACGCCGAGGCTGATCGCATAATTGGCGCTGTCGCCCAGGAAATCGAGCGCATCGGCCTGCAAGGCGGACGAGCGGGCGGAGAGGCCCGCGACGATCTCCAGCGCGAACATGCCGGCATTGATGGCCAGCGCGATCCACAGCACGCGCCGCCACGCCCTGTCCTGTAGCGCGTCCCGCGCCTCCGTTCCGCATCCGCCGCAGCATCCGCCTGCCATGCTTCACCTCGCTTCGCTCGATCGGACGGCCTATATGGACCTTGTAGCCACTACAGGGTCAAGCATGTCTCTCACCATCGGCGAACTGGGCCGGGCGACCGGCACGAAAGCGGAGACGATCCGCTATTATGAGCGGATCGGCCTGCTGCCCGCGCCGCCGCGCACCCGCGGCAATTATCGCGTCTATGGCCGGCGCGAGCGCGATCGCCTCTCCTTCATCCGCCGCGCGCGGGACCTGGGCTTCCCGCTCGATCAGGTCCGCGCGCTGCTGGCCATGGCCGACGACGCGACGCGCGATTGCGGCACGGTCGACGCGCTGGCGCGCGACCATCTGCGCGCGGTGGAGCGCAAGCTGGCCGATCTGTCGGCGCTCCACCGCGAGCTGACGGCGATGATCGACTCCTGCGCGGGCGGAACCATCGCGCAGTGCCGGATCATCGAGGCGCTGGCGCCGGCGGGGCATGATTGACGGCGCAGCCCCCAATGCGCAGCCCCGTTGCCTCGCGCCGTCCGCCGCGATAGGAGGCGCGATCGAAATTTTGGCTGATCCAGATCGAAGGAGCCGCCGGTGGCAGGCCACAGCAAATTCAAGAACATCATGCATCGCAAGGGCGCGCAGGACAAGAAGCGCTCGGCGATGTTCTCCAAGCTTTCGCGCGAGATCACCGTGGCGGCCAAGATGGGCATGCCGGACCCGGACATGAACCCGCGCCTGCGCCTCGCGGTCAACGCGGCCAAGGCGCAGTCCATGCCCAAGGACAATATCCAGCGCGCCATCGACAAGGCGGCGGCGGCCGGCGGCGAGAATTACGAGGAAGTGCGCTACGAGGGCTATGGCCCGGGCGGCGTCGCCATCATCGTCGAGGCGCTGACCGACAACCGCAACCGCACCGCCACCAATGTGCGCACCGCCTTCTCCAAGAATGGCGGCAATCTCGGCGCCTCGGGCGCGGTGAGCCACGGCTTCGACCGGATGGGCCTCATCACCTATCCGGCGAGCGCGGGCGATGCCGACGCGATCTTCGAGGCGGCGCTGGAAGCGGGCGCGGAGGATGTCTCCTCCAGCGAGGAGGAGCATGAGATCTGGACGGCGATGGACGCGCTGCACGAGGTCGCCAGGGCGCTGGAGGACAAGCTGGGCGCGGCGGAGAGCGCCAAGCTGGCCTGGAAACCGCAGACCACGGTCGAGCTGGACGAGAGCAATGCCGGCACGCTGCTCAAGCTGGTCGACGCGCTGGACGACGATGACGACGTGCAGACCGTGTGGGGCAATTACGAGGTGCCCGACGAGGTGATGGAGAAGCTGGGCTGACCTGCTGCTCCCGCCCATGTATCACGAATACCCGTGAGCAGTGACGCCATCCGTGCTCCTGCAAAGGCAGGAGCCCGGGGCGGCTATGCACTGCTCATGCGCCCTGGGCTGCTGCTTTCGCAGGAGCACGATTCGCTCGGACCCACGAACACCCCATGCTGATCCTCGGCCTCGATCCGGGCCTCGGCACCACGGGCTGGGGTCTCATCCGCGCGGACGGCAATCGCCTCTCGCATGTCGTCAACGGTCAGATCCGCACGGACGCCGGGGCGAACCTGCCCGCGCGCCTCGCCGCGCTGGATGCGGCGCTCGGTGCGGTGATCGCGGCGCACACGCCCGGCGAGGCGGCGGTGGAGGAGGTGTTCGTGAACGCCAATCCGCAATCGACGCTCAAGCTGGGGCAGGCGCGCGGCGTGGTGCTGCTCGGCGCGGCGCGGGCCGGCCTGCCGGTGGGCGAATATGCCGCGCGGCTGGTCAAGAAATCGGTGGTGGGCGTGGGCAATGCCAGCAAGGACCAGGTCCATGCGATGGTGGCGCGGCTGCTGCCCGGCGCGGCGATCGCCGGGCCGGACGCCGCCGACGCGCTCGCCGTCGCCATCACCCATGCGCATATGCGGGCCAGCGCGCAGCGGCTCGGCCGGACGAGCTGAGTCGCCCGCGCGGCGAACCGAACCGGCGCGCGAAAAAATTCCGGCCATTCAGGTCGCGCACAGCCAATTGCCTGCTAGAGGGTCCGCGCGGAGGGACCGTCCGCCGTCCCGCCGCGCGACATGATGTGATCCAATCGCGGAGAAGATTTGATGATGAAGACCCGCACGGCCTTCACGGCGCTCGGCGCCCTGACCCTGGCCGGCGGCGCCTCGCCGGCGCTGGCCGATCTGCCCCCGCCGGTGCGCGCCATGCTGGATGCGGCGATCGCCAGCGGCAACGATGCCGACATCGCCGCCGTCGCCCGCACCGCCAAGACCCTCCATCCCGAGGATGCGACCCAGATCGACGCCATCGTATCCGCCCATGGGCTGACCAAGGCGGAAGCCGTGCTGGAGGAGAAGATGCAGGCCGGCTTCCTCGACGGCTGGCGCGGCAGCGGCGAGCTGGGCGGCTTCATCACCACCGGCAACACGGACAGCAGCGGCCTCAGCGCCGGCCTCACGGTGACCAAGGAGGGCATCAGGCTGCGGCACAATGTCCGCGTGGCCGTGGACTATCAGCGCAGCGGCGGCGTCACCACCCGCGACAACTGGCTGGCCCGCTACGAGCCCAATTTCCAGCTGAGCGACGGCTTCTATCTCTACGGCCTCACCATGTATGAGAAAGACAGGTTCCAGGGTTTCGCCGACCGCGTGACCGTCTCGGGCGGCTTCGGCTACCAGCTGCTCGCCACGCCGAAAGCCACGCTGGACGTCAAGGGCGGCCCGGCCTGGCGGACCACCAACTGGATCGGCGAGCCGGACAGCAGCGAATTGCAATGGCTGGGCGGCGCCGACCTCGTCTGGCATCTCACGCCCGCCATCGACTTCACCAACAATGCGCAGGCGCTGTGGGGACCGGAGAACAATACCTACAGCAACACCGCCTCGTTCACCGCCAAGATCAGCCGCGCTCTCTCCGCGCGCCTCTCCTACGGCGTGCGCCACGAGACCAATCCGCCCACCGACGCGGAGAGGACCGACACGGTGACCCGCGCCACCCTGGTCTACGGGTTCTGAAGGCGCGACGCCGCGGATGGCTCCCCTCCCCGTCCCTGATGGGGAGCAAGCAGGTCAGCGCCCTGCCGCGTCGATCATCCCCTCCTCCGCCGCCGTGAAGGCCGAGCGGCCGCGCGGCGTGTCCTCGGGCAGGCCGGTCATGTAGAAGGCGACGCCCTTCCCTGTCGCCGGATCGAGCCACAGGCCGGAGCGCAGGCCATAGGCCTCGCCGCTGTGGCCGATGCGCATGACGCCGTCGCCGAACGGATCATCGCGGCAGTCCGCCGGGCGGCCGGGCAGCGCGAGGATCATGACGGCGAGTCCATAGGCGCAATGATAGCCGCCCTCGGTCTCGCCATTGGCGCCGTCGTAGCGCCATTGCGGGCGCGTCATCTCGGCGAGGCTGGCGGACGAAAGGAAGCCCGGTGCCGCGCCGGCCAGCACTCGGCCCAGCCGCGCCAGATCGCGCGCCGAGATGCGCATCCCGCCCTGGGGCGAGAAGAAAGCGCCTTGCCGGCCGAGACGGTAAGTGGAGACGTCGCAGCGCCCGTCGCGCGCGGGAATGGCGCCGCAGGCCGGCCGCTCGCCCCGCAGGTCGTCGCGCGCCACGCTGCCGTCCGGATTGCGCAGCACCACCGCATGGCCAACCGCCGCATCGCTGCACATGGTCCAATTGAAGCAGGCGTCCAGCCCGAGCGGCACGAACACCGTCCGCGCCATGAGCGCATCGAAACGGTCGCCGGTCGCCGCCTCCATCACCGCCGCGACGATCGGGAAATTGAGATTGCTGTAGGCGAACCAGCCGGCCGCCGGACCATGCGCCGGGTCCCACGCCTCGAGGCGGCGCATCTCGGCCTCCAGATCGGCGTCGAGCGGCAGGGCATAATCGATCCCGTCGCGCACGCCGGCGGTGTGGGAGAGCAGGCGGCGCAGCGTGACCGGCGCGTCCGGAAAGGCCGGATGCCGCAGCCGCCAGCCGAGATAATCAGACACGTCCCGGTCCAGGTCCAGCGTGCCGGCCTCGACCAGCCGCATCACGCCCAGCGCAACGGCGAGCTTGGAGATGGAGGCGATGCGCACCGGATCGTCGGCGGTGACGGCGCGGCCCGTGCCCGGATCGGCGAGGCCGGCGGCACCCTGGCCGGTCTCACCGGCCCTCCCGAAGCTGCTCCAGGCGCGGGGCGGCGCATCCGGCGATTGCGCGAGGGCGGAGGTCGCAAGGACCGCGGCGAGCGGCGGGAGAAGGCGCGTTTTCATGCCGTTCGGATGGTGCCGGGAAGGCGCGACAGGCGCAAGGGCGCGCCATTGACGGCTCTCGCGACACCCGCTCGGGCACCGTGCCAGGCCGGAAAATAGCCAACTGGAAACAACAGCTTGTTAACCGTGTCACGATAGGAACCCCGGATCATCCGCCATCCGACATGGGGACAATGTGCTGCCAGAACGCGATATCCAGGCGACAGTGGTCGAGGCGGCCGAGCGGGTCGGCGACCTCGGCATGCGCACGCTCGACCTGCAGGCGGACATCGCCGAACTGGCCGACCGCGTCACCGATCAGGCCGCCATGCTGGAAACGCTGGAAACGGCCGCCATCCACCTCGCCCAGTCGAGCGACGAGGTGGAGAAGAAAGTGGAGGACGCCCGCGCCCAGACCATCACGGCGCGCTCGGTGGTGGACAGCTCCAGCCAGCAGCTCACGACCGCGTCCGACAATGTGCTGGGGCTGATCGAGCAGGTCTCGCGCATCCACCACGGCCTCGGCGGCTTCAACGACGCGCTCGCCAGCGTCGGCAAGACCAGCAAGCTGATCGGCGCGATCGCCGGGCAGACCAATCTCCTCGCGCTCAACGCCGCCATCGAGGCGGCGCGCGCGGGCGATGCCGGGCGCGGCTTCGCGGTGGTCGCCAGCGAGGTCAAGAAGCTCGCGCAGGAGACCGCGCTCGCCACCCAGCAGATCGAAGGGTCCATCCGCCAACTCACCAGCGAGGCCGGGACCATGCTCTCGCGCATCGCCAGCGGCGCGGAGAAGGCGAACGACGCACACCGCGCCTCGGGCGAGATCGGCGCGCTGGTCGAGCGGCTGCGCGAGCTGATCCTGGGCCTCTCCGGCAACAGCGACGCCGTCTCCGGCAAGGTGCAGGGCATATTGGGCTCGATCGGCGAGATCCGCTCGGGCCTCTCCGAGCTGGCCGACACCTCGGTCGACAATGCGATCGGCCTGCAGCGCATGTCCGCGCGGGTCACCTCGGTCAGCGACGACACCAACATGCTGCTCCAGAATCTGGCGGAGAGCGGCGTGGACATCCCCGATTCGCCCTATATCCGCTTCGGGCTGGAGGCGGCGCGCAGCATCGTCGCCGCGCTGGATCAGGCGCTCGACGCGGGCGAGATCGACCTCGCGGCGATGCTCGACGATAATTACGCGCCGGTGCCCGAGAGCAACCCGCCGCTCTTCACCCATCCCGCCCAGCCGTTCGTCACCCGCGCCGCGCGGCCCTGGCAGGAGCGCGCCCGCGCGCTGCCCGGCTTCTTCGGCATGACCTGCACGGACCGCAACGCCTTCGGCGCCGTCGCCATGCCCGAGCGTTCGCTGGCGCAGCGGCCCGGTGAGATCGAGTGGAACCTCGAATATGCGCGGGCCGGGCAGATGTTCAATTTCCCCGACACGCGCGAGCAGTGCAAGACGGTCCAGCCCTTCTGCCTCAAGGCCTATCGCCGCCCGATCGCCACCGGCGGCGTCATGCTGCTCAAGCAGGTGATCGCCTCGATCATCGTGCGCGGCCGCCCCTGGGGCGTGCTCCAGCTCGCCTATGAGGATCAGGCGAGCAAGGTGGGCGCGACCGCAGGGAACTGAGCGCGGCTCCCGCCTTCCTTCCTTCCTTGTGCTCCTGCGAAAGCAGGAGCACTGAGATCGGGATGCGGCTCGGGGCGCGCTCTCAGCCCTCCACCGCGTCATGCCGGTGGATGAAGCCCCATGAGATGATGCAGGCCATGATCGCGCAGAAGGCCATGCCCAGTGCCAGCGAGACCGGGCTGCCATCCGCCATGCGGGCGAACAGGGCCACGACGATGCCGGCGATCGCGAGCTGGCCGAAGCCGAGCACGGCGGAGGCCTGGCCGATGGCGCGCGGATGCAGCGAGAGGGCGCCGGCCTGCATCTGCGGCTGCACCAGCCCCCAGCCGAAGGTGTAGACGATCTCCGGCAGGACCAGCGCCGCCCAGCTCTGCGGCGCGGCCCATGTGGCGGCGATCATCAGCAGCGTGCCCGCCACCTGGAACAGCGTGCCGAGCCGCAGTGTCCCCTCCAGCCCGCGCGCATGCACGATGCGGCTGGAGACGAAGCTGCCGACGATGAAGCCGCCGGTGGAGAGCGCCAGCATCATCGCGAAGGCACCGGCGCTGTGGCCGAGATGCGCCACGATCACCTGCGGTCCCGCCGCGGAGAAGAGCAGGATGCCGGTATAGGCGAAGGCATTGCCCAGCACATAGGCCAGCAGCGGCCGCGAGCGGGCGACGCCGAGCAGCGAGCGCGCGACGCCGCGCGGATCAAGCGGCAGGCGATGCTCGGGGCGCAGCGTCTCGGGCAGCACGCGCAGGCTGAGCAGCATCACGATGGCACAGAGCAGCCCCATGCCGAGCAGCGGCGCGCGCCAGCCGAACAGCATGACCAGCCCGCCGCTCAGCAGCGGCGCGAGGATCGGCACCGGCCCGTAGAGCGCCCCGATCACGGCGAGCGTGCGCGCGGCCGCCACCCGATCGAGCAGATCGCGCACAATGGTGCGGGCGAGCAGCACCACGGCGGCGCAGCCCAGGCCCTGCAGCAGGCGGGCGGCCAGCACCATGGGAAAATCGCGCGCGCAGGTGCCCAGCAGGCTGGCCAGCACATAGAGGATGAGCCCGCCATAGATGACCGGCCGCCGCCCCAGCGCATCGGCGAGCATGCCGCACACCAGCTGCGCGGCCGCGAAGGCGATGACGAAGGCGCTCATCAGGCCCGCCACCTCGGCGATCGGCACGCCCAGGCCCGCGCCGATCGCCGGCAGGGCGGGCGACAGGCCGTCGTTGGACATGGGCAGGATGGCGGTGAGCGCCGCCACGAGCAGCAGCAGCGCGCGCGGCAGATGCCCGGGCGAGGCCGGGGCGCTTGCCCCGGCGGCGGATGTCTTCGCGGTCATGGATGGAGGAAGCCGGTCCGGATCAGCCCTGCGCGCCGCCGCCCAGATTGCCGTATTTCGCGGCAAAGCCGGCCGTGTCGCCACGCGCCAGATAATCGGCCTGATCGATCCAGCCGTCGCGCGTGATCCGCCCCTGGAAGGTGCCGAGATGCGCGTCCACCCGCGCGATGTCCGCCGCGTCCCAGGCGGCGATCTGGTCGTAGCGGGTGATGCCGAGACTGCCCAGCAGACTGTTGAGCTTGGGGCCGATCCCCTTGATCTTGCGCAGATCGTCGGGCTCGCCCTGCGCGGCGGGCACGCCGATGTCGGTGAGCGTCACGCCGCCGGCCAGCGCGCCGCCGCTCGCCATGAGCGCGGCGGCATTGCTCATGGTCGCCTGGCGATCGTCCGGCGCGGCGCCGCTCGCCGCCACGTCGCTGTCCAGCGACCGCTCGACCGTGTCGGCGACCTGTTCGGCCACGTTGCGCGCCGTCTCGCTGGCGAGGCCCACCGCCGTCGCGCTCGCGTCGACATGGCGCCCGGCCTGGCTCGACCGGCTGCGCAGGAGCCAGATGATCGCCACCGCGACAAGCAGCGCGCCGATGAAGATGAGCAGGCTGGACGTGGACATGGGCTGGTGGCTCCCTCATGCGCCTATGGACCGCCCCCGGCGGCTGGACAGGCGCGGACCATAGGCCGCGGCCATTTCATTTTCCAGCCGTCGATTGGGAAGGAAAGCGCGCGGGACCGCCGCGGGCGCTCAGTTCATGAGATCGCGCCTGCGCGTTTCGTTGAGGACCGCCACTTGCAGCGGTGTCAGCCTCTGGCGCGCGGGAATCCCGCGCAGCACGGCGACCAGCTCGGCATCGAGCATGTTGGCCGCCATGTCCGCGCATTGTTTCTGCAGTTCGCTCATGTGACATCTCCGGCACCGTGCGGCGCACTGGCGGGACCAGGCCTCGACGTCACGGAAGGGTCGGTAAGGCAGCCGAGACTCGCGACCTGGCCGGCCATGGAGAAGCATAGCATGGCCGGCGCCCGGTTCCGCTCACTTCCGTACAGATCCCAACGCCTCGTCGCATTCACACCCCGGCATGTCCCGGCGAACGCCTTATGATGGCCCCGCGCCTGCCGGCTCATCTCCTCGCCGACAACGACCATCGCGGCCTCCCACGCACCCGCATGGGGAACCAATGCCGTCCGCTGCTGTTTTCGACACATCGCCTGCGAGTGAGAGGAATGACGATGCCGGACGAGAAGCCAACCATCATCAATAATGGGAACAGCAACCTCGGGCTGATCATCCTGGCGATCGCCCTCGTCATCGTCGCTGCGGCGGGCTTCATGGTCTACCAGAGCCAGCAATCCAGGAACAACGCCATCGAGGATGCCGCCGGGGCGGTCGGCGATGCGGCCAAGGATGTCGGGGACGCCGTCAATCCGAAGTCCTGACACCTTTCGTCTTTCGTCTTTCGTGAGACTTAAGGGCACGCCTGCCCTGCCCGCTCGGCTTGCGCTTTCAGGGCACGCATGATCCCCGTCACGCTGCCGGCCGAATGAGCAGGCGGGGTCGCGCGCCGACCCGGACGGCGGAAAAATATTTTTGTTCCCTCTTTGCGCCCTTGCATTGCCCGAAAGCATTGGAAGCGCCGCGCGTCGCTGCGCCGCAACATGGACATGCGCGCCATGAGCCGAGTCTTTTCAGCGACCAGTGGAGTCGATACGAGCGAGCAAACGCCCTTGCATCACGGCTTCATTCTGGCACTATGGCTAGTGGTCGAACACCGGGGGCAACGCAACAGATTGTGCTATCAGGCTGCGGCATAAGTCGGGGTCGGGGTCTTTTCGTCCCCTTGAGGCGGCACTATCTCAGGCTGATCGGGCCTCTTGACCGAATCGAACGTAGAGAGAACATTGGGGGTCTTGAACATGGAGTTTCGGGATTTGCAGGCGGAAGCATCGACGGAAGTGCCGGCAGGCGCGGTTCTGGCCGGCGAAAACCTGGACGTGCGCGCGGAAGATGGCGCACAGCCGGCCGGCGCGGCACGCAAGACGAGCACCAGCCACAGCATCGACGCGCGCCGTTTCCCCGTGACCACGGACGCCGCACGCGATGCGCTGCTGACCGATTTCGGCAAGGAGACGCTCAAGGACCGCTATCTGCTGCCCGGCGAATCCTATCAGGACCTGTTCGCCCGCGTCGCGGCCGCCTATGCCGATGACGCCGAGCATGCCCAGCGGCTCTACGATTATATCTCGCGCCTGTGGTTCATGCCGGCGACGCCCGTGCTCTCCAATGGCGGCACCGGGCGCGGCCTGCCCATCTCCTGCTATCTCAACAGCGTGGACGACAGCCTGGAAGGCATCGTCAACACCTGGAACGAGAATGTGTGGCTGGCGGCGCGCGGCGGCGGCATCGGCACCTATTGGGGCAGCGTGCGCGGCATTGGCGAGCCGGTCGGCCTCAATGGCAAGACAAGCGGCATCATCCCCTTCGTGCGGGTGATGGATTCGCTCACCCTCGCGATCAGCCAGGGCTCGCTTCGGCGCGGCTCGGCGGCCTGCTATCTCGACGTCTCGCACCCGGAGATCGAGGAGTTCCTGGAGATCCGCAAGGCGAGCGGCGACTTCAACCGCAAGGCGCTCAACCTGCACCATGGCGTGCTGCTCACCGACGAGTTCATGGAAGCGGTGCGCGACGGCGCGGAATTCGCGCTGCGCAGCCCCAAGGACGGCAGCGTGCGCGGCAAGGTCGATGCGCGCAGCCTGTTCCAGAAGCTGGTCGAGACGCGCCTCGCCACGGGCGAGCCCTATATCGTCTTCTCGGACACGGTGAACCGCATGATGCCCAAGCATCATCGCGACGTGGGCCTCAAGGTCTCCACCTCCAATCTCTGCTCGGAGATCACCCTGCCGACCGGCAAGGACCATCTCGGCAACGACCGCACGGCGGTCTGCTGCCTCTCCTCGCTCAACCTGGAGAGCTGGGACGAGTGGAACGGCGACAAGCGCTTTATCGAGGATGTGATGCGCTTCCTCGACAATGTGCTGCAGGACTATATCGACCGCGCGCCGGACGAGATGGCGCGCGCCAAATACAGCGCCGAGCGCGAGCGTTCGGTGGGTCTGGGCGTCATGGGCTTCCACAGCTTCCTGCAGGCGCGCGGCATCCCGTTCGAGAGCGCCATGGCCAAGAGCTGGAACCTGCGCATCTTCAAGCACATCAACGCCAGGGCCAACGAGGCCTCGATGCTGCTCGCCCATGAGCGCGGCCCCTGCCCGGACGCCGCCGACCAGGGCGTGATGGAGCGCTTCTCCTGCAAGATGGCGATCGCGCCGACCGCCTCGATCAGCATCATCTGTGGCGGCACCTCGGCCTGCATCGAGCCGATCCCGGCCAACATCTACACGCACAAGACGCTGTCCGGCAATTTCGCGGTCAAGAATCCCTATCTGGAGAAGCTGCTGGCGGCGAAGTCCAAGGATTCGACCAATGTGTGGAACTCGATCCTGGAGAAGGGCGGCAGCGTCCAGCATCTCGATTTCCTGAGCCAGGACGAGAAGGACACGTTCAAGACCAGCTTCGAGATCGATCAGCGCTGGCTGCTGGAGCTGGCCGCCGACCGCGCGCCCTATATCGACCAGGCGCAGTCGCTCAATCTGTTCATCCCGGCGGACGTGGAAAAATGGGACCTGCTCATGCTCCACTTTCGCGCCTGGGAGCTGGGCGTGAAGTCGCTCTACTATCTGCGCTCCAAGTCCATCCAGCGTGCCGGCTTCGCGGGCGGCGTGGAAGCGGACAACACGCCGGAGCTGCGCCGGATCGAGGCGGAAGCCACCGATTATGACGAGTGTCTCGCCTGCCAGTGATGGCATGGCCGGCGCCGAAGCCGATCAGCATCAATCGGGACGTAACGGAGATCGGAAGCGCCACCTGAACCCCTCCCCTGGGAGGGGAGAAGAGGTGGAGCGCCACGCCGCTGAATCAGTCGGGCCGCCGGGCGGCAAACGAATGCCGCCGGCGGCCTCGTCCCCCTTTGCGGCAGCTGTCGGGTCCAGGGTGGGAGGGGGAATGCCGGACCCGCTCTCGCTGCCGTAAAGCCTTGCCTCAGACCACGCCCGAGCCGCCCATGCCGGTGCCGTGGCCATTCGTCCCCACCAGCGGCGCGCCCTCTGACGCCGCGCCGGGCGAGGCGTGCTGGCCGGCCGACGCCGGACGGCCGCTGAACGCCTCCGCTTCATCATCGGCGGACGCGGATGTCGTCCCCGCCGCAGCCGTGTCCGACAAAGACGCGTCCGGCTTCAGCCAGGCGCGGTTCTCGGCGATCTTGTCGATCTGGTCGATGTCCAGATAGTGGTGCCGGCCATCGGCGGAATCGCTGCGGGTCAGCTTGATGCGGTCGCCATCGACCGAATCCACCGTGCCGACATGCTGGCCCGTGCTGTCGGTCACTTCCATATGCTGCTTGATACGCCATTTCTCGAACATCATTCACTCTCCTGGCTCTTGTCTGCCTCCTTCCCGAAACGCCGTGCCTGCCCTTCCCGTTCCGGCGAGCCATCCCGCGCGCGCCACGCTCCGGCGGCGGCCCGCGATTGCCAATCCGCCCCGGCGCGCTGGAGCCGTGATTTCCGAGCCGGCAGATGTTCCATCTGCCTCGAAATCACTCTAAGCGATCCTCATGCCCCATCCCGCCTCGCCACGACGGCGCGCCCCGCGCCGGCAGCCTGCGCCGGCGATCGCCGGGGTTGCCGCATGAACGGCGCCGCGCTCGTCATGGCGCTGATCGCCGCCACTTCGGCGATCGGCGGCATCGTCCTCGTCTCATGGCCCACGCGCAGCCCGCAGATGGTCTATGTGAAGCGCATCGCCGGCATGATGGCGGTCGCGCTCGCGCTGTTCCTCTCCGTCTTCGCCTATGGGCTGACGCTTATCGGATCCTGAGCGCGTCCGGCCCGCTCGCGACGCCTCCGGCACGGGCTTCAAAATATAGTGGATAAGCCGCATCCACCCCTAGACTTTGTGGTGGATAAGCGTAGCATGCCCCTTCATCTTGCCTTGTTCACGATAGGTTCCGGAGTTCGCGTCGATGCCGCTTTCGCCCCGGCGAAATCCTGCGAAAAGCCTGCCCGGCCGCCCTTGCGGCAGGATCGCCGGGCCTGAAAAAGCGCCGCCGCGACCCCATATCGCTTCCTGATCCCACGGAGTAACCCCCATGCCTCTTCTTCAAGCGTCCAAGGTCTACAAGCCCTTCGAATATCCGTGGGCCTATGACTTCTGGAAGCGCCAGCAGCAGCTCCACTGGCTGCCCGAGGAAGTGCCGCTGGGCGAGGATTGCCGCGACTGGGCGCAGAAGCTCTCCGACCATGAACGCAACCTGCTGACGCAGATCTTCCGCTTCTTCACCCAGGCGGACGTGGAGGTGCAGGATTGCTATCATGAGAAATATGGCCGGGTGTTCAAGCCGACCGAGATCAAGATGATGCTCACCGCCTTCTCCAACATGGAGACGGTGCACATCGCGGCCTACAGCCACCTGCTCGACACGATCGGCATGCCCGAGACCGAATATAGCGCCTTCCTCGAATATAAGGAGATGAAGGACAAGCACGACTATCTCGCCACCTTCGGCGTGGACAGCGACGAGGACATCGCCAAGACGCTGGCCATGTTCGGCGGCTTCACCGAGGGGCTGCAGCTCTTCGCCAGCTTCGCCATGCTGATGAACTTCCCGCGCTTCAACAAGATGAAGGGCATGGGGCAGATCGTGAGCTGGTCGGTGCGCGACGAATCGCTGCACTGCGAGGGCATCATCAAACTGTTCCACGCCTTCTGCGCCGAGCGCGACTGCCTCACGCCGCAGGTGAAGGACGATATCCTCGACATGTGCCAGAAGACGGTGCGTATCGAGGACGCGTTCATCGACCTCGTCTTCGAGATGGGTCCGGTGCCCGGCATGACGCCCAAGGACATCAAGAAATATGTCCGCTACATCGCCGACTGGCGGCTGGGGCAGCTCGGCATGAAGCCCGTCTACATGATCGACGAGCATCCGCTGCCCTGGCTGACGCCGCTGCTCAACGGCGTGGAGCACGCCAATTTCTTCGAGACCCGCGCCACCGAATATTCGAAGGGCGCCACGCGCGGCCAGTGGAGCGAGGTGTGGGACAGCTTCGACCGCCGCAAGAAGCTGCGCGCCAACGACGGCGACGGGGACGACGATCCGAACGGCGGCGAGGACATGTTCTCCAAGGCGGGGATCGCGGCGGAATAAGGCTTCCGGCGATAGCGTGTCCGTTCAGGATGAATGGGCATATCATATCAGAGGTTGGGATGGCATGGCCTGGCGCAGCACGCCGGGCCATTGTCTTTCACGCCGAAAGGGGAACAGCCTTTCGGCACCACGACCCAGATATGCCGACCCGCTGCTGACAGCGGCAATCCGCCTGACGGTCTCGCGGGATTCGACAGCAAATGACTGATTGCCGACCTCGGAGTCTCACCGGGTCGGTACGCGTAGCAGAATTTTTGCGACTCCGCCTTCAAGGTAAGGTCAATGGCCTTGCCTGCTTGAAGGCGTTCATGTTCCCGACATGCCGGTTGGCGCTGCGATTGGCCAGTAGAGCGAAGCCTGCTTCCCCTGCGAAAAGAACATAACCGCTCCCTCCGCAATCAGCCTCGATCCTTCCCCTCACGGCCCAGCTTCAACCCCTTGAGCGCGGCGAATGGCCCGGCTTCCTCCTCGCTCACCACGCCCATCGCGCGCAGGGCGGCGTCGGCGTCCGGGGCGCGGGGATAGGGGTCGAGGTTGAGGGCCAGCGTCTGGGCGATGGTCTCGCCCAGGTCGATGCGCTCATTTTCGAGCGGCAGCAGATCGCAATCGGCTTCGCTCAGCTCGATTTCCTCATCCGGCGCATCCGCGCTCTCATCGTCCAGTCCGCGCATGAAGCGGACGGCGAAGGGAATGTCGATATGGGCCGGCACGTCCTCCGCGGTCGCCACGCAGGCTTGCACCAGGTCGGCGACGAGTTGCCCCTCGACGCGCGCGCCGCCGGCTTCGGGCACGACATGCAGCCGCGCCTCCAGCACATCCAGCGTGCGCAGGCCGAAACGGCGGGCCAGCGCCGCGCGCTCCTCCGCGCTCGCCTCGATATGGCGCTCGCGCGCGCCGTCGCCCAGCTCGTTGATGCGCAGGATGCGGGAGAATTCGGGCGTGGCGGCGGGCATGGCGCCACTCATTCGGGCAGCCGGCCGGCAAGCAGCGCGTCGCCCGCCAGCGCATCCAGCCCCGCCGCGAAGGCCCGCAGCCGCGCCTCGACATGGGCGAGCGCCGCATCCGCCGGAGCCTGGCCGCGATAGAGATTACGCACCAGCGCCTCGCCCAGCGGCGCGTCTCCGGCGAGGCCGGCCCGATAGGCATCAAGCCGCCCGCCCAGCGCGCCGACCATCCGGCCGACCTGCTTGCCAACGATCAGGTCGCCGAAGCCGATCTGCCGCACCTGCCCTTCCATATCGTCGATGAACAGCTCGGTGAGGCGGGTTTCCTCCACCTTCATCTCCAGCGCATCCAGCCGCAGCAGCACCAGCGCGAGGATCGCCGCTACCATGTCGAACCGCCCGTCGATCGAATCGGCGACGGCGCCGTCCAGATACCAGTGCGGCGCCCGGGCGCGGTCGACCACGGCGGCATAGAGCGGCCGCAGCGGCGCGCGATCATCCTTGCGGGAGAAGAGGGAAGAGAGAAGGGTCATGCTCGGTTCAGCTTCGTGGCGCCACAGGACGGGGTTCCGGCGACGCTCGCCTTTCCCTCGCGCGGGCGATTGCATATTGATTGCGCGGCGCGGCAATGCAATGGGCGGCAGACCGGATATGACGCTTTTTCGACGGCCTTTTTCGCAGGAGATCAGGATGCAGCTTGGCATGAGGCGACCGATGATGGTCGCGGGCGCGGCCGCGATCCTGCTGCTGGCGGGTGGATGCACCAGGATTCGCGCGCACCAGGGCTTCATCTCGGACGCGCTGATCGTGGATTCGGTGCTGCCCGGCATCGACAACAAGGCTTCGGTGGAAGGCGCGCTCGGCCGCCCGACCTTCACCTCGCAATTCGGGCCGGAGCGCTGGTATTATGTCTCGCGCAACACCCGCTCGCTGGCCTTCGGCTCGCCGCGCCCGACCGACCAGCTGATCGTGACGGTGCAGTTCGACGGCGCCGGCAATGTCGCCACCGTCCAGCGCAACGCCTCGCTCGATCAGGTGGCGAATCTCAGCCCCAATGGCGACAAGACGCACACGCTCGGCCGCAAGCGCAGCCTGCTGGACGAGATTTTCGGCAACATCGGCACGGTCGGAGCGGCCGGCACCGGCGCGCCGGGCGGACCGGGTCCGAACGGCGGCTGAGGGTCTGTTTGAAAATTTGCGGAAGAGCGGATTTGGAGACGGCACCGGCCGCCATGCACCGCAAGGCGCATTTCCAAACAGATTCTGACGCCTCCGCGCCACCTCGGCCCGTCGCGGCCGGCATGCTATTTCCTTGCAATTAACCATGGCCCGGCCGCAATATGCGCGCCTGGAGGAGAGCCGCGATGCAGCACTTCGGCGATCTGCAGCCGCTGGGCCGGCCGGATATCCTGCCCGGCCAGTCCCCGATCGGCAGCTACAGCGCCCGACGCAGCCGCTGGCGTTTCGCCGTCGGCTCGCTGGAGGTCGGGTTCGATCGGGCGAGCGAGGAAATCCACGCCGAGCCGCGCCCTGCGCCGCCGGCTGCGGCACCGCGCCCGGATTTCGGTACGCGACTGATGATCCTGGTGGGCATGCTGGGCAGCGTGGCGCTGGTCGTCGGCGGGGCGGGCTGGCTCTGGTCCAGCCGCGCCGCGCTGGCCAGCGGCGAAAGCGTCTCCGCCTCCATCGTGGAGCGGGAGGCCGCCTTCACCAAGGGACCGCTGACGCCGGCCGCCGGCGCGCCCACGGTCATCCCCACCAAGCGCCCGCCGAGTCGGCTCAGCGCCGTCATCGAGCAGCGCACGCCGGCCCCGGCCGCAGCGCCGGCGCCGCGCGCCAGCCTGCCCATCGCGCAAGGCGCCGCGATCGCGCCGCGCGAACCGGATGAGAACCGCTTCGCCCCGACACCGGACGAGGCGATCGTCAGTTCCGGCAATTTCCTGCTGATCCCCAGCGTCGCCAGCGCCGTCGCCCAGGCCATGACGGACGGCGAGGCGCAGAACTGGGTGGCCGGGCGCTATCATGGCGTGGTGGTGGTCGGCCCCGGCGACGTGCGCGACGGCAAGACCTGTCGCCAGGGCACCGTGCTGCTGCGTGATGGCACGACGCAAGGCCGCACCCAGCGCTTCGAGCGGTGCAGCTAGAACATGTCCGGATGAAATGGACTCAGTGCTCCGCGAAAGCAGGAGCACGATATGGTTCAACCTCAGTCGGACAGCCTCTAACGCGCGTTCGCGAGACCTCTGCGAAAAGGCGTAAAATCAACGGGTGCTTTGCGAACATTCTCGCCATCGGGGGAAGACTGGGACAGGGAGATATCGGCGATGTTTCATCCCGCCGGGAATCGCCGCGCCAGCCCCGCCAGCGCGCGGCGCAGGGCGGGAAGCTCGTCGGCGCCGGTATTGCCCAGCCGCACGATCGTGAGGCCCTGCGCGGGAGAGACGAGCAGGAACTGGCCGCGATTGCCCACCGCGCCGACAATATCCGGCCGCGCCTCGCCGGGGAAGAGCATGGTCTCCCCGCTGGCCCGGTTGAGCCAGATCTGCCCGCCATAGGCCGGATTGGCGGGCGAAGGCGCGAGCATGAAGTCGAACCATTTGTCCGAGACGATCTGCCGCCCGTCGGCGCGCCCGCGCAGCCGGATCAGCTCGCCGATCCGCGCATAGTCGCGCGCGCTCATATGCATGAGCAGGCCGCCGATCATCGTGCCGCGCGCATCATATTCGGCAACGAAGCGATCGAGGCCCAGAGGCCCGGTGAAACGCGCGGCGATGAAGCGCGTCATCGCCGCATGGCGAGCGGCCGCGTCGCCGCCCGGCGCCAGCGTCTCGCCCAATATGCCGGCCAGGATCATGCTCGTCGCCGTGCTGTCGGCGAAGCGCCGGCCATGCGGATGCACCAGCGGCTTGCCGATGGCGAAGGCGGCCTGATCCGCCGCGCCCTCGCCGACCAGCATCTCCAGCGGATCGCTGCGCCGCGCCGGCTCCCAGACCTCCGCATTCTGGAGGCCCGAGCGCATCTGCATCAGCTCGCGCAAAGTGATCGCCGCGCGCGGATCGCCCGGCTGGCGCCACGCCGTGACCGGGGCCGGATCGTCCAGCGCCAGCCGCCCGTCCGAGACCATCAGGCCCATGAGCAACCCGGTCACCGTCCTGGCGATGGACCAGCCATGGAAGCGGCTCTCCGGTCCGTAACCCGGCGCATAGCGCTCGGCGACGACCTCGCCGCGATGCAGGATGAGGAGCGCCTGCGTCTCGCCGACATTTTCCGCGTCCGGTTGGCCGAATAGCGGATCGACGGCCGAGCGCAGCGCATCGGCGGTGAGGCCAGGGACACCCTTCAGCACCGCATAGCGCGCCGCGCCCGCCTCCTGCGAGGCGCTCGGTCCGGCGAGCGCGGCGGCAGCGGCGAGCGGCAATCCCCAGCGGCAAAGCGATTTGAACCTCATGGCGCGCGGCCCTATCACGCCGCGTCGGAAAAGGGGACGCCATGATTGCGAATCGCGCCATAACCTGGCTGATCGGGGCAGGACTTCTCCTGCTGCTGCTCGCCGGCGCGCTGGCCTGGCCAGGCTGGCAGCAGCGCGCGGCCCAGGCCGCGGGCCTCGGCGCGCGCCTCACCTGCTCCTGTCGTTATGTGGCGGGACGGACGCTCGACGCCTGCCGGCAGGACCTGACCGGCATCGCCTGGATGCGCCTCGTCCGCTATGCCGACGATCCGCAGGCGCGGCGGGTGAGCGCGTCGGTGCCGCTGCTCGCCAGCCGCGCCGCGCGCCTGCGGCCGGGCTATGGCTGCCAGATGGAGCGGCGCTAGCCCCTCACGGCATGCCGGCCAAAGCTGGCATCTCATGCGGCGAAAACCCCAGCTTGCGCTGAGGTGACGGAACGCTCAATGTGCCCCGCGCAGGCGGGCGATCATGTGGACGATGCCCACGATCACCAGGCCGATCAGGAAGCCGAGGATCGCGGACAGCAGCGCACCGATCGCCCAGACGACCGCGCCATGATGCGAGAGCGCCGTCGCCACATCATGAAACGCATGGGGCAGCGCGGCGAGCGGCGAGGCTTCCAGCCCGTGCAGCACGATGCCGCCGCCCACCCACAGCATGGCCGCCATGCCCACCACTTCCAGAGTAGCGAGGATGGCGGGCATCATCCGCACCAGCGCCCGGCCCAGCGCCTTGAGCGCCGCTGGCCGCTTGCGGGCGAGATGCAGGCCGATATCATCCAGCTTCACGATGAGTGCCACCACGCCATAGACGCCGCCCGTCACCAGCAGGCTCACCACCACCAGCGCCAGAGCGCGCGTGAGCAGCGGACTGCCGGCGACGTCCGAAAGGGCGATGGCCATGATCTCGGCGGAGAGGATGAGGTCGGTGCGGATCGCGCCGCTCACCTTGACCTGCTCCAGATGCGCCGGATCGCCGGTTTCCTCCGCCTCCTCCGCATCATGGCCGCCGCACACCATCTCCAGGATCTTCTCGGCGCCCTCGAAGCAGAGGAAGGCGCCGCCCAGCATCAACAGCGGGATGATCGCGGACGGAAGCAGGCTGCTCAGCAGCAGCGCCGCCGGCAGCAGGATCAGCAGCTTGTTGCGCAGCGAGCCGAGCGCGATCTTCCCGATCATCGGCAACTCGCGCTGGGGCGAGAAGCCGGTCACATAGGTGGGGGTGACGGCGGTATCGTCCACCACCACGCCGGCCGCCTTCATGCTCGCCTTGCCGGCGGCGGCGGAGACATCGTCCAGCGAGGCGGCGGCGAGGCGGGCAATGGCGGCGACATCGTCGAGCAGCGCGGCAAGACCGGAAGCCATGGATCAGCGGGTCCGAATCGGTTGGGTCACGTCTTGTCCTGCCGCAAGCCGGCCGCCGTGGAAAGCTCTCTCCGCATGCCCGCTCATCGCGGGGCGAGCAAGCTGACCGCCAGCCGCACCAGATCCACCTCGCGGCGCACCTCGCATTTGGCGAAGATGTCGCGCAATTGCCGGTTCACCATGCCGAGGCCGGTGCCACGCGCGGCCGCGATGGCGCGGCGCGAGAGGCCGGCGGCGAGCAGGACGGCGACCTCCGCCTCGGCCAGCGTGAGCGGCAGCGCCATCCGCAGGCGGACGGCATCCTCACGGCGGATCGGCGTGGGAAAGCGGAAGGTGAGCATGGCCCGCGGCTCATGGTCCGGGGCGCCCTCCTGACCGGGAAGGGCCTGCACGGTGACGAGGCAGGGCTGCCGACCGATGCTGATCCACAGGTCCGGCCAGACCGTGTCGTCGCCGTCCAGCGCGTGGGCGATCCGCTCCTGCAACTCGGCGTCGAGGGGCGGATGGGCCGCGCGGAGCCGGTCGCCCCAGAGGCGCAGCGGCCCGTCCGAGAGCATCGCATGAGCGCTGGCCGTCATGCCGCACGCCCGCCCCCGCCCGTCGACCAGCAACGCCATGATGTCCAGCGCCTCGAGCGCGCCGCCGAGAAGGCTCGCCGACGATGACGATATGGGTTCGCCGGCCAGCGCCAGCCTGTTCGATGCCTGCATGTCCGCCCCCCTGTCCCGGGATGGACTTTAAGGATCGGCATCCGTGCGGCGAGAGGACAAATGGCAATAAATTGCATCATTTGGCCCATGACTGGCGATCGAGGCGCCTATTCCGGCGGCGGCAGCGCCCAGTCGATCGGCGTGCGGCCCTGCGCGGCGAGGAACGCGTTGGCGCGCGAGAAATGGCGGCAACCCAGAAAGCCGTTATGCGCGGAGAGCGGCGAGGGATGGGCGGCGCGCAGCACCAGATGCCGGCCGCCCTGCGCCACATCGCTCACATGCGCCGCCTTGCGCTGGGCATAGGCGCCCCAGAGCAGGAAGGCGACGGGCGCGTCCTGCGCCGCCACGCGGGCGATCACCGCATCGGTGAAGCGCTCCCAGCCGCGATTGGCATGGGCGCCCGCCTTGCCCATCTCGACCGTCAGCACGCTGTTGAGCAGCAGCACGCCCTGCTGCGCCCAATGGACCAGATGCCCGTGCCCCGGCGGCGTGATGCCGATGTCCGCGCGCAGCTCCTTGAAGATGTTGACGAGGCTCGGCGGCGGCCGGACGCCCGGCAGCACGGAGAAGCACAGGCCATGCGCCTGCCCCGGCCCATGATAGGGGTCCTGCCCCAATATGACCGCGCGCACCGCCGGCAGCGGAGTCAGCGCAAGCGCGTTGAACCAGTCGCCGCCGCGCGGGAAGATGGTTGCGCCCGCGTCCTTTCGCTCGACGAGGAAACGCTTGAGATCGGCCATGTAGGGCGCGGCGAACTCGTCCGCCAGAGCTGCGCGCCATTCCGGGCCGAGCGCGGCTGGCAGGGCGGGCGGAGCATCGGCGGCGGCGGACATGGCGCATGCCTATCGCGCCGGCCAGCCGGGTGCAAAGCGGAATTGCAGCATTCCTTCCCAGGCAAGCCTCGGGAGGATCTCCGTCTCCCCCCTCAGCCGATCTGGTTCCAGGCGTCGGTGATATCCGCGATGAAGCCGCGCGCCTGCTCCATCGGCGCGGCGTCACCGGTCGCCGTGGCGGAGAGGATGCGGCGGCGCGCCTCGCGATAGATGGCCGCCAGGCTGGTGGCGATCTCGCCGCCCTGGGCAAAGTCCAGGCTGCTTTCCAGCGCATGCAGCAGCGTGAGCGCGCGCGTCTGGCGGTCCGTGGTCCGGTGGCGGTCGCCCGCGCGCAAGGCGAGCGCGGCGGCGTCGAGCGCCTGCAGCAGCTCGTCGAACAGGATGCGCACCAGCTGGTGCGGGCTGGCGCCTTCCACGCGGCTGGTCGTGTCCACCGCCGTGTAGCTGCGCAGCGCCTTGAGGGAGCTTTGACCCATATACATTCTTGTGTCCCCTTGTTGGTCCCGTCGGTTGCCCGGCGTTCATGTTCCGTGATTTCCAAGCCGGCGGATGTTCCGCCTGCCTCGAAATCACTCTAGTCGCTGCTCTTGTTCCAGGCCGCGATCTGCTGTTCGAGATAGGATTGCGTTGCCTTGAACTGCAGCAGACGGGTCTGCATGTTGGAATAGACCCGGGTCATCTGCTCGCCATAGGCGGCGCGCTTGTCGTCGAGCGCGTCGAGCTGGTCCTGCAGCGACTTCTGCAGCTTGGCGTAGGTCGCTTCCGAGCTGGCGAGCGGGCCGTCCGTGCCGTTCAGATAGTCGGTGATGCCCTTGAGCGCGCCGGCCACGCCGGGATTGTCCGCGCTCTGCACCGTGGGGTTGAGCATCTGCGTGACAGCGGCGGGATCGTCCGCCAGCGCCTTGGCCAGCCGGGCGGCGTCGAGCGAGAGCGTGCCATCGCGATTGGTCGAGATGCCGAGGTCGTTGAGCGTGCGATAGGGGCCGCTCGCGGCCAGCGGCGTGCTGGCCAAGGCGGCGAGCCTGCGCGACATCTCGCGCATGCCCGAATCGGCGGTCATCAGGCCGGATGTGCCGCTGCCGCCGGTGGTCGCCGCGTTCAGCGCCTGCTTGAGATTGTTGTAGGCGCTCACGATCTCCTGGACGAGGTCGTTCATCGTCGCGGTGGGCTGGTCGGTGGCGATGGTCACCGTCTTGCCCGGCGCGGCGCTGTTGAGGTCGATGCGCAGATAGGGGATCGCCGTGGTGATCTCGTTCGAGCCGAACTCCATGTCCACGCCGTCGATGGCGATTTGCGCGTTCTGGGCGGTCTGGCTGCGCGCCATGCTGCCGCTCGTGCCGTCAAAGGTGAAGCGCTGCAGGTCCGCGTCGGCGCCCGTGCCGGCGGTGAGGGTGAAGGCATTGTCGGCACCGGGCGAACCCTTGAGCACCAGCCGCGCGCCCGACTGGTCGGTCACGATCGAGGCGGAGACGCCGGCATTGGCGCCATTGATGGCGGTGGCGAGATCGTCGAGCGTATTGGCCGGCGCGGTCAGCGTCACGTCATAGCTCTTCCCGCCCACGGCGAGCGTCAGCGTGCCCGCACCGGCGACCGCATCGGCGGCGCCGAGCGAAGCGGACTGGAGCACCTGCCCCTGGGCGAGCTGCTTCACCTCGATCTGCGCGGGCAGGCCCTGCGGCGTGCCGCCGGTCAGCGCGCTCACCGCCACCACGGATGTGTCGTTGGAGACCGGCTGGCCCTTATAGGCGCTGCTCTTGAGCAGCTCGGTGAGCGCGCTCGAAAAGGTGCTGAGCGCGCTCTTGGCGGAGGCGAGGGCGGAGATGCGCGCATTGTTGGTCGTCACGCGCGTGTCGAGCGCGGTCTGCTTGGGATCGAAGGCGTTGGCGGTGAGATCGCTCACCAGCTGCGACACGTTGATCCCTGAGCTGAGACCGAGCGAGCTGCTCAGCGAGTCTGCGATACCTGTGGCCATCAACTGCCCCTTTCAGGGGGGTAGAACGGCTCGGCGGCCGGGCGGTTTAGCGGGGCGGGAGGAAAATTGCGCCGCAGATTGGCGAGCGCATTCGCCGGACGCAGGACGGACCTTGTCGTCGCTCTATTCCACCGTCCTTGCTCAGGATTCATCATATAAAGCTTCTTCCATATAAAGAATTCTTTATATATGTGCGGAACGCCGTCGACGGACGCGACGACGCATTGCGCGAGGACAAGATCATGACCAGCAAGCCGCCTTTCCACGCCGACCATGTCGGCAGCTTCCTGCGCCCCAAGGCGCTGATCGACGCCCGCGCCGCCCGGGCCGAGGGACGGATCGACGCCGCCGCGCTGCGCGCCGTGGAGGATGAGGCGATTCGCGACGTGGTCGCCTATCAGGAGGGGCTGGGCCTCAAGGCGATCAGCGACGGCGAGTTCCGCCGCACCTTCTTCCACACCGACTTCCTGCTCCAGCTCGACGGGATCGAGGAACATGGCGGCATGGAGGTGCAGTTCCAGAACGCCATCGGCAAGGACGTGCATTTCGCGCCGCCCAAGATGGTCGTCACCGGCCAGGTGAAGCATGCCAGGCCCATCCAGCGCGCGGACTATGAATATCTTGCCAGCGTCTGCGCGCAGACGCCCAAGGTGACGATCCCCTCGCCGACCATGCTGCACTTCCGCGCCGGCCGCGAGGGCATCAGCGAGGCGGCTTATCCGGACCTCGCCGAGTTCTTCGCCGACGTCGCCACCGCCTATCGCGCCGAAGTCGCCGACCTCGCCGATGCCGGCTGCCGCTACCTGCAGCTCGACGATACCAACCTCGCCTATCTGTGCGACGAGAAGCAGCGCGAGAATGCCCGCAAGCGCGGCCTCGATCCGGACGACCTGCCCCGCCACTATGCGAAGATGATCAACGACGCGCTGGCCGACGCGCCTGCCGACATGTTCACCGCCGTGCATCTGTGCCGCGGCAATTTCCGCTCCAGCTGGGCGGCCGAGGGCGGCTATGAGCCGGTCGCGGAGATCATGTTCAACGCGCTGGATATCGACAGCTTCCTGCTCGAATATGACGACGCGCGCTCCGGTGATTTCGCGCCGCTGCGCTTCCTGCCCAAGGGCAAGACGGTGGTGCTCGGCCTCGTCACCACCAAGCTCGGCGAGCTGGAGACCAAGGACGAGATCCACCGCCGGATCGACGCGGCGACCAAATATGCGCCGCTCGACCAGCTCGCCCTCTCGCCCCAGTGCGGCTTCGCCTCCACCGTGCACGGCAACGAGATCGCGCTGGAGCAGCAGACCGCCAAGATGCGCCTCGTCCTCGAAGTGGCCGAGGAAGTCTGGGGCAAGGACTGAGCCCGGCCCCGCAACGCCGGCGTGGCGATGCGGGGGTCAGGACGAAAAAAGGGCCGCCGGGACTTCGTCCGGCGGCCCTTTTTCATGCAGGGTGACCCCGTCCACCTCGCCCCGGTTCTCTCGGGGGTGGCGGGTCGCCTCAGAGATGCGGCACGGGCGGCACGGGCTGCGGCGGCGCGTCGGGGTCCAGCTCGTGCACCTCGATCAGCCCGCGGCCGACATGGCTGCGGGAGCGGCTGTAGAGGAAGTAGATGACGAGGCCGATCGCGCCCCAGCCCGGCAGCACCAGCTTGGCGGTCAGCGGCAGCGAAAGGTAGAGCACGGTGCAACCGATGATGGCGAGCGGCGCCACCACCCACACCAGCGGCGTGCGGAACGGCCGCGCGCGATTGGGATCGGTCCGGCGCAGCACCATCACGGAGACGGCCACCATGAAGAAGGCGAAGAGCGTGCCGGCGTTCGAATAATCCGCCAGCTTGCCCACCGGCAGGATCGCCGCCGCGATCGCCGCCGCGATGCCCGTCACCACCGTCACCACATGTGGCGTGCGGAACTTCGGGTGCACCGAGGCCAGCTTCTCGGGCAGCAGTCCGTCGCGCGCCATGGTGAAGAAGACGCGGGTCTGGCCGAACATCATCATGAGCACGACCGAGGGCAAGGCGAGCACAGCCGCCAGGCCGACCAGCCGGCCGATGACCGGCCAATGGATCTCCTCCAGCACATGCACCAGCGCTTCCTTGGAGCAGACCAGCGGCTCCAGCGCACCCGAGGTGACGATGGCGGCGCAGCGGCCGGCGATCTCCGGCGTGCCGGGATCGAGAATCTGGCCCGCGGCCGAAGCGACCGGCTGCGCGCCGATCGCGCCGATCGCCCCGGAAGCGACCAGCAGATAGAAGATGGTGCAGATGGCGAGCGAGCCGATAAGGCCGATCGGCACGTTGCGCTGCGGGTTCTTGGTCTCTTCCGCGGCAGTCGAAACGGCGTCGAACCCGACATAGGCGAAGAAGATGGAAGCCGCCGCGCCCAGCACGCCCAGCCCCGAGGAGCTCAATGGATTGCCGATACCGGTGGGCAGGAAGGGATCGAAATTCTCTGCCTTCATCACGGGGATGGTGAGCGCGATGAAGGCGGTGAGCGCCACGATCTTGATCGCCACGAGGATGGCATTGACCCGCGCGCTCTCGCTGGTGCCGATGACGAGCAGCCAGGTGATGACCGCCACCACCACCATGGCCGGCACGTTGATCCAGCCGCCGGTCGCGATGGCGTGGTTCAGATCCTCGCTCGGTGTGGCGCCGAAGGCGAGATAGACATGCGCCATCAGCGCGTCGGCATTGCTGAGCGCCGGTGGGAAATGCATCCCGATGCCGTTGAGCAGCCCCACCGCATGGTTGGACCAGCCCACCGCCACGGCGCTGGCGCCGACCGCATATTCGAGGATCAGCGCCCAGCCGACCATCCAGGCCAGCAGCTCGCCGGTCACCGCATAGGTGTATGTGTAGGCCGATCCCGAGACCGGAACCATGGAAGCGAGCTCGGAATAGCAGAGCGCCGCGACGCCGCAGACGAAGCCCGCGACGATGAAGCTGAGCAGCATGCCCGGCCCCGCCTTCTGCGCCGCTTCGGACGTCAGCACGAAGATGCCGGTGCCGATGACGGCGCCGATCCCGAGCATGGTGAGTTGGAAGGCGCCGAGCGAGCGATGCAGAGATTTCTTCTCCGCCGTCGCCAAAATGGCGTCGAGTGGCTTGATACGGCCAAAGATCATGCGTGTCTCTTTCCCTGTGCCGGCAGCCGTCCGGCGCCTGCCCCCTTTGAATGCGGGCAGACTATCGCCTATTCACTCATGCGCAAGTGCGTATGCGGCGGCGTGCCGGCTCGTGGTCAGAGGCGGCGGGGCCGGGCGCGCCATTTCCGGGCGGTGATTTCCCACAGCTCGGAGGGGAGCCGACCGCCGACATAGTCCTTCTCCATGGTGGCGATGCAGCGCATGCCCTGCCGCAGCGAGATGCGGCGCGACGCCTCGTTGGCGATCGCCTTGTGGATGCGCATCACCGGCTGGCCGAGCGGGCCGAACCCGTAATCGGTGACCGCTTCCGCCGCTTCCCCCATGAGGCCGCGGCCGTGCCATGCGGGATCGAGCCAGAAGCCGCGGTGCGCACCGTCGAGCAGCGAGAGGTCGATGCAGCCGATCAGGCGCGCCGACGCATCGCCTTTGGGCAGGATCGCCCAGCTCCAGGCATCGCCCCGTTCGATCGCGGGCAACAGATGGCCGCGCAGATAGGTTTCCGCGCCATCGTCCGGATAGGGCCAGGGAATGCCGGCATCGAGATGCCGCACGATCGCCCAGCGTGGGAAGATGCGCTGGATGGCCGGCGCATCATCCAGCCGCACCGGCCGCAGGATCAGGCGCGGCGTCTCCAGCGGGGGAACGTCCGCCATGGCGGCGCGCGCGCCTCAGCGCGCCAGCATTGGCCCCAGCGGGCGGCCGGCGAAGAGGTGCACATGGAGATGCGGCACTTCCTGACCGGCGTTCAGGCCCGCATTGGCGAGCAGCCGATAGCCCTCCGCCACCAGCCCCGCCTCGCGCGCGATGCGACCTACGGCGCGGACGAAGGCGGCGATTTCCGCCTCGCTCGCCCGCGCGGAGAAATCGTCCCAGCTCACATAGGCGCCCTTGGGGATGACCAGCACATGGGTAGGCGCCTGCGGGTTGATATCCTCGAAGGCGAGCACATGCTCGTCCTCATAGACGGTCTTGTTGGGGATTTCGCCGCGCAGGATACGGGCGAAGATATTGGTCTCGTCATAGGGCAGGGTGGCGTCGATCGGCACGGTCTGGCTCCTTGGGATTATTCCTGGGCACGCGCCGCCTTCTCGGCGAGGCCGGAAACGCCCTCGCGCCGGTCCAGCTCGGCCCCCACGTCCGCCAGGGTCACGCCGCAATCGGCGAGCAGCGCGACGAGATGGAACAGGAGGTCGGCCGCTTCCCCGGTCAGCGCGGCGCGATCCCCCTCCAGCGCCGCGATCACCGTCTCGACCGCTTCCTCGCCCAGCTTCTGCGCCATCTTGGCCCGCCCCCGCGCGCGCAATTTCGCGACATAGGACTGTGCCGGATCGGCATCGCGCCGGGCGATGATGGTCTGTTCTAGGCGGGCAAGGCTGGCATCCATGGCGCAAACCTCCTCGCCGCTCTCGCGGGTAGCGTCAATGGCTTTCAGAAGGGGGCGGGACAGCCCCTCCCGCTCAGCGGCGCGGCCCGCTGCGCGGTTTCGCGCGTCGCATCACCACCACGCGGCCCACGACGAGCCCCGCGCAGGCCAGCGCCAGCACGCGCCAGTCGGGCAATCGGCTCTCCTCGACATCCTGCTGGGCCTGCGCCGGCGCGGCGGCTTCGGCGGCCAGGGCCGGCGCGCCGGCGCCCATCAGCAGCATGGCCACAAGCAGCCCGCACAGATGCCGCGCGCCTTTCGATTCAAACATGATCCTGCCCCCACTTCTCGCCCTGGATCGCCCGCAATCCGCTGGCGCCCACATAAGGTAGCCGGATGACGACGCGGCGACGGTCTTGCCGGCGGGGCCGGCGTCAGGCGGTGCGGACCGCGATGCCGGCCGCGGCCAGCGCAGTCCTCGCGTCCCTAATCGAATGTTGGCCAAAGTGGAAGATGGAAGCGGCGAGAACCGCGCTCGCATGCCCGATCCGCACGCCATCGACGAGATGTTCGAGCGTGCCCACGCCGCCGCTGGCGATGACCGGCACGGGCACCGCGTCCGCGATTTCCCGCGTGAGCGCAAGGTCATAGCCCGCCTGCGTGCCGTCCCCGTCCATGGAGGTGACGAGCAGTTCGCCCGCGCCCAGCTCTGCAAGGCGGACGGCATGGGCCAGCGCGTCGATGCCGGTCGCGTGGCGGCCGCCATGGGTGAAGATCTCCCAGCGGCCGGGCGCGACTCGCCGCGCGTCGACCGAGCCGACCACGCATTGCGCGCCGAAGCGGTCGGCGATGTCCGCCACCAGCTCCGGCCGGGCGACCGCGGCGCTGTTCACCGCCACCTTGTCCGCGCCGGCGAGCAGCAGCGCGCGCGCATCCTCCACGCCGCGCACCCCGCCGCCCACGGTGAGCGGCATGAAGCAGACGGCGGCAGTGCGCGCCACCATGTCCAGCAGCGTGCCGCGCGCCTCATGGCTGGCGGTGATGTCGAGGAAGCACAGCTCGTCCGCCCCCGCCGCATCATAGAGCCGGGCCTGCTCGACCGGATCGCCGGCATCGCGCAGGTCGACGAAATTGACACCCTTGACCACGCGGCCATTGGCGACGTCGAGGCAGGGGATGATGCGGGTGCGGACGGTCATGATGAGCAGGTCCGCTGCATGCTTCGACCGAAGGCGGGGACAGGCCATGCTCGCGCCTGGGAACCACCAGTGCTCCTGCGAAAGCAGGAGCCCAGGGCGCGAAGGCGCTGCTCATGCGCCCTGGGCTCCTGCTTTCGCAGGAGCACTTGCTCCGTTCGTTCGACGCCGGTCCACGCCTGAAAGGGAAAGGTCGCCATTGACGTCACCCCGCATTCGCCACGGCGATGGCGGTGCGCAGGTCCAGCCGCCCGTCATAGAGCGCGCGCCCCGTCACCACGCCCTCGACGCCGTCGCGCGCATGCAGGCTCAGCAGGCGAATATCCGCGATGCCGGCCACACCGCCGCTGGCGATGACGGGAATGTCCACCGCGCGCGCGAGGTCAACCGTCGCCTCGATATTGCAGCCCTTGAGCAGCCCGTCGCGCCCCACATCGGTGAACAGCAGCGAGGCGACGCCGGCATCCTCGAACCGGCGGGCGAGGTCGACCACCGGCATATCGGATTTTTCCGCCCAGCCGTCGGTCGCGATCATGCCGTCGCGCGCGTCGACCGCCACCACGATGCCGCCCGGATAAGCCGTCGCCATGTCCTTGACGAACTGCGGGTTCTTGAGCGCCGCCGTGCCGATCACCACGCGCGAGACGCCGAGCGCGAACCAGCCCTCCACCGCCCCAGGATCACGGATGCCGCCGCCGAGCTGGACATGGCCGGGAAACGCCGCCACGATTTCTCCGATCGCCGCGCCGTTCACCGCATGGCCCGCGAAGCTCCCGTCGAGATCGACGACATGCAGGAAGTCCGAGCCCTGCTCCGCGAATAATCGCGCCTGCGCGGCGGGATCGTCGCCATAGACGGTGGCGCGGTCCATGTCCCCTTCGGCGAGGCGCACCACGTCGCCGCCCTTGAGGTCGATGGCCGGGAAGACGATGAAGGGCGGAACACTGCTCATGGCTGCCACCTCAGGAAACGATCGAGGAAGGCGAGGCCATAAGCCTGGCTCTTCTCGGGATGGAACTGCACGCCGAGGATATTGCCACGCCCCACGGCGGCGACCAGCGGCCCGCCATGATCGGTGTGCGCGACCACATCACCCGCTGCCGCCACGTCGAAATGATAGCTGTGCAGGAAGTAGGCCTCGCCGGGTTCGATCAGCGCATGGCGGCCGCGCGGGATCACGTCGTTCCAGCCCATGTGCGGCACCTTGATCGCGGGATCGGCGCGCTCGATGCGGCGCACCGTGCCGCCGATCCAGCCCAGCCCTTCATGCGTGCCGAACTCCTCGCCCCGCTCGGCAAGCAACTGCATGCCGACGCAGATGCCGAGGAAGGGCGTGCCCTCCTCCAGCACCGCCGCCCGTAGCGCCGCGATCATGCCCGGAATGGCGCGCAGCGGCTCGATGCAGGCACGGAAGGCACCCACGCCCGGCAGCACGATCCGCTCCGCCCGGCGCACCAGATCGGCATCGGCCGTCACCGCCACGCCCTGCGCGCCGGCGGCGTTCAGCGCATTGTGCACGGAGCGGAGATTGCCCGCGCCATAATCGATGAGCGCGATGGTCATGCCCGATCAGCCGCCAAGCATGCCTTTGGTCGAGGGAATGGCGTCGCTCTTGCGCGGATCGATCTCGACCGCCTTGCGCAGCGCCCGCGCCAGCCCCTTGAAGCAGCTCTCGACGATATGATGGTTGTTGGCGCCGTAGAGCGTCTCGACATGCAGGGTGATGCCGGCCGCGCCCGCGAAGCTGTGGAACCAGTGCTCGATCAGCTCGGTGTCCCATTCGCCCAGCCGCTGCACGGTGAGCGGCACCTTCCAGACGAGGAAGGGCCGGCCGGAGATATCGAGCGCCACGCGGGTCAGCGTCTCGTCCATCGGCGCATGCGTCTCGCCATAGCGGGCGATGCCGCGCTTGTCCCCGAGCGCCTTCGCGATCGCCTCGCCGATCGCGATGCCGGTGTCCTCGGTGGTGTGGTGCTGGTCCACATGCAGGTCGCCCACCGTCTTCACGTCCATGTCGATGAGCGAATGGCGCGAGAGCTGCTCCAGCATATGGTCGAGGAAGCCGATGCCGGTGGAAACGGTGTAGAGGCCGGTCCCGTCCAGATCGACGCGCACGTCGATGGCGGTCTCGGCGGTCTTTCGGCTGATCTCGGCGGTGCGCATGGCAGGGCCTATAGCGCGCCGGGGGCGCGGCGCAATGCGCTTTGCGGCCCGGGCTGCGCCTGCCCAAGTGCGCACGACGATTCGGTCTGCGCTTGACCGGCCCTCGCCCGGCGTTAGGACTGTCGCCATGACGGACGAGACGCCCGACAGCCTGATTCCCTACGACGAGATCGTCCAGGATGCCCTGCGCGCGATCCCGGGCCGGGTGCTGCGCGACATCGCGCGCACCGGCACACTGCCGGGCAATCATCATTTCTACATCACCTTCAAGACGCAGGCGCCCGACGTCTCCATCCCGCCCTGGCTGGTCGAGCGCTTCCCGGACGAGATGACCATCGTCCTCCAGCATAAATTCTGGGACCTGAAGATAGGCGAGGATCATTTCGAGGTGAGCCTCACCTTCAACCAGGTGCCGGCGCATCTGGTGATTCCCTATGCCGCGCTGCGCTTCTTCGTCGATCCGGCCGTGAACTTCTCGCTGGAGTTCCACGTGCAGGACAGCGACGACGAGCCCGATCCACACGATGCGGCGGAAAACGACGGGGCGGAAACGGACGAGCAGGGCTCGAATGTGGTGAGCATCGACTTCGGCAAGAAGAAGTAGGCGGCGGCGTTTCCGAGGATTCCGATCCTGGCATCCTCTCCCGGTCGCACAGGGGACAGTATCAGCGCTCCTGCAAAAGCAGGAGCGCTGGGCGACTACTCACTGCCATCCCGGTGAAAGCCCGTGTCTCCCCCACACGAAATCCCGGCTTCGCGGGCATGCCGGCTCATGGCAAGTCGTTAGAAGCATCTCGCTTCCACGCCGTGCGGCGCGTCACTCCCCCCGCTTCGCCGTGAAGGCGAACGTCACCGTCACCCCGTCCGAGATGGTGTCCGTCGCCGCCCATTCGCCGGTGCCGACGCCGAACGCCGTGCGCCGCAGCGTCGCCGTGCCAGCGGCGCGCGCCGTGTCGCCGTCGATGTCGAGCGTGAAGTCCAGCGTGACCGGCCGGCTCTGGCCGTGCAGCGTGAGCGTGCCCGGCGCGCGGTAGCGATTGCCGCCGCGATGCGCGATCGAGGTCGAGCGGAAGCGCGCGCGCGGATGCGTCGCGACGTCGAAGAAGCTCTCGCTGGTCAGCATCGAATCGCGCTGCCCGTCGCCGCTGTCGACCGAGGCGAGGTCGACCTCCACGCTGATGCGCGAGCCGGCGAGATCGTCCGGGCTGAACATGATGTCGGCCTCCCAGCGCTTGAAGCCCCCTTCCACGGCCGAACCGGAATAATCTGCGCGGAAACCGAGCCGCCCGCCGGCCTCCACACGCCAGGGCACGGGTGCTTCCTTCGCCTCGACGACCGGCGTGGCGGCAACCTCATTGACGGTCGCCTCGGCGCCGTTGGCTGGCAGCGCGGCATTGGCGGCCTCGGCCAGGCTCGCGGGCGCAGCGGCATTGTCCATGGCATTGTCCACGGCATTGTCGGCGGCATTCTCCGTCGCCGCCTCGATGGGCGCCGATCCGCCCCCCGGCCCGAACGACCAGAATTTGGCGGCCGCCAGCGCCCCGCCCGCGCCGATCAGCGCCAGCACCAGCGCGGTGGTGGCCGCGCGCCGGCCGCCCCAGGCGCGCGGCAGCATGCGCGCCACCAGATCCTCGCGCAGCAGATGGTGATAGAGCGCACCCGCCACATGCAGCACGACCAGCCCGGCAAGCAGCCAGCCGATCAGCCCGTGCAGCGTTTCGGCCGGCTCGTGCCAGGCACGGCCGACCGGCAGGTCCGGCCAGGGCACGGTGCCGAACAGCATCGTCTGCATGCGCACCCTGGCGGTCGAGACCAGGATCCAGCCGGTGATCGGCCCGCCGATCATCACCACATAGAGCAGCGCATGCACCGCGCTCGCCAGCCGCATCTGCAACGGATGCGCCCGCAGCGGCGGGGGCCGGCGCACCATCAGGCGGATCGCGAGGCGCAGCACGCTCAGCAGCAGGATGGAAATGCCGATCGACTTGTGCAGCTGGAAGGCATTGAACTGCGCCACGCCCGGCGCGAACGTCTCCAGCCGCCAGCCGAGCGAGAGCTGGAACAGCAGCAGCGCCGCCAGCAGCCAGTGCAGGATGATGGCGGCCAGCGAATAGCGGGCAGTCGACGACGAAAAGCGGTTCATGGTGCGACGGGGCTCCCTTTTCGGGCTTGATGTGCCCGAGGTGCCAGCCGTTCCGCCGTTTGGCAAGCCGCGCGGCGCATGGCCGCGGAGATCACCCACCGCCCATCGACCCGCCGCATCCCGCCAATACCGACCCTGAGCCCTCCGCTTCAGCGGCGCGGAGACAGGACCTCACTCGGCCGAATCCGCCGCCCCCGCAGCGCGCCGCCCGCCCGTCGCCCACGCCACCAGCCGTGGCACCGGCCCATGCCGCGCCATCCACGCCGCATAGTCGCGATAAACCGGATCGGTCCCGAGATGCGCCTCCTCGGTCCGTGCGCGCCAGTAATAGATGATGCTGGTCAGCCCCAGCAGCAGCGTATTGCGCACCGCCGTCTCCATGCTGCCCGTCGTCACCAGGAAGGGCAGCACCGAGCACCACCAGAAGGCGTTCTTGGAGAGATAGGCAGGATGCTTGCTGATCCGGTAAGGCCCATGGGTCAGGATGCCGCGATGGGTGAGGTTGGAGAAGCGCAGGCCGAAGGCGACGGTCGCCCAGGCATAGGTGCCGGTCAGCGCCACCAGCAGCGCGCCCCACGCCCAGAGCAGCGCCGGATGGCCGGCCATCCAGACGTCCCACCCTCGCGTGTCCGTCTCATAATAGAGTGGCCCGCCCGGCCCCATCAGCACGAAGGGCGGATAGCAAATCAGCGCCGCCACCCAGCCGCCAAGCAGCGGATTGGCGGTGCGGATATGCGCGTCGAGCGGTCGCATGGTCAGCACATAGCCGGCGGTGGCGAAGGCCACGTCCACCACGAACATGAGCGTGATGAGGAAGCCCGCCAGCCGCGCCGGATCGTGCCAGATGCCGTCCGTGCCCCAGCGCACCATCCCCGCGAAATTGCCCGGCACGATGGAGAGCATGAAGGCGAGGAAGAAAGCCTTCACCGCCCAGCTGCGCGCATGGTTGGCGATGGCGCCGCGCTGCGCCGCGCCGCCCATCAGCCACTGGCCGAAGGCATGGGCGCCGTCGCGCGGCTCGACCAGATAGCGGTCGATCCACAGAATATAAGGCACGGAGAGCAGCACCAGCGCCGGCGCGGCGACAAGGATCACCTGCATCGCATAGCGATAATCGCCCTGCATGTACCAGGCGCCGCTCATGTAGAAGAGGCCGATGATGCCCCAGGTCACCCACAGGCCGGTCAGCTTGACGACCGCGCCGTCCACCACGCCGCGCAGCGGGCGCGGATTGTGCCAGTCGATCCCGGTGTCCGGCCGGCGATGGACCTTGTCGACCAGCAGCGACCAGAGGATCATGGGGATCGCGCAGGCGAACACCGCCGCCAGCCCGGCATGCGGCCCATCCATATGCCAGTGCCGCGCGACCGCGATCCACAGGCCCAGTCCCGCCAGGCCCGCCAGCCCCACGCCATGGCTCACGGCGGACGGCGGGCAAGCCTGCTGGACGGACGTCTGGTCGATCATGGCGCGCGTCCTAAGCGGGATTGATGAGCAAGCCGTGAAGGCGCGCCGCCGCCACCCTCATTGCCCCAGCATGTTGATGGTGAACGCGATGATGCCGAGATTGAACAGGAACGCCGCGAGGCTATGGAACAGCGCCACGCGGCGGATCGCCGGATCGGTGATCTCCACGTCGCTGGTCTGGAAGGTCATGCCCAGCGTGAAGGCGAAATAGGCGAAGTCCCAATAATCCGGCTCTTTCCGCTCGGGAAAGGAAAGGCCCCGGCTGTCATGCCGCCCCCGCCCCTCCGCCGCGCGATAATAGAGGAAGGCATAGTGGAGCGTGTAAACCGCGCTGGAGAAGATCCAGGCGAGGATCAGCGTGCCGACGATCAGCCCCAGCATCGCCAGCGTGGGCGCATTGCCGTAGCGCAGCTCGCTGGCCACCACGACCAGGATCACCAGCATGACGATGCCGGTGATGCCCAGGATCAGCGTGCGGTTGGCGTCGTTGCGCCGCGCATGGGCGCGCATCTGCTCCGCGCCATGTGAGAAGAGCGGGGTCAGGCTGAGCAGGAACAGCAAGGCGGCGAGATCGAAGCCGATCATCACCCCCATGTCCCGTCCGAACCGCATCGCCAGCGGCACCACACTCGCCGCGCCAAGCAGGAACAAGGCGTAGCGCCAGGGCAGGATCGCGCTTGCGGTGGAGCCGTCCGTCATGGCCCTGTCATGCGCCGCCGCGAAGGCCGGGGCAAGATCGGCAATCCAGACTGGTTGCATATCGCAACCATATCGACATACTGATCCCTCCCTCTCCCCCCTCCATCCGGAGTCGCCCCCATGCGCTACAACCAGCTCGGCCGCACCGGCCTCTCTGTCTCCGAACTTTGCCTCGGCACCATGACCTTCGGCGCCACCGAGGGGCGCTGGGCGGCCATGGGCCAGCTCGACCAGCCCGCCGCCGACGCGATGGTGAAGACCGCCTTCGATGCCGGCATCAATTTCTACGACACGGCCAATGTCTATGCCGAGGGCAGCTCGGAGGAGCGGCTCGGCCAGGCTATCCGCAATGTCGGCCTCGCCCGCGAGGATGTCGTCATCGCCACCAAGGTGCTCGGCCCCATGGGCACCGGCATCAACAATCGCGGCCTTTCGCGCGTGCACATCATGGATCAGGTGAAGGCCAGCCTGCGCCGCCTGCAAATCGACCATATCGATCTCTACCAGGTCCACGGCTTCGACACTCTGACGCCGATCGAGGAAACGGTCCGCGCGCTCGACGATCTCGTGCGGCAAGGCCATGTCCGCTATGTCGGCGTCTCCAACTGGGCGGCGTGGCAGATCATGAAGGCACATGGCATCGCCAGGGCGCATGACCTCGCCCGCTTCGAGAGCCTGCAGGCCTATTACACCGTCGCCGGGCGCGACCTGGAGCGCGAGCTGGTGCCGATGATGCTGTCCGAAGGCGTCGGCCTCATGGTCTGGAGCCCGCTCGCCGGCGGCCTCCTCTCCGGCAAATATAGCCGCGAAGGCGAAGGCGAGGGGCGCCGCGCCAATTTCGAGTTCCCGCCGGTGAACAAGGATCGCGCCTTCGACATCATCGACGCCATGCGGCCGATGGCGGAGGCACGCGGCGTCTCCGTCGCGCAGATCGCCATCGCCTGGCTGCTCCACCAGCGCGTCGTCACCAGCGTCATCGTGGGCGCCCGGCGGCTGGAGCAGTTGCAGGACAATATCGCCGCCTGCGACGTCGACCTTACCGAGGCGGAGCTGGCCACGCTGGACGAAGCAAGCAAGCTCGCCCCCGAATATCCCGGCTGGATGCTGGCGACCCAGGGCGGTTATCGGACTGTCCCCGGCGCCAAGCCCTCGCGCTGGCTTTGAGCCGCATGGACCGGTTCGTGCCGAGCAGGGGCTGATTAGGCCGTCGACATTCAGCCTCGGCTTACAAAGCCACGTCATGCTGAACCCGTTTCAGCATGACGAAGAATTTGAACCGAAGAACGGTCCACTCTTCAAGAAACCTGAATGTCGATCCGGCCTAGAGGCCGGTCAGCGCGCCGCCTCCGCGCAACGCGCCTTGAGCGCGGCCAGCCGCGCCGCATCGAGCTTGCCGCGCAGGTCGGCGCAGAGCCGCCCTTCCCCGTCGAGCATCGCTACATAGGGCAGGCCGGCGGTGCGGCCGCCGATGCGGGCGAGCAGGGCGGCGCCTTCTCCGGCGGGCAGAAGGTGCGCATTGGCCGGCCAGGTGGGCCAGAGCGGCCGGGGCGCGCCGTCGGTCCAGGCGAGCAGCACCGGCGCGGGTGCCATGGCGGCGGCATGATCGGGCAGGTCGCGCAGCTCGGCAAGACAGGGCGCACACCAGTTGGCGCCGAACAGGATGAGCGCATGGGCAGGCATCGCACGCGCCGCCCCTTCCGCCGTCATCGCCGGCGCGGCAAGCAGCGCCAGTCCCGCGAGCCCCATCGCGGCGCAACCGTTGGACAACCACCCCATGGCTCCATAATAATCGGCGCGGCCGTTCCGGCTCAAGGGGGAGAATATCGTGATCGTCGCACTTGCGCTGCTCGCCGCCGCCGCGGGCGAGGCCGCCCCGCCGCCGGCGGCCGCACCGTCCATGCAGCAGCGATTCGACGAAGCCTCACGGCTCGCGGCGGCCAATGACTGCCTGAATGCGATCCCTATATTCGAGGGGCTGGAGGCTGACCCGATCTATCGCGCGGACACGCTGCCCGCCGCCATGATCGCCGTGCTCAAGGGCCAGTGCCAGATCAAGGTGGGCCGCACGGACGAAGGCGACCTGGCGATCCGGCAGGGCCTGCCGCGCCTGCGCGAATCGGGCGACCGGTTCAACATCGACATCGCCAGCGCGCTCATCTCGCTGGGCGACGCCGCCCTCGCCCGCGTGGACTATGCCGGCGCGCGCCGGCGCTACGAGGAAGCGCGCGCCCTTCCGGGCGCGACGGCGCCGGCGACGATCAATCTCAAGCTCGCCCAGGCGACCACCTTCGACGGCGGCCCCGAACCGCTTGCCTACGCCGCCGAGGCCATCCGCCAGGCCCAGGTCCTGCCGGGCATCACCAACGACCAGCTGGCGCAGATGCACACGGTCCATGCCCGCATCCTGCTCAACCAGGGACAGAATCAGGCGGCTTATGACGAGATGCGCGAGGTGCTCCGCCTGAGCGGTGGGCTGGACCTGCGGGTGACGCTGGCGGACGTCGCCATGCGCGGCGACCTCGCGCTCGCCGCCAAGCTGGCGGGCGACGACGCGAATGCACGGAAATATCTGGCCTATACCGGCGCCGGCCGCATCGCCGAATCGCCTTTCGAGCGCGCATTGGCCATGGACGTCCCCACCTGCGGGGTCGAGAGCGGCCTGCGTCCCGAGGATTTCGCGGTGGTGGATTTCGCCATCGGCGAGGACGGCCGGGTGATCCGTGCGCAGACGGTCTACACGCGCGGCCCGGCCACAGTTGCGAGCAGCTTCGCCAAGGCCGTCCAGAGCTGGGTGTGGGACCCCGAGGCCCTCAAGACTATCAAGCCCTTCTATCGCTTCTCGACCCGCGTCGAGGTCCGCTGCACCACCGCCGGCCAGGAAGTGCCGCACCTGATGTCGTCGATCGGATCGCGCTTCCGGGACTGGGCGACTCGAACGCTCGACCTTGCCGGGGCGATGGGAGGGGCCGACCTTGCCGCGCGGCTGGGCGCGCTCGCGCCGTCCGCCGATCCGGCACGAGAGGTGGCGCGCAGAAGCATGATCATGTTCGGGGACGCGATGCCCATGCTCGCCGAGGACCGGCAGATCACCGATGTCCTCGCCATCGCAAGCGACCGCGCCGTACCGGCGGAAACCCGCAACTACCTGAAGATGAGGCAGTTCTTCCTGCGCACCATCGCCAAAAACAGCCGAGGCCTGGGACCAGCGGGCGATCCCGCCGCCCTGCTCGCTCAGCCCGAGATCGCCGCCGATCCCCTCGCGCTCGATACGCTGCGCCTGTTTGCGGCCTCGCGCGGGATCAGGGTGGCGGGCACCAGTCAGGAGGCGCTGCTGCGGGCGGTGGCGACCGATCCAGCCCTGCCGGACCCGCATCCGCTGCGCCAGGCCGCCCTGCTCAAGCTCGCCGACGAGGCCGCGAAACGCCGCGATTTCGCGACGGCCGAGGCCAACTTCCGCGCCACCGGCCTCACCGAGGAACAATGCGCCCTGCTGGGCCTCGCACCGGTCATGCAGAGGCACGGCGGCGAATTCCCCGAGGAGGCCTATCGCTGGGGTTTCGAAGGCTGGGTCTCGGTGGAGTTCGATATCGCCCGGGATGGGCGAACCGCGCAGGTCCGCCCGATCATCGCCTACCCGCCCTTCGTCTTCAATGACGGAGCGGTCAATGCGATGCAGCGCTCACGCTTCGAAAGCAGCTATCGCCCGGGCGGCGGACAGGCGTGCAGCGCTGAACAGCGCACTGTCGTGTTTCGGCTCCAGCGGTTGTGACGCCGCGATTCTCCGTGGCATGACGCCGAGGCGTGCGGCGCTGCGGGAAGGGGCCGCACGCCTGCATCACCTGCCTCACCCCTCCCCGTGCATCTTCAGCTCGTCGCCGCGAATGGTGGCGACGTGCAGCACGTTGGTGGAGCCGGGGGTGCCGAAGGGGACGCCGGCGAGGATGATGATCTTGTCGCCGCCGGTCGCCATGCCATGGCGCAGGGCCATGCGCCTGGCCTTGCCGATCATCTCCTCGAAGCTGCCGATGTCCTTGGTGCGCACCGCCTGCACGCCCCAGAACAGGCCCATGCGCCGCGCGGTGCTGACGCGCGGGGTGAGCGCCAGGATGGGCGCGGACGGGCGCTCGCGGGCGATGCGGCGCACGGTGCTGCCCGAGGAGGTGAAGCAGACGATCGCCTTGGCCGAGACGGTGTTGGTGATCGATTGGCTGGCCTCGGCCAGCGCATCCGACGTGGTGGGATCGGGCACGGTCTTGGTGAAGTGCAGCCGGTCGAGATAGCCCGGATCATGCTCCACGCTGTGCGCGATCGAATCCATCATCGCCACCGCCTGCTCGGGCCAGTCGCCCGCCGCCGTCTCGGCCGAGAGCATCACCGCGTCGGCGCCGTCATACACCGCCGTCGCCACGTCCGAGACCTCGGCGCGGGTGGGCGTGGGCGATTTTATCATGGATTCGAGCATTTGCGTCGCCACCACCACCGGCTTGCCGAGCCGGCGGGCGGTCTCGACGATCTGCTTCTGGAGCGGCGGCACGGCCTGGGGCGGCAGCTCGACGCCCAGATCGCCGCGCGCCACCATCACCGCGTCCGCCATGTCGAGGATCTCGTCCAGCCGGGTGACCGCGGCCGGCTTCTCGATCTTGGCGAGCAGGCCGCCATGGCCGCCCATCAGCCGCCGCGCCTCGGCGAGATCGTCCGGCCGCTGCACGAAGGAAAGCGCGATCCAGTCCGCCCCCGCCTCGATGGCGAAGGCGAGGTCGCGCCGGTCCTTGTCGGTCATCGCCGCCATGGGGAGGACGACGTCCGGCACGTTGACGCCCTTACGCTCGGAGAGCCGGCCGCCGATCTCGACCCGCGTCTCGATGACATTGTCGTCCACCGCCTGCACGCGCAGCACCAGCTTGCCGTCGTCGAGCAGCAGGCGGCTGCCCTCGTTGAGCGCGGCGAAAATCTCCGGATGGGGCAGGCAGACGCGGCGCGCGTCGCCGGGCGACTGGTCGCGATCCAGCCGGAAGATGTCGCCCTCGCGCAGCTCGACCGGCCCGTCCGCGAACGTGCCGATGCGCAGCTTCGGCCCCTGCAGGTCGGCGAGGATGGTGGTGGGGCGGCCAAACTCCTTCTCCAGCGCGCGGATCGCCTCGATATTGGCGGCATGGCCCTCATGCGTGCCGTGGCTCATATTGATGCGGAATGCGTCCGCCCCGGCCAGGAACAGCCGGCGGATCATGTCCTCGCCGCTGCTGGACGGGCCGAGCGTCGCGAGGATGCGGACCTTGCGGGTACGGGGAGCGAGCTTCTTCATGATCGGCGGCGACCTCTTGCGACTGGCTCTTGCGATGACGCCTGCCCTGCCCACATGGAAGGCGCCGGATGACGTGCCGCAGTTTCGGACCGCGGCTTTTTTGCGAGAGGGCCTTCAATGACGATAGACACGCTGGATGACAAGATCGCTGCGGCGGCCTTCCGCCGCCTGGTGCATCATCTGCGCCATCGGACGGACGCGCAGAATGTCGACCTGATGGGCCTCGCCGGCTTCTGCCGCAACTGCCTGGCCGACTGGATCGCCGAGGCGGACGGCGCGATGGACAGGGACACCGCCCGCACGCTCGTCTACGGCATGCCGCATGGCGAGTGGAAGGCCCGCCACCAGACCGAGGCGACGCCCGAGCAGCTCGCGCGCATGCAGGAGAGCGTGGCGAAGAATGCGGGGTGAGGAGGGGGTCGACTTTTGGCCTTTCGTCATTCCCACCTTCGCGAGACCTGCAAAACGGGATTTAATCCTGCGCCATTTCGCAGAGGCTTCCCTTTCGCGGGGCGGGAATGATGGAAAGCTTCGGAACGCTTCCGTCCCTCGCGCGTTTGGTTGCGACCTTCTTGCAACCGGACAAGGAACAGACTTTTGCGCATGAAGAAGACAATGATCGCCGCTGTGATGATGGCCGTTGCGCTCCCCGCAGGCCCGGCGCTCGCCGACCGGCATGATCGGCACGATCGCCGCTACGAGCGCGAGCGTCACCGCGAGGCGCGCACCCTGCACCGCAACGATCGGGTATGGCGCGACAATCGCGGGCGCTACCGCTGCGAGCGCGACGACGGCACGACCGGCCTGCTGATCGGTGCCGGCGTGGGTGCGCTGGCGGGCCGCGCCGTCGATACGCGCGGCGACCGCACGCTCGGCACCGTCCTGGGCGCGGTGGGCGGTGGCCTGCTCGGCCGCTCCATCGACCGCGGCGACGTCAAGTGCCAATAAGGCCCTGAGTTGGGGAGGGGGGGCAGCCCTCGCCGCCCCTCCCCAAAAGGCTCGCCCGCAACAAGATTGCCATGCAGCCGCCTTCCGACGCAGCTTCTTGCGCGAAAGCCCATTTACAGCGCTGTTTCCTGCCGCTACAGGGCCGGCCATGTCCAGCATGGTCGCCACGCCGATTATGACCAAACCGGCCCGCATTCGCGGGGCGGTTCGGATGCGCGCGGGCTGATCGCCCGACCATTCGGACAGGAGCCCCCGCGAAGCGCGCGGGGCCGCCTTTCACGAATGAAAGACCAGCCGCTGCGTCCCTTCGCCTCACGCAAGGAGACACGAAACCATGGTTGCCCGCTTTTCCCCCGATGCCCGGCTGAATGTCGGCGTGGTCGGCGCCACCGGCCTGGTCGGCTCGATGATGCGCCAGCTTCTGGCCGAGCGCGATTTTCCGGTCGGCACGCTGCGCCTGTTCGCCTCGGCCCGCTCGGCCGGCTCGCAGGTCGATTTCAAGGGCAGCCCGGTGACGGTCGAGGACGCCGCCACCGCCGATTTCGCGGGGCTCGACATCGTCTTCTTCTCCGCCGGCGGATCGACCAGCAAGGCGCTGGCGCCGAAGGTCGCGGCGGCGGGCGGCATCGTGATCGACAACAGCTCGGCCTGGCGGAGCGATCCGGACGTGCCGCTGGTCGTCTCCGAGGTGAACCCGCACGCGCTTGCCCACCTGCCCAAGGGCATCGTGGCCAATCCCAACTGCACCACCATGGCGGCGATGCCGGTGCTGAAGCCCTTGCATGAGGCGGCGGGGCTCAGGCGACTGGTCGTCTCCACCTACCAGGCGGTGTCGGGCGGCGGCATGGAAGGCATCGACGTGCTGGCGCGGCAGATCGCCGCTATGGGGGACCGGGGCGCGGCGCTCGCCTTCGACGGACGGGCCGATTTCGTGCCGGCGCCGGAGAAGTGGGCGGTGCCGATCGCCAACAATGTCGTGCCGCTCAACTATGTGCTGGGCGAGGACGGCTATACCGAGGAAGAGCTGAAGCTGCGCGACGAAAGCCGCAAGATCCTGGAGATCCCCGGCCTGCCCGTCTCGGGCACCTGCGTGCGCGTGCCGGTGTTCACCGGCCATGCCCTCTCCATCAACGCCGCGTTCGAGCGGCCGCTGGATGCCGCGACGGCGCTCGCCCTGCTCGGCAAGGCGCCGGGCGTGGTGGTGAGCGACGTGCCCAATCCGCTGGAGGCGAGCGGCGCCGACCCGGTGTTCGTCGGCCGCGTGCGTCCGGATCATTCGATCGAGAATGGCCTCGCGCTGTTCGTGGTGGGCGACAATCTGCGCAAGGGCGCGGCGCTGAACGCCATCCAGATCGGCGAGGTGCTCTGCGGGCGCGGATGAGGCCGATCCTTCTTGCTCCCCTCCCCTTCAGGGGAGGGGGTGGGGGTTATCCCAGCCGCGCCGCGCTTAGTCGAAAGCCCCCACCCCCCTGAAGGGGAGGGGAGCCCGCGAACCGCTCAGCCGGTACGGAAAACGCCGCAGGCGATCCGGTCGCCGCTGTTGCCGGACGGGTCGGTCTTCTGATCGTCCTTGTCCGCATGCACGACGAAGGCCGCGCCGTCATCGTCGAACAGGCCCGCGATCGTGCCGCCCTTGAGCGTATATTCCAGCATGCCCTTGCCGTCGGCGCCCACGGTGAGGTTGGGCATGTCGCCGGCATGCTGGCCTTCCGGATTCTCGAGGCCGTGATGCGCGTCGGTGGGGTTCCAGTGGCCGCCGGCGGTGGTGAAGGCCGGCGCGTCGCACTTGCCGGTCATGTGGATGTGGACGCCATGCTCGCCGGCCGGCAGGTTCTGCGCCTCCAGAGAAATGTGCAGCGCGCCCTCCTGCTGCGTGACCCGCGCGGTGCCGGCCGGCTGGCCGTCCGCTGTCTGGAGACTGGCGATCGCGATCCCCGCGGGCGCCGGGGCCATGGCGGCCATGTCGTTGCCGGGCGCCGCCGCGTTGTTCTGCGGCGCCGGCGAGGTGTCGCCGCAGGCGGCCAGGCTGGCGGTCGTCGCAGCCAGCAGGATGAATGTCATATTGCGCATCGTTCCGCTCCTTCGGTTTGTCCCTGATTTCCATCGCTGATTTTTCACGGAATAACCGAGAAGCGCCCGCATCGTTCCATGAGCGGCCATTTTCATCGCCCGGCGCGAAGCATTGTATTGTCCAAGCAATACACCTAGGATGGCGCCATGAGATGGACCCTGCCCCTGCTCGCCATCGCCGCGCTGGCCGCGCCCGCCATGGCCCAGCGCGCCGCCGATCCGCTAGGTGCGGCAATTGAGACATCCGACGTGGACGCCTTCTTCGCCATCTACGACGCGGCGGGCGGCACGCCGACGGCCGCCGACCTGCAAGCCTATGTCGCCCGGACCAGCCCCGGCGTGCAGGGCTTCATCCCGGACCGGATCGTCTCGGCCGAGCGGCTGGCCGGCGTGATCGCCCGCAAGCCGCAAATCTATGCCGACGCCCGCGCTTGCGCGCGGCGACTGGGCCATGTGCGCGAGCGGGTGCGCGCCGCCTTCCTGGCGCTGGAGGCGCTCTATCCGGCGGCGACCTTCCCGCAGACCTATGTGCTGATCGGCGCGGACAATAGCGGCGGCACCGCCAATGACGACGCGCTGATGATCGGGCTGGAAGTCATGTGCCGCGCGGACGCGCCGGATAGCGCGCCGCTCGACGACCGGCTGACGCACATCATCGCGCATGAGATGCTCCATTCGCTGCAGAAGGGCTTTGCCGGCGAGACGGTGCTGGCCCTGTCGCTGAGCGAAGGCGTGGCCGAGTTCCTGGCCGAGATGATGTCCGGCCGCGTCTCCAACATCCATCTGGAGGCATGGACGCGGGGCCATGAGCCCGAGATCGAAGCGCGGTTCGCGCAGGCGATGAACGGCACGGACCATTCGCAATGGCTCTACAATGGGGTGGGCACGCCTGAGTCGCCGGGCGACCTGGGCTATTGGGTCGGCTACCGCATCGCGCGCGCCTGGTATGACCGCCAGCCCGACAAGCGCCGCGCCATCGCCGACATGCTGACGGCGACGGACGCGCCGGCCTTCCTCGCCGCGAGCGGATGGGCGCCCGCCGCACCCGCCCGTCCATGACATGGCCTGACGGCGCGGATCATCCGGCGAGGTCGCGAACCATCGACCGCGCGCTGTCCCCATAGCTGCGCAGATGATCCGCCGCGTGCGCACCAGTCTCGACCACGAAACCGAGGTACATCCAGAAGGGGACCGATCCATTCACCGCCGTCAGATGCATGGTCGCGAACCCCCGGCTGCATGCATGCGCAACCATATGCTCCACGATGGCACGCGCCGCGCCCTCGCCGCGCCCAGCCGGGAGCAGCGCGAGATCATGGAGGTAGAATGTGTCCGGATTCGGCGGGAGGCGATGCAACAGGACGTTGAGAGCGGGCGGCAAAGCCGAACGCCAGGGATGGCTGATGAGATAGCCGCAGGTTACACCCTCCCGCTCCAGAAGATAAGCGCCCGCCGGATAGAGGCGCTGCCGTTCGGCGATGACGGCGATATCCTCGGGCAGGTCGGGATGCACCCGATCCGCGACGCCCAGGACGGCGGGAATGTCCTCCGGCGTCATCGGCCGCCAGGCAGGTAAATGGCCCATCGGCCGAACCTACGGAGCGCATATCGGTTTGAGAAGACCGCGTCCGGCACCTATCTTGCCTTTTCGCGCGTCCGCGCTTATGTGCAGCGCAGCATCCGGCGCGCTGGCTCATTTGCCGGCCGCAGTCCCGAGCAGCGTGAGGCCCCAGCCGGACAGGCAGGCGGTCCGCCGGGACGGACGGATGCGACAGACAACCCGAGCTTCCTTTCTCACGCAGGGCGGCATTTTTGACCGCAACCCTGCGCCCGCGCTGCGCTGAACAGATGCGCGCGTGCGCTCGACATATCGAAAGTCTTTCATGTCCTATTTTTCCGAACTCGGCCTCGCCGAACCCATTCTCCGTGCGCTCGGCGCCAAGGGCTATGGCGACCCGACCCCCATCCAGCGGCAGGCGATCCCCGCGCTGATGGAAGGCCGCGACCTGCTGGGCATCGCCCAGACCGGCACCGGCAAGACCGCCGCCTTCTCCCTCCCCTCGCTGCACCGGCTGGCCGAGCGGCCGAGCGGGCGGCATCCGGCCGCGTGCCGCATGCTCGTCCTCTCCCCCACGCGCGAGCTGGCGGCGCAGATCGCCGAGAATATGCGCGGCTATGCCCGCTATCTCGATCTCTCCATCCAGTGCGTGTTCGGCGGCGTGCCGGCGGGCAAGCAGGCGCGCATGCTGGTGAAGGGCTGCGACGTGCTGGTCGCGACGCCCGGCCGCCTGCTCGACCTCATCGACCAGCGCGCGCTCACCCTGCGCCATGTCGAGATCTTCGTGCTGGACGAGGCCGACCAGATGATGGACCTGGGCTTCATCCAGCCGCTCACCCGCATCGCCGCGCTGCTGCCCCGCGAGCGGCAGAGCCTGTTCTTCTCGGCCACCATGCCGCAGGCGATCGCCAATCTCGGCAAGCGCTTCATCCATGATCCGGTGAAGGTGGAGGTCGCGCCGCAGGCGACCACCGCCGAGCGCGTCGAGCAATATGCCACCTTCGTCAACCAGCCGGAGAAGCAGGCGCTGCTCACCCTGCGGCTGCGCGAGGCGATCGGCTCGGGCGCGCTGGACCGCGCGCTCGTCTTCACCCGCACCAAGCATGGCGCGGACCGGGTGGCGCGGCATCTCGTCGCGGCGGACATCGGCGCGGCGGCGATCCACGGCAACAAGAGCCAGGGCCAGCGCACCGCGGCGCTCAAGGGCTTCCGCGAAGGCGGCGTGCAGGTGCTGGTGGCGACCGACATCGCCGCGCGCGGCATCGACGTGTCGGGCGTCTCCCATGTCTTCAACTTCGAGCTGCCCAATGTGCCCGAGCAATATGTCCACCGCATCGGCCGCACCGCGCGCGCCGGGGCGGACGGCATCGCGATGAGCTTCGTCGCGCCGGACGAGAAGCCCTATCTGCGCGACATCGAGAAGCTGACGCGCGTGAAGCTGGAGACGCTGCCGCTGCCGGAGAATTTCCTGGTGGAAGCCAAGCGCCTGCCGCTGCCTTCCAAGAAGGCCATTGCCGTGGCGACCGGCGAGGCGCCCGCCACGGACCGGACGCGCGGCAAGGCGCGTCCCGGCCGGCGCGAACGCGCCCGGGACGGTGAGCGCACCGGCGGCCAGCCGCGCCGCATGGAGACGGCCGGCGGCGAGCGTCTGGCGCGCGAGGATCGCGAGGTCCGGCAGAGCGATCGCCCGACGCGCCACGGCCAGCGCGGCCATGAGGAGCGCGCGAATCGGCGCCCGCAGGATGGGCGCCGCGACGGTCGCCCGGACCAGCGCCCGACGGGCCGTCCGGCTTATGATCCGCTGGCCGGCTATGTCGATGCGGCCCCGCGTCCGGCACGCGACGGCGAGGTGCTGCCCCGCCGCATGCGTCAGGGCGCGCCCGTGCAGGCCGAGAACGCCGCGGTCGAAGGCGATCGCCGTCCGCGCAACCACGGCCAGCCGCGCCGCTTCGGCGGCGGCGGTCGGCCCAACGGCCCGGGCGGCGGCAATGGCGGCGGCCGGCGCAGCAAGGCCGGCCGCGCGGGCTGAGGGCGGGATCTCGCGCGCTGGGGACTTCCCCGGGCGAACAAGCCTTACCTGCTCCCCTCCCCTGAAGGGGAGGGGCCAAGATCGTGCTCATCCGGTAGCAATCGAAGGGCCGACATCCTCACCGATGCCGGCCCTTCCCTGCCCTACCGCATCACGCGAAGGCCACGCTCGTCCGGCGCCGGCGCAGCGCGGCGCCGGCCGCGCCCAGGCCGAGGATCATCATCGCCCAGCTTGCCGGCTCCGGCACCGCCGCCGCGCCCGGGGCGAGGGTGAAATTGTCGCCGACCACATCGAAGACGGTGAAGCCGTAGAACATGCCCGGCTCATAGGTCGTGAACTCGATCTGCCCGATATTGGCGAGCACGTCGCTGAAGCTGCGGTCGCCCGGCAGCGCGAGATTGCCATCGCCGTCCACGCCGATCCAGCCGGCCGGCAGGTCCGACGCGCCGGTGTCGGCGATCGTCACCGAGAGATTTTGCCAGCCATCGATGGTCGCCGAGACCGTGCCGAGCTGGTAGACCAGGCTGACATTGTCGGTGAAATCGTCCGGGTCGCCGATGTCGGTCAGCCAGACGAACATACCCCGGCTCACCTCGCTGCCGAAATAGGTGATCGAGTTGGTCAGCACGTCGAGGCTGATGGTCACGTCCGGCGCGGCGGTATAGTCGCCGATGAAGGCCGGATTGCTCTCGTTGCGCCAGGAGAGGCCGAAGGATTCCACCAGCGAGTGGAAGCCCGGCGCCGGCGCGCCGACCGTGGCGTCGATCTCGGCATTGCCGACCCAGCCCTCGTCGCCGTTCGAAAATGTGGTGGTGGTCGCGGAGGCCGCGCCCGCCATGCCCGCCGCGGCGAACACGAGGCCGGTCATTGCGCATTTGATCCGGTGCATCTGTCATTTCTCCCATCCATGACGCCCGGCCCACCTGGCGTCCGTCCTTCCGTCCCTCGTTAACCATGTTTTCCCGCGGCCGGAGGCAAGTCAATGCGGGCGGGGCGAAGCGACAATGGGGAGGGGTCGGCGGAGGATGGGATCTGGAAGGTGAGGTCCCCTTTGGAGTTTCCTGTTGATATTGAACCGGCATGTGCTCCTGCGAAGGCAGGAGCCCAGGGCGCAGAGGCAGTTCCATCTCGCCCTGGGCTCCTGCCTTCGCAGGAGCACTGTTCCATTTGAGCAGGACGGCCTCTGGCGGGACCCTTTGCACGATCCAAAGGTGGATTGCGTCAGCCGAAAGAGCGCCCTCCCAGCCCCCTCAATGCAGATGCCGCAGCTTGTCCGGATTGCGCATCACATAGATGGCGGCGACCTGCCCGTCCGCGATCTCCAGAGCGGTGGTCTGATACTCCCCATCCGACTCCAGGGTGACAAAGCCGGGCAAGCCATTGATGAAGCAGGTGCGCACGAGCTGCGAGCCATGCTTGCGGAACAGCACGGCCAGCGCCTTGTGCAACTGCATGATCCGCCGCGCGCCCTGCACCACGCCCATCGCCGCCGCACGCTTGCCGCCGCCATCGCTATGGAGGCTCGCATCGGCGCGCAGCATGGCGCCGAGCGCGCTCAGGTCCCCGCTGCGCGAGGCGGTGAAGAAGGCCTGCGCGATCTCCAGCCCGCGCTCGCGCTCCACCGCATAGCGCGGCCGCGCCTCGCGCACATGGGCGCGGGCGCGGGCGGCGAGCTGACGGCAGGCGGCGGAATCGCGCCCGATCGTCGCCGCCACATCCTCGAAGCCGAGGCCGAACACATCGTGCAGCAGGAAGGCAGCGCGCTCCAGCGGCGAGAGGCGCTCCAGCGCCAGCATCAGCGGCAGGGTGACGTCCTCCGCCTCGTCCTCCTCGGCCTCGACGAACGGATCGGGCAACCATGGCCCGACATAGGCCTCGCGCCGGTGGCGGGCGGACTTGAGCTGATCGAGGCACAGGCGCGTCACCACGCGGCGCAGGAAGGCCTCCGGCTCGCGCACGGCCGCGCGATCCGTGCCCAGCCAGCGGATGAACGCCTCCTGCACCGCATCCTCGGCATCGGCGACCGAGCCGAGCATGCGATAGGCCACCCGCACCAGCCGGGGACGCAGCGGGTCGAACACCGCCGCCGCCGCGTCCGCCTGCCGGTCCGGCATCATCAGGCGGCCGCCAGCCTGCGCGAGGCCGGCGTCTCCATCCACAGGCCGAAGCCCACGGCGATGCGGTTCCAGCCGTTGATGACGGTGATGAGCAGGGTCAGCTTGGTCTGCTCCTCGGGCGTGAAATGCCAGGCCAGCGCCTCATGCGCCGCTTCCGTCTCGGCATGGCCCTGGGAGAGGCGGGTCAGCGCGTCCGTCCAGGCGAGGGCGGCGCGCTCGCGATCCGTGTAGCAAGGCGCCTCGCGCCAGGCGGATAGCAGGTAGATGCGCGGCTCGGTCTCGCCCTGCTCGCGGGCATCGGCGGTGTGCATGTTGATGCAGTTGGCGCACTGGTTGATCTGCGAGGCACGGATCTTCACCAGCTCGACGAGCGAGGGCTCCAGGCTGGCGTTGATCGTGGTGGAGACGTCCAGCCAGCGCTTCATGAGGTCAGGCGCGGCGGCATAGGGATCGAGCTTGGCGGTCATGGATGATGTCCTTTCATGAGGGTTGCACGGACATGACGAGGCACGCCCCACCGATGTGACATGAAGGCCAAAAAAATATCCGATCCGATCGATCCCTCTCGGCGCTGGACAGCCATCGGGCCGAATGCTTAGGAGCCACATCCGATTCTTATCCATCCATCCGGAGACCGACACCATCATGAGCGACAATGTTGCCGCCGACCAGTTGCGCCTGCTCATCGAGCGCATCGAGCGCCTCGAGGAAGAGAAGAAGGGCATCGCAGACGACATCAAGGACGTCTATCTGGAAGCCAAGGCGACCGGCTATGACGTGAAGACGATGCGCTCCATCGTGCGGCTGCGGAAGATGGAGAAGAACGCCCGGCAGGAAGCCGAGGCGCTGCTGGAAACCTACAAGGCCGCGCTCGGGCTCGAATGAGCTGGCCGGGGCGCGGTGCCAGGAGAGGAGCATGGCCATGCATCTGATCGGTTCCCCCGCCTCGCCCTTCGTCCAGCGCTGCCTCATCGTCGCGCGCGCCAAGGGGCATGAGATCGCCGTCGAGCCGCCGCTGGCCGGCTCGATGCAGAGCGATGCGTTCCGGGCGATCAGCCCGATGGGCCGCATTCCCGTGCTGGCGCTCGACGATGGCGGTCATCTGTGCGAATCGGGCGCCATCACCGCCTATCTGGACGAGGTGCTGGACGGGCCGCCGCTGCTACCGGCTGGCGCCCTCGCCCGCGGGCGGGTGCGCGAGATCGAGGCGATCGCGATCGGCGAGCTGGCGGCAGGCCTGCGCCCAGTGCTGGTGCATCGCGTATTCGGCATGGGCGAGAACGAGCCGGTGGTCGCGGCCGGTATCGCGCAGGCGGAGCGGGGCTGTGTGGCGCTCGGCCGGCTGATCGGCGACACCCCCTATGCGGCGGGCGAAGCGGTGAGCCTGGCCGATGCGGCGCTCGTCCCCTTCGTGGCGCTGGCGTCGGGCCTCACGCAGGTGCCCGAAGTGGCGGACATGATGGCGCGCCATGCGTTCCTCGCCGCCTATCTGGCCCGCGCCTGCGCCAATCCCGCGCTGGCCCGCACGCCCGCCGAAATGAAGGCGGCATTCGCGGCCATCGTCGCGCGGCGCCGGCAGGAAGCGACGCAAGGGTCAGCGGCCGCGCCGTCCGAATGACGATGGCGAGATGAGGGTCCGCTCTCTAGAAGCGATCCCGATATCGAATCGGTGCGCCCGCGCACGCTGGATCGAAGGAGAGACACCATGGCCGAGAGCCCCTGGGGCGATACGCCCGGCGAAATGATCGTCACCACCACCAACGGCATCGATGGCCGGCCGGTGCAGCGCTATTGCGGCGTGGTCACCGGCGAGGTGATCGTGGGCGCGAACCTGTTCCGCGATCTGTTCGCCAGCGTGCGCGACATCGTGGGCGGTCGCTCGGGCGCCTATGAGGAAGTGCTGGGCCGTGCCCGCGAGGAAGCGCTGGGCGAGATGCGCCAGCGCGCCGCCGCGCTCGGCGGCAATGCAGTGATCGGCGTCGATCTCGACTATGAGGTGCTCGGGTCTAACGGCTCGATGCTGATGGTCTCGGCGACCGGCACGGCCGTGCAGGTCTGAGCGCCACCATGACCGGACGCATCGCCCTCATCACCGGCGCGGGCAGCGGCATCGGCCGCGCCGTCGCCATCGCGCTGGCCGGCAAGGGCTACCGGCTGGCGCTCGCCGGCCGCCGGCCCGAGCCGCTGGACGAGACCGCCGCGCTCTGCGCCGGCAGCCCCGCGCCGATCCTGTGCGTGCCCACCGACGTGTCGGACGCCGCCAGCGTGGCCGCATTGTTCGACCGGACAGTGGAGACGTTCGGGCGGCTCGACCTCCTGTTCAACAATGCCGGCCTCAATGGCGGCCGCTTCGGCATCGAGGAGATGGACGCCGACCAGTTCCGCCAGGTGGTGGACGTGAACCTGACCGGCGCCTTCCTCTGCATGCAGGCGGCGTTCCGGGTGATGAAGGCGCAGGAACCGCGCGGCGGGCGGATCATCAACAACGGCTCCATCTCGGCGCACAGCCCGCGCCCGGACACCGTCGCCTATTGCGCCAGCAAGCATGGCGTGCTCGGCCTCACCAAGGCGGGATCGCTGGAGGGGCGACGCCACGACATCGCGGTCGGCCAGATCGACATCGGCAATGCCGCCAGCCAGTTCTCCGAGAGCTTCGCGCGCGGCGTGCCGCAGGCGGACGGACGCATGGTGCCCGAGCCGGTGATGGACGCGCGCGTGGTGGGCGAGACGATCCTCTATATGGACAGCCTGCCGGTGGACGTGAACGCGCAATATCTGACGGTGATGCCGAGCAAGATGCCGTTCGTCGGGCGCGGCTGAACCGGGGCGCGAGACCGCGATGGCCCTCCTGATCCGCGCCGCCACGCCCGCCGACGCCGCCCGCTGCGCGGAGATCTACCGGCCGCATGTCGTGGAGAGCTGCGCCAGCTTCGAGATCGACCCGCCCGACGCGGCCGAGATGGCGCGGCGCATCGGCGAGCATGGCGCCAGCCATGCCTGGCTGGTCGCCGAGACGGCGGACGGCCGCGGCGCCGGCTATGCCTATGGCAGCCCGCACCGCACCCGAGCCGCCTATGCCACCTCGGCCGACGTGGCGGTCTATGTGGATAGCGCCCATGCGCGGCAGGGCGTGGGCCGGGCGCTCTATGCGGCGCTGTTCCCGATGCTGGCGGCGAAAGGCATCCATGCGGTGTTCGCGGGCATCACCGTGCCCAATCCGGGCAGCGTGGGCCTGCACGAGGCGATGGGCTTCACGCTGGTCGGCATCTACCGGGAAGTCGGCTGGAAGATGGGCGCGTGGCGCGATGTGGGCTGGTGGCAGCGGATGCTGTGAGGGGTAGCCTTCACCTGGAGACCGTCCTGCTCAAATGAAGCCGTGCTCCTGCGAAGGCAGGCGCCCAGGATGCATGGGCGGTTCGCTGCCGCCCTGGGCTCCTGCCTTCGCAGGAGCACTATTTCTTGAATGAGGACTGCGCCCCGGCACCGTCACTCCGGCGCGGCGTCCTTTTCCAGCTGGGGGTTGCGGCCCTCGGGCTCGGGCAGGGGGTCCTCGATGACGGTCCAGCGGTCGGCTTCCAGCGCCAGCCAGGTGGAATAGCCGCTCCACTCCCGCCCGCGATGCTGCTGCCAGCGGCAATTATATTCCGTGGGCTCCTCCGCACTGCCCTCGCAGGCGATGGCGCGCAGGTCGTCGGGCAGGACCGCGCCCTGCCCGTCATAGTCGCTCAGCGCCTGCGCGAGCTGCGCGGCGGTGGGCTCGGCGGCGCGGGCGGGTGCGGCCAGCGCCATGCCGGCCAGCGCCGCCGCGCCAAGCCACGGGATCATCCGCAGGCCGCGCCGCGCCATCGGCTCAGTCCGGCTTGCGGGCAACGCCGACCAGCGCCGGGCGCAGCAGCCGGTCCTTGATGACGTAGCCGGACTGCATTTCCTGCACGATCGTGCCCGGCTCGGCCTCGCCATGCGGGATCTCGACCATGGCCTGGTGCCGATTGGGATCGAGCGGCTCGCCGACCGACACGAACTTCTCCACGCCATGCTTGCGGAACACGCTGTCCAGCTCGCGCGCCGTGGCTTCCACGCCTGCGACGAGGCCCTTCAGCTTCTCGTCCTCGCGCAGCCCGGGGGGAATCGCGTCGAGCGCGCGGGCGAGATTGTCCGCCACGGACAGAATATCACGCGCGAAGGCCGTGGCGGCGTAGGTGCGCGTATCGGCCAGCTCCTTCTCCAGGCGCCGACGGACATTCTGCGTCTCGGCCAGCGCGTAGAGCGTCTCCTGCTTCGCGGTGGCCAGCTCGTTCTCCAGCGCGGCGATGCGCGCGGCGGCGCCCTCCCCGGCATCGTCGGCCGCAGGAGCCGCCGCACCGCTCTCGGCCATGTCGGCCGCCAATGTCTCGTTCTCGTCCTTGGTCTCTTCAGTCATGGCTTTCCGTCATTGCATCAATTTGGTCAGGGTTTGCGCCGTGAAATCCACCATGGGGACGACGCGGGCATAGTTCAACCTCGTGGGGCCGATCACCCCCACCACGCCCACCACGCGGCCGCCCGGGCCGCGATAGGGGGCGGCTATGACCGAAGAACCGCTCAGGGAAAAGAGCTTGTTCTCCGATCCGATGAAGATCTTGGTGGCGGCGCCGGCGCGGGCGCTGTCCAGCAGCCGGGCGATCTCGCTCTTGCCTTCCAGCTCCTCGAGCAATTGCCGCACGCGCTCCAGGTCGGCGGCGGCCATCTCGTCGATGAGATTGGCCTGGCCGCGCACGATGAGCACCGGCCGGTCCTCCGGATCGCGGCTCCAGGCGGCGAGCCCGCGCGCGACCAGATCGCGCGAGGCCTCGTCCAGCGCGTTGCGGCCGTCCTCGATCTCGCGCGCCAGCCAGCCATGGGCATCCGCCAGCGTCCGCCCCGCGACATGGGCGGTCAGATAATTGGCCGCCTCGGCCAGCATGGAAGGCGTGGTGCCGGGCGGCAGGTCGACCACGCGATTCTCCACGCTGCCATCCGCACCGACCAGCACGGCCAGCGCCTGCGCGTCGGACAGCCAGGCAAAGCCGAACTGCCGCACCAGCGGCTCGCGGCGCGGGACCATGACCAGCCCGGCGCAGGCCGAGAGGCCGGAGAGCAGCGCCGAGGCGGTGTTGAGCGCGTCCTCGATCGGTCCCTCGCCGGAGAGTTCCCGCTCGATGGCGCGCTTGTCCTCGTCATGCGGCTCGGCGGCCTGCATCATCGCGTCGACGAACAGCCGCAGCCCCGCCTGGGTGGGCATGCGCCCGGCCGAGGTGTGGGGCGCGGCGAGCAGGCCGGCTTCCTCCAGATCCTGCATCACGTTGCGGATGGAGGCGGGCGAGAGGTTGAGCCCCGGCAGGCGGCTGATCGTGCGCGAGCCGACCGGCACCCCGGACCCCAGATAGGATTCGACGACAAGGCGGAAAATGTCGCGCGCGCGATCGGTGAGCAGGTCGAGGGCGGGGCCGGACATGGCCCCTATGTAGGCACAAGCGGCGCGCCGGCCAAGCAAGTCCCTTTTCGAGACTGGAAGCCTGTTGATTCCGGCATGAAAAAGCGGCTGAATGAGCGCATGCCGCGCCGCTACATCCTCTCGCATACGTCGCTGCGCGGTATCGCGGCGCTGCTCGTCGTCTTCTACCATCTCCAGTTCGGGGCCACCTTCCGCTTCGCCTGGGAGACCGCCACGCCCTTCTTCGCCAAGGGCTATCTGTGGGTCGACCTGTTCTTCATCCTCTCCGGCTTCGTCATTGCCTATTCGGCGCGCGCGGACGAGGACGCGCCCTATGACTGGCCGCATATACGCCGCTTCTGGGTCGCCCGCTTCGCGCGCATCTATCCGCTGCACATCGCCTGCCTGTTCGCGCTGCTGGCGATCCAGTCGGGCCTGCTGCTGCTCGGCCGCCTGACCGGCATCGCCCTCGGCAAGCCCGACCTGTGGAGCGCGGGCTCGATGCTCAATTTCATCGAGCAGCTTTTCCTGCTCAACGCCTGGGGCCTCACCGGCCGGGTCGGCTGGAACATCCCGAGCTGGTCGATCAGCGCGGAGATGTTCGCCTATCTGCTTTTCCCGCTGCTCGCCGCCTTGCTGGTGCGCGGCGGCCGGGCGGCGACAGCCGCGCTGCTGGCCGGCGCCCTCGCCTTCTATGGCTGGATCGGCCTCACCACCGGCAATCTCGACATCGTCATCGGCCTCGCCATCCTGCGCTGCATCGCCGGCTTCTCGCTCGGTATGATCATCTATCGCAACCGGGCCTGGCTGGATGGCCTGCCCGACGCGACGCTCGGCGCCGCGCAGGCGATCGGCCTCGCCATCATCCTCGCCGTGCTGCTGCTCGGCCTCAACGATGTGATCGCCATTCCCGGCTTCGTGCTGCTCATCGCGTCGACATGGCCCGACCGGGGCTGGCTGGCGCGGCCACTGGCCTGGCCGACGCTGGTCTGGCTCGGCGAGATTTCCTACTCCGTCTATCTCGTCCATGTCGTGCTGCTGCCGAGCTGGAGCGCCGTCATGGGCGGGCTGCTGGGCAAGCTCGGCGTCGGGCCGGTGCCGGCGCGCACGATCATCATGGCCGGCGGGCTGGTGATGGTGCTGGCCGTCGCCACCTTCACCTGGCGCTTCGTCGAGCTGCCCGCGCGCAAGGCGATCCTGCGCTGCTATGGCGCCCGGCAGGCGCGCGCGCCAGAAGCCGCCTTGCAAGCACCCGACCGGCTGACCTAAAGAGCGCCCATCCTTCTCCCAATCGAAAGACTTGCCCATGCGCCCCTCCGGCCGTGCCCCCGACGAAATGCGCGCCATCACCATGGAACCCGGCTTCACCGTCCATGCCGAGGGGAGCTGCCTCGTCTCCTTCGGCGACACGCGCGTGCTGTGCACCGCCAGCGTGGAGGAGCGCGTGCCGCCCTTCCTGCGCGGCAAGGGCGAGGGCTGGGTGACGGCCGAATATGGCATGCTGCCCCGCGCCACCCACACGCGCGGCTCGCGCGAGGCGGCCAAGGGCAAGCAGTCCGGCCGCACGCAGGAAATCCAGCGCCTCATCGGCCGCTCGCTGCGGTCCGTGGTGGACCTCAAGGCGCTCGGCGAACGGCAGATAACCATCGATTGCGACGTGATCCAGGCCGATGGCGGCACCCGCACCGCCAGCATCTCCGGCGCATGGGTGGCGCTGCGCATCGCCGTCGACAAGCTGATGGCCAGCGGCGCGCTCAAGACCGACCCCATCCAGGCGAAGGTCGCGGCGATCTCCTGCGGTATCCACGAAGGCACGCCCGTGCTGGACCTCGATTATGTCGAGGACAGCAATGCCCATGCCGACGGCAATTTCGTGCTGCTCTCCACCGGCAACATCGCCGAGGTGCAGGCGACGGCCGAAGGCGCCACCTATGACGAGGAAGCGCTGCTGCGCCTGCTGCGCCTCGCCCGCATCGGCTGCGCGGCGATCTTCGAGGCGCAGGACAAGGCGGTGGGGCGGTAAGGAGTCTGTCTGGACATTCGCGAAAGAGCGAATGTCGAGGCGGCGCATTTCCAGGCAAACCCGAAGGCCACGAACCGACATGACCCGCACCCTCGCTCCCGGACGCCTCGTCATCGCCAGCCATAACGCCGGCAAGGTGCGGGAGATCACCGCGCTGCTCGGGCCTTATGGCATGGCGCCGGTCTCGGCCGGCGACCTCGGCCTGCCCGAGCCGGAGGAGACCGGCACAACCTTCGCCGAGAATGCCCGCATCAAGGCGCTCGCCTCGGCGACCGCGTCCGGCCTGCCGGCGCTGGCCGACGACAGCGGGTTGGAGGTGGCGGCGCTGGGCGGTCGGCCGGGCGTCTACACCGCCGACTGGGCCGAGCGGCAATGGTTCGAGGGACCGCCGGGCCGCGACTGGTATATGGCCATGGGCAAGGTGGAGGGCCTGCTGCGCGAGCAGGACCCCGATGCGGACCGCGCCGCCGCCTTCGTCTGCACCCTCTGCCTCGCCTGGCCGGACGGCGAGACGGCACTGTTCGAGGGACGGGCGGAAGGCAGCCTCGTCTGGCCGCCGCGCGGGACGATGGGCTTCGGCTATGATCCGGTGTTCCTGCCCACAGGCGCGGACCTGACCTTCGCGGAGATGGCGCCCGAGGCCAAGCATGCGATCAGCCACCGGGCAAGGGCCTTCGCGGCGCTGGTGGCGGCGTTGTTCTAGCGGCGGCGCTTCAGGAGAACCGGCCGCCCATATCCCTGCGCCGCGCGACCCGCTATAGGGCCGGGCATGACCGCTCGCGCCGAGCCCCTCGCCCTCTATGTCCACTGGCCCTTCTGCGTCGCCAAATGCCCCTATTGCGACTTCAACAGCCATGTGCGCGCGGATGTCGATCAGGCGCGCTGGCGCGCCGCGTTGATCGCCGACCTCGCTCATGAGGCGGCGCTGCTGCCGGGGCGCACGCTCGGCTCCATCTTCTTCGGCGGCGGCACGCCCTCGCTCATGCCGCCCGAGACGATCGCGGCGCTGATCGAGGCCGCCGCGCGCCACTGGCGCTTCGCCGACGATATCGAGATCAGCATGGAGGCCAATCCCAACAGTGCCGAGGCCGCCCGCTTCGCGCAGGTGGCGGCGGCGGGCGTCAACCGGCTCTCGCTGGGACTACAGGCGCTCGACGACGCGGCGCTGCGCTTCCTCGGCCGCGCCCATGATGCGGCGGAAGGGCTGGCCGCGCTGGAGGCGGCGCAGCGCAGCGTAGCGCGGGTGAGCATCGACCTCATCTATGCACGGCCCGGCCAGAGCGAAGCGGACTGGAGAGCGGAACTGGGGCAGGCGCTCGCCCTCGGGACCGATCATCTCTCGCTCTACCAGCTCACCATCGAGCCCGGCACACGCTTCGAGACGGACGTGCGGCGCGGCGACCTGACGCCCGCCGACCCCGATCATGCAGCCACCCTGTTCGAGTGCACGCAGGATATGACGACGGCGGCGCGGCGGCCGGCCTATGAGGTGTCGAACCACGCCGCTCCAGGGCGGGAGAGCCGGCACAATCTCGCTTACTGGCGCTATCGCGACTATGTCGGCGTCGGGCCGGGCGCGCATGGCCGACGCGGCGCCCTCGCCACCACGCGCCACCGCAAGCCGGAGAACTGGCTGGCTGCCATCGACCGTAACGGCCATGGCCTTGCCGAGGAGCGGGCGCTGGATGCCGCCGAGCGGGCCGGCGAGGCGCTGATGATGGGGCTGCGCCTCGCGGAAGGCGTCGATCTGGCCGGCATCGGCGCGCGCACGGGACTCGCGCCGGACGCGCTTGTCGATGCCGCCGCCGTCGACCGTCTCGCCGGCCATGGCCTGCTGGAGCGGGCCGGCGAGTGCCTGCGCGTCACGCCCGCCGGCATGCTGCTGCTCGACGGCATATTGGCCGAGATCGTGGCGGCCTGAGCGGGAGACGAGCCTATGTGCGTGCTGGCATTCGCATGGATGGCCCATCCCCGCTGGCATCTGGTGCTGGCGGGCAATCGCGACGAGCTGCACGCCCGGCCGGCCGCGCCGATGGCGCGCTGGGCCGAGCGGCCCGACATCATCGCCGGGCGCGATCTGGAGGCCGGCGGCACATGGCTGGGCGTCTCCGAACAGGGCCGGCTGGCGGTGGTCACCAATCTACGCGGCCATGGCATGCCCGTGCGCGACCGGGCCTCGCGCGGCGCGTTGGTCGCCGACGTGCTGGCGGGCGATAGCACCGATGCCGGCACGCTCGATCTCGCGCGCTTCAATCCGTTCAACCTGATCGTTGCCGATGCGACGCAGGCCCGCTTCCTCACCAATCGCCCGGCGCCGACCCGCACCGCGCTGGCGCCCGGCATCTACGGCCTCTCCAACGGTGAACTGGACGAGCCCTGGCCCAAGACGCTGCAACTCAAGGCCGCCCTGCTCGACTGGCTGATGCAGACGCGGGACGATCCCCACGCGCTGCTGGAGAGCCTGCGCAGCGAGACCCTGCCCGGCTTTGGCCGCGCGCCGGATGCGCCGTCCGACGTGCCGCAGGAGCCGCGCCTGTCACCCGTCTTCATCCGCAATCCGGTCTATGGGACGCGGTGCAGCACGGTGGTGGCGATCGATCGCGCCGGCAAGGGGCTGATCGTCGAGCGGCGGTTCGATGCGGCGGGCGCGGCGGTAGGCGAGAATGAGGTGACGTTCGCGTGGCGGTTGTGACGAGGTGCCTGCGTCCCTCGTCATTCGCGTGAAGGCGGGAAGGACGAGGGCGCTTCAGACGCCGCCCTACAGCAGCAAGCTCAGCACATGCAGCGTCACGCCGACCAGCCCGCCGACCAGCGTGCCGTTGATGCGGATATATTGGAGGTCGCGGCCCACGGCGCTTTCCAGCCGATCGGTGACGGTGCGGGCGTCCCAGCCGCGCACGGTCTCGGAGACGAGGGTGACGATGGCCGCGCCGTAGCGCGCGGCGGTGCCGACCGCGACGCGGCGGGCAAAGCGGTTGACCAGCGTCTTGAGGGCGGGATCGTCGCGCAGCGTCTCGCCGATCTGGCGGGCGAACTCGCCCAGGCGGCCGGCCAGCACCGCCTGCGGATCGCGCGCGGCGCGCAGCAGGCCCTCGCGCGCCGCCTGCCAGATGCCGTCGAGCCAGCGCTGCATCGCCGGATTGGCGATCATCTCGTCGCGGATACGGTCCACCCGCGCCTGCATGGCGGGATCATGCTGGAGATCGTGGGCCAGCGTCGTCAGTCCTTCCTCCACCTTGACGCGCAACTGGTGGGCGGGGTCGTCGGCGGCTTCCTGCAGCAGCCTGTCGAGGCCCTCGATGATCTTGGTGGCCAGCGTCTCGTCGAGGCCGGTCCAGCGCATGATCGTGCCCGAGCGCTCGTGGACCATCTGGTGGATGAGCGCGCTGTTGGCCTCCAGCGTGCGCGCGCCCCAGCGGATGAGCGCGTCCATCACCGGCTGATGGCGCCCGTCCTTCATGGCGCCGGCGAGCAATTGCCCCAGCAGCGGCGCGACGCGAAGCTGGCCGATGCGCTGGACGAGTGCGGCCTTGATCATGCCGCCCAGCCGCTCGTCGTCGAGCGCGTCCAGCCCGTCCGCGAGCAGCCGCGAGGCGCCGCGCCGCAGCCGGTCGTCGCCGCCCGAGGGCGCGGCGAGCAGCCGGCCGGCCGCGCCCGCCACGTCGAGCTGCTTCATGCGCCGCGCGACCACGGCGGGGGTGAGGAAATTGTCGCGCAGGAAGGCGGCGAGCGTGTCGCCGATCCGGTCCTTGTTGCGCGGGATGATGGCGGTGTGCGGGATGGGCAGGCCGAGCGGATGGCGGAACAGGGCGGTGACCGCGAACCAGTCCGCCAGACCGCCGACCATCGCCGCCTCGGTGAAGGCACGCAGGAAGCCGATGGCGGGATGCACCGGCTCATAGAGGCGCGCGACGATGTAGAGCGCCGCCATGACGACGAGAAGGCCGGTCGCCACGATGCGCATGCGCCGCGCGCCGTTGGCCGTCCTCCCGATCATGCTCTTGCCGCCGATCATGTCCCTCCCGTCATGCCGCCGCAGCGGCATGGAGACAAGTCCGGCTGGCGCCTTTCGTTCCCTCGGCGGCCTTATTCGGCGGGCTGCGGCGCCTGCACCGTGCCTTCCTTGCCGTCATAGGTGAGCAGGCGGCGACGCAGCCACGGGCCGAGCCGCTTCTCCAGGCCGTCCGCCAGGCTGAACGCCGCCGGCACGATGGCGAGCGTGAGCAGCGTGGAGAGCACCAGGCCGCCGATCACGGTGATGCCCATGGGCGAGCGCCAAGCGCCGTCGCCGGTCAGCGAGAGGGCGGTGGGGATCATGCCGGCGGTCATGGCGACGGTGGTCATGATGATCGGCTGGGCGCGCTTGTGCCCGGCCTCCATGATCGCCGCCAGCTTGGGCACGCCGCGGTCCATCTCCTCCAGCGCGAAGTCGATCAGCAGGATCGAATTCTTTGCCACGATGCCGAGCAACATGAGCAAACCGATATAGACCGGCAGCGAGATGGGCTCGCCCAGCGCCAGCAGGAAGAGCAGGCCGCCCAATGGCGCCAGCGCCAGCGAGCACATGTTCACCAGGGGCGAGATGAAGCGCTTGTAGAGCAGCACCAGCACCGCGAACACCAGCATGACGCCCGAGATGACCGCGACGATGAAGTTGACGATCAGCTCCTGCTGCCACTTGTCGTTGCCGACCGCCTCGTTGGTGACGCCCAGCGGCAGGTCCTTCATGATCGGCAGGGCCATGATCTTGTTCATGACCGGCCCCTTGACCGCGCCCTTGGCCAGGTCCGCGCCCACGAAGATGCGGCGCATCTGGTTGTAGCGCTGGATGGTCGTGGGGCCGGCGCCGAAGCTGATCTCGGCGACGCGGCTCAGCGGCACAGAGCCGCCGGACATGGTCTGCACCGGCAGATTCTCGATCGTCGAGAGGTCGCGGCGCGAGGTTTCCGGCAGCATCACGCGGATCGGCACCTGCCGGTCGGACAGCGAGAATTTGGCGCTGTTCTGGTCGATGTCGCCCAGCGTCGCGATGCGGATCGTCTGGCTGAGCGAGGCCGTGGTCACGCCGAGCTGGGCGGCGAGATCGAGCCGCGGCTTGATGATGAGCTCCGGCCGCTGCATGTCCGCATTGACGCGCGGCGCCACCACTTCCGGAATGGCCTTCATCTGCTCGGCGAGCTTGGCCGCGGTCTGCTCCAGCAGCTTGGGGTCCGAGCCGTTGAGCATCACGGAGATGTCGCGCCCGGTGCCGAAGCCGCCCTGCTGCGAGGCGAAGCTCACCCGCGCGTCCGCGAAATTGGCCAGCTCCGGCGCCAGCTCGCGCTCGAACTCGATGCTGGTGCGCTTGCGGTCGGGCTTCAGCGTGATGAAGATCCGCGCATTACCCTCACGGATATTCTCCATCGCCGTGTCGACTTCCGGCTGACGATTGATGAGATCGGCCACCCGGTCGGTGAGGCTCTCGGTCTGCCGGATCGTGGTGCCCGGCACCATCTCGATGTTGATGCGGCTGAAATCCTGGTCCTGGTTCGGCTCGAACTGCTGCGGCATCATCACGAGCAGCGCGACGGTGAGCAGGAAGGCGCCGAGACCGAAACCCATCATCCACAGGCGATGATCGAGGAATTTCGAGAGGAAGCGGCGGCGCAGGCCGCCCTGCGCAGCATAGGCCTTGGCCCGGCGATCGTCGAGCGCCCAGCCGAGCAGACCCATATAACGGTCCATCAGCCAGCCCTCGCCATGCTTGGCTTCGCCATGCGGCTCGAGGAAATAGGCGGCGATCATCGGCGTCACCATGCGCGCCACGGCGAGGCTGATGATGACCGAGATGACGACGGTGAAGCCGAAATTCTTGAAGAACTGGCCGGAAATGCCCGGCATCAGGCCGACCGGCACGAACACCGCGACGATCGACATGGTGGTCGCCACCACGGCGAGGCCGATCTCGTCCGCCGCGTCGATCGAGGCCTGATAGGCCGATTTGCCCATGCGCATGTGACGCACGATATTCTCGATCTCCACGATCGCGTCATCGACCAGCACGCCTGCCACCAGGCCGAGCGCCAGCAGGGACAGGAAGTTGAGGTTGAACCCCATCATGTCCATGAAGAAGAAGGTCGGGATCGCCGAAAGCGGGATGGCGATGGCGCTGATGACCGTGGCGCGCCAGTCGCGCAGGAAGATGAACACCACGATGACCGCCAGCACCGCACCCTCGACGATGGCGTGCATGGAGCTAGAATACTGGTTCTTGGTGTAGTTCACGCTGGTGAAGAGCTGGCGGAACTTGATGCCGGGATTCTCCGCCTCCAGCTTGTTCAGCGTCTCCATCGTGCCGTCATAGACGTTGACGTCCGAGGCACCCTTGGCGCGCTCGATCGAGAAGGTGACGACCTGCTTGCCGCTCACCTTGCCGATGCGGGTCTGCTCGCCATAGCCATCCGACACGGTCGCGATCTCGGAGAGCAGCACGCTGCGGCCGTCACCCAGCGAAATCTGCGTCTGCCCCAGCTCATAGGCATTGAGCGCATTGCCCAGCACGCGGACGGACTGGCGCGAACCGGCGATCTCCGCCTTGCCGCCCGCCGCGTTCTGATTGACCTGGCGCAGCGTCTGGTTGACCTGCGAGGCGGTGACGCCCAGCGCCTGCATCTTGACCGGGTTGAGGATCACGCGGATCTCGCGGTCCACGCCGCCGCCGCGATCCACCCGCGCCATGCCCTGGATGCCGAGCAGCCGCTTGGCGACGGTATCGTCCACGAACCAGCTCAGCTGCTCGATGGTCATGTCGGTCGCCTCGACCGCGAAATAGGCGATCTCGGTGCCGCCCACTTCCTCCTTCTGGACGAACGGCTCGAGAATGCCGTCCGGCAGGTCGCTGCGGATCTGGTCGACGGCGTTCTTCACTTCCTGCGTGGCGACATTGGCGTCGATGCCGATCTGGAACACCACGAAGGTCTGGCTGCTGCCCTCGCTCGCGGTCGACTGGATCTCGTCCACGCCGTTGATGCCGCGCACGGCGGCCTCGACGCGCTGGGTGATCTGCGTCTCGATCTCGGTCGGGGCGGCGCCCGGCTGGGTGATGGTGACGTTGACCGCCGGGAAGTCGATATCCGGGCTATCCACCACCGCCATGCGGTTGAAGGAAATGAGGCCGGCCAGCAGCAGGCCGAGGAAAAGGACGATCGGCGGCACCGGGTTGCGGATGCACCAGGCCGAAATATTGCGCATACTCACATGCTCCGTGGTGCTCCGCCCCGCCCGCCCGACGCTATCCGCCGGAGGCCTTGCGGCGCTCGCTTAACTGGTCCGTTCGGTGGTGGTCTCGACCTTGGGCCGCACGGTCTCGCCGGGGTTGAGGAAGCCGCCCGCATAGAGCACGACCTTCTCGGTGCCGGAAAGGCCGCGCGTGATCGCCAGGCCCCGGGCGGTCACCGCGCCGGTCGTCACCATCCGCCGCTCGACCTTGTTGTCCTTCCCGACGATATAGACATAATTGCCGCGCGGATCGCTCTGCACCGCCGATTCCGGCAGCACGACGGCCTGCACCTGCTGCATGGCGATCTGCGCATTGGCGAAGCCGCCCGGCCGCAGCGACGGGCTGTAGGGCAGCGCGATGCGCACGATACCCTGGCGGTTGACCTGGTCGATGACCGGCGCCACCTGCCACACACGGCCCTGGACCACATCGGTCGTGCCGACCGGCGTCACGCTGGCACCCGTGCCCTCATGCACCAGCGCCAGATCGTCCTCGGAGAGCTGGGCGCGCATCTCCATCTCGCCATTTCGGGCGATACGGAACAGCACGCCGCTGCCGCCGGTGACCACCTGGCCCGGCTCCACCGTGCGGGTGAGCACCAGCCCGGCCTCGGGCGCGCGGATATCGAGCCGGCCGATCTGCGCGCGCTGCTGGTTGAGCTGCGCGATGGCGACATTCACCCGCGCCACGGCGGAGTCGCGCGTGGCGGTCTTCTGGTCGATATCGGCCTGCGAGATGAAGCCGTCCGACACCAGCGCCTTGGCGCGATCGAGATTGTTCTGGGCGAGCTTGGCGTCCGCCTTCGCGACTTCGACGCTGGCGGCAAGCTGCGCCAGCTGCTCGGCCTGCACCGAGCGCTCGATCGTGGCGAGCGTCTGGCCCTTGGCGACCCAGTCGCCCGGCTGGACGAGCACCGCGATGACGCGGCCGCCCTCGCCCACCACGCCCACGGGCATGTCCACGCGCGCGGCCAACGAGCCGGTGGCGTTGGCCATGCGCGTGACGGATTCCTGCGCCGGCACCGTCACGGTCACCAGCGGCACCTGGCTCACATCGCCGCCACCACTGCCGGAGCCGCCAAACATGCGCATCGCGACGAGCGCGACGATGCCGGCCAGCGCGAGCGCGCCGACAATGAGCAGCAGCCGGCGGCGCTTGCGCCGCGTCTCCTCGTCGATTTGCTGGTCGACGGCCAATGTCTGGTAGTTCATGTTCGTTTCGTAGTTCATGAGTCCTGCCGCCTTGGCACTATCGTGCTGTTCGTCGCATGAGCTGTATTATCTGAATAAGCCACCGCCGGCAAGCCGGATTCGACGGAAGGCTCGCCCGAGCCGGATCGCCCGGGAACCGGCCGCCCGGGATCTGACGCCGCATGCTCCGCGATCCGAGATGAACGAGAACTGAAGCCGTAGCCCGTGCATCGCCCCTCCGCCGGTGCGGCGCCTAGCCGCACCGGCGGATTTTGTCTAATCATATCGTCCTGTCCGGCATGGATGCCGGCCGCACGCGCTCTCAGAGCGTGCAGCGCACCATCCGGCCGCGATAGGTGCGATAGCTGTCGGTCCGCGGACTATAGGAGCGGAAGCGCTGCTGGCAGGCGCGGACGTGACGATACCAGTCGTTGTGGCGCGTGAAGTGGGCCGGCGGCGCGGGCGGCGCGGCGCCCCAGCTATTGCTCCAGCTGCCATAGGGATTGCGATGATCGGCCGGGGCGGGACCGGGCCGCGCAGGCGGGCGCGTGACGGGCGGACGCCGGTCCGGCTGGTGGACCTGGCCCTGATGCTGGCCCGGCTGCGGTCCCTGGCCTGGCCGGTCATGCTGGGTCGGCTGGGCAAGCAACGCGGCCGGCGCCGCGAACAGCAGGAAGACGCCGGTGGCATAGGCCGGAAAACGCAACATGATCGTGCTCCTTCATCAGGCCCCGCTCATGTCAGGGCGTCAGGCAATATGCGAGGGCGAGCGTCGGGTGCCGCGGCCCAACGGGATTCCCGATGGAGGGTGCGCCGAACCCGGCGAGGCGGGACGGCCGGGAGCGGCTTCCCGCGCGCGGGCTTCCCTCGCGCGGTAGTTCCTGCGGGCGCAAGCTGCGCGGGGGTTAAAAACTCCCGTCATGCTGAACTTGTTTCAGCATGACGAAGACTATGACTGGAAAGAAAGCCGGTTGTTCCAGAGGCTTGAAGGTCGATACAGCCTAATGGAGCGCCTCCCCCGCTACCGCATCTTCCGCTGCGTCTTGCCGTAGCGCATCTTGCGGGTGCCCGGCTTGCCCTCGGTGGCGCGGCCCTGATAGCGCGGGGCGCCCGCCGTCACCTGCTGGTCGGCCGGCAGGCCCAGCTCCTCGGCTTCCAGCCGGCGGATCTCGTCGCGCAGGCGGCCGGCCTCCTCGAATTCCAGGTCGGCGGCCGCGGCGCGCATCTTCTTTTCCAGATCCTCGATATAGGCGCGCAGATTGTGGCCCACGAGATGCGGCGCATCCTCCAGCCCCGTCTCGACCGTCACCTGGTCCTTGCTGGCCACATGGGCAATGATGTCGCCGATCTGCTTCTTCACGCTCTCGGGCGTGATGCCGTGCTCGGCATTATAGGCCTGCTGCTTCTCCCGGCGACGGCGCGTCTCGCCCAGCGCACGCTCCATGCTGCCGGTGATGCGGTCGGCATAGAGGATGACGCGCCCGTCCACATTGCGGGCGGCGCGGCCGATGGTCTGGATGAGCGAGGTCTCGCTGCGCAGGAAGCCCTCCTTGTCCGCGTCGAGGATCGCCACCAGCCCGCATTCGGGAATGTCCAGCCCCTCGCGCAGCAGGTTGATGCCGACCAGCACGTCATAGACGCCCAGCCGCAGGTCGCGGATCAGCTCGATGCGCTCCAGCGTCTCCACGTCGCTGTGCATGTAGCGCACCTTGAGGCCGGCCTCGTGCATGAACTCGGTCAGGTCCTCGGCCATGCGCTTGGTGAGGGTGGTGACGAGCGTGCGATAACCGCGTTGCGCGGTCAACCGGGCCTCGTGGATGAGGTCGTCCACCTGATCCTCGACCGGCTTGATCTCCACCGGCGGATCGACGAGGCCGGTCGGGCGGATCACCTGCTCGGAGAAGACGCCGCCGGTCTGCTCCATTTCCCACGGCCCCGGCGTCGCCGAGACGGAGACGGTCTGCGGGCGCATCGCGTCCCATTCGTTGAAGCGCAGCGGGCGATTGTCGATGCAGCTCGGCAGGCGGAAGCCATATTCGGCCAGCGTCACCTTGCGGCGATGGTCACCGCGCGACATCGCACCGATCTGCGGGACGGTCTGGTGGCTTTCGTCCACGAACAGGATCGCATTGTCCGGCAGATATTCGAACAGCGTCGGCGGCGGCTCGCCGGGCAGGCGGCCGGTGAGGAAGCGGGAATAATTCTCGATGCCGGCGCAACTGCCGGTCGCCGCGATCATCTCCAGGTCGAAATTGGTGCGCTGCTCCAGCCTTTGCGCCTCCAACAGCCGGCTCTCGGCCTGCAGCTCCTTCAGCCGCTCGGCCAGCTCGTGGCGGATCGCCTCCATCGCCTGCTTGAGCGTGGGGCCGGGCGTGACATGGTGGGAGTTGGGGAAGACCTTGATATAATCGAGGCTGGCCGCCTTCTTGCCGGTCAGCGGATCGAACTCGACGATCTCCTCGATCTCGTCGCCGAAGAAGCTGATGCGCCAGGCATTGTCCTCATAATGCGACGGGAAAATCTCCAGATTGTCGCCACGCACCCGAAAATTGCCGCGCGCGAAGGCGGCGTCGTTGCGCTTATATTGCAGCGCCACCAGCTTGCGGATGATCTCGCGCTGGTCCTGCGCCTCGCCTTTCCTCAGCGAGAAGGTCATGGCCGAATAGGTCTCGACCGAGCCGATGCCGTAGAGGCAGGAGACCGAGGCGACGATGATGACGTCGTCGCGCTCCAGCAGCGCACGGGTGGCCGAGTGGCGCATCCGGTCGATCGCCTCGTTTACCGAACTTTCCTTCTCGATATAGGTGTCCGACCGGGCGACATAGGCCTCGGGCTGGTAATAGTCGTAATAGCTGACGAAATATTCGACCGCATTTTCCGGGAAGAAATTCTTGAACTCGCCATAGAGCTGGGCGGCGAGAATCTTGTTGGGCGCCAGCACCAGCGCCGGGCGCTGCACCGCCTCGATCACCTTGGCCATGGTGAAGGTCTTGCCCGAGCCGGTGACGCCGAGCAGCACCTGATCCCGCTCGCCCACCTCCGCCGCCGCCACCAGCTCCGCAATGGCGGTCGGCTGGTCGCCCGAGGGCTGGTAATCGGAGACCAGCTTGAACGGCCGGCCGCCTTCCGCCTTCTCCGGCCGCGCCGGCCGATGGGGGACGAAGCTCTGGTCGGTTTCCGGCTCAGCGAGAGTCGTGCGGATCTGGATCGCCATGCGCGCGAATATGGCGACGGCAGGCGCGCGGGGCAATGGGCGAATAGGAACAAAGCAGGATCAGGCAGCACGCCCCCCGGCGCGGGGCAGTTGGACCGGCGCACCGATGCCCGCCATGTCCTTGAAATCGATCGATCGGCTGCTAAGCCTTGCGCCATGGGCGCCGGCAACGGCGAAACAGTGAGGGACAGGCATATGATGCGGATCGTGGCATGGGTGGGGATTGCGGCGGTGCTCCCGCTGGCGGCGTGCAACAAGAGCCCCGAGCAGACGGCCGGCAGCCAGGGCGCGAATGCGGCGATCAACGATCGCGGCGGCGGCGCGAGCGGCGTCAAGCTCACGCCGGGCGAGTGGGAAATGACGTCCGAGGTCGTCGACCTCAAGGTCGAGGGCCTGCCCGCGGGCGTTCCGGAGTCGGCGCTGGGCCAGATGCGCCCGCCCAAGACCACGGTGAAGAGCTGCCTCACACCCGAGGACGCCGCCAATCCCAATGCCCGCATGCTCACGGCGCAGAAGGACAATCGCTGCACCTCGACCCGCGCGAACATGAGCGGCGGGCGGATCGACATCGCCATGTCCTGCCCGGCGCCGCAAGGCGACGGCACCATGACGCTCACCATGACCGGCCAATATGGCGCCAGCAGCTATGAGATGAACGGCGACATGGCGGTGGAAGGCCCCAACGGCGTGCACATGACCATGAAATCGCACACCACCGGCCGCCATATCGGCGATTGCCCCGCCTAGTTGCCCCACCTAGAAGCGAGGCCCGCGGGCCGCCGCGGGCACGCCACCGACGACGGCATGCATCGGGCGGGACGAGCCCCTTGTCTCGCCCTGAACCACCGGACGGATTCGCCGGCGATGCGCTTTGTCAGCAACGCGCGACTCTGCTAGAAAATGCGACAGACCCAAGGGAGGCCCGGGCATGGCGACTTTGCAGCCGATCGAGCGCGACGGCTATTTTCATTTCGACGAGGCGGATTGTACGGCGGCCGGCGAAGCGCTGGCAGCGCAATATCAGGACGCCCAGCCTTTCCCGCATATCGCCCTCGACGATTTCCTGCCCGTCGATTTCCTGCGCGGCCTCCTCGGCGAGTTCCCCGACAGCGCCGGCAAGACCTATTTCGACCGGGACCAGGAGCGGTTCAAGTTCAGCTACGGCCCCAACGAGATTGCCGGCGCGCGCCTGCGCGGCCTGCTCATGGAGCTGAACAGCCCGGCCGTGCTGAATTTCCTTGAGGCCATGACGGGCATCGACGGCCTGATCGCCGACCCCTTCTTCTCCGGCGGCGGCCTGCACGAGACCAAGTCCGGCGGGCATCTGAGCGTCCATGCCGATTTCAACATCCACAAGAGCATGCGGCTGGAGCGGCGCCTCAACCTGCTCATCTATCTCAACGACGACTGGCCCGAGGATTATGGCGGCCATCTGGAGCTGTGGGACCAGAAGATGGAGCACTGCCGCGAGCGGATCGCGCCGGTGCTGGGCCGCGCGGTCGTGTTCAACACCGCGCTGGACAGCTATCATGGCCAGCCCGATCCGGTGCGTTGCCCGCCCGAGCGCTCGCGCCGCTCGATCGCCACCTATTATTATACGGCCAGCGCCGACGGCATCGCCGCCCTGCCCCAGCGCACCACCGCCTTCCGGGTGCGCCCGGCCAGCAACGACAAGTCCGACCGGAAGTTCGCCCTCGATCATTTCATGCGCGACTGGGTGCCGCCCAAGCTCTACCGTTACGCAGCGAAGTTGAACCGGTTCAAATAGAGAGTAAATCCTGCCCTGCCAAGAAAACCGCTCCTGTGAAAGCAGGAGAACTACTCTATATCCAGGCAGGTCGGATACTAGGCTGCGTGGACAAATTCTGTCTGCATGATGTCCGGTCAATCTCCGGTGAACCAAGCTGTGGTAACGATGAATTGCTCAGCATGTTTGGGTGATCGGAAGGGGCCGACCATCCGCCCTTCATGTC